>WNFC01018617.1_pt1 | contig 10132 bp, 9 predicted proteins | sample 5400541 | NCBI WGS metagenome assembly WNFC01 (sample SAMN13153342, study PRJNA577476) | soil metagenome | isolation source: 120 cm saprolite under Douglas fir tree site 2 hole 2 replicate 1 | place: USA:California | collected 2015-04-18 | reverse complement strand
TGGACTTGCCTGCAGGCAGTACGACGTAGCCGGCACGCGCATAGTCTTCGCGATACATCCAAGCGATGGCCATGAAGTGCGGAAACTGCCAGAGAAATACGATTGCAAAAAGCAGCCAAGCATTGCCGTCGAGGCGTCCGCAGGCGGCGGCCCAGCCGATCAGCGGCGGCGTGGCACCCGGGAGCGCACCAATCAACGTGCACAGAGGGGTTTTCCGTTTCAGCGGCGTGTACAAGAACAGATAGCCCAGCAGAGTAAGGATCGACAGAAAGGATGCGAGAGCATTGGTTGTAACAGCCAAGTAGATGGCGCCAATAACGGAGAGTGAGATTCCCAGCCATAAAGCGTGAGCCGGCTGGATTCTTCCGGATACGAGCGGCCGGCGCGCGGTTCGTCGCATTTGCCCATCGAAGCGCAACTCGATCAGCTGGTTGAGGGTCGCGGCGCCGCTGGCGACGAGTACGGTGCCAATAAGAGTGTGAAGGAGAGACGTCCAAGGGAAGTGCGCAAACGAAGCAGGTGCACCCATCCAAAAGCCAGCAGCGGTTGTGACCGCAATTAGAAAATTTACTTCCGGTTTTGTTAGCGACCAATAGTCGGACAGAACGCTGGAACGAGCAATGCCGTGACGGCGCTGCACTTCAGCCGCGTCAAGCGTCGCCAGAATTGGCTCCGTTGCCATTTCTAGACAACCTCCAAGCTTCTTGGAGCACTTTGTGGAACCGGACCGCCAGAAAATTGCGATTGTTGTAAATCGTGTTCACGCGAGGTCCGTGGGGCTAGGAGCCTTGAAGAGATAATCGTCGCCGGCACGAGATAAACGAGCGTGACGCAAGTCCACATCACTGCGGCCGCACACTGCTGATCTTCAAGAACGGAAAAGCCAAACAGCCGCGGAGTGGAAAAATACACCGGGTATGCGACACGGTCAGAGAAGACGAGAAATCCGGAAAGGATGTCGCACGGCAGAGTCGCCAGAAAAAGGTACAAGAGCAGCGACCATCGCGGCCCAGTTGAGTCGCTTGGCCAAGGCTGAATAACAGGCCACCAGAACAAGAGCCCGGTTCCGAAGAACATTGCCTGCTCGACCGTATGCCCGATTTCAGACCGCATGCCGAGCGCAAACATCGCTGGTACGTGCCAGGCAATAAGCGTCAGCGCCGAAACGGTCCAACACAGCGCGAGACTTGTGACGATTCGCGCAAATTGCTCGACGAGTGCTCGCTTCGCGATGTGGCCGAACGCGTTCCGGGCGAACAGTGGCATCCCGTCCCAGAAAACTCTCATGGGCTCACCTAGCAGGATCAACGGGGGAGCAAAGGTCATGAGGAGCAGATGTTTGACCATGTGGACCGTCAGCAGGCTGTGGTCGTAGGCCGCGAGCGGCGATCCCCACGCCGTCCAAACCAAAGCCAGGCCGAGAAAGAAGTTGCTGGCCTTCCAGGCTGGAATGGCGCCCGCAGAAGCTGAGCGAGCGGAAATCCATCCGTGCAGGTACAGGGCTGCTGCGAGAAGCAGAGCCAGCGTGAGCGAGCATCGCGCGCTGGAGCTTGTCCTCGAGGATGCAAAGTTTCAAGAAACGCAACCAAGGCAGTCGTCTCCGCCGGACTCAAATTCTTTCCGTAGGCGGGCATGTTGCCGCCTCCCTGGATCACCTGTCGAATCAGTTGATCTTGCGTGAGCCGCACCGCAACGCTGTCGAGCGCCGGCCCTCTTTGGCCTCCTAAGTCTCCGAGAGAATGACAGTTGCGGCATTGCTTGACCTGGAAGACGAGCGCGCCTTGCCGCTCGAGAGCAGTCCTGCCGTGTAGAAACTGCTCCGGCACGGGGTCGCCGCTCCACGCATTCATGTGCGGACTCCACGGCGTATATCCAGCGAGGTGGGTGAGTGTTCCCAGGATTATGGCGATCAGCAGAACCGTCAAAACAGCGATCGGCCGCCGGCGCCAACTCTTTTCTCCTTCTCCAGAAAGAAATGGCAGCAAAACAAGAAACGCGATAGCGACCACGGGACCAATGAGGAGAGCTGGCGTCTCCATTGAAGGCGGCAAGTATGACAGCAAACCGTACAGCCACAAAAAGAAGTAGTCTGGTTTCGGCGCGGTCTGGATGATCGTCGGGTCCGGGCGGCCAGTAGGACCGAACGGACCGAAGTACAGAGCGCATGCGGCCACTGCCAAGAGGATGAAAGCGGCAAAGAACAGATCTTTCCATACCGCATACGGAACAAACGGCGCCCCATCTTTCTTCGTCAATTCGTGATACTCAGCGGTGTAGGTGGCTTTTTTCACGAGACGTCCTGGCATCGGCCATTCGTTAATTCCGAGCTTGAAGACATGCAGCGCGAAAAATCGCGACAGCGTCGCTCCGGCAATAATCGGTCCACCGAGCATCAATTTCACGATTATTGGGCCTGCAATGGGCACGCGACTGGCGATAGAAGCTCCGATACCCAGGCCCCAGTAAGCGTCTTGATCAAAACGCAGCACTTGGCCGCTGAAAGCCATGCCTAGCGTCATCAGCAAAAGAAAGACGCCTACGATCCAGGTGAGCTCCCGCGGAAATTTATACGCTCCGAAGAGGAAGACCTGCACCATGTGGATAAGGACGATCGCCACCATGAAATTCGAGCCCCACCCGTGCATGGCGCGGATGAACCAGCCCAGCGTTACGTCGTGGTTCAGCGCTTGCAGACTGTTCCACGCTTCGCTGGCCGATGGAACGTAAATCAACGCCAGCAGGATCCCGGTGACGAGTTGCAGCATGAAGACGGTGAGCGCCGCGCTGCCAAACACGTAGAACCAACTCGCCGTGTTGCGCGGCACGGGGTGCTCCGCCGCTTCGCGAATCGGAGCGGCCAGCTGCAACCGCCGGTCGAACCATTGCCCGATGCGATCGATCAAGACCATGACTTTTTCTTTCCAAGCGAGGGATTCTTTTCACTCGACGCGCGCAGGCTGCCCTGAATGGAAACCAAATCATTGCCGCCTGCGCACGGCGGCTTCTTTCCCAAAAGAGAAGCGGTTGGGGATCCCGGCGTGGGCAATTCGCCGGCCTGAATCGTGACGACCCCATCCTTCACTTTGTACGGATACTCGAATAACCCGCGCTCCGGCGGACCCGAAGCACGCGAACCGTCACGATAGTACGCTCCGCCATGGCACGGGCACATGAACAAGCCGGATTGCGGAAACCAGCGCACCGGGCAGCCGAGGTGCGCGCAGTTCACCGCAAAAACCTGAAATTCCTCGCCCGCCACGCGCCGCACCCAGCAAGCTGTGTCCACGGTTTTGCCGTCGGTGGGCGTTACGTAAGGATTCCGGAAAGTCGCTAACCGCGTCTCGCCTTCGGGAAACTCGCTGACAGACCCGAGGGGCACCCAGGAAAGGTAGGCGTTCGCGCGTCCGCGGGTGACGGAGGACAGAACAAATCCCACGAGGGGCACCGCCAGCGCGGTCGCCACCAACCCGTTGAACAGAATTCCTACTTTCATTAATAGGCCGCGACGAGAAATCGTTTCTTCGTTGGACATCTGCAAACTCCTAGTGCTGCGCGTAATTCGAAACTGAGTAAGGCTGGCCCGGATTCTGAACGCGCCGCGAACCCAGCCACGCGACGACGTCCGTGACGTCCTGCTCGGACATGGGCTTGCCGGGCACGTTTCCACGCCAGTCCGGCGCTCCCAATTCGGGCCGGCCGGTGATGACAATTGTGCGCAGCCCTTGATCGCTGACCAGCGCGAGAAATGAATCGTCGGTAACTGAACTGCCCTTCGCGCCACCGTGTCCGCCCGGGCCATGACAGGATTCACAATAAGTTTTGTATGCGAGTTCGCCGTGCGCGATGTTTCCAGGTGATTTCGCCGCGTAAGAAGGCGGATTCGCTGCATTGAGAATCCCTGGTTGGCTCCAACGCGATCGGATTCCGCTCGTGATCACTTCAATTTGCTTGTCCGCCAGCATGCCGCCAGCGCTTTCGGCGAAGGCTGGCATCGCGGTTCCAGGCACACCTTTGGCAATGGCTTTGCGAATTGCCGCATCGTCGGCGATGGCCAGATAAACCGGATTGGATAGAGCGATGGCGGCGCCTCCCCGTTCACCTGCACCGTGGCAACCCGCGCAATTTTCCGCGTACAGGGTGGCAAATTCCACCACTTCATTCGGAGCCAGGCTTTCCGAACCTTTGCGGGGCTGGCCGTGCGGCGTAGCGCAACCGAAGAGCACTACGCTGAGCGCACACGAAATTGCTAAATGGCGAACCAGTTTCACGGCTTTTCCTTTTCCGGTCCTCGGGGAGCGATTGTGCCCGGAGCTTCAATTCCTGCGCGCAAGGCGAAGGGTAGGTTCTCGCGTGTTCTGACGCGGCGCTGCCGCATGACCACAAGGCCGGCAACGATCCCGAAAGCAATCTGCGAAGCAATGAACCAGAACCAATCGATGTGGTTCTCGAGCACAGGATTGAGAAGCCCGAGGATGGAGTAGAGCAAGCCCGACCACAACACCGGCGCGATGAGGCCACCGAGGAGGATCGGCCGGCGCGCAAACATGGGAAGCATGGCCCCGTAAAGCAATCCCACAAGTATTGAGGTAACCAGATGTAAGATGACCGCAATAAAAAACAGGCCTGGGTGAAAAGAACTTAGTTGCGAAATCGAAGGCACCTCGGACGGCGCATACACAACAGCGGCAAGAAGATTGATGGGATACCAGATGCTTCCAGTCTTCAACAGGCCGTAGAGGCAGGCGAGTACAGCCATTGGCACGCTCCCCGCCAGCCCGCCTTTCACTCCGGCCGATATGGGATAAGTTTCTACTGGGAGCCACGCACGAACTTGCTCCGGCGCAATCGGAATTCGTTCGACAACCCGCCGGACTGTCCGGACTGTGATTTCCTCCGGAACGACCGACACAATCTCTTCATGCTCGCGGGGGAACACTTCACGGAACCAGCCCACGCAAGCAGCGAGCGCCAGCACCGTGCCCAGGATACTCACGGAAGTGTTCGTCAACAGTCCCGCGAACACCAGCGTAAATCCAAGAGCGAGAACGAGAGGCCACGCTGTGGATGCCGGCATCTCGAGCTGTCTTGCTGCGCGAGAGCTTTGCTCGATGTGTTCCGTAGGTAGCAGCGTTGCCATCACTTCTCCTCAACGACCCAAAACGTAAACCACGGTAAAAACAACAACCCACACCGCATCCACAAAATGCCAGTACATGGAAAGCACGTCGATGCGAGCGGACTGCTCGCGCCCTATTCGCCCCGCCAAACCGAAGAGAAGCACGATAGTGAGCATCAGCAGACCTACCGTGACGTGCGTCGCGTGCAGACCGACAAGCGAATAGTACGTTGTGCCAAAAAGATTGGTGGAGATGGTCAGACCGTGTTCGTAAATAAGCCGGTGCCATTCCCGCACTGTGCCATACATGAAAACAGCGCCCAGCACGATGGTGAGAAACCACAGAGCCAGGAACGCGCCGCGCTTGCCTCGCTCGAGAAGTTTTGACGCGAGGTGAATCGTAAGGCTGCTGGATAATAAGCAGACAGTGAAGAAAATCGGGGTCTCGAGCACCTCGCGGGGAGTCGGCCCCGTGAGGCTCTTCCCTATGTAATAGAGATACGCGACGACGAAGATTGTGAAGATCGCCGACTCGGCAATAATCAGGCACGCCATGCCGACTTTGCCTCTGTACGGAAGCTTCCAAGTCGCCGGTGCTTGGGGAAACGGAGTTGTGATTGCGCTCATCGCTCGATTCCTTCATTCATACCGGCTATCCGGGTCTTCCGGATGCTTCAAATCCCACAAAGGCCGGCGGCTGGCGACCGTCGGCGTCACGGCAAAGTTGTACGCTGGTGGCGGCGAACTGACCGACCATTCGAGAGTCCACGCGTCCCAGGGATCGTTCCCGGCCTTCGCCCCTTTGAAGTAAGAAATAATGAGGTTGGCTACAAAGATCAGCGTGGCAATGCCTTGAATGAATGCGCCGATGCTGACGAGCAGATTCAAAGTATCCCAACCGCGTCCGGGCTCGTAGGTGTAGATTCGGCGCGCCATGCCGAGCAAACCTGGAATGTGCATGAGATCAAAACATACGTGAAACCCGATGAAGAAGAGCCAGAAATGGAGTTTGCCGAGGCGTTCGCTCAGCATTCTTCCCGTGATTTTTGGGTACCAGTAATAGAACGCCGCGAAGATTCCAAACAGAAATGATCCTGAGAGGGTATAGTGAAAGTGCGCTACGACAAAATACGAACCAGTAAGCTGCCAGTTAAAAGCCGCGCTGCCCAACATGATGCCGGTGAGACCGGCGATTAAAAAATTAAACAAGAATCCAATGCAGAACAGCATTGGCGTCTTAAAGATGATCCGCCCCCCCCACATGGTGCCAAGCCAGTTGAAGATCTTAATGCCAGTCGGAACAGCGATCGCCATCGTGGTCAGCACGAAAAAGGCGTTGCCGTAAGAGCTCATCCCAATAGAAAACATGTGATGCGCCCAAACACTCATGCTGATGAACCCGATCGCTATGGTGGCTCCGACCATGACCGGATACCCGAACATAGGTTTCCGCGAAAATACCGGAATGACTTCCGACAAAACCGCAAAAGCGGGAAGAATCAGGATGTACACTTCCGGATGTCCGAAAATCCAGAAGAAGTGCATCCATAGCGTTGCGGACCCTCCGGCTTGGGTGTCAAAAAAGTGTCCACCCAGATAGCGATCCACGCAGAGCATTATCTGTGCCGCCGAGAGCGGTGTGATGGCGATGAGGACCATGCCGGACACGACAAGGTTCAGCCATACAAGCAAAGGCATGCGGCTCAGCTTCATGCCCGGGCAACGCATGCAGAGAATCGTCGCTATTATGTTGACTGCCGTGCCGATACTGCCGAAGCCGGCGACCAGCAGCGAGATCGTCCAGTAATCTGAGCTATGCCCCGGCGAGAACGCGCGCGAAGTCAACGGAGCGTAGGCCCACCAGCCCACATCGGGTGCATTTCCGGCGCCATACAGCCCGCTTCCGCCAAGGAAACTGAAGTAAAGAAGAAATCCCCCTAACGCCGTCAGCCAAAAACTGAAGGCATTCAGGCGTGGAAAGGCCATGTCCCGAGCGCCGATCATCAACGGCACAAGGTAGTTTGCCAACCCGAACAGCACGGGTATGCCTACGAAGAAGACCATGGTGGTGCCATGCATCGTGAATATACGGTTGAAGACTTGCGGCGAAACAAAGCTGTTGTGCGGATACATCAGCTGGATGCGTATGATCATGGCTTCCGAGCCGGCGACGGCGAGAAACAGCAGGGCATAAAGGATGTACAGAATGCCCAAGCGCTTGTGATCGACCGTAGTCACCCACCCGTGCAGCGTCTCGACCCATGGCCGGCTGCCTACATCTGTTCCCTGATGAATGGCCATTGCATCCGATGACATAGCCCGTCCCTCAAACCTTTCTCTCTAGCGGAGCGTCTCTAGATAGCGCACGAGTGCGTCCAGATCGGCGTCGCTCAATTTCATGGCAGGCATGAGCGAGCCAGGCTTAATCGCATCCGGGTTCTGGATCCACAGGCGCAAATTTTCGTGCGTATTCAGGGCCGCACCAGCCGCGATTGTGTCCCGGCTCATCAAGTGCGTCAGATTCGGACCGAAGCGCCCGGTTCCATTCGTACCGCCAACTGCGTGACAATTTATGCACGCCGTTGTTTCAAAAACACGCCGTCCCGCACTCGCTTTGTCGTCGTGATTTGCAGGCTGTTTTTGTGCCTGGACCCACGCAGCGAACTCTTCAGGGCTATCGACCGACACTCGGAGCAGCATCTTGCCGTGCTGCGTTCCGCAGTATTGGGCGCACTGGCCGACGTAGACGCCAGTCTGGTGCGGGTCGATCCACGTGTGATTTACGCGATTCGGGATCAAGTCTGTCTTCCCTGCAAGTTGAGGAACCCAAAAGCTGTGATCCGTGTCAGCGGAAAGCAACTTTAAAAAGGTGGGCGTTGGGTGAGCTGGATCGCTCACCGGAACGTGCAGTTCGTTAGCCGTGACGACGCCCAAAGCCGGATAGCGGTACTCCCACCAGAACTGGTGGCCAATGGCGGTGACCTCCACGGCCGTCGCGGGTTTCCGGGCATCCTCGATCGCATGAATCACGCGTGCCGTCGCGAGAAACAGGACAAACACAAGCAAGACGGGAATGATGGTCCAAGCCAGCTCAATTTGCGTGCTCCCGTACACCTGGGCAGGTTCGCGTCCAGCTGTCAGCGGCTTGTCACGGAACTTGACGACGGCGTAGACCAATAAGGTGACGACGACGAGGAAGATCAGACCGGTGATAGCAAGGACGAAATAGGAATGATCACGGATGGACTCCGCTGGTGTCGAGCGGGGATCAAAGATGTTCGGGAGCGGGTTATCGCTACGCGGACTCGCAGTGCACAACCCCGCTGCAAAGAGGATTCCGGCCATCAGAACAAGTATTCCCGTGGCCCGACCGACAACCACTCCCCAATCCGTCTTGTGCGTCGTCCTGTGCATTTTCCTCGGTCCTGCCGTACCGTTCGAGGCTGCGCTTTCGCGCAAATCGTTCCGGACTCCTGACCGCGATGTTTCACGACCAGCTGCGAACGCCGTTTTCCAGTCACATATGTCCAGACCCATTGCAGGAAAACACTGATTCGCAGACTGCGCTAGAAACTCGAGGTGAACGGCCGCCCCACGCCGCATTCGAGCGCCACGCGGCTGCTTCAGGCAGCTGCACCCCGTGTTCCAATCCATTCCTTTCTGAGCGCGACCATTTATCTTGTTTCATTGGAGCCGTTTCCGGCGAAAACCTCGGCTAGGCAGTGAAGGGGGCAAACGAGCCTGCGGTCATCGGATTGACGGTCTCGTCAAAGCCTTGGCTGACCGAAAAGTGATCCGCTCGCGGTGCGTTGAGGCTTGCGGCTCATGTGGCAGGTGATCGCTGCTCGCCCGCGATTGACAAGTTTCATTTAAGGTTCCACCTCAACGTGCTCACAGGATGAACGCGGCACAAGTTCCGGCGCAATTCGCTACGCAAGTTGTCAACAACTCGCCCAAAAAGTCGAAGCCTCGGCAAACATTAAAGGTTCACGGCGACGCCGATTCCATTCCTACTTCTTCGCACTTGTCAAAACACTGATACGAAACCAGATTCACCGCTGTCCGCGTAATCGACGCAATGGAATTGCGAATGCTTTATCGAAGCCGATGTGGAAATGGATTGAGTGCGGAACACACGGACGTCTCCGAGTTGCGGCGCTGTGGTATTGCGCGGCGCGCGCAGATGCACAAAATTTCCACCTAAGCCGGGAGCAACTTTGTCACGTCTAGCGCGGGTTCCCGGAACGGTAGAAGAAATCCGGACTGGCCATTACGACGGAAAACGGTGCCAGACGTTTGAAAAGATCATCTTCTTCCTATTCGTCACCTGCTGCTTTGTACCCGGAACTCTGGGCCGCCAGGCCAACACACCTAGCGCGAAAATCGAAGGAACAGTCTTTGTTCGAGACTCTGCGGGCAACCAATCCTTTGTGTCTGGTGCCACAGTGAGACTAGACGGCCCCGCCACTCTCGAAGCGGAAACGGATGCGAATTGCAAGTATGTTGTTGTTGCCGTGCCTGTTGGGACTTACACGGTAGAAGTTGCTTTGCCAGGTCTGAAGGCTCTCCGGACGGTACAGGTCGAAGACAGTGAAGTTCGCCTTCCTCTCGAACTAAAACCCATGGAAGTCACTACTTCTGTGGTCGTAACACCCGATCCGGCGGAAACCAAAGACCCTGCTCCCTCGGAAACAATTTCCGATAAGACTTTACGCGATGCACCCAATGTGAACGAGCGGTTTGAAAGCTCACTTCCTCTCATTCCTGGAGTTGTTCGCGGGCCCGATGGACACGTCAATCTCAAAGGTACTCGCAATACGCAGAGCGGCGCACTGGTGAACAGCGCGAACGTTACCGATCCGGTAACTGGCAGTCCGGCGATTAATCTTCCGATTGATGTCGTAGCGTCGGTGCAGGTGATTCAAACACTCACTGCCGCATACGTGCGGTGGGTTCTTCACGTCACAATTGCTTTTGCATCGATTCGAGTTCACCGCGACAGGTGTTGCTGAATTG
>WNFC01028657.1_pt1 | contig 10133 bp, 8 predicted proteins | sample 5400541 | NCBI WGS metagenome assembly WNFC01 (sample SAMN13153342, study PRJNA577476) | soil metagenome | isolation source: 120 cm saprolite under Douglas fir tree site 2 hole 2 replicate 1 | place: USA:California | collected 2015-04-18 | reverse complement strand
TTAGTTAGGTTTGAAACGACGGCCAAACCATAACGAAACAGATTAGGAACCAATTGCGGGAAATGGTGCCGATACGAACTCATGAGCGGCACATTCGCCCTTGCGTTCGTTCCAAAACGGGACCACAAATATCAGAGCAGGTCACTTTCGGACGGTACTTAATTCTCCGTTCCACAGACCGACGCACACCGTCTCTACACCCGGCTGTCCCCTCAAATGCGTGGAATCCTTTTGGCCGACCTCTCCGCCCGAGTGAGACAACCAAACTTGCAATTTCGTGTCACCTTCCATCCAATAAACATAGGTCAGTTTCGGCGCGTCTGCCGGGTCGTCCCTACCTATCAGAGCAGGCGTCCGTAGATTTTCTCGAAGGAGCCTAGAACAGTCCGAATAGACCGAACGTTTAGGTCGAAACCTAAGTTATAGAGTCTACTTTTCCAGAAGATTGCGGAAACAGCGCGGACATCGAGATTCAAGAATGGAGACGGTGAGATTCCAGCCAGCGAGTCTATCGGTCCTCTAGATAGCAATGACATTTTCAATCAATCTCTGCATTGGTTAAATTCCGAGGCTTCGTTTTTGCGGAAGCGGCGTTCCCACATATCGCCTTTGGATAGCGAATTTGGACTTCCTTCAGACTTTCGCCGAGTGTCTCGGTAAAAAAGAATTGTGCCCTGTATCAGTTCAAAGTGACTCTGCGCGGCATTCATCCGCCGGTCTGACCGCGCGTCCATGTCTGGGAAGACGAAACGAAGGCGTGGGCGAGCTCCAGCAAACACAAGGCGATGAGTTATTGGCGGAGGAAGGAAGAGGACCATGTAAACTCTCTCATTGGAACTGGTACAAAAACTCGGGCCGATCAAGTCAAAGCCATATATTCGCACCTGTCGCTCGAAAAAGACGCGCCGGCCAGTCGCTGTCTCTCGCTAAAATGATAACCGACTTTGAAATCAACAGCTTGTGCGCAGGCCTGCAACATTGTCAAAGGGGTGAAGCTCGCTACTCCTAGAGTTTTGGCGAGGGACAGGACAAATCCGTCGCCAGACTCGAGGAATTTACGAGTTTCCGAAGATACATCCTCAGATTGGCGTTCTCTCGCCTTCTCCTGAAGCGATCGCCAAGGCAGTAACAGAGAGAACTGGCAGCCGAATTATGATCTCCGGAGCGAAAGCAGCAAACCTGCTTGGGATTTCCACGCAGGTCCCTGTGCAAAATCTCTTTTTGACAGAAGGGCCTTCTCGCACGGTTCGGATCGGTAACCAAACCGTTTCACTCAAGCACGTTGCCCCTTCCAAAATGATTGGAGCCGGAACTGAAGCTGGAATCGTAATTCAAGCTGTCCGCTCACTCGGACGGAAGAGCGTTCACGAAATCCCCGTGCAAGCCCTTGCGAAACGGCTTCCGCGTCCCGTCGAGGCAGCCGTTAAACGGCTCGCGCCTGCAGCACCGGCTTGGTCGCAGTCGATTCTCACTCAGATCAGCGCCTGACCGTTATTCATTTGAAACGCATTTTGGATTTTGGCGAGGGACGACTCCCAAAGTTTTGGCGAGGGACAGTAGCTAGTTGCTTGATTTTTGGGCGGCGGCGGAGTATACAGTCCATCGCCACCAGATTCCGCTCAAAACATGATGTAGCGAAGATCCGCGATGTCGATTGAACAATCTGCCGAAGGGAAAGTTTCAACGCAATATTCTTCTACTCTCCACACTCTGATTGAATCAACCCTGAGCGAAATGAGAAGTCACGATGGCGAGGAAGTGTTTAACTTCATTTTAAGGGACGCGCCAATTGGTGCAGTGCTTGTAGACCGCCGCACTGGTTTCAAACTCGCGAATGCGGCCCTCTGCCAAATGCTCGGTTACACGGAATCGGAGTTACAGGGCAAGAGCTTCGCGGATATCCTTCATCCTGAGGATTACGAGAAAAGTGTAGTACTCGCGTATCTTTTGACCCAAGGACAAGTCTGTCACTTTAAGAAGCGGTTCGTGGGCAAGTCCGGGGCGCCACTGTGGGTCAGCCTGACTATAAAATTGATTCGCGAAGCGACCGGGTTGCCGCTTTATGGCATCGGTTTGATTCAGCCTTTGACGACCACTGACGCAAATGAATTACACCCTAATCGACAGAAGAGCCTCGGCATCTCGTCAGAGAGCAGTGGCGATAGGCTTGGCCTGCGTTCTACGGAATTTCTCCCACCCGCCATCGGACTTCTCCAGGCATTCAACTCCCTTCCTGTAGTTGTCGCGATTTCGACTCTTCCAGAGCAACGCTATGTCTACGTGAGCGACGGTCTCTTGCGCTTCTTCGGACATCACCGAGACAAAGTGATCGGACGGACAGAAAGAGATCTCGGCTTTTTTGGACAAGCTTTCAAGGGCGGCGATCCAGTCCCTTCCTTAACCTCAACCTCAGTCTTAAGAGATCAAGACGCTCAGTTCACAGTTCGAGCGGCGCCCAAGCAGGAGAGACACGGCGCCCTGGCCATAAGGATCGTTCCGACGGAGACCGAAAAGTACTTAGTTACGGCGTTTGTCGATCTAACCGAGCACAAAAGAAAGGAGGCGGTTATTCGGGCAAGTGAGGCTCGTTACCAGGCAATCGTGGAGAAAGGAACAGAAGGCATTCTGCTGGTCGATCCCCTCAGAAAGAAGATTTTGGAAGCTACACGACCTTTTCTTCAGCTCGTGGGGTACAGCCGTGAAGAAACGGATGGTTTCACTCTATACGATTTAATGGTCCAAGACCGGGAACTCGTGGACCGCGATGTTAGTAACCTCGCGGTGGACCAGCTGCACTCGATAGGTGATCGGCAATTCCGACGCAAAGATGGCTCTGCGGTTGATCTCGAAATCAGCGCGGATGTTGGTTACTACGGGGCGGTCTTGGCAGTGCGCCTGGTACTTCGTGATGTGGGCGAACGAAGGCGCTTGGAGGAGCAGCTTCATCAAGCCGTTAAAATGGAGGCACTCGGGCGGTTTGCCGGTGGAATCGCACATGACTTCAACAATCTATTGGTCAGTGTGCTAGGTTACAGCAGTCTCCTTGCAAGTAAGCTCCGGCATGATGAAGTGCTAAGTCGAATGGCTCGCGATATTAACGATGTTGCGTTACGGGCGCGAGCGTTGACGGGACAGCTGTTATCGTTTAGCCGTAGCCAGACGCTGCCAGCCGAAATCCTCGATCTCAACGTGGTCGTCCAAGGAATGGACACGCTTCTTCGTCGAATCATCGGTGAGGATATCAAACTCACTTGCGTCCTTGAAGCTGTAGCGGCACGAGTCCGGGCAAATCCAAGCCAGATAGAGCAAGCTATTTTGAACCTGGCGGCTAATTCTCGGGACGCCATGCCTAACGGTGGGTTCTTGCAGATCAGAACCTCAAACTTTCGCGCTGACCTTGTTCTGGGTTCTAAACCTCAGAATCTTGCGCCTGGGGACTACGTGGCCTTGAGCGTAACGGACTCAGGATGTGGGATAGACCCTGCGATACTACCGCGCATCTTCGAACCCTTCTTCACGACAAAGGGTTTGGCTGCGGGGACCGGGCTCGGATTGTCCACGGTTTACGGTGTCGTCAAGCAAGCTGGCGGCGAAATCATGGTCACAAGCGAACTAGGGAAAGGAGCGACGTTTGAAATATATCTGCCGCACATTCAGGACCAAGGCTCATTGTTCGAGGGGACAGCAGAAGAACGCCCGCCTGCGCCTGCTTCCCCCACGGTTTTGCTCATTGAGGACGAAGAAACTGTTAGATCGCTTGTTTGTGACATCTTGAAAGAACAAGGTTATCAAGTTCTTTCCGCGGCGACCCCCTTACGGGGCCTGGAACTAGCTCAAGAATACGGTGGGCCAATCCACCTGTGCGTTACGGACGTGATTATGCCAGAGATGCTTGGACCAGAATTAGTTACGCAGTTGTTAAAGATCAGACCTCAAACAAAAATATTGTATATTTCGGGCTATTCGAGCTCCGAAATCATCAGACGCACCGGGTTGGAACGAGCGGGTTCCATTCTTCAGAAACCTTTCACGCCCGACGAGTTGCATCGAAAGGTTCGTGAAGTCCTGAATCCAGATACAGCGGCTCACAACCAGCTTCCCGAGTCCAGTCGTTAAAACGGCCTGAAGCCGGCGCTTAGGGGTGTCTTCCACGATGAAAATAAATCAAGTGGGCCTGTTCGGAACACGAATCTTCGAAACGGTCGAACAGCACAGGTGCGCCACTCATGTCGGTGAGGAATCAATCGGCCCGATTCGCACAGCATGGCCGGAGCAGAGCCAACAGCCTGATTAGGTGGGTTCGATGGTTGAGGCGTTTCTCGACGCACCCATGCCCCGGGGTAACTGACCTGCGAGGGCTTGACGCTCGGTCAACTTGCCCCAATACCGTCTGCGATGAAGACGGACCGGCACGTATCGGCGTTGCGCCTGTTCTGGACGAATTGTCGCGTACTCTTCCACAATGACGCTTTGTCTTGGTGGCGACTAGCAGATCTGCTCTTCGGTTCGATTCCAATGGGTCATTCATGGCGGACTGAATACGTTGCTTGCAACCCAGGAAGCGTTCTGTGGTCTGAACGGAAACATGGCCAAGGAGAAACTGGATCTACTCAAGTTCACCTCCTGCGCTATGGCAGCCATCGGGAAGTAATCGCGGCGATGGACTTCTTCACCGTCCCAACCTTTAAATTTGGTGCTCTACTGTTTCTTCGTCATTGGCCACCACCGCCGACGTGTGCGGCATTTCAACGTCACGCGGCATCCCACCAGTACATGGATCGTGCAACAGTTTCGAGAGGCGTTTCTCTAGCAATCCGCTCTCCGGTTTCTCATCTTCGATCGGGATGCCAAGAATGGGTTGGAGGTCCCAATCGCGGTTCGCTCGATGGCTATCCCTCCGATTCGAACTTCGTTCCGGAGTCCTTAGCAGAATGGGATTGCGGAGCGGTGGGCTGAAAGCTGTCGGCGCGACTTGCCGGACCACGTCATCGCCATCAATGAGCGCCACTTGAAGCGGCTCCTTTCAGATTATGTCCACTACTATCTCGAAGACCGAACTCACCTTGGGCTCGACAAAAAGACTCCCAGTGACAGGTTGTGTTCCGTGCCGAGTGCTCAGTTCATTGGACGCCTAAGGTTAGGCGGTCTGCACCATCGGTACGACCGCGCCGCCTAAATCAAAATCGTTCCATCTTTGGTCGAGGGATTGCGCCGCTTCAACCGAAACCTGTCTACGCCAGCCAGTCTGCGGCCTCCGTCGGCAATCCTTCGACGCATGCCCGCACCGATCATGCTTCGCAGGCACAAATCAGACCTCGAACTTTCTCATTTCGTCCCTGGATAGAATTTTGGCGAAGGACACCACGTCGGGGGACGGACCACACATACCGGGGCAAGTCAATTTCTAAGAAGTCGCCAAATCGCTGTTCCAGAGCCTGATGCATACGACTCGTAGCCACGGCTCTCCCTTCTGTTGAGCGGAATCCTTGGGGAAGACCTCGCTTCCCAACCTGGATAAACTCAATTCCAGTGTCGTCCCGTCTTCTAACCAATTAACTAAGCTCAGTTCAGATGCGTCATCCGGGTCCTTTTCCATTTGAGTAGGTGGTCCGTAGAGTTTCTCAAAGGGGTGCAGAACAATCTGAACAGAACGAACGTCTAGCATGTAGCCCAGACTATAAAGCCCATTCTTCCAGAAGATGGCATGAACAGCGCAGTCATCGAAACTCAAGATTCGGAATTCTGAAAACTCTGTCAGCGAGTCTCTGTCATTTAGGCAACAATGAATTTGGTCTCCAGTTCCCGAGCTAACCAAATTCTGAGGGTTTATTTCCGTAGAAATGGCTCTCCCGCATATTGCTTTTGGGAAACGAATTCGGAACTCCTTCAGGGTTTCGCCGAGCGTATCCTTGCCTAGCGTGTGAATGCGCTTGTTGGCCTTGCCGTGGATTCGTGATTCAGTTGCGCCGACTGCAAGCGTCAAGGTGATCACCACGAGAAGGTGTAACAACGCTCGAGTTGTTGTTCGAAGCATAGTTATTTTCTCCTTCTGTTCCATTCTTTTCCGCCCAGTTTGGAAATGTGCTCGGAGAAGACCTCCTTGCCGAAAATAGAAGTTCTCGGACCCTGCCTCTCCGACAATCAAGCTGCTCCAACAAACGGCGAAGAGCTTCCGATACAGACTCCGTCGCGGCTTGTCCGGGAAGTTCCATCCTCCGCCATTGAAACAGAAGCCCTGATCGATCATCCACGCTTGATATGGAGTGCCGATGTCATGGCGACCTAAGATGACTTGCCTGCCATCGGTGTTGCAGGTCCATGTGTCGAAGACGAGCATGCCAACAAAATCGATAAGATTACGCGCACTCAATAGCTGTTTGTCGGTCAGGAATTCCAGCAGGGTCAGATAATGTGGGTCTCCTGCGTAACGCGACCCGAATTGAAGTCCGTGCTGGCACGGAATGCGTGTCCGAGCCGTCTCGACACATACGTCTGCCGTCAGCCGGATCAATTCCTCGCCCACCTCGATGAGCGCAACCTCTCTTGTGGGCAGCCCCAGCAGCGCCGCCAACTTGGTCCCAAGGAGTTCATTGACCAGGATGCGGCGATGTTGGGGGTTGTTTTGGAACTTCACTACGTAATTGTTTCCGTCGGAACAGCGCATGAGATGCGACTGGGAACCCCCGCGCATTCTTCGGACCTCCTCAACCGCGTACAATGTGTTCGTGATAGGGAGGGTTTTTGATCTGGCAGCACCCCGGCGTAACGAATCTCCGGGCTCGGGAAGGGGCCGGATCGCAGCATTCATCGCAACCCGAGGAGTGGCTTGCATGACTCCTCCTGGACGACTTCAGTGCTCCGAATTGAAACACCGTTGCGGTCCCTTCATGTGCCAGAATGGGCAAGGATATCAAGTCAGTTGATTATGTAAGGGATTCACTGACAGCATATCTAGCTAAGGCTGGATGAGCTTGTTGCGGACAGCGTAAAGGACCAATTCACTCATGGAGTGAATCCGGAGCTTGAACATGATTCTGGTTCTGTAGGTCTCGACGGTCTTCACGGTAATATCCAGTATGTCGGATATTTCTTTGTTGGTTTTGCTTGTAGCTAATAAAGAAACGACTTCCACTTCCCTTGGAGTTAGCGCGACGACGATTGCGGGTGCTCCCGCATATGCCAACTGTCCGTTGCCAGAGGGCGATATTGCTTCAGCATAGGGTAAGGAAGACTGCTTAGAGTCCGCTTCGCTCACCGCGCCTGACAATGCAGCTAGGGCCTCGCCTAGGCCCGAGACCTTCTGAATTTCCCGAACACACTGTTCTAATATCTCGGCAGATTCAACCAGCAGCGAGGGATCGACCGCCCGTTTTTGGCTCGATACGTATGCCCAGCTTACCCGGTCTCGAACCTGGGGCAATCTGTTCATAAGACCTCGCAAACATTCCGCAAACATTACCTGATGGGTGGCCTCAGTCGCAATCGCGCCGACTTCCGAAACCTGCCCTCTTTCATCTCTGATCGGTAAAAAGCTCACAATCCAATGGCCGTCCTCATTCCGTGTAGGCATGTGGGCGGTGATTTCTTCGCTTAGTACACTTTCATCGGCGTTAAAAACATGATCTATTAGAGAGTCGGCCTCGATGGATGCCTGTGGCACTACCTCACGCAGAGTCTTGCCGATGTGATCCTTGGCCGGGATGCCATGAAGTGCAGCCAGCGTCTTGTTGACCGCGATAAAGCGGTGCTGTCTATCGAAGACGGCAATGCCGAGCATCGATGCATCGAAAATACCGGCAATAAGCTGGCTCGCCTTGCTCGGCTCGTAGATTGATTGCTGGGCTGTTCCTGGGGCCCCAAATGCGACTTTGTTAGTCACGTTGTGGTCCTCCTGTCAGATTCGAGCGCAGGGACTACGCCAAGCGCAGCAAAACAAAAGCAGTAGCACCTCCAGTCGTACAAACTAAATCGTGTTACATGGTCACCCAAGCCCAAAAATAATCCAGCGGGCGGCCAGACACACTCTCCCTATTCATATCGAGCCCACAGCTTCGGACGACATCATGAACAGGTTCGGGATAAGCCTGTTTTTACGCTCCCTGACAAACCATATATTAATAAACTCTTAGGTAATATCTGTCAAGGGTCGTGTTCGGGAAGCGGACTCATTCCCGAACCGCTCGCCTAGTTCGCGCGAGCCTACGTTCCAAAATGGGACTCAAATCTCAATCCCCCCAAGTGCACCGCCTATGCTGCCCCCAACAGTGGATCTTGGTGCTGTCACGAGAGGAAGAGAATCGATGAAGTAGACAACCGATACGAAGCAACTAGGTGTCTTCGAGCTCACGAAATTGTTCTGCAATGGGAGGTGGTCTCGGAATATTTCCCCAGGTCGGGAATCCCCGCTGACATCATCGCGGCGTCGGGAATTGCACCCGGGAGAGGCCTTCCTGGCATTCACATCTGTGCTAAGTACAGAGGCCCCTGCCTGTCTAAATCGGCTTGGGAACACCACACACAGATCAGCTTTGGTAGTTTCCTGGTCTTCAACGCACCATTTCGATTTGTCTGATTCCCGCGATTTTTTAGGCCTTCACCTACAACTCGAAGTCAGCCCAACTGAGAATCATAAAGACGATGATCCAGACACGTCCTAACAATTAGTTCTGATGCTCCTGCACTGTCCGGGGCCATTTTTTCTGACCATCTTTACAGAATGGCTCGCACCATTCGGGAGGACTAGGTCGAGTCGGGGGACAAACATTTCCACTCAACATGGCGGGCGTAACAAATAGCCCTTCCTCAGCCTGATCGGGGGTATCCCCAATTTTCGTGATGTCAAAGCCTAGGCCATTCCAATGCATGCGCCAGATTGTTCGTACTCCGAGTTCGCTGGTGATGATTGCGTCGCCCTTTAAAGAAGCAAACTGAGATGCATTGGCTTTGACCACGTTTGAGTAATAATTCGATTCGTAAAACCCTTCGACAGAACTACCGCTGGCGCCGAGATCGCCGGGCACAAAGCTTATTGACTCGGGCGTAGGTATCGGATTGTTCTGATTCAGAATTGTGTAGCCGCCAGTCGGAGAGATGGCTCGAAGCAATCCCCAGGTTTCACTCACAACGATCAGTTTGCCGTTGAACGGGCCGAATCCCGCCCCGAGTGGAGCGACATCCATTCCCTCAACGAGTTCTGAGAAATCAGCTAGCAAAGTAGGGATACCGGCGCTATTTATTCGATATACGGTTCCGAAGTAAGTGCCCACTAGCATGTCATGGCCAAAGGTGCCCACCGTGTCGAATCGGATTGATTGAACCGGACCTTTGAGGCCGTTGACAAACAGGTCTGACTTGGCGCCATCGTGCGAAATGTGCAGGACGCCCGTCCCCGCTCCGACGTAGATATCCCAGAGCGGGAATCCCCCAAGGCCGGGAGAGCTTGCAATACAGTGTTCCGAAGCGAAATTGCCGGATGGGACATTCATCTCTGGAGCGAATAATTTGAGATTCCCACCGTGGAGATCGGTTTGGTAAAGAATGCCAACGCCGTCCCCCTGCACCGACCCGACGAACTTATCCCCCGCGAAGGTGAATCCAATAGTACCGCCTGAAACTACAGCATGTGGGTCAACAAAAACATCAAAAGTTAACTGTCCACTGACTTGGTCAGGGACACCCAAGCTCGCGAGTCCTAACACGGCTATTGCGATGATCACATGCAGCATCCATGGTTGGCCCTCGATTCCGACATCGCGTCGTTTGAATAGGAATTCTCCTCGAGTAACCTCCACATGTAGGTCGCAACGCTCGTCGCAGCGTTGGCAGAGCACTTTTCATGCCGCTGGAACTTCTTATTTGGTTTCCGAAGGTGATGAATAGCCATACAAAAAAGGGGGCAATCGTACTGCGCATTGAGACGATTAGCCTTGCGCATTTGGACTTGAACTGTGGGAGTGCGCCATCAAACAAATTCGGGTTCAGAGGCAACCCGATATTGACCGCTCACAGCGTATTTTGAGCGGCCTCGTATCCATCATCCCCCATGCGATGTCCTTGAAACATTCCAGATTAGAACGGATTCCCGAGAAATCGTTTCAGGATGGGAATCCTTTCGGGCTCTTCGAGCCAAATGC
>WNFC01032523.1_pt1 | contig 10134 bp, 7 predicted proteins | sample 5400541 | NCBI WGS metagenome assembly WNFC01 (sample SAMN13153342, study PRJNA577476) | soil metagenome | isolation source: 120 cm saprolite under Douglas fir tree site 2 hole 2 replicate 1 | place: USA:California | collected 2015-04-18 | reverse complement strand
GCAATGGAACTCTTCAAGCAGCTTGACCTGCAACTGCTGGTCTTGACGCCGCTTGATAAGATCCATGTGATCGAGCCGTATATCACCGCGTGCCATTATGTGACCAACAACCAGGAAGAAAACGACTCGAAGGTGTACAATTTCACCATGAGCGAGTACTTTGAACATAAACAGGCTCTACAGGCAGGAGTGGGTATTGGTGATTACGCCAGGTGAAATTTGACAGAAAGTGGCAAGGCTCTACTCGCTGTTTCTGCTTTCTCTGGTAGCTGACTCATACTCAAATTGGTACTGGTGGCGAAGTCAATGTTCACGCTCGGCGTCTAAGTATGCCAAGCCCAAAGTGAGCGTCGTTTTTGACTTCGCCACCAGTACCAATTTGAGGTCGACCCACTTTGGTGGAGGCTCCAAACGTTGGAGCTACTGATTGAGTTGTTCAAAACTGACCGGGCTGACATAGCCGAGTGAGGAGTGTCGCCGCACCCGGTTGTAGAAGGCTTCTACATACTCGAAGATGGCCGCTCTGGCCTGGCTGCGACTCTGAAAGCAGCAGAGATCAACACACTCGCCTTTGAGCGTGCCGAAGAACGACTCGGTGACAGCATTATCCCAACAATTGCCACGGCGCGACATACTCACCGTGACGCGCAGTTCTGCCAGAACCTGTCCTGGCTACTTAGGTCATCCATGCTAAAACATGCCTCTTAGTGGCGACGAGCAGCAGGCATCACACGACGTATCGTCTCATGGAATACGCCATCCTCATCTACAATCGTACGAAGCGACTCTCAGTTCTTCATAACGCGGTGCAAAACAGGTGACCATTCCACCAGAGGAATACCGTGTTTGGGTTGCTCTTATCCTGGTTGCCGTAGTGGTATTTCAGCAGGAGAATTGCTGATACGTGCTAGTGCTAGCACAAGCTGAAGCTTTATAGAGAGCTTCCCGTGAGGCGCGAGAAAGTGGATCAACACTGGTGAGAGAGAGGCCGACGCCCGTCGGTTCCGCTGAGATTATTTATGCATCTTTCTAGTATTAATAGAACATCTGTTCTTTCGCATCGAAGACTCCTCCCTGCGCTGGCTAGCTTGTCTCTGCGTTCTCACACATTCTCTTCAGTGATGCATTGCTGATTCCTCCTCTGCCTACGAACTCAGCAATAATGGGCCTTCAGTTCGTACTTTTCTCTCATCATCCTAGAACAGATATACCAAGTAGCCAGCACAGGTGTTGGTGCTGAACGAGACAGCAGCTGCTATCCTGGACCTGTGTGATAGCCAGCGCAGCGTCTCGGCTATCGTCGCTGACCTGGCCGCCCAGTAGAACCGCGTCGTTGATCAGGAGGTCTTGACCTTCCTCAACCACCTGTTACAGAAGAGGTTGATCGAGTGCGATGACGGTGAGTAATAAACCTTTCGGGTTGCTGGCAGAGCTGACCTACCGCTGCCCGCTGCATTGCCCGTAATGCTCCAACCCGCTGAAGCTGGGGGCCAACCTCGGTGGTTGACGCTCACAGTGGTCGCGTCTCCTTTCCGAGGCCCGCGACCTGGGTGTGCTACAACTCCACCTCTCCGGAGGCGAGCCACTGCAGCGCCGTGATCTCCCCGAGATCATCGCCTGCGCACGCGCACTCGGCCTCTACAGCAATCTCATCACGAGCACGCTCTCGCTGACCACGGCAAAGGCCGAGCAGTTGAAGGCTGCCGGTCTCGATCACGTGCAGATCAGCATCCAGGCCGCCGACCCGGCGCTCTCCGACCACATTGCCTGCACACCTTCCTACCAGCGGAAGATCGCGGCAGCACGCGAGGTCAAAGCGCTCGGCTTCCCGCTTACCCTGAATGTCGTCCTGCACCGCCACAACATCGACCAGGTCGGCGCCATCCTGGTGCTGGCAGAGGAACTGGGAGCGGACCGACTCGAACCGGCCAACACAGTACTACGGCTAGGCGCTGCACAACCGGGCCACGCTCTTGCCAACCTGGGAGCAGCTACAGCGAGCCGAGCCCATCGTCCGCGCAGCGCGCTCACCTGGTGGGGCAGATGCAGATTATCTACGTCATCCCCGACTACTACAGCCGCTACCCCAAACCTTGCATGGGAGGCTGGGGGTGCCAGCAGCTCACCGTGGCACCCAACGGCGACGTCCTCCCCTGCCCAGCGGCAGGCCAGATCACCGCCTTGCCCGTCGAGAACGTGCGGCAGCATTCACTGGCCTGGATCTGGGAGGACTCGCCCATGTTCAACCGCTTCCGCGGCATCGACTGGATGCCTGAGCCTTGCCGCAACTGCCCGCGCCAAGCCGTCGACTTTGGCGGCTGCCGCTGCCAGGCATTCCAGCTCACGGGCGATGCGGCCGCCACCGACCCCGTCTGCGAGCTGTCGCCCGACCACGCCATCATCACCAACGCCGTGCGCGCAACCAATCAGGCCAACGAGGCAGCGCCGGACCTCACCTACCGCCGCATGACCCACCAAGGAAACGGGGCGTAGGGGCCCGATTTATCGCACACAGGGGAGGGGTAAGGCCTTCCCCACACCTCAATTCATTTGCAAACGTGCATTTGCAACCGTGGTAGCTTGCCCCGTCCTGGCAGTTTCACTGCCCTATCAAACCATACACCATGACTTTGCCCGAGAAGGTCGCCATGTACACCTTCCCATTGGCAATCGTGGGCGAGCAGAACTTCGCGAAGTTATAGGCATCTTGGGGCTGCGCGTTCTGCTCACTGTTCCATAGTTCATTCGTCAAATCAGAAGCATCATAAGCATGCAAGACACCCGGCACCACCGCCCGGTTAGCGTTAGCTTTGGGACGCGAACCCCACACAATGCTTGTACCCGCTGTATTCCCGTTGGCTGAAACTGACAACATTCCTCCCGGCATACCAGGCGATACCGTGCTACCTTTGGTCAGAGGTGCCGTCTGGAACTTTCCACCGTCGAACTGATACGCCTTCAGATTGTCGTTTTCGGTCCAGGCGTAGATACAAGGCCCATTCGGGCCATCCCAGCACACGGGCGCGCCGTGAATATGGTGGGTCTTCAAAGGATCACCGGGAGGTTGGACATTGGGATTTACGAAGACACCCGGCGGCTCCGGGGTGTTAATGTAGAAACTCTGGATGATCTGGCTATCGCCGCCAGCACGGAAATGGTCCATATGATCCTTGTCAATTAGGTAGATCTTACTTTCTTTCCCACCTCCAACCAGCAGGTTGGTACCGGGAAGCAGCAATGCTCCTGATGAACCAACATCCTTATCGTATTTATTGAGGACTGCATTGTTAAAAGGCGAGAACCAATCCTCCAGCGTGAGATGCGGACTGAGCTTGACAAAACTATCGCCCAGTTCCGTTTGTGTGTTGCCGTCAAAGCTCCCATTGCCCGTGAGAAAGTAAATGTTGCCGTCGCTATCGGCGATCGGTCCCTGTCCACCCTGCCAGATGCCTCCACCACTGCCGTTGGGCGTAGTATTGTAGACGGCCGTTCTCTGTAACGTCGTGGCATTGTAGGCAAGGACCCAACCGTGATAAGGACCGGCATCACCGTACGCCGCGAAGGCAATATAGATGGTATCGTTAGCCAGCAGCAGGGCCGAACGTTGAATCTGCCGGTTACTGGTGAAGGTGACGCGCCCATTCACGCTGCCGGCGCCGGTTCCCGGCACGCTTGGTCCGGTCACGTTGCCTCCTGGCGTGCTCGATCCAATCGGGGTCGGCCCTCCAAATTTCTCTGCCCTGGTCGCCAGGTCCAGGGCATGCAACCGGTGGGAATATGTATTCCCCTCTTTGGTAGCGGCGACGACGTAGATCGCATTGTGGCTGAGCGAGATCACCGGTGTGCTCAGAATACCGACCTCATGTGCGATGTCGCCATAGACGGGTGCCCCATTAAAGATAGGCTGCCCCTGATGAGTACGGCCAATGTTGGCATCAGGAAGACCAACCGAAGGTCCCAGCGACTTCGTCCAGAGTGGCGAGTTGGCAGCTAGCTGGTTATCGGCGTCGAAGGCATACACCGTATTGTGCATCGTCGCTATATACACCACATTGTGTGTATTCCCGTCGGGCATGTCGATGTTGCTCACGACCAAGGGTTGCGCATAAACGTGACCATCCAGGTGGTACTCAAATAACTTACCGAACAGATTCGTGTTCACGTTGGAGGTATTGAGCTGAGTTTCCTGGACGTATGCACCGGTGCGGCTGTTGTCATTACGCTGTGTGAGTACAGAAGTCGTAGTATCTGGCATGGTTAAGCCTCCTTGCTAGGAAACAACAAATCTGTTACATAAGAAAAGTCACGAGTTCGCCTCTCCCGCCATCACGAACCGCAAGCTGAGGTATTATACCTCATAGGGAGAACGTCCCATATCCACATATTTGGCATACGAGAAGAAAAACAAACTGCCTCAACCTTATTGACAATTGAACACCTCTGGCATACCCTTGTGCTGGCTACGTGCGCCATGTCACGCACGATGAGATCGCCGACGCAGTCGGCTAGAACTTGAGAGAAGTTTTAGGAACAAGGGCTCACCTAACTCCGAAAGGGGGAGGGAACAACAGCATGCCGCTAAAGCGAGCGAAAAGCCAAAGCGTTGTAGCTTCAGGCTCGCGAGTTCCGCGCACTAGGGTGAGAGCGAAACTGCCCGAACCTCAACTACCGAGGATGGAAGCACACATCCCCTGGCAGAACGCTTGATGACAGGGCCTTCCTGTACTCAGGATGAAGTAGCCGTCTTGGGTACCCTCACGGGAAGGATGGGGACCAATGAGGTCTCATCAAGGTAGTGCGTGAGGCACCTACGTTGCGCTCGAGACGTCTCATCGTGACGGAACATGGGATTCCCTACCAGGCGCGAGCCTCAGGGGAACGGAGTGCCCATAGTAGTCGTGAGAGTCACGACTCAAAAGGCGAGGACGAGAAGGTCGTCCGCAGGGCGAAGGGGCACAGGGGAACCGCTTGAACCCGATGCGGCGACGCGAAATGCGGAGAGGCCAAAGGGAGAGAAGCGGAAACTGGCGAGCCGACTACCTGGAAACTCGTACGGTCGGTTCGCCAGGTGCGCGGATGGAAAAGGCCGCGAGAGCGGTACCTCGCCAGCCGCCTATCCTACTTCGAATATCCGTTCTAGAATAAACAACTAGCCTTTCGTGTCTGCCCGTCACGCTGGGCTTCTTGCAGATCATCTGACGCCTGTCGGTTCCATCGATTTATAGCGTAATCGACTATTGCTAAGTTAATTATACTATTTTTCTTTTTGAAGGACTTTCTGCAGTCGTCGTGAAGGCAGACCATGAAATGAAACCACTGGCGAAACTTTTTCCTGACGTTCCACGATCTGTCTTCTATGAGCCTGGGAAGTGCTTTCATGTCTTGAGTACCTGGAAGATATTACTCTGTATGATCTTTCCATGATGAAGCATCCTCTTCTCGGAAAAGGGAGGTGGCCCAACTTGTCTGTCTGTCACACATTGTGTCTTGTAGAATCAAGTGTTTCGTTAGCTCTAAATTGTTCTATTTATGATAGAATAAGATGCGCCATTCCTGTGCTACAGCAGTCTTCACAAAGATTGAGCTTTTATGACATGATAAAAGCATGAAAGCCTACTCATACGATCTGAGACTGCGCGTGCTTCGCGCAGTGGATCAAGGACGACCACGAGCGGAAATCGTGACTCTGTTTGCCATCTCATTAGCCACACTCAAACGGTATCTCAAGCGCCAGCGTGAAACAGGCGATGTGCGAGCCAAGCCAATCCCAGGACGCCCTGCCAGGAAAGGAGCCGCTCTGTTTGCTGGGCTACAACCCCAACTTGATGCTTACCCAGATGCAACGCTTGCCGAGCATTGCCAGCTCTGGGAAAGCAGCCAGGGTATTAAGGTAAGCACCGCGACGATAAGCCGTGCGATCCAACGCCTGGACTGGACCCGGAAGAAAAAGACGTTACGTGCGAGCGAACAAAAGGAAGGAGATCGGGAAGCCTGGCGAGCACAGGCCCAAACCTTGGATGCGAGCAAACTGATCTTTATCGATGAATGTGGGTCTAACATTGCGTTGACTCGCCTGTACGCCCGATCCCTCAAGGGAAAGCGGGCCTATAGTGCAATTCCACGCAACCGACGAGCCAATATCACCCTTCTGGCTTCTCTCTCACTCCAAGGCATGGGCGAGGCGTTCATTCTTGAGGGGACGGCGGATGCTGCTGCCTTTGAAATCTACATGGAACAGATTCTGGCACCGAGTTTGCAAGCGGGACACATCGTCGTGATGGATAATTTGAGCACGCATGCCGGAGAAAGGGTTCGGCAAATCATCGAAGCACGGGGATGCCAGCTCCTGTTTCTGCCATCCTACTCCCCCGACTTGTCACCAATTGAGGAAGCATTCTCCAAACTGAAAGCCTTTTTACGCCGGGTAGGAGCGCGCACTCCAGAAACCTTGCAAGAGGCCATTGGACAAGCCATTCTTACTATTACTGAGCAGGACGCTCACGGATGGTTTGGACACTGTGGCTACCAACCTGTTGCTTCGGGTATGTGAGGAAGCTGAGTGTCAGCTTGAGGAATCGATGGCGTCGTTTCTTCACCTCACTGTTGTAGAGAATATATCCTACAAGGCACACTCGAAGTGGTTCAACCAGCCGAAAAACGGCCTTTAGATAAGCTTATCTTTTTGTCTCAGTTACTCATCGCAAGCCGGATATTTTGGCATGTTGATTTAAGTTACGAGGAATATGGAATATTCCATTCGTAACTTAAATTATGTGGATTTTGTGCTCATTCATTGGAGAAGCTAGGAAGAAGAGAGCGCATATTCCACATAATTGTGATATGACTTTTGACACAGCTCAGGCGTACATGCAGGAATTCTGCATGAGAAGATGAGAAAGTGTGTCACATAACGGCCGATTTTGGCAGGCACTCAAGGGCTTTAGTCTGCTTCGCTTCTTCAAGGTCTTGAACTCGGAAAACGAGACGAAAAACTGTTACGACCCCACCTCGGCAAGAGTCGTGCTCTCCACACGCAGAGGGTTCGGCTGCGCCCACCGGAGACGATATAGCGCCCATCTGGTGACCAGGCTAGCGCGTTGATGGTTCGAATATCCTTGTTGGGAAACAACCAACTCCGATGAAGCATATGTCTGTGATAAGTAGCAACACAGCGCCCATCCAATGCCTTTATTATCTGCACCAGGCCATCGATGTCATCACCAAGAGCGATGAACCTCCCATCTGGTGACCAGGCCAATGATCGCACTCGCTGGTAGTCATAGGTGGAGATCACCTGTCCGTTGGTGGCATCGAGGATCACTACCCTTCCCCAGTCACTGATAGCAAGACGTGTACTCTCGGGGGACCAGGCAAAGCTCTGTATCGTATGCTGGCCTGGGAAAGTCCACAGACGGACGTTGCCATCAGCGCTCCAAGCCTGAACTGTTCCATCACTGTCGCCCATCGTAGCAAGGCGGGCTCCATCTGGCGACCAGGCCAGCGCGTTCACACTCCATGTATACCAGGAATGGGTAGCAAGCAGAGTCCCGTTCTGCGCATCCCATATATGCACGTTTCCCTGCAACACTCCAGCAGCGATATGCGCTCCATCTGGCGACCAGGCAACGGCAGTGATCGGTTTGTAGCTTTGTGGGGAAGCAGGAGCGTTCTGATCGGGGAGCGTGTAGGCGGAGACAGGTACGCCATCGAGGGCCTGAATGCTCTGTATGCTTCTTTGCCCATCAGTCAGTAGCAGGTGCTTGCCATCTGGCGACCATGCCACTATGCCTCCACCACTCGTTGCGGTCGGGAAGGAGCGTAGGAGTTCGCTGGTGCGCGCATCCCAGAGTGTGACCTGGCTAGTAAACCCGGAAACCAGATATGCCCCATCTGGCGACCAGGCCGCAGCGTGTACAGTGTCTCCCACCACGCGCACCCAGCGAGTGCGCAGACTACTCCTCAGTTGCAACCAGAGATCTTTCGTGCGCGTTTTCAGCATCGAGCGTGCGAGAGAGGCAAGTTCTGGATGCTGCCGTGAGTGCGCAAAGAGCGCCTTGTATCGAGATACGCGTTGCTTTTTCCGCTGAAGAGCTTCAGAGAGACGATGCTTGAGGCGTTGTCGGTACGGCACCCTCCTTACAAGACCTTTCCCATCAGCGATATATTTCCTGGCCTTGAGGTCGTTAGCAAAGGCTGCTAGCCAGACTTCAAAGCTGCTGGCGATGTACCTGGCTGGCTCAGATTCATGGGTCCGAAGAATTACCTGGCCTACCTGACCTGCTGGAGCAGGGTCCAGGTCAAGGCAAACATACTCTCCTCCGTAGCCACTCCAGATAAAGGGAAGCCACTTGAGACGCCAGTGAGAAGACTGAACGGGTCCTGGAGGTTCTTCGGGAAAATCTTCGTCATAACCCTGCTCCCAGTTCTCTTTCAACATCTTCCAGGTTTCCACGATATCGGTCAGGGTCATGGCTTTTTCCCAGGGAGGGAATGGGCATCCACCGTCATGAATACGATAGGACGCTTTGAAATCGTCTGGGAAGGTCACTCCCAGCGCCGCCTCAGCATGGGCAATTTCTTCCTCTGAAACGCCCACTGAGGATGATGGGTCCCAAACAGAGAGCGCTTTGGTTCTGAACCAAATGTCGATACGTTCCCAGAGCGTTTGTATGGTGTGCATCGGGTTTCTCCTTCATTTCCCAAATACAACCGTTTGTGACTCATTCTTAGCCAGGGGCTCAAAAAAGGCAATGAGGGGCGTGAAGATGTGTACCCGTGCAAATTGATCTCACCGACTTTTGCCCCCGCCACCTATACATGAGCTTGCGAATCGCGCGTGCCCAGCTGAACACTCGGCGTACCTGCTCCTCTCCGGCTTCCCGCATCAGCCCCTTCTGCTGTTTCATCAAACGAACGGTCTTGACACGCCTCGGCCGTTCCTCGTTTTCCACGGATGCCGAGAACCTTTCATCTCCAACAGCGAAGAGAAGAAAAGAGCCAATTACGACACTGATTTCTAAAATGAACAGGTTGGAAATGGCTCAATTTTTGTGAACACCGCTGTAGGGCCAAATGTAAGCGAATGGAGCCATGCGCCAGTACATTGCTTGCGCTGAGAAGCGCGGACAGACAAAGATGCCGGAGCGGTGCTGCGCTTCGGCATCAGAGGTGATTGCGTCTCCTTCGTCTCACAGGCGGTCAGAGGGCATGCTCTGGGGTTGCTCGAACTGCTTCAGCCAGGTGCCCAGCTTCAGCAGCAGCACGCCAAGCTTACCCGCTGCGCGCCTGCTCATGCTCCGACGCCGAGGCAGATGTGCCAGCAAGCGTCTCTCTTCCATCTGGTGCCGAAGATCGTGATAATAGGCTTCACGCGCCTTCTCATACAGGTACATATTAGGACCCATGGGATTGCCTCCTCACTCCATGCTTCACGACGTTCTGTTCATCTGTTCTGATTCTTAACACTACGAGATCTGTTATGAGCACTGCGGACGTACCTCTCCTCATTGCTTGCGTACAGATCACTCCGTTAGCTCCTCTGGCATCGCCTGCTGTCCCGTGGGAGCGGGGGTGATCCCGCTTGCCAGAAGTCGTCCGATGACGGTACGTCTCACGCGGCAGATCTCCTGCCAATCTCCCAACTCCTGTGGGTACAGGCGGACAATATCCTCGGGTTGGAGGCCACAGTGAAAGAGCAAGTATGCCACGCGCTGTTCGCGTGCGCTGGGCAGCATCCCACAGATGCGTTCCCAGGACGCATGAGCGTCCTCATGGTCCTCCACCCCTGCTTCGGCAGGGCCTGGCAAAGGCATTGCGGTGGCGTAGGTGTACGCTCGCAGGGTGTCGAGAATCACGCCATTGAGGCAGGCACGGACATACCGCAGGGCCGTCGTAAGTCGGTTAATTGCCTGTTCCTGCTGCGCGACTGCTTGCCAGAACCGTTCACAGGTCCGGGTCACATAAGACGCTTCGCTTGCCAGACGACACGCTAACTTCTTCTTTGGATGACACGCTATCCACCCTCGTACGATCTGACCAAGGTGGTACTCTATCACTTCACAAGCTGCTTCATCACGTTGCACCGTCGCGCGACGCAGCACCTCCACCCAGCACTGATCATCGTGTGTCTCCCCC
>WNFC01010841.1_pt1 | contig 10134 bp, 10 predicted proteins | sample 5400541 | NCBI WGS metagenome assembly WNFC01 (sample SAMN13153342, study PRJNA577476) | soil metagenome | isolation source: 120 cm saprolite under Douglas fir tree site 2 hole 2 replicate 1 | place: USA:California | collected 2015-04-18 | reverse complement strand
CGCATTTGATCAAGCATTCCCACCAGCAAACCAATTTTCCCAGGGGTGTCAGGAAAGCTGACAAGCAGATGCTCGATATGTGCAAAGGCCTTCGGGGGGAACGTGCCAATCAGGACCACTTTGCCTTCTGGCAACTTGATCGCTGTTTGTTCCAGAGTGACCTCGAGCTTATCTCCTAAAGTGAGCAGGTTAGAGCCTGCTTGCCCATTGCTGCTCTCTCCAACGTAGGTTAGTGAAAAGCTCTGATGCTGCGCCGTCAGGGCGCCTAAGGGGAGAACCCCCTCACTCTGATCGTTGATGAACCAGGCATCATACTGGAAGCCAGCAGGGGGGGCATCCAGGCCATGAGCGATGATGGTGAGGGCATTAGTGTAGCCTACTGGCCCGCTCTGATCATCGAAGAAAATCACCTGCCCAGTCACACCAGACGCCGCCGTGCTCTGCCTTTCCAGGATCGTAATCCCAAACACACTTGCAACCAGAAAGAGTATGATGAGGGCAACGATGAGGGCATCTCGTCGCAGGTTCTTACGCCGATACCGTTGCATCAATGAAGATCGTGGCATCTCAGGCGACCTTCTAAAAACATTGACAAACGCATACAAAAGCAGTAAACTTACGTCTAAAGAACACCTGTTCAGTTAAGGAATAACGAGATGGGGCAGGCCACACGCACGACCAAGCTCTTCCTCGATTTGGGCAAGCGCGAAGAGGGAGGCGCCAATACCGGCAAACGGGCGTACCTGGATGCGACGGGAGCGATTCTCAATCAGGCGCGTGCTTTCTACCTCGACTTCTTTTTGGCTCACGCCCAAAAGCTGGCCGAGCGCGTGTCTTACTACTCGGAAAAACATCTGGAGATGCGCACGCGGGCTATTTCCCCCAACGAGTTGCTGACCTGGGCAGAAGGATGCACCGTGGCCACCGGCGAGCATCCGCATCCGTGGGAGGGGTGGAACTTTAGTGAGCGCTTTCCCGGGATGCCCTTTGTGTATCGGCGCGCCGCCATTAAAGATGCCATTGGCAAGGCTCGTTCCTATCTCTCCCATCACGCAAACTGGGAAAAGAGCGGAAAGAAGCGAGGGAAACCGGGAGTGCCTGGGGCAGCTAATCACCCCACCCTCTACAAGGGGACAATCGAGTTGGATCTGAGCAAAGACGGGAAGGAGCGCGCGCGCTTTGTGCGGCTCAAAGTCTACACAGGGACGACCTGGCAATGGCGCAACTATCCCATCAAGCACAACCGGTATTTCCAGCAACGCCTGACTGATCCTGCCTGGGAACAGCAAAGCCCCAAACTCGTTCTGCGCAAGAACGGGGCGGAACTCCACTTCTCGCAGACCCAGGAGGTCAGCGCCCAGAAGATTGTCCAGAGTAAGCAAGATCCCGACCTGGTGACGGTGGCCGTCGATCTCAACGTGAAAATGCTCGCCGTCATTACCGTGAGGCAACGGGGAACGGTTCGGGAAACGGTCTTTGTGCGGGATCAGGGCCTCGATCAGGCGCGCTACCGCCATCTGGGGCGCATTGCCAAGAAGCAGTGGCAGTCGGGCAAGCCGGTGAAAGGCGAACGGAGCAACCAGCAACTCTGGCGGCATATTCGCCGGATGAACGAGGACGCGGCCCATCGGGTTGCGCGTCGCATCGCCAACGTATGTGCCAGGTATCCCGGCTGCGTACTCGTGTTTGAGCGCCTGCGCAAGATCCGTTCCTCAGAGGCAAGCAAGTCGCGGCGCATGAACCGCAAACAAGCGAACCAACTGCGGGGGAAGATCAATCAACGCGCCCGCGAGAAAGCGTATGGGCTCGGCGTGGTCACCGCAGAGGTGAATCCGCATGGCACCAGCCAATATTGTTCGCGCTGTGGCGCCAGGGGCGAGAGGTTCTCAAACCTGGACGGGAAGCGGGTAAGTATCAAATGGGGCAAATTATTCAGGTGTCCTGTGTGTCACTACGAAGCGCAGGCCGACTTTAACGCCTCTTTGAATTTGCATCACTCGTTTTATAGAGACTATCACTGGCAGCCACGTCCCAAACGCAGTGGATGACCAGGCGAGACACGCTCTCTCCGGCTACAAGTCGGGGGGAAGAAGCTTCCCAGAGGGACACCCCGACCAAGACTGGGAAGCCAGGCCGGTTGCTTTGCAACAGGGAAGGTGGTACGGCTATCGTTGGTCCTGAGGCGAGCACGTTCCAGTCTGAATGCTCTCTCGGACATACCTGAGTCGATAACCTCCTGGAATTCAGAAGGGACGCCGGGAAGGCTAGACTGATTCAGGGCGGCGAGAACAGCTGCTGTCTAGGTTTGTCAGAGAATCTAGGCTACAGTTGATACCACGCAAAGGGATCAGATTGCGGGAAGCGAGGCAAGTCACGCGGAAATGCTGTCTGAGGAGCCGGGCGTTGCGAATCATGATCCCGGTCGACGGTGGTTGACACATTGCTGCTCCCGCCGAGTTCAGTGAACTGCGCGCCTGGCATTGACGCTGCGGAGGCAAACGCCTGCTGGTCCTGCTCGGCAGGTGATGTATTGACGATAAACGGCACACGTGATCTATTATGGGGGTCTATGATGCGGTGATAGGCGTTTGCTAACACTCCTGGATGGCGAAAACGCTGAGCAGGATCCTTGGCCAGAGCGCGGGCAATGACGCTATAGAGGCCCGCGGGCAAGTCACCACGCCACTGGCTGAGCAGTGGGACGGACGCGTAGAGATGCTGCTGGGCAATATCTTCAGGTGTGTTGCCAGGAAATACGGGTGAGCCTGTCAGGAGTGCATAGACATCCGTATAGGGGCCGACAGGCTTGCCAAGTAACTGCTCTGGGGCACAGGTCCCACTCCACCCATCGAGTTGATCTCTCAGTTGCTCTTTATTGTCCGGCAAAAGCAGGCTCACCAAACCAAAGTCGGCAACAACCAGTTGTCCATCGAGCCGGATAGAAATACAATCTACCGAGAGGTTTCCATGGAGCACACCGTGCTGGTGCGCATAGTCCAGCGTGGCGGCTATCTGATCGAGATAGCGACCCACAGTCAGGACATCCAACGACACGCTCTTGGCAAGACGGGTACGCAGTGATCGCATAGCGATGTGTGGCGATACCAGGTAGGGCATGCCGTGATAGCTTCCATAGTCGAGGAGGGGCAGAATGTTGGGATGCTGAAGGGTAGCAATCTGGCTGGCCTGGTGTTGAAAGCGTTCCAGGTAGGCCTGGCGATCTCTTGCTCCTGAGGTGGTCAACCCAGCCAAAATGCGTAGAAGATATGCGGTGCCTGCTGTATCAGTGCGGGCGAGAAAGACAGGTCCCCACTTTCCTTGCCCAAGGGACTGTTCCAGGCGATAGTTCCCCAGCCTTGTCCCGATCAGCCTATCTAAAGACGCGTACTCTACCATCATCCGCCCCTTTCTTCAGGGATATTGATCTCTACATCGCTAAGCATTTTGAGGTTGGCTCCTCTCTGGTCATCCTGGTAAACAGGTTGTATCCCCCGTACCAGGGAGCCTTTTAGCGACTGGGGGCTCTCCGCTGTCAAGTCTTTTCAATTTCTTTTGAACCATGCAAATAGAATTTTCCTTTTCCACTCAAATAATACGTAAGTAGAGCCCATCAGTAACAGAACTCTACTTACGTATTGTTGAGAACTTTACCCGTGTTAAATGTTCCAACGCAGTTACTTCGTTCCTAAAAATCTACCTGTATTTATGCGATGAAACTACTGCTATTCCCCGGCGAGAAAGTTCTGAACCAGAGCGTAGAACCAGGATACCCGCGATAATACAGATCCCGGCCACAACCAGTCCGAACATACATTCATGCGGAGAAGGAAAAACCAGGGACAGGTTACCAGAGTTCCTGCGAGGCCAGCTTGGCTCCCGCCGCCAATGACTGGAGCTTGGCCCAAGCAACGCTGGGCGCAACGGTAGAGGCTCCAACGAAGGTGCCAAAACCACAGTCGGTGCCAGCGATCACGTTTTCTCGACCGACGGCGCGAGCAAAGTGCGCCAGGCGTTGGGCTACAACCTCTGGGTGCTCGATGTAGGTGCTGCAGGTGTCGATCACGCCGGGATCAATATCTTGACGTCAGGGAGGGATACTTCCTCGAACACATTCCACTCGTGCTCATGGCGCGGGTTGGCCACTTCGATGGAGAGAGCATTGCCCTGTATCTTGAGGAACAGATCGATGATGTCTTTGAGCGGCACGTCCCGATAGTGCGGGCCGGGTTCTTTACATATGGGTGCTTGTGTTATCCTCCTGTTCCGTGGGGCTGTTAAATGAGTTCACTGGTATTGATCCTTTGAGAGGCTTGGCTGCCTTAAAGGTGTCGATATCTTTCTCTCCAGACATAAGAAATTTGAGCAACGATTTCTCCTGGAACCGGCACGTTTGCGTAATCCCAAGCATGAGCAAGTAATGGGGAGCAACGGATTTGAAGAAGAAGCCCGATATCTTCCTTTGTACGGCAAGATGCCGAATGGCTCTTTCTGCCATGTTATTATTCCAGGGGATACCATCGTGTTCAATAAATGTAAAGAGGCTTTGTCGATACCGCTTAAAACGGCTTTGGTATTTAATGGTCAAGTCAGAACGGTAAGTTCTGTCCGTAATCACCCTTTCGTAGAATTGCTCTATCTGCTTGCTAAACGTATGGAGGTGTCTTTTCTTTAGCCCATACTTTTGAACGGCTGCTAGAATGGAGACAATCAAGTTCTTTACCTCCAAGATGAAGGATTCAAATTCACTGTCGAAGGGGGACTTCCAGAGATCCTCGTTCAGATCACGAATTAGATGGACAAGGCACTTCTGTTGCCGACACTTTACGGAATCGTAACCAGGGTAAAAATCGGAGATCAGGATACCTTGATAGCCAGACAGAAACTCATGCACAATCGTCGCCTCGCGTGTCTCCGTCATCCTGAAGACCACATGGATTCCGTCGGTGAAGACCCACACGTAATGGTCAGCACCTTGGATGTTAATGGTTGTTTCATCGACGTGAACAAAAGGGCTTGCCAACATGTGCTGAATAAGCAGGCGCTCGGTAGCAGCGTAGTAACGGGCAAAGTAATTGAGGAAGTTTCCGACTGTCCCTTCACTGATCGGCTCATTAAACAGATCCTCCATCACTTGAACAATGAGCCGATACGGCAGGCGCAGCACGAGTCTCTGGTACACTACCCAAGATTGCAGTCCATGCCCAAACAATTGGGCAGCGGCAAATTTATTGATTTCTTCTGGGCTGTAGTAACGACAGCATTTTTGGCAATACCCTTCTGCTCCCATATACTTTGTAACAGTTTTTCGGCAGCCATTTGTGGAGAAGACAAGATCAATAATCGTTCTTTCAGCCATTTTCGCTGATGCTTGCAAAGGTATATCGCCACATTTAGGACAGATTTCTCTCTGTGGTACTCGAATTACTTTCGTTGCTTTCGGGATGAGTCGCATATACCCCTGATGACCTACCGGTCCACCACGTCTTTTACCTTTGGTACTCTCCTCAATATCATCTTGCTGGATGCTTATCTTTTTCCCCTCGTAATCAGCATGCGCGAATTTGAGGATCGCCTGGAATCGACTGTGGATCTGCTCACCAGTAGGTGTTGCCAGCTGTTTCGGATGATCAGCAAAATCAATGTCAGGCTGCGAAGCCGCAGTAGACCCTATCCTAGTAAGCTCATCAGTCAACAAGTAGAGAGCGAGGCAGTCCTCTTGATTATAGGTCATCAGGAGCTGCTTGTAATCCGTATGCTGGGTTTCCTCCCATCGATGACGCCAGACGAGCGTTTGTAGGCCTGACGCATCGGGCGAGGTCCAGGATGCACCGATAAATCTGCCTATGTCCTTCAGACTATTGGATCGTACGGGGAAATACACCTTCCCATAAATGAAGGCGAGCACATTGATCATGCGCTGCTTGATGTGTCCACAATCGGTCTGGTAGCGGGTCGCTAATTTCTCAATGGCTCCCGGTTCATATGTCCCATAATGGTAGATCGGCGCCTCGGAATACTCATTGACCTTTTCAAGGAACTGGTGCCAGATTCGTTCTTCATCCTGAGCAGTCTCTCCCCAGAAGGGATAATACGAGCGACCACCGTTTTCATAGACCAACAGGCCAAAGAGGTAGTAACAGCGCTGATCTGGTATCCCCTCTATATCCAAAAAAAGCTCAACGGATTGCCTGGACAGGACTGGAAGTTCTTGAATATAAATTTTGTTTGTCCTTACTGCTAACGCTTGCAGTTCCAGTTTGTGAGGCGTAGGTGCCTTCTTCGTTTGCTTCCGGCTTCGTCTCGGCTTAAATGTATAGGAGAGCTGTGTGACCGTAAAGATCCCTTTTTTATGGTAGCGCTGCATGACCTTTGGCGTCACACGATCCAACAGGCTCAGATCATCCTCTGTTTCCGCTTTCTCTATGCACAATGCCCGAAATTGGCAGGATGGGCAATGTCTGTTTAAAATGACGGGAGGCGGATCAGCGGGTGCTGCTCTTAGCCATTCCCGCAATGGATCAAGGAATCGTTTCAGCGCGTTATAGTGTGGTTCCAGCTTCAATTCATCAACCTGGCCTCCCATCCTCACAATATGTCCAGCCACAGGAAGCTTCTTCTGCATTTGTCCAAGCACGAATCCCGTAAATACGAGCTCCAGTTCCTGTTCTTTGCTGAGACTGTGTGTTCCAACCACAATCGTCGGCTCGTAGCTAGAGCCGCCTAAGGATGAACTGCTCTCTACCTGGGTTAACACGTCGCAATACGCCTCTAAGCCTTCAGCCTTGAGTGTTGCTTTGATGAGGACATTATCTTCCTGAGTGAGGTCAGTTACACTATGTGATTGCTCTTCAAGAGATGTTTGGTTGTGTGCATTGAGCGCTTGTATGTAGTTGATCTGATTGAGAATCTTTTGCCGTTCAAGCATACGCATATACTCATGTGGCATTCCCTGCTCATCAGTGCAAAGAAGTAGGAATGCCTTCCGAGGGCATTGTGAATAGGCGACTACAATTTCAGATGTAATGGTAGTATGCACGGGTCACTTTAGCTCTCTTCGCTCACATGACGTATCAGAGATACCCTAGCTGAAGATGAGAGGAGTATACCCTGCAAGAGCGTTCGAGGTAAAGCGGTGAGGGTAAGAGGTACTATTTACCAAGGCAGGTTCCTCGATGATTCCTTCTGCATAGCGTCTAGTTCCTCCCGCGGAGCAGTATCCAGCTTCGTACACCAGAAGTTTTCATTATCCAGTCGGTCAGGCGAGAGCCGGTACTTCTGTATGGTGGTAATCCACCTTGATCTCTGGGGCCATATTGCTCGCTATCGCATTGTTCACAAAGTTATCGAGCGCCTTTATCCTCAATCGTCGAGTCCATTCCTTTCCGGGGACGAGGTCTCTCCCCTGGTTGGTGGTGTATGAGCTTGGCCCTCGAGTACGAATGGACCGGAATACAACGCTAGCATTGTATTCCGGTCCTGCTTACGCAAAGCGCTTGTAAATTTCATCCGCGGACCTCATAGGCCGAGTCCTGCAAGTTACACGTCGTTGTGGTCCAAGAGCCGCTCTGAATATTTCCACTGATAGATGCTGCAAAATGGAGACGCATTTCATGGGAGGGGTTGACAACTGTTCGTTGGTATGTTAATATTTAGTTAGTCAATGATTAGCTAAACAAGGATTAACCATGCAAGAGATAGAGTCGTCCCCGTTTCAGATTGTTCGTTCCCGCGAGGCGCTGGCTGCTCCAGAGAGCAAGGTTACAGATGCTCGCGTGTTTATCATCGAGGAAAGTCTGGGCTACCTGGTGAACTATCTGGCCAAGCTGTTCTCTCAGATCCTCACCGCCTATCTGGCACCTCACGGGGTCTACCCGGGGCAGTGGGGTGTGCTGCTGTTCTTGTGGGTCCAGGATGGTCAGACGCAGCGGGAACTCAGTCGCCAGGTGGCTATCGATGAGGCATCCATGGTGCGCTCCATCGACCGCATGGAGCGTGACGGTCTGGTCCAGCGAGTCCGCAACGAGCACGACCGTCGCCAGATTAACATCTTTCTGACCGAGAAGGGCCGGGGCTTGCGCGACCAGCTTGTCCCATGCGCCCTCGCAGGAAACGCGGTAGCGACTCAAAGCTTCACCGAGGAAGAGCAGAACCAGTTGTCTGCCCTCTTCCACCGGATGATCGCATCGCTTGAAGATGCCTTGTCGAGTCAGCAAGAAAGGACCTAGCCATGTCTACACGGAACGTTTCAAACAAGCAGATACGTGACATCCAGCGTGTCACCCATCTGGTGGCAGCTCTGGTTCTCGTGCTCTACGTTTACATCCCGTTGGGGAGTGTGCCTCTCTTGACCACGGTTGTGCAGTTCGCAGTGCTCCCGCTGCTCGCTGCGACCGGCATGCTGATGTGGCAGTGGACGCGTCTGCGCAAACTGCTCCACACCTTTTTGGGCAGCACATCGATGCCGTGGCGAAAACGGGTCGCGGGATCGTAGGGAAAGAGGTGACCTCCAGGTGAATGTCACCCGTGAGGAAATACTTCACTGGCATAGCTTTCGCCAGTGATACCAAGGAAAGGAGACACATCATGTCTACTATTGTTCTGATTAATCCGTTTGAGGTTCCCCAAGGCCAGGAGGAAGCTTTCCTCAAGGGGTGGCACGCAGCAGCTGAGCACCTCCGGCAGGCGCCGGGCTTTCTCTCGACCCGACTCCATGAGAGCCTGGACCCGCAGGCCAAGTTTCGCTTCGTCAATGTGGCTGAGTGGGAGTCACCGCAACACTTCCAAGCAGCCATGAGGACAGAGGCATTTGAGCAGATTAGTCGAAAGATGCCTTTTACCGCCTCTCCGGCTCTCTACCGAGTCATCGCCGAAGAACAGATGCCACACTCTCTCTAAAGCTGGTGGCCAACCTCTGGCTCATATCCGCTTTTGGAGCAACAGCTAATTGATGCGAAAAACTCATCCCTCCCGCACTGGCTACCGGCCAGTGCGGGAGGGATGAAGCGTACAGACAGGTTAGTTCGCCTGTGTGTCGCTGTCCGATTGATCCGTTTGGTTCGCCTGGAACTTGCTGACCCATTGTTCGATCTGCTTCCTGGCTTCCGCTTTCGTCACGCCGTAGCGTTCCTCAATCTTGCCAGCCAGCATCTCGACATCGCCTTTGATCAGCTCAATGTCGTTGTGCGTGAGTTTACCCCACTCGTGGCGTGCGCCTCCACTCAACTGCTTCCAGTTGCCCTGAATTCTGTCCCGTAAAGAGTTGTCTTGCACCTTTGGTTCTCCTTTCGTCTGCTTCGCATGTACATGCAAAGCTGATGGTTGCTTCTATCTCCCCCTTGAAAGAGGGGAGGTTACGTGCGTAACTACATGAATAGCGTACACGTAGCGCGTGAAGAAAAGCGTTGGCAGGGGCATAAAAAATGTACAGTCTCTTTTTTTGTGCCTATGCTGGTTTCCCTGATCGCCATATCGAGGCCTGTGGAGCATCAGCACCCATAACCCTGGTCTCTTACGCGCTTACCAGTTGCTCAAAGGCGGCACGATCCAGTTGCTCGCGTTCCATGAGCGCAAGAGCCAGCCTGTTGAGTTGATCGTCGTGCTCACTCAACACCGTCTTCGCCAACTGATAGCCCTCGCTGAGCAGGAGCTGCACTTCCTGGTCGATCAATGTTGCCATGCTTGCGCTGCTCGCTTCGCTGGCGGCAGCGTCCGGCGGCACAAATCGGTGTTGACGCGCAGGCAGGTCGCCTCCGTTCAGCAGAGGCCGACCGTCTACATCGACCGCGAGCGTCCGACTGCGCGCAGAGAGCGCATCGCCATGCTGGTAGCGCAGGCCCTGGCCGCTTGCGGGTACACGGCCCTCGACGAACATCACGCCCATGCGCTCGCTCATCCCCCAGCGTGTGACCATGTTCCTGGCGAGTCCGGTCACCACCTGGAAATCGTTCTCCGCGCCGGTGGTCACGCGATCAGGCCCAAAGGTCAGTTCTTCTAATGCAAGCTGATGACAAGCTCCTGAGATTTTGGCTCACCCACTCGCAGTTTATGCAAGAGTGTTTGATACGGCCTGGTCAAAGCTTGCGAGGTTTGGTGTACCAAGACCTGTTGTGTAGTTCCAGCCCGGCGTTGCTGGAT
>WNFC01010839.1_pt1 | contig 10135 bp, 7 predicted proteins | sample 5400541 | NCBI WGS metagenome assembly WNFC01 (sample SAMN13153342, study PRJNA577476) | soil metagenome | isolation source: 120 cm saprolite under Douglas fir tree site 2 hole 2 replicate 1 | place: USA:California | collected 2015-04-18 | reverse complement strand
CGGCCCGGTCCGCCAGGCCGCATGGATGCTTCAGCTGCCGGTCTCGATTGAAAGGGGATTGCGAACTGTAAAACGATTTGGCAGACCTTTGTGGTCCACCGATGGAATGCACGTCCATGTCGAAACCGAACGGGGACGATCGACACAGACACGACCTGCTGCAGACCATTTTGAAAGGCCACTTCGCCTCGGACGACGCCGAGCTGATCGCAAGCATCAAGGCCGCAGCCGAATTCATCGACCTGCCGTCGGGCGACGTCCTGTTCCATCAGGGCGAGTACAGTGACGACGTCTATTTCGTGCTGTCGGGCCGATTGCTGGCGCTCGCGGAAGCCAACGGCGAAAGCAAAATACTCGGCGAAATCGGCCGCGGCGAAACCGTCGGTGAACTTGCCCTGTTCACCGGCGAACCACGCTCCGCTTCCATCATCGCATTGCGCGATTCATCGGTCGTCAAAGTGACGCGGCAGGTCGTCGAACGGGCGCTCGCCAAATCCCCGCAGGTCGCGCTGCAGATGACGAGAATCGTCATCGATCGGTTTCGACGGTCGGAACGAGAGCGTCAGGCCCCGACCGTTCCTGTCAATATCTGCATTCTTGCCGTCTCGCCTGGCGTCGACGCAGCGGCTTTGGCGAGACGCTTGCGAGCCGCGGGGCGGGACAGCGCAGCCACGAGGATCGTGGGTCCCGATGACATCGGCCAGCAGTTCGGTACGGATGCCGCAAGCGCAGTACGCCAAAATCATGACGCGATCGCTCATCACATCGACGGGATCGAGGCCGCGAGCAAGGCGGTTTATCTCGTCGCCGACCCATGCGAGTCCGCCTGGACGCAGTTCTGTCTGCAGAACTGCGACGAAATCTTACTGGTCGGGGATGGCCGCCAGGACCCGGGCCTTTCAAGCGTGGAAAGCCGCTATCTCGCGGGCGAGACGCCGGTCTCGATCGCGCGGCGGACACTCGTCCTTCTGCATGGCCTCGAGACCAAAAGCCCGACCGGCACCGCGCAATGGCTGAAAAACAGACGCACCTTGAGGCATTTCCACATCCGACCGGAACTTGCGCGCGACATGCGCCGGTTGGCGCGGATCATATCGGGCAACGGTGTCGGCCTCGTGCTGGCGGGCGGTGGGGCGCGCGGATTCGCCCATGTCGGCGTCATGAAGGCATTGGAGGAGGCGGGCATCGAAGCCGATTTTGTCGGAGGCACATCGATCGGCGCCATCATGGGGACCTGCCTCGCGCTCGATCTGCCGGCGGAGCGGATTTCCACCGCCGTCCACAAGGCTTTTCTGCTTCATCCAAAGGGCAACATCACCGGCGACTATAATCTCATTCCACTGGTGTCGCTGATCAGGGGCAAGCGCACCCACGAGGCGATGGTCCAGGCCATCGAGAACGCGACTGGTGCCAGTATCGACGCGGAGGACACCTGGAAGACGTTCTTCGTCATTGCCTCCGATTTTTCCACCAACAGCGAGGCCGTTCTCGACAAAGGAAATCTCGCGCGAAATGTGATCGCGAGCTATGCCGTTCCCGGTGCGCTGCCGCCGATGTTTATCGGCGGACACCTGATGTTCGACGGTGGCATGTTCAATAATTTTCCCGTCGACGTGATGGCGCGGCTCGGCGCCCGGCAGATCATCGGTGTCGACCTCTTGATCGAGGATGGCCGGGTGTTCGAGATCGATCAGATACCGGGCACCATTGCGCATCTTCGTGACAAACTCCGGTCGTGGGACATGCAGCGCTACCGCCTGCCGACGGTGCCTGAAACAATGCTGAACTCGTCCTTCATCAGTTCGGTCTCGAAGCAGAAGGCGATGCGAAAATTCGTCGATCTTCTGTTTCAGCCGCGCATCGAACAGGTCGGACTGCTGCAATGGAAGCGATACGACGACGTTGTCGCGGCGGGATACAATCACGCCAAGCAAGTGCTCGCGGCGGAATCCGAGGACAAGCTGAGAGCGTTCCGGTAGTAGCCTGACGTGTATCCATCAGCAAAGTGCTTTATCCGGCAACACTCACGCCAAGTTTGAAGCGAGCGTCCGCTTGGTCGAGCCTGCGATTTTGCGACGCAGGGTGACGGGTGCGCATAAGCCGCCGGCGGGACTATTCCGGCCGAGGTGCTCAAGCGCGCCGACCATGTCATCCAGCGTGATTCACTCCCGAGGCCGGCGCCTCACTTGTGGTTTGCGCTTACGGCGAATGACTGCTCAGGGTTCAAAAGCACCGTTTTCACGGTCGGCCGACCTCTGTGTACCGAAAACCTTATCCGGATTTTTGGCGTAACAGAATCGGCTAAACTGGCGCGATGATCGCGCTGATTTGGTTTGTTCTGGCCGTGCTGGCCTCGCCGTTCGAGTCGAAGAGCAGGCTTGAGGCGGAGAATGCGGTGCTCCGACATCAGCTGATCGTTTTGCGGCGCAAGGTGAGGGGTCGAGCCCAGCTTACCAACAACGACCGCTGGTTCCTGGTCCAGACGTATCGATGGTTTCCATCGATCCTGACGGTCGTTACGATTGTCCAACCTGAAACGCTGGTGCGGTGGCATCGGGCCGGCTTTCGTCGCTATTGGCGTTGGAAATCGAGCTCGCGGGGAGGGCGCCCGCGAATCGAGATGGAATTGCGCGCGCTGATCCGGCAAATGAGCACGGAGAACCAGCTTTGGGGTGCGCCACGTATCCACGGCGAACTGCTCAAGCTTGGGTTTAGCGTCGCTCAATCAACCGTCGGCAATTACATGGTCAAGCGACGTGGACCTCCAAGTCAGGGATGGCGGACCTTTCTGCGAAACCACGCTCCGGACATTGCCGCCATGGATCTGTTCGTGGTCCCGACCATTGGCTTCAAACTGCTGTATGGCTTCGTGATTGTACGGATTGATCGCAGAGATCTCGTCTGGACCAACGTCACAACCAACCCGACGGCGGAGTGGATCGCACGGCAGCTGACCGAGGCTTTTCCTTGGGACGGTGCCCCGGGTTACATGATCCGGGACCGCGATCGGATCTATGGTGCCGTCGTCACACGCCGATTGCGAGCCATGGGCATTCGGGCGATTGCAGCGGCGTCACCTTTGCAGAACGGCTTTGCCGAACGGCCGATCGGATCGATCCGGCGCGAGTGTTTGGACCACATCATTGTCTCGGGCGAGGCATATCTGCGCCGAATTCTAATTTCCTATGCCGCTTACTACAACTCCGTCAGAACGCATCGTTCATTGAACAAGGATGCGCCGATTTCTCGTCCGATTCAACAGATCGGAATCATTCGTTCACACCCAATCCTCGGCGGGCTTCACCATCATTACGTCCGGATTTGAGTTTTCGGTACACACAACGGGGCACCTTTGGACGCTTATTCACAGCTTCTCGACCGTTTTTCGCATTGGTCGAGGTTTGGCGCGCCACCACGCCCTGACGTGTCGTGCCGATCTTCGGGCGCCTGCCCCACCATCCGGCACGGTCCAATCGCCCTAGAGTTGATATCGGACAAGGATCAACGGTGACCGCGATGGACAAACCTGCGCACGAAGGCCGCTCAAAGCCGCCGTGGCTTTTCCAGAAATTTCCTGGGGGCGTTACCGGCGGACCGATAGACATGCCCTGCGCTCAGTGCCAATCTGCCAATCGATGTTCAGTCGGATGTTCAGGTCGGTCCATCGTTCATCGTGACCGATTGTATCGAATAGTGACTCATAGCATGAGCCAAGGCTCACTTCTAGAAGCGCAAATGTGTTCGCTGGCCGCGAAGGCAAGCGAGGCGATGGGGCTCGGCGATTTCAAAGAGGCGATCGAGCTTTTAAAGCGGCTGGTCAAGCAGGATCCGCTGCCGCGGTGGCGCGACATGTTGGCCGACGCCTATGCGGGGCGTGCGCGCAGCCTTGCTGCCAAGGGAATGTTCGACGAGGCCGAGACTGCTCTGAACAAGACAGCCGCTACCGACGGAACTGTTCGAGAGCCGCTGCTCTACGTGCAATGCCTGGCCAAGCGCGGCCAGTTGGGCAAGGCCTTTCAGCATGCAGTGAAATATATCGGAACCGACAAGGTTCCGCCGGCGAGCGCCGCACGAATGGCCGAATTGACCGCCGCCTTGTGGCTGGTCGCCCCGGTTCGTGTCGACGCTCAAGCGGACCCCAGCTCCGAGCTTGGTCAATGGGCCCAATCTGCCGCGGCCGCGCAGCAGAGCCTGGCGGCGTGGGTCGAGGGCAAGCCAGCGCACGAGATCGAACCGCTGCTAAGCCGGATTCCGATGCGGTCTGCGTTCCGACCGCTGCGGCTCATTCTCAAGGGCCTCATCACGGCGCCGACTGATCCGGCACGGGCGCGCCAACTGCTCGACGGCATCGGGCGCCAATCGCCCTTCGCGTGCTGGCGCGAGGCGGTCGCCGCGGCTCTGCCGGGAGAAGCGCAGGAGCCACCGACCAACGCCGCTCCGCCCAGCCGGGCGCAATGTTTGTTCGCCGCGGAGGTCAAAGGCCTGCCGGCCGGCGGATCGCAATTGCTGGCCGAGTTCGTCAAGGCCGAGCGCAGCGGGGCGGCTGCCCTGATGTCGTTTCTGACAAGCCATGCCGCCGCCCTGCCGGCGACGGAAGCCAAGAGCGCCTGTTTCAACCTGTTGCCCAGGGCGCCGGACCGTTTGCGGCAAGTCGAGAGCACTTTCGGCAGCCTGGCAGAATTCGACCGGGCCCGGATTCTTGCGCTCGCCGCGGAGGCCGCGAATGACTGGGAGCGGGCGGAGGAGCAGTGGTGCGTTGCTGCGAAGGCCACTGAGCGCAGCGCAGACCCTGAATCCCGCCTCATGGCGGGGGTGATCTATCGCCACGTCGCCGGGCTTGCGGAGACGCACCCGGAGATCGCTGGCGAGGGCGCCAGCCCGAGCATCGATTACCTTGAGGGGAGCTTGCGGGCCGACCCGGATCACCTTCCGGCGGTCCTCAAGTTGATCGGGCTGTATCGTACCGAGGGGCAGGACAAGGACTGGCATCGATTGGCGGAGGACGCGGCGCAGCGCTTTCCACAGCAAAGCGCCATCCTGCTGCAAGCGGTGGATTCGGCGATCGCGCGCAAGGCGTACAAGAAGGCCGTCGGTTTCGCTCGCAGGATCCTGGCCCTCGACCCGATCAACCAGGCCGTGCGCCAGCGCATGATCGAGCTGCAGATCTCGCACGCACGCAGGCAGGCACGGTCCAAGCGGGCTGACCTGGCCTGGAAGGAGCTTGCCAATGCGGCTGAGTGGGAGCGGCCGGATGCTCCCAGCGCTCGGCTTTGCGTCAATCAGGGCCTCGTCGCCTGGGAGCTTGGCAATGCCGCGGACGCCGAGGCGCGGCTGCGCCGCGGCGTGGAACTGGCCGGCGGTGGTGTCGTCGGCTGGTTTTGTGCCTCGGTTGAGCACGCCCGGATGAAAGGGGGCGCCGCGAGCGGGGCCGTGCTGCGCGCAGAGCTGGTGCGGGCCCAGAAGGCCGTAGCTCCTTCCAAGGAAGAAATTCTGTCGGTCGCGCTGGGGATGAGCGACGGGGAAATCACTGAAGCGAGCAAGGAAATTGCTCCGCTGGTCTTCCGAATCCGCGGCTGGCTGTTGCAGGGAGCCGGCCTTGCCTGGTCTGCCGCCGAGATTCGCCCGGTTTGCGAGATGTTGCGATTGGCCGGAGCCTATGACCTGCTCGCCGACTATGCGAGGCTTGCGCTGTTGCAGACCCCCGATGACGCGACCTGGAAATTGTACCGGGTCATGGCGCGGGTGAAGGGCGACGCCGAGCGACTGTCGGTGCGCGAAGAGGACGAATTGATGGACCTTGTTGAGGACGCGGAGGCCCGCCAGGATTTCCACACCGCCAACCGCATTGAACGTTTCCTGGACTCCGTCCCCGACTTCCCCAAGGGGGCGGCCTCGCACCGCGCCCGGCGCGGCCCCTCGGCCAAGGGCATCGGTTCTGTCGACGACATCGAGGAGGGTTTCATTTCGCAGCTGTTGGCGGTGAGCCTGGAGGAAACGCCGCCCGAGATGGTCGAGCGCCTGGTCGCCAAGCTCGGGCGCGAGCGGGCTATCTCGGCGGTCCTCGAACGACTTCGACGAACGCCGGTCGGCGAATTATTTCCAGTCGAGAACATTCGCAGAGTTGCCGAAGAAATGGTGAACTCGATATGCGGAAAAACCAGTAAGTCGGTTGCATGAGTGATCCGTTCTCAACTCTCGGCGTCGGCGAGGATGCCGACGACGATCAGATCAAGCAGCGCTATCTGTCGCTGGTGCGGCTGTTTCCGCCCGACCGTGAGCCGGAGCGGTTCCAGGCCTATCGGGCCGCCTATGAAGCGCTGAGCGACCAGCGCAGACGGCTCGAAACCAAAGTGCTTGGCACCCGTGACGCGGCCTTGGGGCGCATCAAGTCGCATCTCCTGGCACCGTCGAAACCGGTTTGCGCCAGAGCCAGCAAGACGACCGTCACGGCGCTGCTGATCGATGGGATCGATCGGGCCTGCGGGCAGGACGGCACAGCCTAGCGATTTTGGCTTGCGGGTTCCGATCAGATGTTTGCGACGATCAGCCGCCGGAACTTCGAAATCCAACACCGCACGAAAACCTGAGCTTGCGGGTCCAAGTAGCGCCCTCAATGCGATCTGAGCCGGTCCCCCAACAGGCCTGCCAAAGGGAAAGAATTTGGACGAGACCCTCAAACAAGAGCTGCTCGGTCGCTTTGCGACCTATCTGGATGCTATCGAGCCCAGCGAAGCGGAGGTGGATGCGGCCGCGGACGGACGCGAGGAGGCAGATCTCTTCTCGATCTTCGTCGAGCTTGCAGGCTTGCGCAATGAGACGCGCACGCAGTCTCGACTGGTCAAGGAGGCGATCGATCGATTCCGCGACGTCTTCGACACGCTGCAATCGAGCCACGCCATGCTGGAGCAGGATTTGAAACGGACACGGGCCGAGGCGGACAACCGGGAACGCATGCTCATCAAGCCGCTGCTGCTCGACATCATCGATATCCGGGATCGACTGGCCGCGGGCCTGAAACCGGCCGCGACAGCCTTGCCGCGATGGTATGAGCGCTTCCTGGCCAACCGGCAGCGCGAGACCGCGGAGGCTTGGCGCGAGGGCCTGCGCATGACGCTTCGACGGATCGACGCGCTGCTCGCGGACCGGCGCGTCATACCGGCCGAAACCGTGGGACGCCCGTTCGATCCGCGCATCGCCACCGCCGTCGCCACGGTCGCCGACCCGGATGTCGCGGATGGAATCGTGGTCGAGGACGTGCGCCCCGGATTTCTCTGGCAGGGCGAGCTATTGAGACTGGCCGAAGTCGTCGTGGCCAAACGCAATGCCTGAATGGAGACAAAGATGAGCGATGAGATCGTCGGGATCGACCTCGGCACCACCAATTCGGAGATCGCCGTGTACCGCGACGGCCGGCCCGAGGTGCTGGTCGACGAGCTGGGGCGGATGATTCTTCCCTCGGTGGTCGGCGTCGGGGAGGCCGGAGATCTGCTGGTGGGCGAGGAGGCGCGCAACCAGTTCATCTTGTACCCGGAGCGCACGGTCAGATCCATCAAACGCCGGATGGGCAGCGGCGAAAAGGTCGAGCTCGCCGGACACGCGTACACGCCGCAAGAGATCTCCGCCATCATTCTCAAACGCCTCAAGGACATCGCCGAGCGGCGCCTCGGGCGGCCGGTACGCAAAGCGGTGATCACGGTGCCGGCCTATTTCTCCGACACCCAGCGCCAGGCGACCCGCGAGGCCGGCGAGATTGCTGGGCTCGAGGTCGTGCGGATCATCAACGAGCCCACGGCGGCGGCCATGGTCTACGAGGCGACGCAACATCAGGGCAAGCGCATCCTGGTGTATGATCTTGGTGGCGGCACCTTCGATGCGTCGATCGTGCGGATCGAATCGGGTGTCGTCGAAGTCATTTCGAGCCATGGCAACAACCATCTCGGCGGCGATGACTTCGACCACAAGATCGTCGAGCATGTGCTCGATCACCTCAAGATCAAGCAAGGCGTTGACATCTCCGATCAGCCCAAGGCGATGGCAAGGGTTCTGCGCTCAGCGGAGGCAGCCAAGAAGCAGCTGTCGGATCATCCCTTCGCCCGCATTGAGGAGGAATACCTGGCCGAGAGCGCGGGAAGGCCGGTCCACCTGTCGCTTGAATTGTCGCGCGAGGAGTACGAGGACATGATCGCTCCCTTCATCGAGGAGACGCTGGGAGCAGTCCATATCGCACTCGAATCGGCCTCCCTCACCTCCTCCCAGGTTGATGAGGTCCTCCTCGTTGGCGGCGCCACCCGGACGCCCATGATCCGCCGGCGCCTGCGCGAGTCCTTCGGCAAAGAGGCGCGTGGCGAGGTCGACCCGGATTTGTGCGTTGCGATGGGGGCTTCCATCCATGGCGCGGCCATTGCCGGCGTGGATGTGTCGGCCGTCCTGGTCGACGTAACCCCATATACATTCGGCACCAGCGCTTTGGGCGAGCTGAACGGAGATTTTTATCCTCATACATACGTGCCGATCATCGCCAAGAACACGGCGATCCCGGTGCGCAAGAGCGAGGTCTTCTTCACCGTCGTCGACGACCAGACCTCGGTCGAGGTCCGGATCTTCCAGGGCGAGAGGGACGACGCGATGGAGAATATCCAACTCGGCGAATTCCGCGTCGAGGGATTGAGCAAGGCTCCGGCTGGGAATCCGATCATCATTGATCTGGCCCTCGACCGTGACGGCATTCTCAATGTTTCCGCTAAGGAGAAGCACACCGGACTCGAGCGCCGGATCACCATCGACCGGGCGACGTCCCGCTATGACAAGGATGAGCTTCGTGGTGCCCGGCATCGGATCGCCGAGCTGTTCGATGCGGAGGATACCGAGGCATCCCCGAGCCCGGCTGACCTTGAGGCCGGAATTGCAGGCGATGCCGATGTCACCGAGCTGATCGCCAAAGCACAGGCAAAGCTGGGCACGGCTCTCGATGAAGATCGGGCCGAGCTCAAGGCTTTAATCGAGATGATCAAGGACTGCGAGGAGCGCGGCGACGCGACCGGGCGCAACGAGGCGAGCGCCCAGATCCGCGATCTGCTGTTCTATCTGGAAGTCTGACGCGATGCTGCAATGCCCACTATGTCGAGCCCTGCTCAATGGTGCCGACACCTGCCGCCGTTGCCGGGCCCAACTCAAGCAGGCGCTGGAATTGGAACGGCAGGCAGGTCAGATCGCCGGCGAGGCCATGCACGCCTTGGCCTTGGGCAAGACCGCCGTGGCGTTACGTCTGCTGGGCCGCGCGCACGTGGTCCACGCGACGCCCGAGATACGGCTGTTGGCGCGCATTCTGGCGAGACAGATCGCGTCGGGCAGCGAGGCTCAGCGCGCCGTTCATGACGGCGTCATCGACGACTGCGCCAAGAAATATCCTCCGCCCGGCTGATCTCGCATGCACGCCCTGCCGCGGGCCTACACACGTTGGCGCCATCAGTCCTGGCTGCGTCGGCGGAATATCGCTATGACCGGCCGCGCGACGACACTTCTCATGATGCTCGGGCCGGCAGCACTCGCGCTTTCGACGATCGCAGCGAAGCCGGCGAAGCGCTACATTTGGAATGCCTCCGCAAGCGTTCCGGTCGGTCTCTACCGGCTGCGGCCAACTGGCAGTCTGTGGGTCACCGAGCTTGTCGCAGTCCAGCCGTCGGAGTCGCTCGCAACCTTCCTCAGCGGGCGCGGATATCTGCCCCGCGGCGTCCCGATGCTGAAGTGCGCAATGGCGCTTCCGGGACGACCTTTTGCAGAGACCGGCTCACCATCACCGTCGACAACATCGCGTTCCGCGAGGCACGCGAGCGCGACAGCCTAGCCGCCCGCTACCTGCCTGGCTGCGTTGCCGCGTCTTTGCCGAACGCGAAGTCTTCCTCAATCACTGGCAGTCGGCGGATTCGCTCGACGAACGATATTTCGCGATGCTGCCGACAACCGCAATCATCGGCCGCGCCGATCCCCTCTGGACCAACGAGGACAATTGATCATGTCGCCCGATCGCAATCCTCCTCTCATTCCTTTGTTCGGTCAGAACGTGCGCCATTCCTCCGTTCCGGCCAAGAGTTGCAGCGCCATCGCGCGCAGCGGCGGTCAAGGATGGTCACCAAGC
>WNFC01010838.1_pt1 | contig 10135 bp, 8 predicted proteins | sample 5400541 | NCBI WGS metagenome assembly WNFC01 (sample SAMN13153342, study PRJNA577476) | soil metagenome | isolation source: 120 cm saprolite under Douglas fir tree site 2 hole 2 replicate 1 | place: USA:California | collected 2015-04-18 | reverse complement strand
GGACGGCCTAAAGGCCCCTGCCGCGCATCCACGTTTGAAGCTGGGCGACCCAAGGGTCCCCGCCGCGCATCCACACCACTCCCGCCCCTACGCGAGGTTTGCGGGGTTTGTTTTTGCCCGCTTGTTGTTTGACGACGTGAGAGACGATAGATAAACCATGTTAAGCTTACAATTGCCAGCATTAGTATAAGCGCCAGGATGAACCAAAGTGTATTCTGGTTAAGCGGTTGGGGATTGGCAGCAGGCTGGGATACAGGCAAGCCATCTAATTGTACATGAATCTGGGAATCCGCGAGCAGTTTTTTTGCATTGAATTGCTGGAAAGTGCGCTGATTAGCATTAAAAGGTCCCTGTGAATCCATTGCGGCTGAGCTGGCATGAATATTCAATGGTACCAGTAGCGAGAGATTCACAGTAGGATAGACAATAGTATATCTGAAATCATAACTTGATGTTGTGTAGGGTACTTGAAAAGAAAAAGCAAACTGCGACGAGCCGGGCGGGAGAGCAGCATCAGTTGCGAAGCCAGGATCTACCTGAATTACCTGGTACCCGTCAAAACCTGACCTGAGCGATAAATTACGCGCGTTGTTTGGTAGTGAGAAACGCAACGCATTCGGCTTACTGCCATTCGCCTGGAGTGATCCTACATAAGTAGTTGTACCCAGATTCTCGAAAAAGAAGTTTTCAGAAATGGTAATAAGACTATTTTGAGCATCTGCCTTATCGATCAGTACATTGGCTTGAATGATAGCAACGTTGGCGACGCTTGTTGTTGCATCATAGATAGTCAGGTTGATTTGTTGAACAGGCTTCGTACTCAGGTCAATCAAACCAGTGTAATATTGTGCTCTTTGATAGAGCGTGTAAACAGCATAGTTGATAGTTTTGTCTGTATTCAGACCACTAAAAGAGAACATGCCATGAGCATCAGTAGTGACATTCGTGAGATCGTGCGCATTATCTCCCTGTGCCATTTGTAGGGTTACGATTTGACCTGCCACCGGGATGTTGCGTTTCGTGCCATCCAACAGTTGTCCGTAAATGCGGCCAGTGCCTGTATTTGTATTGGCGTGCGCAGATGCCGATAATGGGAATAGGAAAAGAGCAAGGGTAAATAGAAGAGCGAAGGCAAACACGGAAAAAATATTATGCCTCTTTTCCACGTAGGGGCGGGAGTGGTGTGGATGTGGAGAAGGGGCCCTTGGGCCGCCCATGGTGGAGTAATCCGTCACATCTGATTCGCGGATCCGACATGGGGGCGACGCAAGCGTCCCCACCCTTCTCAGCACCACTCCCGCCCCTACGCGGGCGACTGTATTCATATAAATGCTACTCATTCGCATGCTCATTCTGTTCTTTCAGCTTGCGCAACTGCTCTTCAATCATCGCATCGAGTTCGTGTTCGCGTTCCTGGCGAAATTTCATTGCAAGGGCAGCCCGCCTCATATAACGTGTACGCAAGGAGCGGTAATCGGGTTCTTCCAGGTTACCGAGCTGATAATCAAGCTCGACCTCTTGAAGGGCCGTGCGTGCAGTCTGCTCACGATCAGCCTGAGAGTTAACAGATATATTCAAGCGTGTGACTTGTGATGTATTGAAAGGCGTGCGACGATAGATCGGGTAGAGAATGAAGGCCAGTGCAAACATACCAAGCAATAGTGCAACAAAAATTGGTAACACTTGCATCAGTCAACCTCCGATCCGGGTCGCGAAAAAATGGAGTCTTCAGCGGCAAGTTCTTGTGCAACCTGCTTCTGGTAGTATGCTAGTTCATTCTGATCTATATCTACGGATTCTGTTCTATCAGCATCAAGCGGGCTTTTATCTGATTGCGATTGCCAGCTTCTCAGGACAAGGAAGAGTAAAAGTACCCCGCCAAGCATTAAAGCGATGGGGACTAGCCAGGCCAGTAGAGTAAGACCTTGCCATGGAGGCGATAATAGGATGCGGTCACCATAGCGAGACACGAAATACTGAATCACTTCCTGCTCGGATTTACCAGATTGCAATTGCTGGCGAATAACACCGCGCATTTGTTGTGACAGTATTGCTGGAGAGTCGGCAACAGATTCTCCCTGGCAGACAAGGCATTTCAATTGTGAAGCCACATCATGCACGCGTTGATCCAGTGTTTGCTTGGGAGGCGAGATGAGAAATGTATAGAACCAGATAGAGCTTATGATTGCTGCAACCGCAAGGAATATGAGGAGGGAGTGTCGATTTCTCATGTTGTGGCCTCCTCATCATTTTCAGGCACACCGCTAAGAACCCCCACAGGGGGCGACGCAAGCGTTCCCTCTCTACCCGGCGCCACTTCTGCCTTGCTACCATCGGAATGGCCTATGATACTTTCCACCGAGGGCGGCGCAAGCGCCCCCTCTCCACCCGACACCGCTCCCGCCCCTACGCGTTCGGATGCCGGTTCCTTTTCGGTATGGGGTACGATGACAGAAACGAGTCGTTTCCTTCTTTGCGGCCACCAGCATATGATGCCACCGAGAAGCATCACGATCCCGCCAAGCCAGACAAGAGGCACAAGTGGGTTAACAAAGACGCGAATGGTTGCCTCAGAAGGGCCATTCCAGTTGGCAAGAAATACATAGAGGTCGGTCAGACCATAGGTTGTGATGGAGATCAGGCTTGTGGGCTGATTAGCAAACCTGGCATAGAGTTGGCGACCTGGGTAAATATATTGTTGCAGTTGTCCATCATGCCAGACTTGTAACTGCGCTGTCAATATCTCCACATCTGGATAGGTTCTATCAATATTGCCAAAATAGACCAGCTTATAACCCGCAACATCCATTTTCTGTCCAGGCTTGAGTACAGCATCTTGCTGAACCTGGAAGAAGTGCGAACCAATGATTCCCACAGCGAGCATTACCAGTCCCAGATGTACCAGGTAGCCCCCATAACGCTGCCGGTAGCGCTCGAAAAGCATATACAGTGCGAAAAGGTAAGGCTCTCCATGGCGGTGCCTCACACGTACCCCGCGCCACATTTCGTAGAGAATTGCGCCAGCAGAAAATGAACAGACGGCAAAGGCGATGTTTGCCCAGATATCGCGAATACCCAAAAGTGGTAGTACGGCTGCACAAATAGCAGCGGCAAGCGCTGGAATACCCAGATTTCGCCGCAAAGCGCGAGTAGAGGTGTGTCTCCATGCTAGTAAAGGGCCTATGCCCATGGCTAAAATCAGTACAATAAAGATCGGCCCATCAACCTGGTTATAAAATGGTGGCCCTACGGTCAAGGTTTCATGGCGTACGGCATTGGAAATGAGCGGGAAAATGGTGCCCCACAGAGTTGCGAACATTGCGCCGACAAGCAGGAGATTGTTGAGCAGGAAACTTCCTTCACGCGAAATTACCGAATCAAATTCTTGTTCAGGCTGTAGCTTTGGTAAACGAAAAATGAATAGTCCAATGCTAAACACAATTACAATGACGAGGAACGCTAGAAAATACGCGCCGATGGCTGAATAAGCAAACGAGTGGACTGAGTTGATGATGCCGCTACGCACCTCAAAAGTGCCAAATATTGAGAGAGCAAAGGAGGCGATTACAAGGCTTAGATTCCATACTTTGAGCATGCCCCGGCGTTCCTGCACCATCGAAGAATGAAGGAATGCGGTTGCTGTTAACCATGGCAGCAGCGCTGCATTCTCCACCGGATCCCAGCCCCAATAACCACCCCATCCCAGGACATGGTAGGCCCACCATGCTCCTAACACAAGTCCCAACGTTTGGATTGACCATGCTGCCAGCATCCAGCCACGAATCGAGCGTAACCACTCGCTATCGAGTTTGCCGGTTATCATGGCAGCAACAGCGAAGGCAAAGGGTACTGAAAAGCTCATATAGCCCATCAATAACATGGGAGGGTGTATCAGCATGCCTGGATCCATCAAGAGCGGATTCAGCCCCACTCCATCAGCTAAAGGCACAGGCAAGCGTACAAAAGGATTGCTGACGGTCGTAAGGACTATCAAGAGGAAGGTCTCTATGCCCATCAAGGTAGCCATCACGTAGGGTACAAGTACAGTGGGAGCGCGTTTTGCTGTAAAGACGAATATTGCAGAGAAGATGGACAGCATTAATGCCCAGTACAACAGAGAACCTTCTTGCCCACCATAAAAAGCTGAGGCGGTGTAGTACCAGGGCATAGCTAGATTTGAATGCTGCGCGACGTAGCTCACACCAAAGTCATGTGTGAGAAATGAAGCGATCAAAGCGGCTGAAGCCAGTATCAGAAAAAAAGCAACAGTCAGAACGCTTCGTTTGGCGCTGGCTACGAGTTGGGGTAGTTCGCGCGTCGCACCCAATGTGGCTACGACCATCGTGAAGACGGCAAAACCTAAAGCAAGTATGAGCGAGATGATGCCTATATCGGAGAAATACACGATAAAACCTTACTACCGGGCGAGGATAAACCTCGCCCCTACGGCCCCGGTGTTGCAGCCTGAAACTTTGATGGGCATTTTGCAAGTAGCATTTGAGCCTGAAATGGGCCCTGACCTGTATAATGACCTTCTACGACAACTGTAATGCCGGGGTTAAATATATCGGGCACAATGCCGCTATAGACGACAGGGAGCGAATGTCCACCGTCTGAAATCACAAAACTAATCTGTTGCTGCTGATCGTTGTGTACAACCGATCCTGCTTGAACGACACCGGCTACTCGAACCGACTGCGAACTACAGATAGAACAATTTTTCAGTTCAGAAACGGTAAAATAGTAAACAGCATTAGCCTGGGTATTAGCATATACGAGATAGATCACCGCTCCCAGGATAGCAAGTCCGCCCAGGATGAAGCTGATCGGCAGCCGCCTTCGTCGTCGTGATTCAGGCTTTTCTTCTTCCTGTGGCACACTCACAGCAGTTTGCATATTGCTACCTTCCAATGACCAGCTAAGTAATCCGGCGAAACTTTTGCGGGAAATAAAGAGGGGAGTTTTGTGGGGACACCCCACACCCCGGCAAAGGACTCCGTCCTCTGCACTCCTGTTTTCCGCAAGTATAGCACGGCTTTATTTAGATTGGGTCTCTACATTGGTGCGATGGTTGCCTCGAACATTCCGTTGAGGAGCGCACCCAATAAAAAAACCAGTATTCCAAGGGCTAGCATCAGTTGCGGCGCAACCTTGGAGAGGCGCGAAGTACGCTTTGCCAGCCGACGTATATTACTCTGTCCAAGATAGATTGCCAGCACAAACATGGCCAGCGCGGCAATAATCTTTATGCCTAAGACTACCAGATATGGCCAACCCAGAGATGTTGATGTCAGGCGGTCAAACATCAGATAAGCACCACTCAGTAGAAGCACTCCAATACAAATATTGACCATTCGCCGGAAGAGAGTGGCAATCTGCGCAGATACTTCAGGCGCAGGTCCTCCGATACGCAATGCAGGCAAGACTACAACAAGATATAGGATACTTCCACCAACCCAGGCAGCCGCGGCCAGTAGATGCGCTGTCCGGACAATCAAACGAATTTCAAACATCGGATTTCCTGGTAACCGCCACTGGGTGTATCCTTTTGTTTTCCTGGAAGCTTATCGAAAAATCATTTGTAGATTGCTCTGCAACGTTTGCCCGGTAAGCTCGTAAGGTACTCTGCTGACCACTACTCCTTGACGGTCAATAAAAATTGTTTCAGGTGTGCCCGTTACCCCATAATTAATTGCCGTTGAGCCACTCGCATCTAACACATTTGGGTAAGTGACGCCGTATTTTTTTAAAAAGCTCAATCCATCACTTTTGGTATCTTGAAAATCGATCCCGATAAAGACAACTCCTTGAGACTGTACGTGCTGCCATTGGGACTGCAAGAGCGGGGCTTCATTCACACATGGCCCGCAAGCTGAGTTCCAAACGTTAAGCACAACAGGCTTCCCTTTGAAGTTGGCCAGAGAAATAGATGCTGTTGGGTGCAAGTTTAACGCATCTAACGTAAAGTTCGGTGCGGGATGCCCTATGAGCGGATCACTAGCCCGGCTCTGGTCTTGAGCAGTATTTTGGGCAGGTGTAAGCAGTTGTGTCCAAAGAAAAACAAGTAGTCCGATATTCAATAGAGTTACAACGATAAATATCGTAATGCTGCGCTTGCGTGAACCCTTTCGCTTCGGTACTGGCATTTGTTTTTCCGCTTGCAAGATTACGGGCTCTGTGCTTTTGGCTTCCATGCTTCCTATTTCGTTTCCCAAAGGCTAGATGATACCAGACTGATTATTGTGCACTGGCCTGATATCTGACTTGCAGCCTGGGAAGCATTCCTTACAGGTACCTGAATGTTCAGAGTAGCTGGATATACTCATTTAAACGGCTAACGGCTCAGGCTCTGCCTTTGCGCCGAGTGTCCACCATAATAAGGCAATAAAAATAATGAGCAGACCCAACGCGCTAATAGTGATTTGCGTCATCATGCCAATGAATGAGAGGACGAGGCCAGCAGCAGTGATAAGAGGCCAGATACTTGGAGTGGGAGGTACAGAACGCTTAGCAAGCAGTAGTTCCTGTTTGGAAGCAAAGCTGTTTTCTTTACTTATGCCTGGTATCTGCTCAATAGTCGTATGTAGAGTACGTGCATCGAATGGCTTTGCCAGGCAGGTTACGCATGTCTGCGGACTATTCTGATGGCTCCCAATTGATACCTGGCAGTCCCAGGCCAGAATGACCAGAGGTGTGGTAGAAAAGTATGGATGTGACTGTATTGTTGAAAGAAGAGCGTGGTTGCTTCCTGCTTCACCGTCGATATCGAGTACTACAACATCCGGCAGTTGTGATTCGAGACTGGGTAAATTTGTGGGAGAACTGGCTTCGATAACATGCATACCACGATACTGTAAACCAAGCGTAATCAATCGCCGCAATGATCTGTCGGCTTCAATCAGGAGTACCGTATGCCTTGTGCCCTGAAGCATGTCAACCTCTCATAATTGATGTGAATTCTGAATGTCCTTTGACGAGAGCATACCCCCTTCACATTACGATTGCTTTGATGAAAGTGGTCAATCCCTTACAACGGCCTGAATAGAAAGAATTATGAAGGCGTGATCCCCCGTTACAGGAAAGTACCAAGTTCTGGTTAAGAATTCTTAACCAGAACTTGGTACTTTCCTGCTATCAATCGAGCATAGTATGCAAATGTACTGCATATGCTGTGGTAATATCGCAACCGAACCAACTATTCAATAAATATCAAAATGTTTCACTTCAGTCTACAGTATTTCATCTGTAGCTGCCTCTTTATCAATATAATACGCGCGTTTTCAGGGAACTGAAAATACTTGTGCTGGATGCAGACTCTGCTAATGGTCTGCTACAAGACAAGAGCTTCCGGGTTTTACCTGAGTGAAGCAAAGAGAACAGGGACCTATTTAGGGGTGTGACGCGCAGGATTCGACGAAAGCGTGACGAAATGCTTCCACAATTGTGGTGAGCTTAGCGTTGCTGTACCCAAAAAGGGATTTTTTCGGTGCTTGCACTGCATAGCATGCAGGGAAATTAAGGAAAAGGTAGGTTATGATGCGAAAGCTACGACGTAGTCCTTTCAGCACTCGATCGACACATCGCAGGCGGTTCTCGCCATTAGTACTGGTTGGTGTGGTTGTATCACTTGCAGTAGCGCTCGTAGGAGCGGTGGTCTTCGTGCTTCCACATATTAGATCGCATGCGGCAAACGCAGTAAATGGAGATTGTACGTTGATCGTACCTCCCCATCCACTGACCGCCAATGGACTGGCAACACCATATCAATTGGTGGCAACGAATCCGGATAATGGCGCATGTAATGAGGCCAATCCTGCTCAGGCAGCCTTTGTGCAAGCAGCGGTAATCGATCCCGCTACGGGGAAAATCGCTGTCTATGATCCATTGATAGTAGACCAGGGTACACAGCCAGCTATGGCTCCTGTAGTGCCTGTCCTACCACGAAGAGCAGTAGTAGGTATTTGGTTCGGCTCTAACGGCAATACCTTAACCTTGCAAGACACGGATAATAGCCTGCAAAACGGCCGTTGTGTTAATGGTATCGAAGGCTCTATCTTTGGGCAGGTCTCCTATTGTAATGCGCCCGCCTTCTTCCGGGCTGCCAATGCGGCAATCCGGGCTGGCAAACTCGTTCCACCACCAATAGGGAGAGCAAAAGATGGGCTTCCCTGTCCCACTGTACGCGATTTCGCGGTCGTCGACCAGGATCAAAGTGATAATGTGACGACAACTTATCTTGTGACCGGCAATGGACAAACGGCACAGATGACCGCTGCAAATGCCACCGCCTTACAGAACACACAAGTGCAGCACAATGGCAGTGACAACCGCCTGCTCGCGGTCTTGCTTGATACTGCGCTAGGCTGTAAACCATGGATGGCACGCGATTTGGCCGATCCGGGCCAGATGACGACTGCTCTCCCACTCAACGAACTTCAGGCAGCGGCGCATCAAGCTGCCCCTGTAGCGCTTATCCCGAGCCGCGATCCAATGGTTTTGGTGAATAACAATACCAACCTGAATAAGCTTAACGCCTACCGTGTGGGAGTAGACCAGCCAATGATGGAGAATATGAAGGCTGCCAGAACGAGTATGTATTGCAGAAATCTGCTCGCCATCGCACCACAGCGTATGTTGCTCGACGCTCAACTGACGAAGGCAAGACCATCAGCTGATCCAGCGGTAGCAAACTCACTTTTCACCTTCCTGGCGCAGCGTTTTGTCTTTACCTACGAAGCCAATGGCCTCAACTGTACGAAGTTGATTGGCCAGCCAGATCCCATTAGTGTGACGACAGATGAGAATGGCGTGGCGATTGATGCAACGATTGATGGTACAACGATTTCCACACCGGTAGACTGCTCGGTTAATGGGACGGTGCTCGTAGGATGTACAGGGACTACCACTATCAACGGTCAAACGTGCTCGTTTGTGTACGATAAGAATGCGCAGCAGGTGAAAATTACCTGTCCTGCTGCAGGGTAGTGATTAACGTCTTGTTCATTATAGTCAACATTGCGTTTTTCTCGGCGTATCCCTGGTTCCTCTTCCCGCTCGTTCTCTGGGGCATCGGTCTGCTGGCACACTACTTTGAAGCCTTTGTTTGGGTAAAAAGTGACATCGAGACGTGGGAAGCAAAGGTTGAGTACCGGGCTGGCGAAATCCACAATGGAGCGGCAGCGTAATGCTGTGTGGGGAGGTATATGAAAAGTTGTGGGCACGCGTTATCTAACCGGCGTATGCCCGCAACTTTTTCATGCACCCTTTTGCCTGGAGAGTGAACAAATATCTATTCATATATGAGTGCCTGTAAAAGGAGTATTCATCACCAATGCTACAATAGAGAGATTCTGTTTTGGAACATAACACCATGTGTTCACCATGGAGAAAGATGCCATATCGAAAGTTGTGTAAACAGGAACGCTTCAAAGAGGTGAAATTGGGGAGATAATACAGGCATAGATCGTTCTCTTTGGCCCGGAGCTATGTAGCGTATCACCAGCCGCAAGGTAGGGGTTTGAGCACAGTAAGAACCAAAAGTCGGAATAGGGAAGAGAAAGCTGCCGATTTGCTTTTCCCTGAGGGGATACCTTGAGAACATACTTGCTTTCTACCGTCAGTATGGGATAGGGGAGGACACCCTTCCGAGAAGATGTCTGGAACACCCTTCGTTACAGCAGAGGGGTTCTTCCCCAACAAAGGTGCTTAGGCAGCAAAGCTGATAACGAGACGCCCAGGTTTTGCGCTCTTTACTTCCCTTATTCGACTGGCCGCTCCCGCCATTCCCGTATCGCCTTGGCGTGCTTGGGGTAATGGCTGTATGTATCGAGCCGGAGGCGATGCCGGAAGCGCGTCTCCTGTGTGAAGTGCTCTTCGGGCACGCTTCGGATGTAGTCGATGAGTCGACGGTGCGTTTCATCCAGTTGCCTCAGTACATCAGAGAGCGCAAGGCCCCGTTTCTGTTCCGTCATCTGCGCATTGAAGGCATCGATGCCTCCGTACCGGGTGTATCGCGGTGGCCTGCCCCCTGTGATGATGAGCGGCAGATACTTCAGCGCCTCCTCCTCCCACGTGGTCACGTGCGCAAGGATGTCTTTCACCGACCAATTCCCCATGACGCCAGACTCCGTCAGCT
>WNFC01030480.1_pt1 | contig 10136 bp, 4 predicted proteins | sample 5400541 | NCBI WGS metagenome assembly WNFC01 (sample SAMN13153342, study PRJNA577476) | soil metagenome | isolation source: 120 cm saprolite under Douglas fir tree site 2 hole 2 replicate 1 | place: USA:California | collected 2015-04-18 | reverse complement strand
GTGTGCGTCCAGATCGGCAAGCGCCACACTGGTTGTTGCTGGACGAATATTGACACCGATGATTCCGACTCGCTTCTTGTTAAGGTGAAGAAAGGTTGGTCTTCGCCCTCGCAGCGTATGGCCATTTGCACCTTCGGTCACCCATCGCTCGGCGATCAGTTGTTCGGCTATTACTGAGACAGTGCTGCGTTGAAGTCCGGAGTGACGCGCCAAATCAGCGCGAGAAATGGGCTGGTGACTTCTAATCAAATTCAGCACTATTCGCCGGTTAATGTCCCGTGCCGTCTCGCTCGTGGCAACTTGAAAATTGGTTAGATCTATCTTCCGCATCTTCGAGGTAGGTCAGTCGGCTCCAAAGAAGCCGCAGTTCAGTCTGTCAAATCAAGCCGGAGGCAAACGCCTCGGCTCTCTCTCAGCACTTTTGTTCGTGGCACGAACTAATAGCAACCTTCTCTTTCGAAGTCAAGAAAAAAGTTCAGGGCGGTCGTGCCCTAATTTATGTAGGGGCGTCCCTCCGTGGGTGCCCCGAGTCGCGCGTAAGGGGCGCCCACCGAGGGATGCCCTACAGTTTTCTTCAAATTAGGACACTACTGTTCAGGGAGGTCTTGAGTTGATGCCACCGAGCAGGGCGGTGGCATCTCTTCGTCATCTCCCGGTTTGATTCTTACCCTTTTTTGACTTCTACTGCGAACACATGTGTTGGGCCAAACATGTTCGATCGGAAGACGATCCATTTCATGTCAGGCGTAAACGTGACGTTCGGCTCCAAACTGTAGTTATGTTTGGCTAGGTTTACCAGCTTTTCAGCTCTGAAGTATCCCGGCTTAACCAGTTCTTTCGCGTTTGGTAATGTCCCGTCCGTCCGATCAGGAACCATCTCCGGGTGGAACAAGTAAATCCACTGGCCATTTCCTGGTGCGGCTACGCTGGTCGGTCCGCCACCGTCCCCGGCGAAGAGCGTTCCATCGGGCGATACATTGAAATGCACGGACCATTCGCTTCTTTGCAGGTTGTACCAAACTCTTTCGCCCGTCTCGACGTTGTAACCCGCAAGCCAAAAGACCTGGCTACGCGGTGTTTGCAAGTCGTACCAGATCATCTTCCCATCGCCGCCAAAAAACTCGTGCCCTTCAATCTCCATGTTGATGGTGCGGTGATGAATCTGCGTCAATCTTGTGCCGTCTGTGCGGATTGTCCACGTGCGATCCACCTTGTGCCATGGTCCTTCATGACAAAACATCAGCAGCGTTGGATCTTTGGGAGAAAACTGAATGTGATTGATCCAGTCAGTACCGCGGAGAAGAGTCTTTACTTCGCCGCTTCTTATATCAAAGGTGATCAGTTGCATCGGGATCCGCGCGGCCAACCGTCGCTCCATCATGTCGCCTTTGCCAGGATAGTTGTCTCCGCGCGCAGCGGCAGGTGTGGCAGGCGAAGTGGACGACGGGCCCTGCGCGGCAGTTCCCCGATTATCTGTGATTGAACCCGCGAGCAGTGTCTCATCCGCATTGACTGATGACATCGAAGCGCCTTGGGGTAGTTTGCCGATCTCTCGTGTGGTGTGTGTATTCAGATCAGTAGCGAAGACAGTGGTTCGATCCTTGATGTAGTAAATCTGGCCAGTCTTCCTGCCAACAATGATAACGTTGACTCGACCCTCAACGACCTTATCAATCGCACGTGTCTTAAGATTGATGGCCGACAGCCCTGTAGGCGTAGTGATAATTAACTTCTCACCATCGGGCGTGTACGGATTCTGATGGAAATAGAGACTCGCGCTTCCTGGCTCATCGGACAAGCGAATCACGCGATGGCCGGTATCAGGATCAATCCACTCACGTGGTGGCTCTTGCACCTGGGCACGAGTGCCAGGGTCAGGCGCATACAACGGTAATGAAGACAATATGAAAGCAGTTGCTAACGCGATTCGGTAGATCTTCATTTCAACTCCTCTTGATCGTCATTTCACACTTAAGACACGCTGAAAGAGGCGGCTACCCATGGAGTAGACGTTCCGCTTTCGCGTCAAGCGCAACTAGTTTTCGCTTAGAAGAATATCCTAATACCAAATTGGATGTAGCGCGGAGATGTCTCTGGCGTACTGCCAGTCAACGTTCCAAAATTCGTATCGTAGGTTTGCCTTATCCGATAGAGCTTGAATCCCTCCAAAGTTCTAATGTCAAACGATAGGGGATCTCGCGTGGCAAATCCCTGGGGAAGCAAGATGTGGAAGAAGTCCAACGGCAGTGCTCCGCTCGTTGAACCGGACCGTGGTGGCAGCCGGACAGCATTTACATTTGATCGGATGGTCGCAAGGAGCGCTGCCCCAGCTGCCGTCGATGCCAGCGGTTGACTATTGAAGGTCGCCCACGTGTTGTATTCCGCTGCTGTGATCGGCTGTGACACGCCGTTGACGGTTTCTGTGGTCAGCTCAGTTGGGAACGTCCCCAGGCCGAAAGGCGTGTTTCCCCTATTGTTGTAGCGGAAGTTGGGATGGTTGAATGCATTTATCAGGTCCACTCTGAAGTTAAGGTGTCGCTTTCCTTCCTTATCTCCGAAGAAGGGCCACGGGAAGTCCTTCGAAAGCGAAAAGTCGAAAAGCTCCTGCCGCGGAGGGCGAATATCCAACGAGCGGGGCGCATTTCCCAATTGTCCTTTGACCGGCCGCATGAACGCAGCTGGATTGATAAATGGTTCGCAACCGTTACCGACAGGACAATTGTGTTTCCACAAAGGATTCTTCAAAGGCACACCAGGAACGATGTCCGGTCTCACAACGCGATTAAAGAGAACACCACCCAGTCTGTTGGGATCTGTTATGAACGGCAAGAACGGAGTTCCACCCGGCATACGAAAAGCACCGGCGATGATCCATCCTTCGATCATTGTGTTAACCACTTTCGGCGTTTCCCGAAGGAACTGTCCGCGACGCCCGAACGGCAAGTCCCAAACAAATGTCGAGCTGAAGTTATTCTTCACATCGTAGGTTGAAATGGCCCGGTCTGAGTTCAGCGGCGCTCCAAGGGCTACTTGGCCTCGAGCTTGTCCTGTTGAAAGCACCCTGGTATCCGGGCTGGCATCTGACGCATTATCAATAGACTTACCGAAAGTATAGTTGGCATTGAAAGTCAGCCCGCGAGCCACGCGGCGGGTCACGTCCACGTACCATGCGTGTCGAATGCTGCTGGCCGTCGGATTAAAATATTTGCTGAGAGGATCAAAACCCACGAAAGGCGTCAGTACGCTGGCCCTACTGATTAAGATCGTAGCACCCTGCAGATTCCTGCGGCCCAATGGATCCGGAATATTTCCAGTCAGATCGACCCCACCCGACTCCAGCGAATTTATCAGGTCAATGTTGCGCTGATTAATATTGACCTGAGGCATGTAAAGGTGAGTTCCCTTGTTTCCGACGTAAGCTATTTCAACGGCGATGCCCTTTAGAGCTTCAAACTGCACTGCCAGATTCCAGCTCTGTGAGTAAGGGACCTTTCCACTTCCATTCAAATCTACGGCAACGCCCGGAACGCCAAGACTGTTGAGATAGACGAGCCCGTTCGCATCGGTTCCCAGAATTTGGTCAAGAGTTGCTGACGTGCCCTGCAACGGCGGATTCCCCGACAATCGTATGGGCTGAGTAAGGTCTGTCGTGCCGGTAGATCCGGTAGCCACAGTTCCTACGTTAACAAAACCTCCAAAGTCGGGATTGGGCGATCGATTGTTGCCGGTCAGGGGAACGTGAGAAATGCCATAGCCGCCGCGGACCACAACTGATCGTCTCTCCAGGTCAAAACCAAAAAGCTTCATCTTCGGACTCCAGGCGAACCCAATGCGAGGCTCGAACCCAAGGTAGTCAATGGGTGCTATGTATTTCGAACGACCTCCACGACCGGAAAAGGCAAACGGTGGCGTAGTCACTGAACCAGGCACAAAAGCGGGAATAGGATCAGTCGGTGCCACACCTAAGTTTGTAGCAAGTGTGCGACGTTGTACGTCCGTCAACGGAAAAGTCTGAGCGAGTTCAGGGAGAAACACGCCCTGAAGGTTGTGCTTCTCGGAACGCGGGTATTGCAACGAGTACCGAAGTCCAAGATTGAGAGTCAGATTCGGACGCACAGGAGTGGTCTCAAGTCTACCGAGTTTGGAACACCGAGAAGCGCGCTCGCTACGGTGTTGCCTCCATTGTTTACGCTAGTCGATCGGTTGTTGCTCGTGTTGACTACTCGGAAGTCCCAGCGACCGCCGGAGGCCGCGAAGAAAGGAGTTACAGTTAGCCTGGCATCATTGAGGTCAACACCGAATTTCCAGGTCTTGTTGCCTCGAGTCCAGTAAACGATATCGCTGATGTTGTAGCGCTGTTCTACATTGAAGTTGTTTGTAGAAGCGGCTGAGCCGATGTCAGCACCCGTATAGTTGTTGTCTCGGGCTATGAAGAACAGAGGAATGCCACCACTTGTAAGGTGCGGCAACCCCAACTCTCCTGCCAGGCTTCGTCCGCTTTTGATTGAGAACTCCGGCGAGTAATCCTCGCTGAAGTTGCCACGTGTGTAGTTGAGACGCAGATCGTTCACGAGCGTCGGCGTGAATAGAGTGTTGAAGGCAAGCAGGAATTGCCTGGCATCGCTGAATACCCCACTGTTGCCATTCACGTCATTGCCGGAGCCTCGGATTCCGATTGCCGGTGTTACCGTATAACGGAAGTTGGCTTTGGTTCGATCGGTGAAGCTGTGATCGAGTCTGAGCGTGTAGCGAGTTTCGTTCTGCTTAACAAAACGTTGCAGGAAATAATTTCTTACGACATTTCCGTCAAGAAAATAATCACCGGCCGGCGGCATGAACGCCAGAATCTTTGGGCCAATCGGATCAATGAACGCAGCTGGGATGATATTCAAGGCCGGGTTTGCAGCAGCGTTTATCGTCGCATTGCATTGCGGTGTTTGGATCGTAACTCCGCTGACAACTTGCGGGACCAGAATCCTTCTCGGATCTCCAAACTGGCAATATTGATTGCCGGCTGCCAGAGCAATGGGTATTAGACGACCGCCAGACAAAACAAACTGCTGATAGATATTCGCATTGCCGATGGAAGTTTGATTAAAGCGCGTAGCAACTGCCGCGGGAAGGTAACCGCTGTTTGTCCTCACGAGATTGCGGAAATCGCCCGTAAGTTCGGCCGGTGTGGGAACAAGAGCCGAAGAGGTCACAAAGTCCTTCCGCCAACGCGGTTCGTAAGCGAAGAAGAAGAAAGACTTGTTCTTTCCGTTGTAGAAGACTTTCCCACCTTCTCCGAGCCTCGGAAGAACAATAGGCCCGCCAACCGTGAATGAAAGCTGATTGGAACGCAGGTTGTTATGTGGGCGCGGAGCGTTGCTGATAGTGAACGGGGTGGCGTTGAATTTTGGATTGCGCGAGTACCAGAGTGCTACTCCGTGCAGGTTATTCGTGCCGGACTTGGTAGTAACGTTGATGACGCCGCCACCTGTGGTTCCAAACTCAGCCGAGAAAGCCGAAGTCTGAACTGTAAACTCCTGCACTGTTTCCGGCGTGAAACTGACAACGGCGCGCGCGATACCCACACCTGTGTTATTAACTCCATCGGCCAGAATAGCGGTGCTCCCTGAGCGGCCGCCATTCAGATTGAGGTTAAAACCAGGAACCGGCTGATCACCGGAAACCCCAGGATCCTCACTGCCCGCATCGCCGCTAACATTAGCTACGGTTACGGCTAGATCGAGCACACTTCGGTTGTTCAGGGGAATGTCGCGGATCTGGCGTTCGGTGATGGTCTGACCCGTCGTCCCCGATTCGCTATTGATCAAAGCCGCTTCGCCAACAACTGTCACCTGCTCGGACACGGAACCCGTTTCAAGCACTATGTTCGCGCTGGCGATCGTTGCTGTATCGACTTTCAAGCTGCTAATTGCGGCCTTCTTAAAACCGTTCGCCTCCACAACAACACTGTAGGCTACAGGTTCAAGAGAAGTTGCCGAGAAAACGCCTCTCTCTGATGTGGTCAGAGTCACAGTCTGTTTCGTACCGAGGTTCGTAATGACCACCTTTGCCCCGGGCACCGCAGCACCATTGGCGTCGGCCACAGTGCCGCTGATACCACCTTTGTTTGTCTGCGCAACAATGGACAAAGCACAAAAAGCGAGAATTGCGAAAATTCGAGCTGCTCGCATAGCTTGTATCTCCCCCAGCTTCCGAGGCTTTTTGAATATTGGTTGAGCACTATATACCGGCTCGTCCGGAATGAAAAGATCATAAGATGATATTTTGACCCAAACGGGTAAGCCGCGAAACCAGGTTGGCTGTCAGTTTCAACTAACCGATCATGAAGAATTACAGCCGTTACTCACTGATTCTTTAACAAAATCAAACGGATATTACCCAGCAAACCGGCCGGTACTGGCAGAACCTTGTCCATGTCCTGGGCCTGGAAGCGCTCGCCATAGCGCAAATTTAGCAGCCGGTAGTCAGGCAAACGATGTCCGGCCATGTAGTTGAGCGCCAGATTGCCCACTACAAGGCGCAGCCTGTTTTCACCGGGCTTGAGGTAGCCAGTCAAATTGAGTCTGTATGGCGGGCACCAAACTGAACCGATTCGCTGATCGTTCAGATAAACCACGGCTGCTTCTCTTATCGGCGGATTAAACCAGGCTTGCATGCCTGCCTTGAGTGGCTGTTCCGGAATTGCCTCTCCCTCACCAAAATCAAGCTGCACTCCAGGTCCCTCCAGCAGCATGTTCGGGTTCACCTGTACGTTCTTCTCATAGGTCGCCGCTCCGGAGAAGTAGCGTGTCGCCTCGTCATCCGTCCATGAGCGCAGGTGGTCCATCATGATAGGACTATTACCTCCAAACGTGACTCGCCAATCGGTGCTTATGTCCATCGAGCTAGCGATGGCGCTCACGTTGACAAGTTTGGGAAGAGGAAGCCTGCGTTTGGAGAAAATCAGTACGCGCGATGCGTAGGGTTCGAGCTCGAGTCGGACCGTCAATCCCTTTTCGGTTTTCGTCAATACCTCCGCCGCGGAGACATTAGCCGTCATCGGATCCCACCATTCAGGTTGCATGTCATGCTGTCGAAAGGTGGCAAGAACAGTGCGGCGGATATTCGATGTATTGACCACGAAGTAGATCTCTGCGTCGGCAGTTTGTCGGTGGATAAAACCGATCTCGGGATTTGCGGCGGACAGCTGAAGATCAGGCTGAAGCAACCGAGTTAAGGTCTTGCCGAACTCCGACTTCTCATCTTTTATGAGGTGAGCCGAACGAGTCGGACCTTCAAACAACCGGGTAACGATTTCACGCACTTGATTCTGTTCCGCTTGAGTTGCCAGTAGACCCGGAGCGAGCCCCGGAACGCGACGAGTGGCAATCAACACACCGCCGCCACGAACAAATTCCTCGAGCTTGCGCATCGTCTCGAGCGGGACTCGTTCCACGCCAGGCAGAACAACCACCCGATATCTATTTGCACCCAGCATGAGTCCGTCTTTCTCGATGCGACCGATTTTCGCCAACGCGGCGTCATCAAAGAAATCAAATCCGTAACCAGACTCCAAAATCCCGGCTATCACATCGGGTCCAACCAGCTCGCGCAAAGTCTCGATCATATGAACACGCCCGGCTGAGAAACTGGCCCAAGCGTCACTGTTCGGCAGATAAAGAGCAACGTCGTTTGCAGGCCGGCCCCGCCGTAGCAGAAAGCTGACTCGCTGCAGGTACTTCGCAAGATCCGGCATCACGATCCACCACGGATTCTTTTCGTCGAAGACGCCTGCGGCGTAAAACCTCCAGCCCGGATATTCGACACCGGGAGGCGTGTATGGCCAGCCATGACCAATCAGTTGATTGATTCCCTCAAGAAAATGAAGATCCGCTTCCGCTTTAACGTCGAGCGGCGTAGCACGAAAGACCGGAGAATGCAGCCAGGTCCACGTCTCCGAAGACGTCACTGAACGTCCATATAAGTGACTAGCTGAAGAAGCCCAGCGCGACGCGCGAACGATCTTCCACTGCGAGCCTTCGCCTTCCGGCAAATCCACGGAAGCGTTACTCGACAGTGCGGCTGCGGGTGTGCCGTAATTCTGCATACGAAGGCGGGTGTGATTTCGCTGCGCCCAATCATGCAGCGGCTCGAGGAAACGTTCATTAAGAAGCTCCGTTATCGTTTCACCCCAGTCGTGACGAATTGCGGCGGTCTTCGGTCCGATGTCGGCGATCAAAGCCGGCAGGTACGGCTTCAGATCGTATCCTCGCCTTTTTTTGAACTCGTCGAGAAAGTCGCTGGTCCAGTCCTGATTATAGACTTCCAGACTGTCGCAGAAGATTGCGTAAGGAGGATCTGAACCGAACGCCTGCATCAGCCGGTCGCCGACATCTTTCAGGTAACCCCCGGTCGCAACGCGACTGAGATGATCGAGAACGTAACCTTCGGCCCCAATTGCGGGACGCTTGACCTGCATACCCGTCCGACTGGAGATAAAGAAAAGCACTTCCTGCGGACCCTCGATACCACCTGGTATCCGCACGACACCATCCCTGACATCAGTAATTTCGCGGATGCTCTCTGGCTCGATAGAAGGGCCGCGTGGCTGCACTAGGAACACTGCGATTAACTTTTCACCCGCGCCAATGTTGGGCACGGGAATGCGAAGCGAGTGTCCCTGCACCTTGACGCGCTCACTGCGCAACATTCCCGCTGCGTGATCGATTGAAACTTGTGGTCCACCGAAAGGCCAGCCACTACCCAGGGTGAGGTCCATGCGCAGTCCCAACTCGCGCGCCTTCGCGGATACGAATCTGAGAGATTCAATGTATTCGTCCGAAAGGAAGGGAAAATTCTTGATTCCCTTCTCCGCATCATCGAGCGTCAGCGGGTAAACAGGTTGGACTTCAAAGCCGCCTATTCCACCGTCCCTCATGACTCGCATCTCTCGTTCGAGTTCCGGTTTGGTGACTGAAGGTCCGAACCACCACCAGCGCATCATGATTTTGGAGTTGTCCGGTGGATGCTCAAAGCCGCGTTGAAGTTCGGTGATGCTTTGCGCTTGCGAGCGCATTGAAGGTACGACCGCGATAAGCACAACGACGGCAAAGACTCTACAGATTCGTTTAGAAAGGCTGTCCATAAAAGTTTTTCGCTTCGCCATAATCGCGACGCTATTTCAATTCAAGCAGCTTTAGCTTCTTGCATAACGGCCGCGCCGCCTGATGGTCAGAAGTTAAAGCGGTCAACATTGTCTTTATTGAAGATGAATGGTGCACCCAGTCTTAGCTCATCATCAACAACTTCAATCTTGCCCAGCCGGCCAGCATTCAAATCCTTGTCGCCATGCTTCAGCTCACCCGTGCTGAGCGTGTTAGACGCATAGACGGTCAGGTATCCGAGATCCAGGGTGTTCCACAGCACGAAACTCTCGATAACTCCAGCATGAACGTATGGCTTACACATATTGGGTAACGACAGGCCCGAGACTTTTACATCGCTCCGGCCGGATTGTTTTACCGCTTCAGCAGCGCCAGGTACTGCGGGCGCGGCGATCGCCATGATCAATTTCACATTCGGATAAACCTTCAGCACTGTCTGTGTCTCCGCAAATGCGCGATCGCGGTCACCCTCACTGGGCTGAATAGCCACCAGCTTCAATTCAGGATACTTCTGGGCCATCCGCTCCTTGATATATTTGATCCACTCGTTCTGATTAGCCGCGCTGAGCGACGCGGTTATAATCGCAAACTCGCCTTTGTTGTTGAGTATTCTCGCTGCCTCGTCTGTCAGTGTGTAACCGATCCCCTGCGGCGTAGCCTGGTTAATAAAAAAATCGCGGGCATCCTTCTCCGCATCCGCGTCCCAGGTTAGAACCTTAATTCCCTTCTCCCGCGCCTTGCGCAGCACGGTGGAGATGCCTACTTTGTTTTCAACGCTCACGGCAATTGCGTCGACACCCCTAGTAATCCATGCTTCGACCACTTCGTTTTGCTTCGCCGGATCGAGATCTGTTGGACCATCCCATAACAGCTCAACGCCCAATTCCCGGGCCGCATCTTCCGCGCCCTGACGGCAACTGATGAAATAAGGATCGCCCTTCGCCTTGGGCATCATCGCGATCACAGGCTTATGGACGCCGG
>WNFC01052802.1_pt1 | contig 10137 bp, 8 predicted proteins | sample 5400541 | NCBI WGS metagenome assembly WNFC01 (sample SAMN13153342, study PRJNA577476) | soil metagenome | isolation source: 120 cm saprolite under Douglas fir tree site 2 hole 2 replicate 1 | place: USA:California | collected 2015-04-18 | reverse complement strand
GAGCCGACACCGTAGATGCAGCTGATGCTGGCCACCACGAGCACGTCACGGCGAGTGATCAACGACTGCGTGGTCGAGTGGCGCATGCGGTCGATCTCGTCGTTGCGGCTCGAGTCCTTCTCGATGTAGGTGTCCGTGCGCGCGATGTAAGCCTCGGGCTGGTAATAGTCGTAGTAGCTCACGAAGTACTCGACGGCGTTGTCAGGCAGGAGTCGCCGGAACTCCGCGCAAAGCTGCGCGGCGAGCGTCTTGTTCGGGCTCAGGACCAGGACCGGTCTCTGGAGCTGCTCCACGGCCCAAGCCATGACGTTCGTCTTGCCGCTGCCGGTCACCCCCAGCAGGACCTGCTGGGTCAGCCCGGACTGGACGCCGTTGACCAGCTGTTCGATGGCCTCGGGCTGGTCCCCGGCTGGCTTGAAGGGTGCGTCGACACGAAAGCGGGAGGTCACGGGACATCTAATTCTAAGGCGAACGGACGTTCGAAAGCGATCCAGCTTTTCTCAGGTACTTGCTGCCACTCGGGTGTTTTACATATTTAGATCTGCGTCTTTCTCGATTGAGGAGGTGCAATGGAGCACAAGGAAACCAACTTCGTTCGCGACGAGTCGTCAGGCACCGTCCGCGAGGAATCGACCGTGGTCAACGACACGGGCGTGGCGCCGGTGCGCGAAGCATCCCTCGTCAAGAGCTCAACTCCCGCGCGCCGGGCGATGGAGGTCATCTACCTCGTGTTCGGAGTCATCGACGGCCTCCTGCTGATCCGGTTGGTGCTCAAGCTTCTCGGGGCGAACTCCCACGCCGGGTTCGCGAGCTTCACCTACGGGTTGACCGACTTCCTGCTCGCGCCTTTCCGAGGGCTCTTGCCAACCTTCGTCAGCGGCCAGTCTGTCTTCGAGCTGTCTGTCGTCTTCGCGATACTCATCTACTCGTTGCTTGCCCTCGCGTTGGTTCGATTGGTGGCGATCACGCTTTCACGCAGCGTGATGGTTTCGCAGCACAGCCGCTCCGAAGGACTAAAGCCCCGCTCGGAGTAACGGTCAGGCGAACCAACGAGGCACCTTAGACAGGGCTTCGTCGTGGTCGATCGCAGTCAGTCGATCCAGCCCACGCGCTGGAGAAACTCCTGAGCGACCTGGCCGGGCGATCCATCGTCGTTGGCCACGGCGAAGTCCTCCATCCCCTCCCGGTCCATGACTCGGGTCATTTCAATGCTCTCGCGAAGGTGCTCCTCCAACTCCTGGCCCGAGTCACGCCGCCTCAGCCGGCCCTCGATCGTGGCCGGCGAAGCGGTCAGGCGCACGACGACAAGATCAGTGTCTGGGACCGCGGCCCGCAGGGCCTGTAGCCCCTCGCGACCAAGGATCGCTCGAGCCAGCACCGCATAGGCCATGCCGGCCTCGCGAAGGTTCGGCCACATCGCGGCGAGATTGCGGGCGATGAGCTGATCCGCAGTGATCGCCGAGCTCCGCAAGTGCAGCCAGCCGAGCCAGTCCAGGTCCACGACTGCGCCGATTTGCCCTGTTGTTCGAGCAATTCGCCGATCTGGATCGCAACCGCGGTCTTGCCCGAACCGACAGTGCCGGTCAATAGGAGTGTTGGGATCGCCGTCAGCCTACGGCAGCGCGAGGATCATCGCCTCCACGATCGTGCCGGCCCTGATGCCCTCGTCGCCCGGAGCGATGCGAACCAGCGCGTGAGCCCCGGCGAGGGACATCAGCGCAGGCCGCACGAAGACCTCGAAGGTCACGAGCGACGAAACAGGAAAGCCGGGGAGCCCGAACGCAAACTTGCCGCCCGACAGCGTGGCGAAGGTGAAGGGTTTGCCTGGCTTCAACTTGACGCGTCCGACATGCACGGTCCCGAGCGACTCCAGCAGCGGCTTGACCAGGTCGTGCGTGCCGACCGACACCCCACCCGACGTGACCAGCACGTCGGCCGCATCCAGCGCGTCGACCACCAGCCTTCGCAGCGCCTGCGGCTCGTCTGGCCCGATGCCGAGGATTCGCACCTCCGCCCCGGCCTCGCGCAGCGCGGCGAGCAGGGCCCAGCGGTTGGAGTCGGTGATCTGGCCTGGGCCTGGCTTCCTCCCCACCTCGACGAGCTCGTCGCCGGTCGACATCAGGGCCACCCGCGGGCGCCGGTACACGTCCACCTGGGCGAAGCCGAGCGCTGCCGCGAGCCCGAGCTCCGCCGCGCCAAGCTGCGTTCCCGCCTTGAGCACCAGCTCTCCCGCCTTAACGTCCGCGCCGGGGCGGTGGAAGTTGATCCCAGCGCGCAGGTCCTTGGGGACGGTGACTGTTTCGCCGGCGAGGCGGACGTCTTCGACCATGGCCACCGTGTCGGCGCCGGCGGGCAGGACGCCGCCGGTGAGGATGCGCGCGGCCGTCCCACGCTCGACACGTCCGGCGAACGGCCTGCCCGCCGCAGACTCGCCGACGACCCTCAGCGTCTCGCCGCCATCGTCCGCCCGTACCGCGAATCCGTCGACGGCGCTCGTGGCAAAGGCGGGCAGCTCGGCGGGCGCACTCATGTCCTCCGCCAGCACGCGGCCCACCGCCTCGCCGATGGCGACGCGCTCCTTCGGCAGCACGGAGGAGCGGTCGAGGACCAGCGCCGCGGCCTCGTCGGCGTCGATCAGGGGATACGTGGACGCCCTCATCGAGTCCTGAGGTTACTCGTAGCGCAGGGCGCGGCTGGGATCCTGGACCGCGGCGCGCATCGACGGCAGCAGACCGCTCACGGTGCTGAGGACGACCGCCAGCACGAGCGCCGCGACCGCGATCCCGAAGTCGGTCCTGAAGACGTCGATTCCCGTTCCGGCGACGCTCTGCACCAAACGGTCGACTGCTGCGTTGCCCATCTGGGCCAGGCCCACGGCGCCCAGAGTTCCGATGATTCCGCCGGCCAGCCCAATCAAGGCCGCCTCCGCCACGAACAACAACAGCACGTCGCGAGATCTCGCGCCCAATGCCTTCAGCACGCCAATCTCTTTGGTTCGCTCCAGGACTGCGCTGTACATCGTGTTGGCGATTCCGAGACAGGCGAGCAGCAGGGCGACCAGTGCCAGAGCGAGCAGCGCGATGCGCAGCCGGCTGAGCAGATCCTCAAAACCGCGGAAGACATCGCCGAAGGTCTGGCCCTGGAAGCCGAGGGTCTCGAGGCGCTTGCGCACAACATCGACGGTGGTGCCTGAGTCCGCGAGCAGCGTGATGTTGGCGAACTCGCCGGTCTTCCAGCCGTTGAACCCGGCCATCTTGGCCCAGTACTCCTTGGCCACTGTATAAGGAACGAGCGCGCCCGCCGCGCCGGCCGGCATGTACTGAGTCGACACCACGCCCACGACCGGGAGTGATATGAACAGCGGGCTGGTCACGGGGTTGACTGGCGGCCCGGAGACCACGAGCGTTCCCGACGTGGAGTTGAAGTCGACTGTTGAGCCCAGAGCGGCCGCCACATTCTTGAAGCCAAGAGCCATCGCGGTGCGGTCGGTCAGCGCGACTTCCACCGCGGAATCCGACCTCGGCAACCGGCCGGCGATGAGCGTCATATCCGGCGATGCATCTCGCGGCGGCAGCGAGACCAGTGCACCAGCGGGCCCCACGACCGGCGAAGGGGAGGCGGCTTCGACGCTGAAGGTGCCGGTCATGGCGACCTGGCCCCACGCCGCCCGCACGTGCGGCTGCCGGCTGAGGGTCGCCAGCGTGCCGGCACTGAAGCCGTTGGCGTCACCGACCGGGTAGACGGCCACCTGGTGGAGCTGGCTCCGCGCCAGCGCCGGCGAGGCGAGGGCGCCCTGGAGGCCGCCCGCGAGGGCGGCTATCAGCGTCATGGCCGCGATGCCGATGGCCACGCCGGTCGTCGTCAGCGACGTCCGCAGCGGTCTCCGGACGGTCGCCCGCATACCCACCTTGATCGTGTCGCGCCAGTTGAGCCGCATGGGCGGGGTCACCGGGTCCTGGTTGCGGATGGTCTCCTTGCCCTCCGCCACCTCGAGCGCCCGCCCGTCGATCATCCGGATCACGCGCGGCGCGCGCCGGGCCACCTCGGGATCGTGCGTGACAAGCACGACGGTCGCGCCGCGCCGGTTGAGGTCCTCGAGCAACCCGAGGATGACGTCTCCGGCCGCGGAGTCGAGGCTGCCGGTGGGCTCGTCGGCGAGGATCAGTCCAGGCCGGTTCGCCAGCGCCCTGGCCACCGCCACTTTCTGCTGCTCGCCCCCCGACAGCCGGTTCACCCGCGTCCGGGCCCGATTCGCGAGGCCCACGAGCTCGAGAAGATGCCGGGCCCTTGTGCTCCGCTCCTCGAGATCGACGCCGGCCAGGGTGAGCGGCAGCGCGACGTTCTCCTCCGCGGTCATGGACGGGATGAGGTTGAAGGTCTGGAAGATCGTGCTCACACGCTGCAGCCGGTAGTTGGCGAGGTCGCCGTCCGACAGCTGATCGACGGGCAGGCCGGCCGCATAGACGTGGCCGGAGGTCGGTTTGTCGAGGCCGCCCATAAGGGAGAGCAGGGTGGTCTTGCCACATCCGGATGGCCCGACGATCGAAACGAACTCGCACGGCCCGATCTGCATCGAGATGTCCTTGAGCGCGCTCACATGCATCTCATCTCCGCGGCCGTATTCGCGCGAGACCGAGTCGAGCCGCAGCCCCACGGCCTGGCCGAGCAGGTCGTGGAACTCCTCAGCCGGCGGCGCCTCGGTGTCCGGGAGGAGGACCGCCGGCGCCAGGGCGAGGTCGTGGCCGTTCCCTTCCATGATCGGCGGCGGCGCCACGGGGGCGCCGTCGCGAGGGCCTCGAGATCGTCGAGATCGGCCGGCGGAGCTAGGAGTATGGGCGGGTCTTGAGCCTTCTCCTTGGAAGCACGCTTGCGCTGGCGGCGTTTGCCACCCGAACGACGCCCCCCGCGTTCGTCAACTGCCGTCGCCACCCGGGACAGAGTCTAAGTGTTCACTTAACGGGTCCGCTCCCCTTAGCCCGACCCTGCTGGACGGGCGGAGCAGATGCGCCCTGGGGCGAGCCGAGACGAAGGCGGCGCGAGCACCGGACCGGAGCGCATCGCGTAGATGCGCGAGGACCGGAGCGCAAGCGCCAACGCACGTATCGGCCGCATCCAGGGTTGCAGATGCCCGCCCGGATCGGCGGGGGCGGGCTAGGAGTCGCTTCTTCAGCGGGGGCGGTCGGCGACCTGATCGGCGAGCCACTGGAGGTACCTCGGCATGCCGTCGTCGATGGCCACCTTGAGGATCTCCGGCAGCTCATAGGCATGGTTCTTGCGCACGTAGTCCTGGACCGCCTGGGCGCGCGATTCGACGGTCTTGACGAGCAGCAACGACTCGTGCTCGCGCTTGAGCTGGCCGTCCCAGTAATAAAAGGAATGGACCATGGGAATCACGGTGCAGCAGCCGGCGAGGTGCTCCACCACCAGGCCCTCGCCCAGGCGCTCGGCGTCATTGCGGCCGCCGGTGGTGACCATGATCATCACGGGGCTGTCTGCGGCCATCGGTTAATTCTCGCCTGCCAGCGGGCGATCAAGCCAGATGGTCCCGGCCAGCAAGCCGATCCCGCCGAGCAGCAGACCGCCCAGCACGTCCGACTCCCAGTGCACGTCGAGGTACAGGCGATCGAAAGCGACGAGCACGATGATCACGGTCGCGATCGGGACCGCGAGCGTGCGCGCCAGGACCTCGAGCACCTGCGCCGCGACGAACACGAGCACGACCCAGGCGTCGGCGCCGAATCCGCGGCGGAGAAGAAAGATCGCCAGGGCGAGCATCAGGAGGGTGGTCAGCTCCAGGCCGCCCAGCTCGGCGATCGCCTGGAACAGGGGATGCAGCGATTCGCTCCACAGGCTCGACATCCCCTGCAGCACCTGCTTGTCCAGGACGTCGAACATCCCGGCTGCGATCGCCATCGTCAACGCGACGTATGCGACCGCGAGGGCGGAGGCGGCGACGAGCCGCGGTCTCAGCGCTGCCAACGACTCAGCGCTGACAACGCGTGCAGAAGACGGTGGTGCGCCCGGCCAGTCGAACCACGGCCAGCGGGCGGCCGCAGGTCAGGCACGGTTTGCCGGCGCGGCCGTAGACGAGAAGCGATTCCTGCTGGCTGCCGACCTCGCCCCACGCGTCGCGATACGTGTCGACCGAGGAGCCGCGATTGCGAATCGCGACTTCGAGCGAATCACGGAGCGACGCGTGCAGCCTGCGCACCGATTTGCGGCTCAGGCTCCCCGCGGCGCGATCCGGGCGGAGCCCCGCGCGGTGCAGCGATTCGTCCGCGTAGATGTTGCCTACGCCGGCGACTGTCGCCTGGTCGAGCAGCACCGCTTTGAGCGACCCGCGGCGGCGCCGAAACCTTTTGAAAAGCTCTTCGGCGTCGAAGGTGGGATCGATCGGCTCCGGTCCGAGCTTGGGCAACGTGCCCGAGAGAAGCAGCTCGTCTTCTGTGCCGAGCAGCAATCGCCCGAACCGGCGCGGGTCGCGATAGCGCAGCTGTCTTCCGTCGTCCAGGTCGAGGATGACGTGCGTGTGGCTCGCGATTTCGGTGGCGGGGTCGACCAGGCGCAGCTGGCCGCTCATGCCGAGGTGAACCACAAGCAATCGGCCTGCGCCGAGGGCGATGAGGATGAACTTTCCACGCCGCCCCACCGCTTCGATGCGAAGGCCGGTGATTGAATCTACGAAAGTCTCCGGCTCGGGGTGTCTGACGATGGAGGGAAAGCGCAGCTCGCCGCGCATGATCGAGCGGCCGACGAGATGCGGCCGCAGGTCGGCGACGATGGTCTCCACCTCTGGGAGCTCAGGCATGAGTTGTTAGACCCGAACCACCGCGAGCTTTTTCATGTCCGCCCAGTTCGGCCCGACCTTGGCCTCCACCTCGATGCCGGTCTCGAGCTCATACGCGCCGGTCATGATGCGAGGGACCTTCTCCGCAAACTGATCCAGCTCAGTTTCGGGAACTTCGAAGAGCAGCTCGTCGTGCACCTGCAGCAGCATCCGGCCCTCGATGTGGTCGGCCTCGATCTCGCGCTGCAGCCGCACCATTGCGATCTTGATGATGTCCGCGGCGAGCGACTGCATCGGGAAGTTGATGGCCATGCGCTCAGCCGCGCTGCGGAGCTGGAAGTTCGGCGACCTCAGGTCGGGAATCGCGCGGCGCCTCCCCGTCGCGCTGACGACGAAGCCCTCTTCGCGTGCCTTGCGTTTCACGTCGTCCAGGTATTCGCGCAAACGCGCGTATGTGGACCAGTACTGAGCGAGAAACTCGCGCGCGACATCGCCGGTGATGCCGAGCTGCTGCGAGAGCCCGTACTCGCCCTGCCCATAGATCGATCCAAAATTGGCGACCTTCGCCAGCCTTCTCTGGTCGCGGTCCACCGACTCGATGGGAACCTTGAACACCGCGGCCGCGGTCGCGGTGTGGATGTCGTAACCCGCCTTGAAAGCGTTCATGAGGTTGGGATCGCCGCTCAGGTGCGCGGCGATGCGCAGCTCGATCTGCGAGTAATCGGCCGAAACCATGACGTGGCCCGGACGGCTCGCCTTGAACGCGCGCCGGATGCGCTGGCCGAGCTCGGTGCGGATCGGGATGTTCATGAGGTTGGGGTTGGACGACGACAGGCGGCCCGTGGCCGTGCTCGCCTGCCCGAATGACGTGTGGACGCGGCCGGTGAGCGGATCGACCAGCTGCGGAAGCGCATCGACGTATGTCGATTTGAGCTTCGACAGCTGCCGGTGTTCGAGGATGAGGTCGACGATGGGGTGCTTGTCGCGCAGAGCCTCGAGCGTGTCTGCGTCTGTGGAGTAGCCGGTCTTAGTCCGCTTGCCGACAGGCAGCCTCAGGTCCTCGAAGAGAACCTTCGCCAGCTGCTGCGGAGCCCCCAGGTTGAACTTCTGGCCCGCCACCTGCTCCACCTCGGCTTCGATGGCCGCCAGCTGCGCGCCCAGCTCTTCCTGCATCGCCTTCAGGTAAGGGACGTCGATGGCGACGCCCTCCGACTCCATGTCCGCAAGGACGCCTGCCAGCGGCAGCTCGATCTCGTGGAACAGGTAATCGACGCCGAGGTTCCGCATCTCGGCCTCGAGGCGCGGCCGCAGGTTGAGGATGGCTTCAGCGCGTCGCGCGGCGAACTCGGCGGCTTCTTCGACCGGGACGTCCGCGGGCTTGCGGGCGCTGCGCCCAGTGCCCAGGAGCTGCTCGGTGCTGATCAACGTCATGTCGAGGAACTCACGCGCGAGATCCTCGAGCCGCGGATCGCGCGCGCCGGCGCCGAGAAGATAAGACGCGAGGAACGTGCTGAACGCCCATTTGCGCGTGCCGCCGCCGAGCGCGCGCAGCGCCAGCTCCGTCTCCTTCGTATCGTGACCGCTGATCGAAGTGCCCTCCGTGAGCTCGCTCGCGACGGCGTCCATCGCGTCCTGACGAGCCACGTAGAAGGTGTCGCGCCCGGTGGCCACGCCCACGCCGCAAGTCCGCGCTCCGCGGCCGGCGGTCTCAGTGAAGGTAAAGACCCCGACGTCGGTGGCGCCGCCCACCAGGCTCGCCGCCTCGGCCGCATCGTCGACGATCTTCAACCCGTCGGATCGGGGCGTAGGCTCAAACGTGAGAGTCGGTTGCACCGGCACCTGGTCTGGCGGCGGGAACCGGCTCAGCAGCTGCCGGAACTCGAAGCGGTCGAAAACGGTGCGTACCTTGTCGTAGTCGTAGCGAGTCCAGCGCGAACGCTCGAGGTCGAGGTCCACCGGGACGTCGCGGACGATCGTGACCATCCGCTTGCCGAGCCGAACTTTCTCGGCGTGCTCCTTGAGGTTGTTCTTGAGCCGGCCCTCGGGCAGCTCCTCGACGCGCTCCAGGATGGCCTCGACCGAGCCGAAGTCCTGGACGAGCTTGGCGGCGGTCTTGTCGCCGACTCCCGGCACGCCCGGGATGTTGTCTGACGTGTCTCCGCGGAGCGCCTTGAAGTCGATCAGCTGCGCGGGCTCGAAACCGTAGCGCTGGCGGACCTGGTCGGGTCCATACATGAAGGTGTCCGTGATCCCGCGACGAGGCACGAGCGCCTCGACCGAGTCCGTGACCAGCTGCAGGCAGTCGAGGTCGCCCGACACGATCGTCACCGAGTGCCCGCGTTCCTCAGCGATGCGCGCCAGCGTGCCGATCACATCGTCGGCCTCGAAGCCCTCGAGGCTGTAGATGGGGATCGAGAACGCGTCCAGCACCTCGCGGACCTTCTCGATTTGCGGTCGGAGGTCGTCCGGCATGGCCCGCCGGCCGGCCTTGTACTCCTCGAACTCCTTCGAGCGGAAGGTGGGCGCGGCCAGGTCGAAGGCGGCAGCCGCGAACTCCGGGCGGGAGGCCAGGACGATCGCGAGCATAGACGTGAAGCCGTAGACGGCATTGGTCACCTGCCCGTCCGACGTGCTCATCGGCGGCAGGGCGAAGAACGCCCTGTAGATGAGGCTGTGGGCGTCGATCAAAACCAGGCGCCCGCGCTTCCCCTTCGCCACCCCTGGATTCTACGGAGCCACTGCGTTCAAACCGGGGGGAACCTCTGAGCCCCAGAGCTAGAATGGTCTCGAGGATGAAAAACCTCATCGAGGTCGCGGTCGACAGCATCCGGATCCACATGCCGACCGCCCAGCACCTGGTGATCCTGAAGGAGAAGGAGGCGGACCGGTACCTCCCGATCTGGATCGGGTCCTTCGAGGCCCAGGCGATCGCGACCAAGATCTCAGGCAACCCGCTCGGGCGGCCCCTCACCCACGACCTGATGGCGACCGCATTCGGCGACCTCGGCGTCAGCGTGAAGCGCATCGTCGTCACCCGCCTCGCCGACCAGGTCTTCTACGCGCGCCTGTACGTGAAGCAGGACGGGCGCGACCTCGATTTTGACGCCCGGCCCTCGGACGCGATCGCGCTGGCCGTCCGCATGGAGTGCCCGATCTTCGTTGCGACCGAGGTCATGGAAGCCGCCGGCATCATCCCTGAGGCAGACGAGGGGTCGGACGACAAGGACAAGACGGACACCACGCCCGTCGACGACGAGCGGCTCGCCGTGTTCCGCGACTTCGTCAACAGCCTTGACCTGCCCGAGCTCCCCGACGAGCCCAAGGCCAAGGACGAACCCGGCGGGCGCCCG
>WNFC01013317.1_pt1 | contig 10138 bp, 14 predicted proteins | sample 5400541 | NCBI WGS metagenome assembly WNFC01 (sample SAMN13153342, study PRJNA577476) | soil metagenome | isolation source: 120 cm saprolite under Douglas fir tree site 2 hole 2 replicate 1 | place: USA:California | collected 2015-04-18 | reverse complement strand
AAGAGCCGGATCCGGGACGGACCTAGAGAGCAAGGGACTCACCCTTCACCAACAGGAGAGAACGAACGTGACTGATCGCGAGGTTCAAGCCATTTCGCAGTTCCTACGGGAGTTCGGATATCTTGGCTGCTTCGATATCGCCCAGCGCCGCGCGGATCGCGCCATCACGAAGATGTCCGAGGAGCAGGTCGCCCAAAAGGTGCTCGACATCCGGGAGGCATGGAGACAAGAAGGCCTCCACGTGGACCGGCTCTACGCGGTCGCGCTCATGGCCCACCACTACAACGCGGATCGCTATAAGTGCCTGCCCGCGTGCTGTAGACCGTGGGGCGAACTCCAGCCGGTCATGCCACCCGGACGAGGCTCACCGTTGACGATGGCCCAGCTCGACCGTGCCATGGCGGGTGCCGTCCCCATCCCAGGAACCAACCAGAAGCTGATCGACTCCGGGGCCTAGTCGATGAAGGCGGTGACGAGCTGGCGTGGGTGACACGGTCGCCCTCTCGGCCCGCCCCGGCGGGTTCTGCCTGTCCGCTCCGGCTTGGCGTCGTTGACGACTCTCGTCGGGTCCGTCATGCTCCATGAGTGGCCGAGAGTCGTACGCAGATGATCGAACGCTGGATGGGCGAGCTCTGCGCGGCGCCGCTGACCGCCGAAACCGTCTTCCTGCGCCCGACTCGCCGGGATGGGGCCATCGAGAAGGAAGTGTGCGACACCCTGCTTGCCTTGCGGGGCGAGGCGATCTTGTTCGCGCTGAAGAGCCAGGGAGATCCCCAGCCGCGAACGGGTAAGAAGCTGACGGCCTGGTGTGGGAAGCACGCGTCCAGGGCGGCTGGCCAACTTGGCGGTGCACTGCGGTGTATCAAGTCCCAGCCGTTCTGGTGCGACCACCAGCGACGGGGCCGCGTGGAGTTCGCGGCAGGCGCTCTCCGGCCTCGGCACGCGGTCGTCATCCTAGAGACCCTCGACCCCGAGGTCGTGCTGCCGGACAGCATCGTGGAGGAGTACGACGGCATTGCGCTCACCTACCTCTCGCTCAACGACGCCCTGAACCTGGTCCGTCAAGTGCGGGCCTTCCCAGACCTGGTTCAGTACTTTGATGCGCGGCGGGCGCTCGCGCCATCCGTTCGCCGGACCATCGGTCGTGAGAGCCTCTTGTACGAGTGCTTCCTACTCGGGGAAGAGCAGTTCCAGGGTCACCGCTCCATCGCGGAGGTCCAGGCAGTGGTCGAGCCGCGCATGGAAGAGTTCCGGGACAGGCAGGCGAAGAAGGCGTACCTGGATCGCTTCGCTCCCGTCGTGGAGCGCCTCTGCGACGCCTTGGCGAGGCGGGGGCTGGACTACGCTAAGGATCTGGACCCGGACACGCTTGCCGGCTTCGATCCCGATGACCGGCGAGGCAATTACCTTCTGCTGCAGGAGGAGTTGTGCGACCTACGGTTGGTCACGCGCCGCGAGTTGGGCTTCGCGCTCTTCGATCTAGAGCGCGCGTTGAAGCTCTCAGGCGATCCTGGCGCGTACCGCGCATTCCAGGCCCCGGAGAAACCGGATCTTGTCTACCTCCTCGTGTCGACGAGAGGACTGCCCCGACCCGCTATGCTGAAGTCCCTCCGCGGTATGCTTCTCGCCGCCAAGGCGTTCTACGGCCGCAGGCGTGGAATGGGCATTTTGGACATGGACGGCGCCCACTACGAGGTATGCCTGATTGAGTCGGATGTCATGAGCGACACGGAGCGGGAGTTCGGTCAGCAGCTTTTCGGGAATCTGAAGGACATTACCGTCACCCTCAGCACGCTCCCGCTGTAGCTACGGTCAGGTCGCCTCGCCCTCGATCACGAGCAACCGCCACCGACCGTCAGCATCCGGCACCACGCACTTCGATCGGGCACATGACCAGAAGCACCAGCTCTTCCTGGGTGGTCGATCTCGACCTAGGACCTAAGTGGGAGTTCAACGCCGGGGTCGGCTTTGGGCTCACGCCGAGCAGTGACCGGCTGATCGTCAAGATGATCCTCGGTTATCGCTTCGACGGATACGTCGGCAGCGGCCGGCCCTGCTCGTCGGGCGAGATCGGAGGGGCCATCGCCCCGGATCGTAGCAGGGGCCGCACCCCTACTTGAACCGCGGGTCGTTCACGTACACGCACCTCGCGGAGGTGGCCCGGAGGTGCTCGAGGGCGGCGGCGATGTGGCGACCGCGGGCTTCACCGGCCGCGACCCGGGCCCTGGCCCCCGCGACGTGATACGGGGCGGGACATCGAAGAAGGCCTCCATCAGGGCGTCCAGGAGCGCCCGCGAAGCCGTCAAGAGGCCGTCCCCCCGGTCTTCCCCTTCACCGGGCCGCCAGCGTGGCAAGAAGCCAAGGAGATGGAGCCCGTCATGCCTGTGCGTGGCGCTCGCGCAGCCGTTCGCCAGCCTGGGCACGGGCATCCTGCTGGGCCTGGCTCCCGACCGAGTCGGACGCGTTCCTGCCGGCCAGCACCGCCTTGCATCTGATGCAGACGTAGTCGGTCGGGTCCGGGGCGCTGGCGGGCCGGACCAGGATCGACTGCTGGCCAGCGCACCGGGCACAGGCGACCTCGGCCGTGCGCTCATCGGCGTGGCCAAGACAACTCGGGATGTGGCAGCGCGGGCTCATCAGCGGCCCCGAGGATTGAACGGCTCGGGGGGCTCCGGGAGGCGGACCACCTCCAGCTGTTCGCCGTCGCCCTCGTCGGCCTTGTCGGCGGTAGCGGGCTTGGCCTTGGCGTCGGCCGCCCCCGCCTCGATCACCACAGGGTCCTTCCCGGACTGGGCCTGCATCTTCAACTCCTCGGCCTTGGCGGCATTCATCCGCGCGGATCGTTCATCCATCGCCCGGGCTGCAGGTATCCTCCTATCCCAAGGAACGTAGCCGTGAAGCGTTCCGAACACGAGCGTGGGCGCCGCCGGCTTGGCCTCCTCCTCCATCGGGATCGGGCGGCCCCAGCCGCGGTCGATGAGGTTGATGAGCACGGAGGGATTGATCGTGCCGAGTTCAGCCTCGCGGTTGAGGCGAGCGACCACCCGCGGGTTGCCCAATGTGATGCTCCGGGCGATCTCGCGAATCGCCAACGTCTGGGGCTCGACTGACCCCTTCTTCCGCCCGGCTCCGGGCCGTGCCCCACCGCGGCGGGACGTCTTCTTGCCCGGCGTTTGATTCTTCGGGTTGCCGTTGTCGCTGGAGTTCATCGCACTCGCTCTCATTCCTGAATGTTCGATAGGGGTTGTATCGCCACTGCCCGCCACTGACTCCTTGATCCAGGATGATTGTCTATCAACCGTTCGGGCCTGATCCGGATCGTCCCTGCCCTGATCAGAGCCCACGATCCCGATCCCGGTCGGCGTACTCGTCCTCGATCAGCTCATCAACGCGACGGAGCACCTCAGGCATGGAGAACGTCCGGGCACCGTTCCTCAGCTTCCTCGAGTAGGGCAGCTCGGCGAGGGCCTGCAGGAGGGCGCGGCTGACCTCGGCTCCGCCACCGCGGATGAGCCCCCGCGCGATCAACGCGCTCCGGTTGCCGGGTACCCACGCGTCGATGGCGGCGGTGCGGACCCAGTGGGCCAGCGCCACCTCGGTGGTGTACCGCGTGGACAACCACCGAAAGAGCTGGTGATCGGCCTTGAGCGGGTTGACGGGCAGCGTCTCGCCCGCGTCGCCCAGGTGGGGCGCCAGGTCCCAGTCGTCTCGGGGCGTCTTCAGCAGATCAGCTCGCCACCCGATTGCCTCCAAGTAGCCCGAGACGTCCCACGGAATCTCCAGCTCAGGCATTGCCGTGGCCCTTCTGGATCCGGTCCGCTTGGGCAATCCAACTGGGGCCGGCCTCGATGAAGGCCCACCGCATCACGATCAGGAAGTCGTCGGACTCGGTCACCTTCATACCCGCCTTGACGATCTCCTCGATCTCCCCGCGCTGGTCGGCGTCGAGTAGGCTCACGAACGCGCCGTAGAGTCGGTCGCCTGCCTTCTTCGAGTTGGTGGGCGGCAGACCGCGGGACCTCGAGACCTTCTCCTGCAGGGCCTCCCGGTTCAGCTCCTTCGCGGCCGCCGTCCACTCGGCCCACTCCAGCGGGCGCTCCTTGATGATCGGAGCGATCACGGCAGCCTTGGAGACCCCGATGGCCTCGAGCGCCTGGCGCGCGGCCGGGCGAACGTCTTCCGGTAGGGCCAGGTGTGCCGACCATACCGCGAGCGCCTGCATGAACGTTCGGTAGGCGACGCCGATGCGCTCCTCGAAGTACGGGGCAGGATCGGCATAGCCGCGGCGCTCCCAGAGCTTCTCTCGGTGGATCTGGTGGTAGACCTCGGCCGCCGCCATGTACGCCGCGGTGACCGCCTTGGTGACCTCCTGGCCCCGGGCCTCCAAGGCCTCGTCGGGCGACAAGGGGGAGAGGATCACGGTCTCCGCAGTCTGGCGGATGAGGTGGAGGGGCTCCTTCGGCCGGCGAACCTTGGCTAGTAGCGGCTTCTCGTGGTCGGTCATGTCATCTCTCTCGGGTTGGGTTGGGGGACACAGGCAGACTCTGCATCGGATGCAGGACTCGGACGGGGGTCGCGCTCGAACTGCTTCCAGGCCCTCATGCAGTCCCCGGCTTCCGGTAGCGGCCGGGGCAGGAGGCGCTCGTGGTGCCCGGACCGACTTCGACTCCGTGGTCAGCCCTGAGCGCGGCTCTGCGGCCCTGAAGACCCTGTTTTGTAAAACTCCCTCTTACAGCGCTGAATGGGGGGGTTTTGGCAAACGACCCCTTCAGGGCCGGAGGGCCGCAACAGGTCCGCATCAGAAGCCCTCCTCCCGGCGATCCTCACACTGGGGCGCGAGTTGGAGCCCGACGTAGCCGTCCCGGATGCTGCGGTTGATGGTGAGGGTCATGGTCTTGTGGCCCAGCCGGGTCATCTCCCCTTTCAGCTTGGCGGCCGACAGCCGCTCCTGCCGCGCCTCCTTGGCCCACCGGCCGTAGGCGTAGTGGAAGGTCTGGAAGGGCACCTTGAGCCCGACGCCCTCCTCGCACCGCTCGCGGAGGAAGGCCAGCACCGAGTTGACCTCTTGACGGTGGGCCTCGGTGTCGCGCTCCACCTTCTCGGGGAACGGCGCGAGGCCCTGCTGGTGCCACGTGATCGCCCCGCGCACGGCCCACGCGAGGATGCCCTGCTGGTGCTTGGGCTGCTCGAGGGTGAGGCCCACGTCCTTGTCGTGGGCGTAGCCGGGGATGTCGGTCTCGGTCTTGAAGTTGAAAGTGTAGGGGATGCTCCTCACCCGTTCCCAGAGGGCGTCATCGCTTCCGTGCTCGATCCGGTCGTTGGAGTACATGACGAGGGTGAGCTGCGGGTCGAACTCGAAGATCTTGCCGTACTTGAAACAGGCCGTGACCACGTCGCCGCCCGAGAGCTTCTTCATGAGTTCCTCGTTAAACCGCTGGCCGTCGGGCACTTCGCTCACCACCACGAGCCGCACGCCCATCAGGTCCGCGATCTCGTGCGGGATCTTCTCGGGCTCGCGCTGATGCATGAGAGGCTCGGGCCGGAGGGCCTTCGCGTAGTCGGGGCCGAGCATCTTCTGGAAGGCCTTGTGAATGGTCGTCTTCCCGGTGTCCTTCGGGCCGTAGGCGTCGAAGAACTTCTTCTCGCCCGTGTAGCCGGTGAGGGCGTACCCAAAGACGCGCTGGAGGAAGGCCACCATCTCCTTGTCGTCGCGCATCGCGAGTCGGATGGTGTCCTCCCATAGGTCGCTCGTCGCGTCTGGGTGGTACTCGACCGGCGCGATGCGGGCAATCATGTCCTCTGAGTTGTGGGGCTGCAGCACGCCCGTCTTCAGGTCGATGGTCCCGTTCAGGACGTTCAGCAGGTGTCGGTGCTGGTCGAATCGCGTCGGGTCAATCTGCAGCTCGCGGAGCGCCATCGCCTGGTTGATGATCCCGCGGATGATGCGGTCGGTTTCTAGGCGGTTCGCTTGCTCCCGGTACCGCTTCCGCTTGTCGGGGTCCGTCTCGACGCCAGCCCGATCATGGAACACGTGCGCGAGCTGGTGGACGAACGGCTTCACGAGGTTGCCCGAGCCCTGCGCCCACCGCTTCCCGTCGTAGACGAACCAGCAGCCCTTGGCCTCGCAGTACCGAATGTGCTGCTGCGAAGACTGCGCGAGCATGCGGGCGAACCCGACATCGGTGACCACGTCGGCGCCGATGCCGAGGAGCACCGCGGGTTGGCGGAGCAGATCGATCGGCTCGAGCTGGCGGAAGGCTTCGACGCCATGAGCGCAGAGGTAGTCGTCCAGCCCCACCTTGGTGCCATCCGGGCCAGCGGGCAGCCGGATCGCGGACACGGTGGCCCCGCGGCCGGCGAGGTGGGCGGCGAAGGCGGTCTCGGCGGCCTGCACGTCGGGCTTCGTCGCGAGGTCGGAATCGAACACGATGCGCACGTCACGGTCGGCCCACGGGATCTTATCGAGGTCCGGGATCGGCACACTCTGGCCGTCCGGGCCCTTCTGCCGCCAGGACCAGACACCGCTGAGTGCGATGCAGAGGAGTCCGTCCTGGACGGCCCGCAGACATTTCTTCTCGCCTTCCGTGATGTAGAGGATCTGCTTGGTATCGGCGGGATCGAGCGGCCGCGGGAGGTAGAGATGGTTGCCGCGGCCCTTCGGGCTCCGGTACCGCTTGCCGTCGGGGCCCGCGTGATCGAGCTTGAGGCGCGCGTAGCTGTTCCCGTTCGCGCTGTAGGGGAAGACCATCGCCGGGCCCACGCCGTAGCCGACGAGCGCTGAGGCCTCCGCTCTCGACGCGCTGTAGATCTGCGAGCCGAGAATCGTCTCGGTCGAGAGGCCGGAACGCAGCAGGTCCTCGAGGTGCCCGTCGGCTAGTCCAGCAATGGCGGGCTTCCCCGACTTCCCGCTTCCCCCGGCGGCGCGACCGCCAAGCGGATCAGTTTCGCGTCGCATCGCTGCCGCCTTTAACCTTCAGGGCGGCAGACCGCACCTTCGCTTTCGGGGGTTCGAGCGCGAGAACATCCGCGGGATCCACCCAGATCTGGACCTCGCGACCCTGTGGGCGCTTGGGGCGCGGGACAGCGAGGATGATTCGCGCGCGCAGTTGGCCGCTCTTCACCAATCGACGCAGCTTGCCCTCGTTGTGCGACGAAATCTTGGCGGCATCACTCAGCGAGATGCGGTTGGTGGAACGTGAACTTTTTTCTTGACTCTTCGGGCGGGCGGGTGCAGTCTCCAAATTGTAGCTCCTTCCGTTACTGGGTTCTTTCAGCACCGGCGACGCCTCTCGCAAAGGTGTCGCTGTGTCCGACAGTATCCCGCGCCCTAAGTCCAAAGTAAACTCGCGGGCCTCGACTAGGGCACAAGGACCACGATGTCCCCGACCACGACGTGCTCCTCGACCACGAGCTGGGGCGGGCCGGTCGTCCCTCGAACCCCTGCCGCACCGCCAGCTCGCGGATCTGGGGCGCCTCGCGAGGCTTGAGCGTCATCACGATCCGGCCCGCGGCCTGATCCCCCGCCGGGCGAGGGCTTCCTCGAAGTAGCCGCCCGGTCCAGGCCGACGGCGAAGCGCGACGGGTTCCTCAAAGAGTTCGAGGCCAGGTCGACCGCGAGGAACGTGAGGGTGCGCGGGGGGTGCAATGGGTGCTGCGATCTGCCGCGTTCTGCCGAGTGGTGCTCGCGAAGTATCGAGGAGATCGAGCGGTAGGTGCGTTACGCGGGAAGTATGCCATACCGGGCCCCCGACGCGCTATGTCGCGGAGTTAGCTGGATCGGCGACGGGCTCGGTTGTGCTGGGGTTGCGGTCGGTTGCGTAGCCGCCTGTGTGCCCTGCTCCTGCGGGTCGCTTCCAGCCCGTCGAGACGGGGCATCATGACGTCCATGACGACGACATCAGGCCGTTCCTGGCGGACGAGCGAAACAGCCATTTCGCCATCGGTCGCTTCACCGGCCAGCGCCAGGTTGGGGTCTCGCCGCAGGACGAGCGCTACCAACCAACAGCTATCCACGTCGTCATCGACGATGAGAACCCTTGCTGACATTCTGACTTGCCTCGGCGCGAGCTATGCCAGGACTCAAGTGGCTTACGTTGCACGCGTTGCATCTCTCCGGCGCTGGCGCTACCCGGTAGAGATGACCGGGTAGGAAGTTCCCGGCCGAAGCCGGCCGCCGGCGCTCACTGTCGCTTCGGTCGACGCGGTCCACGGGTCTTGGTCCGAATGGGTCTTCCTGGGCTATTTTGATTCCCTCCGCAATCTGGCCCATGCCTTGCTGTCCGGCGTGCAGGAGGATTCCATGCTCCAACTACTGGATCTCGCCCGAGAGAACGCGGAACTGAAAGGCGAGCTAACGCGAATCCGCCAAGAAGCGGAGGCGCTTCAACGTCTCCTGGCTGGTAACTCTGTTCAGGGTACTTCCGGCGCGAGTGAGGACGACCTCCGCGAGACCCCCAGGTAGGAAGCGGAGACGCGCGCAGCGAAAAAGGAAAGGCCGCGAACGCTGGCGTTTTCGTGACCAAGGCGCCATCGAATGACCGCCGACGAATTGCTTGCCCAGTTGCGCGGATCTAAGACTGATCTGCGAGGATTCGTTGAGGTCATGCTGCGGGACCAGCTGCCCCATCTAGTAGTGCCGGCCAAGGCCGTGCTCGCGTGGCAGAAGCGCGAGCCCCAGACCTGGGCGATGGTGTGCGATTGGCTAGCCGAACAAGGCAAGAGCGTCGTGCAATTCTAAGACGTCGGGTCGTCGTGGCCCCCGTGCACGTCGAGTACGAGAAAGCACGACAGGGCGCGCCTACATCCCGACCCCATTCAGCACTCTCGCAGCAAGGACCGCGAGTCCGACGGGCCAGAGCTGGCTCATGAACCACCACGGCGTGGCGACCGCGAGAACGACCCAGTCGGCCGCGCGCCGCTGGCCCTGCAGGCGTCGCGCCCTCTGGCGAAGCAGGATCCGGTCCTTCAGCAAGTCGACCCAGAGCACCGGCAGCGCGACGAGGCTGGCGACGAAGATGCCGGGGACGACGAGGAGAAGGCTGGAGATGCTGATCAAGGATCAAGTGCCGGAAGTACGTATTGTAGAGGAGGCCGCTCACCAGCCAGAGTAGAATGCTGGCCTTCCCCGCTGCGGACGCTCGCTGCCGGTACTCGGCGTCGTCCAGCCCCATCGTCGGCATCGTCACTTCCCCTCCGTCCCATGCGGGTCCACGCTGTCGGGGGACACCCGTACCTGCTTGCTTGTCAGATCAAGTTGGTCCCGGCGTCTCCTCCCCTGGGTCGCTCGCCACCCGATTGGCTAACTTATCGAACAGGACGGCGGCGATCCCAAGCCAAGGCTCCTCTGCCATTTTCAGCGAGCCGTCCCAAGCCGCCTGATACTCTTCAATCGCTTCTGCCGGGTACGGTCCTATAGGCTCAGAGCACAGCCAGTGCACGACGTGGGAACGAAGACGAGCCGAGGGCAAACTCATACGGTGCGGCTTCGCTGTCCAGCCCAGTTGGGTCTCTGCGAAAGAAGTTGCGTAGAACCCCGCCGCTGAGACGCGGCCCTACATGGAGGACAAACCGTCTGGCAACGGCCGTCTCCGACACGCTCGGCTTCTCAGACATCTGCCCACCTAGCCTCCGTCGCGAGTCTACCAGCGTCGGAGGGTGAGGAGGGGCCTGCGTATAGCGCAATGCCTCCCGTCGTCGCTTCAACTCCTCTGGCTCCATGAGTACTTCGGCCTGGGTAGTGGGCCCGCCTGGTCGTTGACGGCATCGTGGTCCCCGGTTAGCACCCCCGGTACTCCAGTCCCAGAAAGTCGATTGACACCGGGGCTCTTTGAGCAGATCCTCTGGCGCACCGAAGCGACTCGGGCGGCATGGTGCCCCAAGGAATCCAGGTTGATACAAGAAGCGGTAGACCAAGTCCGTAGGCGTGCGATCCATCGGCGCTCTGAAGGGTCGGCCGTTCCTCCTGTCGTAGGCACCCGGTCCGACCGCTTCTACCTACCGCAGCTCGACGGGCTCCGGTTCGTGGCGTTCTTCGCCGTCTTCGTCTGTCACTTCCCGATATCGTCGAAGTGGTCGCGCGTTCCATGGGTCAGCGCAATCGCGGATGCGGGAGCCTATGGGGTCGATCTGTTCTTCTGCC
>WNFC01010833.1_pt1 | contig 10138 bp, 6 predicted proteins | sample 5400541 | NCBI WGS metagenome assembly WNFC01 (sample SAMN13153342, study PRJNA577476) | soil metagenome | isolation source: 120 cm saprolite under Douglas fir tree site 2 hole 2 replicate 1 | place: USA:California | collected 2015-04-18 | reverse complement strand
CTTACCGCCGCGCCTTTCCAGGGTCATCGCATGTGGCGACGGCCTCGACCTCTCCCCGCTTGCGGGGAGAGGTCGGAATGAGCGCGTCTTTCGCGCTCATTCCGGGTGAGGGGGCCTCTCCACGAGTCTGAGCCTGTGGAAACGCCCCCTCGCCCCGACCCTACCCCGACCCTCTCCCCGCAAGCGAGGAGAGGGGGCAGAGGCGCCGTGCCATTGCCTGAATTCACAACGCTCCAGCGCCTCAATCCACCATGCGATCGGCCGCGGGCGGCAGCGATGATGAATCGAAGATGTCGGCGCCTTTGGGCCTCGCCTTGAACTCGTAGGTGAGGCCGATCTGGTCGATGGCCTTATCGAACCGCGCCCCATCCACACCGCCGAGGCCGTCGGCCCGGGCCTCAGGCGTTAAGATATTATCGCGCAGCGCCATGTTAAGACGCTCAAGCTCGATATCCTTTTTGGCGAGGTCGTTGCGTCTGATGACCGAATCGACCGCGGCCGAAGGGTCCTTGGCGGTGCTCTTGAGCGACTTGAGAAAGGCGCGCAGAAAGCCCTTCACGGCGTCGGGATGCTCGGTCGCGAATTTCGGGTTCACGATGATGGCGCTGCCGTACAGATCGACGCCGTAATCGGCCATCAGCAGGACCACGACGTCGTCGATCGGGACGCCGCGATCCTTGAGGTTGACATAGGAGGAAAACGAGAACCCCGTAATGGCGTCGACCTGACCGGCGGCGAGCATCGGCTCACGGATCGGGATGCCCACATTCTCGATCGCCACCTTGGATGCATCGATGCCGTTCGCGTGGACGAAGATCTTCCATTGGGCAAAAGCCCCGTCGCCGGCCGCGGCGCCGAGCTTCTTGCCTTCGAGGTCTTTCGGCAGCGTCACGCCGCGGCTCTTGCGGGTCACGATCGAGAACGGCGGCCGGTTGTAGACCATGAACACCGCCTTGATCGGCACATTGGGGTTCTGGTCGCGGAACTTGATGAGCGAATTGATATCGCCGAAGCCCATGTCGTAGGCGCCGGAGGCAACCCGCGTGATCGGCTCGAGTGCGCCGGCTGAGCTGTCGATGGTGACGTTAAGCCCCTCCGCCAGGTAGTAGCCCTTGTCGATCCCGACCAGAAATGGTGCCGACGGACCCTCGAACTTGAAATCGAGGCTGAACTTGATCGCCGTCTGGGCTGCGGCCCCGTTGATGGCAGCCACAGAGATGCCGGCAATCGCACAACTTATCTGCGGGCGGAGAAAGCCGAGGAAGCCCATAAACCCATCTCCTGACGCACGAAAACACGCAACGCCGGACACACGGCGTCGCCCGTCATTATTGCCACCCGACGTCATGCCCGCCCGTCCCTTACCCTCCCCGCTTGCGGGGGTAAGGGGAAACATCAGTTAAGAACATTTCGAAAAAAACGACAACGCGACGCCTTGTCCGCCCTGCTGCTCAGGGCAATCTCATGCGTTACGTGGCCTGTACTGGTGCCGTGAAGCGGCCGTGAACATCTACAACCTCATCCTGAGGAGGCCGCCCACCGAAGTCGGGCTTGCCCGACTTCGGCAACCAAAAGTGTCGAAATCGGCAACAGCCGATTTCGACTGGCGGCCGTCTCGAAGGATGGATGCACGGCATCGAAGTCGGGCTTGCCCGACTTCGGCAACCAAAAGTGTCGAAATCGGCAAAAGCCGATTTCGGTTGCTCGCGGCCATCCTTCGAGACGCGCGCATCGAAATCGGCTGTTGCCGATTTCGACACTTTTGATTGCCGAAGTCAGGCAGGCCCGACTTCGGTGCACGCTCCTCAGGATGAGGTCCCAATTGTTCACACACGCCAAGGCAAACCGACAGGTTCAGACCCACAATGACCGAAGACGACTTCCGCCCGGCAGACGCGCAAGTGCCGTCTTTTGACGCGCCCTATGCACCGCCGGACGAGGACATCGCCGCAGCCTTTCTCCAAACCGCCCCGCTCCCCCCGGAGGCCGAGACGCGGATCGATGCGCGCGCTGGTGCTCTCGTCGGGGCGATCCGGGCGCACGCCGGCGGCCTTGGCGGGGTTGAGGATTTCTTGCGGGAATACTCGCTTTCCACCAAGGAGGGCCTTGCCCTCATGGTTTTGGCTGAGGCCCTGTTGCGGGTGCCGGATGCCGCGACCGCAGACCGCCTCATCGAGGACAAGCTGTCGGCTGGCGATTTCGGCGCGCACAAGGTGCGCTCCCACGCACTCCTGGTTTCCGCATCGGCCTGGGCGCTCGGCATTTCGGCGCGGGTGATCGGCGGCCACGAAACGCCGGAAAGCATTCTGCACGAGCTTGTGAGCCGGCTCGGCCGGCCGGCGGTGCGGACCGCAACGCGCCAGGCGATGCGCCTCCTCGGCTCCCACTTTGTGCTCGGCCAGACCATCGAGGAAGCCCTGTCGCGCGGCGCCGCGCACCCGGAGTTCCGCTACTCGTTCGACATGCTTGGGGAAGCCGCCCGTACCGCAGCAGATGCCGAGCGTTATTACGAAGCCTACGCGACCGCCATTGCGGCCATCGGCAAGGCCGCCGGCGCCACGGCATTGCCGGATCGGCCGGGCATTTCGGTGAAGCTTTCCGCCCTCCACCCCCGCTATGAGGCGGTTTCATGCGAGCGCGTCATGCGGGAACTTGCGCCGCGGGTGATCGAGCTGGCGCGTGCCGCCAAGGGGCATGATCTCAATCTCACCGTCGATGCCGAGGAGGCGGACCGGCTCGAACTCTCGCTGAACATCGTCGGTCGCGCGCTTGCCGATCCGTCGCTTGCAGGGTGGAGCGGGTTCGGGCTCGCGGTGCAGGCTTACCAGAAGCGGGCGCCCGCGGTGATCGACTGGGCGGTCGAGGCCGCCCGGACGCATGGCCGCCACCTCATGGTGCGACTGGTGAAGGGCGCCTATTGGGATACGGAGGTCAAACGCGCCCAGGAACGCGGGCTCGCCGACTACCCGGTGTTCTCCCGCAAGGCGATGACCGACCTGTGTTACATGATCTGCGTCCGCAAGCTGCTAGCCGCACGTCCGCTCGTCTATCCGCAGTTCGCAACCCACAATGCGCTCACCGTCGCGAGCGCCATCGAGGCCGCCGACGGGGTCACGGGCTACGAGTTTCAGCGGCTCTACGGCATGGGCGAGACGCTCTACGAGGCCCTGTTGCGTGCCGAGCCCGCGGCAGCTTGCCGCGTTTATGCTCCGGTCGGCGGCCATCGCGACCTGCTGGCCTATCTGGTGCGCCGCCTCCTGGAGAACGGCGCCAATTCGTCCTTCGTCTACGCCGCAGCCGATCCCAAGGTGCCGGTATCGGCTATTCTACAGCGCCCGCAGGCCATCATCGGCGACCCGCGCCATGCGCGTCACCCGAAAATTCCGCGACCCGGCGATCTTTATCGACCGGAGCGGAAAAACTCGTCAGGCGTCGAGTTCGGGCACGCCGAAAGCCTTGTGCACCTGCATTCGCAGGTGCGCGACGGCATGCCGGCAAACGCGCAAGCCAAGCCCCTCATCGACGGGGTAGCGATTGCGGGCCACGTTCGCGCGGTCCGCTCGCCGATCGACGGCGCTGCGGTCGGAATGGTGACTGAGGGTGATGAGGCCGTCGTGCGGTCTGCGTTCGCGGCGGCCGAAGCCGGCTTTCCGGCATGGGACGCGACGCCGGTTGGAACGCGCGCCGCCGCGCTCGACCGCGCCGCCGATCTTCTGGAGGAGCGCCGCGGTCCCCTGATTGCGTTGCTTCAAGCGGAAGGCGGCAAGACGCTCGACGATGCGCTTGCCGAAGTGCGCGAGGCGACGGACCTCTGCCGCTATTATGCGGCCGAGGCGCGGCGACGCCTGACGCCGGAGCCGTTGCCAGGCCCGACCGGCGAGTCCAACAAGTTGCATCACCGCGGCCGCGGCGTCTTCGTCTGCATCAGCCCGTGGAATTTCCCGCTTGCGATCTTCTCAGGCCAGGTGATGGCGGCGCTCGCGGCCGGCAACGCGGTCGTCGCCAAGCCGGCCGAGCAAACCCCGCTGATCGCCGCGGAGGCGGTGCGCCTGTTTCTCCGCGCCGGCATTGCCCCGACGGCGCTGCATCTGGTGCCGGGCGACGGCGCCGTCGGGGCCCTGCTGGTGGCCCACCCACGCACTGCAGGCGTTGCCTTTACGGGCTCCACCGAGGTGGGGCGGATCATCAACCGAACGCTCGCCGAAAAGAACGGCCCGATCGTGCCGCTGATCGCCGAAACCGGCGGCATCAACGCCATGATCGTCGACGCCACCGCGTTGCCGGAGCAGGTCACCGACGACGTGATCGCCTCGGCATTCCGCTCCGCCGGCCAGCGCTGCTCGGCGCTGCGGCTCCTCTGTCTCCAGGACGACATTGCCGACCGTGTCATTGAAATGGTGGCGGGTGCTGCGCAGGAGCTTAAGGTCGGCGATCCGCGCGACCCCGCAACCCATGTGGGACCTGTCATCGATGCGGAGGCAAAGGACAAGCTCGACCGTTGGGTCGCCCGCATGGAAGGCCTGGGCCGCGTCTTGTTTCGTGGCGGCCGAGCCGACGCGCTGCCGGCCGCCGGCCACTACGTGTTGCCCGCCATTGTCGAATTGGAACGGGCCACCGATTTGCGGGAGGAAGTGTTCGGTCCCGTGCTCCATGTGGTGCGCTATGGAGCGGACGAACTTGACGGTCTTCTGGGCGACATCGCGGCCGGCGGCTATGGGCTCACCCTCGGCATTCAGTCCCGGATCGACACCACGGTTCGCCACATCGTCGCGCGCCTCTCGACTGGGAATATCTATGTCAATCGCAACATCATCGGGGCGGTGGTCGGCACCCAGCCGTTTGGCGGCTCCGGCCTGTCCGGGACCGGGCCGAAGGCCGGCGGGCCGAACTATCTGCGCCGTTTCGCCCTGGAGCAGGTCGTGACCGTAAACACCACTGCGGTCGGGGGCAATGCGAGCCTGCTGGCGGAGCAATCGTGAACGGGGCCGGGGGGACGCCCGCGTAGATTCTATGGGGGCGGGCGGCGAGGGTCGTCGCGCCATCGCTGCGGTGGATGAAACCAGCATGATCGTGGCGCTGGCCCGCGAGCTTTCAGATTGCAGGACGCGATCGCCTTACAATCTGCCCGACACAGGGCTTTCAAATCCCGGCCGGGTCACTATCTTCCCGGAATCGTACCGGCTCCCCACCACCGAGAGGACCTGAATGACCGCGACCCACGGCTTTGAGCTGATCCGCGAGCAAAAGTTGTCGGAAATCAACTCCACGGCGCGCTATTACCGCCATGTCGCCACCGGCGCGGAACTCATCTCGCTGCTCAATGCCGACGAGAACAAGGTGTTCGGCGTCAGTTTCGGCACTCCGCCGTCGGATTCGACGGGTGTCGCCCATATCCTGGAGCACTCGGTGCTGTGCGGATCGCGCAAATATCCGATCAAGGAGCCGTTCGTCGAACTGTTGAAGAGTTCGCTCAATACCTTTCTCAATGCCATGACGTTTCCGGACAAGACCTGCTATCCGGTCGCAAGCCAGAACGTTCAGGACTTCTACAATCTCATCGACGTCTATCTGGATGCGGTGTTCCATCCGCGTCTGACACCGCAGATCTTCCAGCAGGAAGGCTGGCACTACGAGCTTGACACGCCCGATGCGCCGCTCGTCTACAAGGGCGTGGTGTTCAACGAGATGAAGGGGAACTATTCCTCCCCCGACAGCATGCTCCACGAGTTGTCGCAACAGTCGCTTTATCCCGACATTACCTACGGGCTCGATTCCGGCGGTGATCCAAAGCACATTCCGGACCTCACTTACGAGCAGCTCAAGGAATTCCACGGCAAGCACTATCACCCGTCCAATGCCAGGCTGTTCTTCTACGGCGACGACGACCCCGACCAGCGGCTGCGCCTGCTCGATAAGTATCTTGGCGAATTCAATCGCATCGAGGTCGATGCCCGCGTACCCCTCCAGCCGCGCTTTGGCACACCGAAACGGCTCGCCCGCACCTATGCGGCCGGGGCCGCCGAGGAAGAGCCGCGGCCCGGAGCGGATAAGCCGAAGGAATCGATGATTTCGGTGAACTGGATGATCGACGAGATTGTCGACTTCGAAACGGCCCTCGGCTTCGACATCCTCGAGCACATCCTGATCGGCAATCCGGCGGCGCCGCTCTACAAAGCGCTGATCGATTCCGGTCTGGGCGAAGGCCTGGCCGGCGGCGGCCTCGACGACGGGCTGCGCCAGCCCATGTTCTCGATCGGCCTCAAGGGTATCGATCCGGCCGATGCCGATAAGGTGGAACGGCTGATTGCCGATACGATCGGCGGTCTCGCGGACCGCGGTATCGATCCACTCACCGTCGAGGCTGCGCTCAATACGGTCGAGTTTGCGCTGCGCGAGAACAACACCGGCTCATTCCCGCGCGGCATCGTGTTCATGTTGCGGGCGCTGCGGTCATGGCTGCACGGTCGCGATCCACTGACGCCGCTCGCCTTCGCGGCGCCGCTGTCCGCCATCAAGGGCCGCGTTGCGGGCGGCGAGCGCTACTTCGAGAATCTGCTGCGCCGCCATTTCGTCGACAATCCCCATCGTACCGTCGTGGTGCTCAAGCCGGACCGGGAACAGGCCGAACGCGAGGCGCAAGAGGAGCAGGCGCGCCTGGAGCACGTGCGCGCCGGCATGACGGATGCCGACATCGGCGCCGTAGTGGAGGCGACGCGCACGCTCAAGGCGCTCCAGGAGCGCCCCGACCCGCCGGAGGCTCTCGCCACCATCCCAACGCTTAAGCTCTCGGACCTGCCGCGCGATAACAAGACCATTCCCATCGAGGCGACGAGCCTGCGCGACACGCGGGTGCTCTACCATGATCTTCTCACCAATGGCGTCGTCTATCTCGATTTAGGCTTTGACCTGCACACGCTGCCGGCCGAGCTACTCCCCTACGTACCGTTGTTCAGCCGCGCCTTGACCGAGACCGGCGCCGGCGATGACGATTTCGTGCGGCTTTCGCAGCGGATTGGCCGTTCCACCGGCGGCATCCGGCCGACGCGCTGGACTTCGACCGTGATGGGCGATCAGCGCGCCACCGCGTGGCTCACCCTACGCGGTAAGGCGCTGCCCGACCAGAGCGGCGAATTGCTGGCGATCCTGCTGGATATCCTTAAGCGCGCCCGGCTCGACGACGGCGAACGCTTCGAACAGCTGGTGCTGGAAGAGAAGGCGGCACTTGAGTCCCGGATCGTGCCGGCCGGATCGAGCTACGTGGACCGGCGCCTGCGCGCGGCTTTGCACGAGGCCGACTGGGCGGACGAGCAGATGGGCGGGGTGAGCTACCTGTTCTTCCTGCGCAAACTCGCCGACGATATGGAGACGGGTTGGGACGGCGTGCTGGCAGCGCTGGAGCGCATCCGCACCACGCTGGTCAATCGCGCCGCCATGCTGTGCAACGTCACGGCGGACGCTTCCGATTGGGCGCGGCTTAAGCCGCAGCTCGCGGATTTCCTCGGCGCCCTGCCTCTCGCCGCTGTTACAGCCGCGCCGTGGCGCCTTGCGGACAGTCCGCGCGCCGAGGGCCTCGTTATGCCCACCAAGGTCAACTATGTCGGCAAGGGCGCGGACCTTTACCGCGAGGGCGTAAAGCCGAGCGGCGCCCATCTGGTGGCACGCGCCTATCTTCGTACCAGCTGGCTGTGGGACAAGGTCCGGGTGCAGGGCGGCGCTTACGGCGGCCAATGCATGTTCAACCGCTATTCGGGCGACTTCACTTTCGTGTCCTACCGCGACCCCAACCTGCTCGCCACGCTCGACATCTATGACCGCACGGCGGAGTTCCTGAAGGGCGCCGACCTCGGCGAGGCGGAATTGACGCGCAATATCATCGGCACGATCGGGGAGATCGATACCTACCGGCTTCCCGACGCTAAGGGGTTCGCGTCGATGCAGCGCCATCTGATCGGCGACACCGACGCGGCGCGCCAGCGCATGCGCGAGGAGATCCTGTCGACCACCGCCGCCGATATTCGCAATTTCGGCGATGCCATGGCGCAGGTCGCGGCCAAGGGCCGCGTGGTGGTGCTCGGCTCGGAGCAGGCGATCGAGGCGGCGAACGCAGAGCGGCCGGGGCTGCTGAGCGTGTCGCGGGTGATGTGAGGGCTGCACTAGCAGGAGCGCGGGCGGGACGCCCGCGCTCCATGTCATTACAGCCGGCCTTCGGCAACCAAGTTCTTTGCCTTCAGCCTGCCGAGCGTGACGCCCTTGCTCATGGCGCGGATGGCTGAGGCGGCCTCGCGGGCCTGTTCGGCGGCGGGGCGCGGCGGCACGAGCCGTGCGACGACCCGGCCACGGCGCGTGATGACTACCTCTTCTCCGGCCTCTACCAAATCGAGCAACTGTCCCAACTTGTTCTTGGCCTCGAAGGCTCCGACCTTGCGCATGGTGCATCCCAATTTCGACTTCGCTCATACGATGCGATTCACATTAGACTTATTCTAAAGACTTCTTTAGAGTTGCGCAAAACGACATACACCATGTGGGAGGACACAATGGTCGCGCGAGAAACAATGAGGAGCATGGGCCGGCAGTTTCGGCGTGTCGGGCTCTGCCTGTTCGCCGCATTGGCCATGTTCGGTCAGCCCGGACAAGCCGGCGCAGTGGAAGCCGCAAAGCCGGGCGAGCGTTTCGAGATCACCAGCGTCAAGGCGGCACGGCCGGCGCTGGTGGATACGATCGCGGCGCTGCAACGGCGCGACATCGCTGGCGCCAAGGTGGCGTTCGAAGCCTACGACTCCCTCTGGAACGGCATTGAGGTGTACATCAACACCCGCAGTCGCCCTATGTACGAAGCCCTGGAGCTCGTCCTCCAGGCGAAGATCACCAAGGCGCTGGACGCACCCAATCCGGACGCTGCGGCCATTCTGACGGACGCCCAGGCTATGCTTGCCAAGTACGACGAAGCCATCGACATGGTGGCGAAGGCGCCGCCTCTCAATCCACTTTATGACGATATCGCCCGCCTGCGTATCGTTCGGGCTCACCTGCGCGAAGTGGTGCCGGCCCTCAAGGCTGGAAATTTCGACAAGGCGCGCAAATCCTTCGCGGCCTTCGATGCCACCTGGGACAGCATTGAGGATATGATCAAGGCGCGCTCCGCCGATGACTATGTGGCGATCGAGAAAGGCATGATCGAGATCGAGAAGGTGCTGATGCCTGAGAAGCCGGACGTCGCTGAGGTCACTGCATTGGTCAACGGCGTGATGGCGAAATACAACGCCAACCTGGCCGAGGTGGTGAAAGAGGCGCGGAGCCGTCCGTAGGGGAGGACTCGATGGATGCACGACCGCCACAGGCTTCCGCCGATTCCACGGGAGCCGACCGCATTGAGCTGCTGCGCCGGTGGATTCTCCTCATTCTGGTGCTTGGCCTCATCGGCACCGTGACGGAGCTGGTGCTGCTTGAGCACTACGAGCAGCCGCTGCAGTTCGTGCCCCTGGTCCTGATCGTGGCAGCGGTGGGCGTGCTGTGGTGGGAGTTCAGGCGGCACGATTTGGCGAGCCGCCGCTCCATACAGGTCGTGATGGCGCTGTTCGTGCTGGCGGGCTTCGTCGGCTTCGCGGCGCACTTTCAGGGGTCCGCGGAGTACCAGCTTGAGCTCAATCCGGATATGAGCAATTGGGAGCTATTGGAGAAAATCCTGCGCGCCAAGGCGCCGCCGCTGCTCGCGCCCGGCATGATGCTGCAACTGGGCCTGCTCGGCCTTGCCTATGTGTTCTCCGATCCCCGCTTTCGAAGGAGTGAGACGAAATGATGATGCACCGCGTCGCTAGCGGATTTTCGGGAATGCTCGCACTTGCTCTGGCGTTGCTCGCGGTGCAGGCATCACCCGCTCGCGCGCAGGCCGCGAAAGGACTGATCGACCCCAACGCGGCCGCTGAAAGCGACCTGCAGTCGCTGCCCGCCATGACGCCCGCAATCGTGAAAGGCATGATCGAGCGACGCCCATTCAAGAGCGTCGTCGAGCTGAACAAGTTCCTGCTCGACCAGAAAGTGACGCCGGAGCAGGTGCGGGAGTTCTATCGCAAGGCCTTCGTGCCGATCAATCTCAACACCGCCACGCGCGACGAATTCCTGCTGATCCCCGGCGTCG
>WNFC01010831.1_pt1 | contig 10138 bp, 17 predicted proteins | sample 5400541 | NCBI WGS metagenome assembly WNFC01 (sample SAMN13153342, study PRJNA577476) | soil metagenome | isolation source: 120 cm saprolite under Douglas fir tree site 2 hole 2 replicate 1 | place: USA:California | collected 2015-04-18 | reverse complement strand
TGATCGTGTGTGCCGCATCTCCCTTGAGATACCAGCTCCGAGTTTGCAGAAGGTCATCACGGCCATAAACGACGAATTCCCGATCCTGGAACACCTGTATCTCGCGCCTCCGACGAAGCACAACACTCACTTGATCCTTCCCTCGACGTTTCAAGCACCACAACTCCGCATCCTCGGTCTGGAACACTTTGCTTCTCCGATCGGATCCTCGTTATTTACAACTGCCGTCGGACTCTCCGCGCTATCACTTCGCTGGATCCACCCATCCGCATATCCCCACCCAAATCAGTTGCTTCAGACGCTTTCACTCTTGCCTCATCTGAAGACATTCCATATAAGCTTTCGTTCCCCTGTTTCGAAGCGTCATATCGAAAGGCAACTGTTGGATACCCCGATCACAACTCATGTCACACTTCCAAACCTCCACTTTTTTGTCTCTGAGGGTGTCAGCATTTACTTGGAAGCACTTCTTCCTCACATGACCACCCCTCTCCTCGAGACGCTCAACGGTCGTGCGAAACCGAACAGAAACCTCCTAGATTGACTTGAGAGCATACGTCCCAATCCCACTAGCAACGCGAGCCGTCGATCGACGATGAAATCGGCCTGTTGGATTGCCAGTGCCCGTCGGACTATGTAGTACAGTACCACTGTCGACCCTTACGGCTCTTTCTTTTTTTTGACGGGGACGAACAATAGGCGTAATAGGCCCTTGACCCGTTGCCAGAAGCATGCGGGGGGGACTAGTTGCTGACGTACTGTATCGCTGCGGTGATGCCCCACGTTGGGGGTGGCACATCAAGTCGAACTAGGGCTTACCCTTAACCCAGGGAATATTAAAAGTCAAAGGGATTCGAAAAGTGGAGGCGCGGAGAAGGTAAGATCATGATGCTGGCTCACGATATGAGGCAGCGATGAGCAGATGGATACACATCGTCATGACACTGCTTTAATTAATGTGACAACATTGGAAAACAGCAGATACGGACACCGAACAAACTACCACCGAGTACTGCAGCCCGTTCCCGCCCGAAAAAACCTACCGAGTAACTCGCCTCAGGCCCACCGCTGCACGATCACGCTGTTGCTCAGACCGGCCGCCTCGATTGTCACTCTATCGTCGTCGAGAGTGCGGTTCGGGAAAGTGGTCCCGATGGTATACGGGCGCGCGTTGTTTTCAGGACGCGAACTTGGAGAAAAGGGGGAAGTCGTTCAGCTCGTTGCGAAAGCGAATCACAGAGGAGGGGAAAAGAAAAAGACCACCCACGCATTGATGAAACTTCGAAGATCGCCGACCGTGTGAGTCAAATTCATCCGGGCTACCATTCTAGCGAGAGCAGGCGCGTGTTTGAGTTAGTAGTGAGACGAATCGCAAGCCACAAAGAAGAGCGCTCGAACCTGGTGCCATCCGCAAGGCGGACTTGTACGCTGGTCGTCGGTTTCGTCTGGTCGACGGAGAAACGAGTGCTGGCGCTCTCTTGCGCTTGCTCCCGAGGTCGCGACGCTACCGGTACTGGTGGAGCCGGAGCAGACGCGACAATTGAAGAAGAGACTTCCGGCCCTGGAAAAGCGCCCGGCATTCCAATTTGCGGCGCGCGCGCGGACGAGGGCGCAACGGGCTCAGGAACGACGCCGCCGAGTCGGCTGCCCGAACCTGCGAAGCCCCGGCGCGGCGTCGAGACGTAGTCCTCGTCTGTGCGCCTCGCAACGCGCAGTTCTACCGGCTGTCCTGGCAGGACGTCGAGGATAGACGGCGGGGCGCGACTGCGGCACTTTTTCGTCAGCGCGGGACTTCAAAAAAAGGGGGGAGGGGGGGGAGGTAAGGCCACTCGTTTTAGGAGAAATTTCGTTACCCTGCGTTGATCTCGGACAGGATCTGGGCCTGAGCGGGATCGTCGTAGCGTCGCAGCTCGCCGTCCTCCACGCTAAAGCCGTCGCGCCAAAAGGTGAGATGTCGAATTGCGGTCTCTTCAGCTGGGCGGCGGCAACATATATAATATAAATACCAGAGAAGAGATTAGGTAGGAAGGGCAATAATGACTCACCTGGGTTTGCTGGTCCGTTCGGGTCAGGGACGTAAGTGCTCTCGACTTCGTCCGAGCCTAGCGTGTATCCGCTACCTGAGAAGGCGGCCGACCTTTGACCACTCCCTCTCTCGGGCTCGGGCTCTGAAGGACGATCGTTGAGCGCGCGCGCTAAGAGATCGCGCATGAGACTGCGACCGGGCACATCAGGGTCTCGATCCGGATTCTGTATGTTGATCCCGCTGCGCAAAAAGACCCACAAAGATGAAGGCTGAGCGAGGTAATCGAAGGGGCTGGCTATCGGACGTGGTACTAGTACCTTCTCTCTCCGCCCGCGAAATAGTTCTGTGGTTCGTCCTCGCCATCGTCGCTGTCATCGCCGAGAGTGCCGAAGCGACGGCCGCCACCTCTGCAAGCGGGGGATACGGGAGTTCAGGTCTGAGATATGGGTATCGGGATCTGATGCGAAAACGCACGTTGAGCCTCCGCCCCCGCCGATTCGGCCAAAGCGTGGGTGAGACGACGCTGCTTGATGCGGCCACGAGGAAGTAGGATCATTCGGATCACCCCCGCCGAGGGTGCGGGGCTTGTTTGGGTTGTCGTCGGACATTGTTGATTATCTTTTGTAAGAGGAGATTGGGTGCGGTCAAGGGCAGGTTACAAGAGTGGAGTGTTCCAAGTACTGACGCGTTCGGACGTGCGTGAGATACTAGTACTTAATCGGGAACACCTGCCTGGCCCTCAGACGATACTCTACGCCATCTGGACAGCTAAACTAGTCTTAGTTCATCCTGAGTGAAAGCAGTTCCTGATACATTAGTGACTACCCCGGGCAGCTCATTGGTCGAAACGACATCAAGGTATTCAGACGAGGGAGGGAAGACAGCAACGAAAGATCGTCCACTTGTCATTTTCTTTCTATTAGATATGGAAGAGGCGAGGTGAGGGTGCAAAGACCGTGACTACGATGCAGTCGCGGATGCTCCACGAAACGCTTCACTCTTCATCCTCATAACCCTGTACCGGTCTTCTTGGCCGCTTCGGAACTGCCACCAACAAACAAACGTCAGTGCTTTCCAAAAAAAACCTAGGTGGGGAGACGCACTCGGATACGTGGTCGGTATTAGTTCTGGCGGTCGGTAGCCTAGCCGTTCGCGGATGGGCGGCACGGTGAACGCAAGCACGGGGCCGATGGAACCCAGCACGACGGAGTAGAAGAGCACGGGCGACTCGTGCGCCTGGCGTTGCTGTATGTCCGGTGTATGTATGCGTCAGAAACATAAGGTGGAAGACGGGCGTACGAGGTAACGGTAGGTGTTTCGGAATGGCGAGATGATGGACGCCATTGTCGCTGTACTTATGGACGATGGCCTCTCGTGTCGGTCGTGTTGGACCAGTGTCCGATGTTTGGTCTTGTTGACCGGACCGGTATGTCCGTGATGCCGCCGGAATTTTCCGACACGACTATTGTAGAGCGCAAAAGCGCAAAACGCAGACCCGAGGTCGCTCGATGCTGCCGCTACGTCCAGCGCGGTCACAACTCTCATTCATACATCTCTCTGTTCTGTGCCGCAATGCCTCTGTAGCAACCGCAGCCGCAAAGGCACCGCGACAAGTAGCCGCTGATACTCCGGCACCCTCGCTCGCCCAACGATTCCAGCTCACAGAGGCCGACAACCTCCGGTTAAAGTACCAGCGCAATATCGGAGTGTCCGCGCATATAGACTCGGGAAAGACAACGCTCACTGAACGCATATTATATTATACTGGCCGGATACGCGATATCCATGAGGTATGTCTCGTTTTATTACTCTCTATCAAATCTTTCTTTCTTTTGTTACCTACGTTGAAATGGGTGTATATGTGGCGGGCGTAGGTGAGGGGGAAGGATAATGTTGGCGCCAAGATGGATAGTATGGAGCTCGAGCGCGAGAAGGGCATCACAATTCAGAGTGCGGCAACGTTCTTTGATTGGAACGCAAAGTCACCCGCTACGGGCGAACAAGAAAAATATGCGGTTAATATCATTGATACGCCTGGTGCGTTTCTTTCCCCTTGTTCCTTGTGTCTGCTCACCGAGCTCCGATTCTACCTAGGTCACGTCGACTTTACGATTGAGGTCGAGCGCGCATTGCGCGTCCTGGATGGAGCAGTTCTAGTATTATGTGCGGTATCCGGCGTCCAGGTCAGTCTCCTGTGGTTATACACTTGCATTCCGTGACGATACTCTCCCAAAGAGTCAAACAATTACCGTCGACCGCCAAATGCGTCGGTATAATGTCCCTCGGTTATCTTTCATAAACAAGATGGATAGGTACATCTGTTTTCTGAAGTACTGTTTGACTCCCACTGATCACGCGGACGTTTTAGACCCGGCGCGAACCCATGGCGAGTGATCAACCAGATCCGCACGAAGCTCCGTATTCCCGCTGCCGCAGTTCAGGTTCCCATTGGTGTGGAGGATCAACTTGAGGGTGTCGTTGACCTCGTCCGGTGGAAGGCCGTCTATAACAAGGGTACAAAGGGGTGAGTTGTCCATCGTCTTTGTCCACGTGGAAACGTTTAAACAACGCTGTGATCCTACATAGTGTCGATGTTGTCGAATCAGACGAGATTCCGGCCTCCGCTCTCGAGCTAGCTACTCAAAAACGCCAAGAACTGATTGAGCAGCTCGCCGAGGTCGATGATGAAATCGCGGAACTCTTCCTGAACGATGCGCTCCCGTCCAACGTACAATTGGCAGCGGCAATCCGCCGTGCGACCGTCGCTCTCAAATTTTCGCCGGTTTTCCTCGGCTCTGCGATCAAGAACACGGCAGTCCAACCACTTCTCGACGGCGTTTGTGCGTACATTTCAAGTCCAGCAGAGCGTGAGGTCGTCGCGCACGATACAACGCAGCCAGCAAGTGCGCCGCAGGTGGAGCTCGTCCCGGCAGCGGCAGCACCCCTTGTTGCTCTGGCATTCAAACTCGAGGAAGGACGCTTCGGCCAACTCACCTATATGCGCGTGTACCAGGGTAGTTTGAAGAAGGGCCAGTTCATCTTCCATGCCCGCTCCGGAAAGAGAATCAAGGTACCCAAGTTGGTGCGCATGCACAGCAACGAGATGGAGGTGTGTCCTCGGCGGTGTCCATCTCACCATCCGGACATGGGGCTCAATGTGTTTGTAGGACATCGACGAGATTGGCCCTGGCGAGATTTGTGCGATCTTTGGCGTTGAGTGCGCATCTGGGGACACGTTCACCGATGGAATGTCGAATTATTCAATGGTGCGCCAGCTGCGCTGTCCCTGTAGGACAGCAGAATAACCGTGACACGTTCTTTTTAGACCTCCATGTTCGTCCCCGACCCGGTCATTTCGCTCGCCATCAAGCCACTTGGCACTGAAACACCCAATTTCTCCCGTGCACTCAACCGGTTCCAGAAGGAGGATCCTACGTTCAGGGTACATGTTGACCACGAAAGCAAAGAGGTACGTTTGTTCCCAAACCCTTGGCATTACTCGAGGTGACCCTTTTATACTACAGACGATCATCTCAGGCATGGGCGAGCTACATCTTGAGATCTATGTTGAACGGATGAAACGCGAGTACGGCGTCACCTGCTCCACTGGCCGCCCGCAGGTCGCGTTCCGCGAGACGGTGACGGAGCGTGCGGAGTTTGCATATACGCATAAGAAGCAGACGGGCGGGGCGGGCCAGTATGCGCGTGTCATCGGGCACATCGAGCCGATGGAGATGGATACCGAGTCCGGGAAGGATACCGCGTTCGAGAGTGTCGTCATGGGCGGGAACGTGCCGAGCAATTACATCCCGGCGGTCGAGAAGGGCTTCTACGAGGCGCTCGAAAAGGGCACGCTGTCCGGTAACTCCATCTCTGGTGTGCGCATGGTGCTGCGCGACGGCGCGTTCCATGCGGTCGACTCGTCCGAGCTCGCGTTCCGTCTGGCGTCTATCGGCGCGTTCCGCGAGGCGTTCCTGAAGACGAAGCCGGTCATCCTCGAGCCGATCATGACTGTGGAAGTCGTCGCGCCGGTCGAGTTCCAGAGTGCGTTTTCCTTCCTCCCTCGTCCGCCGTGCTGAAACATATCTGTGGTCGGTTGCGCGCGCTCCGCAAAGGCGCGGTGATTGGCGGATTGAACGCGCGGCGCGGGACGATCGTTGATAGCGAGGTCCGCGAAGACGAGTTTACGGCTGTCGCGGAGGTCGCGTTGAATGACATGTTTGGGTACTCGAGCCAGCTCCGCGGCGCGACGCAGGGCAAGGGCGAGTTTAGCATGGAATACAAGGTAACGTCATCCGTCGATTGGAATGCAGAGTAAGCCGGGGGCGGTGGGACTGACGTTTTTGACGCAGAATCACATGCCGGTGTTGCCGAATGTGCAGGCCGAGCTGCAGGAAGCGTATCGCAAGTCTCTCCCGCACAACAACAAAAAGTAGACTGGATGGACGGAGGGGCACCCTCCGTGTCTGTACCCCATGTCTGGGTGATCGCAAGTCGTCCTTGGTCCGTTTAGCTCCGGTAGCTACGATCTATAATCGTTAATGCACGAAGCTAGATTTTACATTTAGACATTAACCTTAGATATCTTCTAACGATAAAATGCCACCGCTCATACTGGTTGCAGAGTGGGTAACACCAGCCGTATCATGGGCCTCTGCCCTGCAGCGGAGTTGCACTCCCGGGCTGCACCACAACGGCGTTGAATCCCATGTCAAAAGGCTAACACCAGCACCGCTGGCCAAAAGCCTCTCACCCTTCCTTGTTGGCCCCATTCCCGCTGGTGAATTTCTTTGTTAAATTTACCCTGTCGCCCCAGCCTGAGGAGTGCCATGAGCACAAACCCGACTTTAATGCGAACGCGGACGTTACATAGTCATTGGGGGATAGTTACTAATGCTGATTCAAGTTCAAGAATCCAAGATCGGGGACAAGGGGGGATGGGATATCCATGGTAGTAATAGGATGAAAGGCGGAAGGGGTGCAGGTAGCAGTCCGGGAGAGAAAAGAACATTTCAGTGAACTGGATACAGTACTGTATGGAAAGCAATTCTAAATCGCATGATCGGCAGGCCAAGCCAAGGCTAGCACGCTGCGTCACGTGTCGGGCACCCTGGCAGTTGCGTGACTTCAGCGCTTCAGCAGTCGAAATTTGTAAGCAAGTACCCGATACTATCGCGTACTTGCTTACAAATTTCGACTGCTGAAGTCTCACCCTGGCTCACGGCTAACCCCGAGGGCGAAACCAATGGGGGACCAGGATTACAGGGTGGCCTGCGTTCTGGCGGGCATCGATGAAAGACTTGAATGCCTTCTTGGTAGCGCGTCGGCCAGAATACCCGAGCTCCTTCAGCTCGGGTAACAGTGCCATGGGTGATTCTCCGTCATGTACTCGCAGAGAACGAGATATCTGCCCGCGGAAGTCTTTGTCGACGCGGAGACTCCTCACATTGCTAAATGGCAAAAGAAGTTCGCGCCATTGTGTTCTGTGCGCTTCGTTGTTCGTCTCGGATGATAATGGATACCTCCAAACTTGGAGGGAAAGGTACTCCACCGCAGAGAATACTGTCCTCAGTGCACTGAATATTTGCGCCGTGGATACCACCTGCCAGTCGAGATCTTTGCAGTGAATTGTCAAGGAGAAGTTATATATCGTCGCGCCTAGATGGGGATGAACCTCCACACAAACATGGGTTTTATAGAACTTGAATGTCGCACTGCCAAACCTGAGGTTCTCCGTCGCGCTGATGAAATCCCCTAGGCGTGGGACGGAAAAGTTGAGCTGAAGGAAGAGCCAGATTTCGAGCTTCTCGAGAAGAGGGGCGGTAATTCGGGGAAGAAGTGCCTCCAAGTAAGGCATAACACCTCCGAGTGTCAACTGGCGAACGTTAGGAAGGGGGAGGTGTGTGATGATCGGCCTATGCAACAATTGCCTCGCCACATCACGGCTTGGAACTGGGAAGTGAAAGTCAATCTCGAGAATCTCAAGCTGGGGAAGAAGCGAAAGTTGTTGGAGTAGGTCATTGGGATGGAAGTAGGTGGATCCGTGGACCTCTACAAGCGAGAGTGTGACGAGACCCACGGTGGTCGTAAGCAGTGGTGATTTTATTGGAAAGGCAAAGCTATGCAGCACAAGGTGACGTAGATGTGGTGCCTGAAATGTGTTGGGAAGTATCAACCCCGAATTGTGCTTGGTCGGAGGTCGGATATACAAGTATTCCAATATCGGAAATGGCTGATTTACGGCCACGATAAAATTCTGCAACTTCGTAAAAGACATCCAAAGGCGGATGCGGCGGACGCGAGCACGGAGCTGGAGTGCATGCATTTTACCCTCTTCCTTCGCTGCAGTAATGTCGCGATCTTCTCCAAGGTAATCGATAATGAGTGGAAGAGGATATGAATGTGCTAACATGTCTGTTACCGGCGTACCATAGGTGCAAAGGAGGTTAAGACCCGGGTGTGACGCTGACGCGAGTATGAGGGATCTCCATCTTCGACAAACTTGAACGAGCTTATACCACCAGCGTTCGCGGACCCAATTCCCCCCTTTGACGGTGTGGCGAAAGCTAATGTCGTCTTCGTCTAAGAGAACCGGTCGACAGAGATAAAATACGTTGAGGAGTGAATCGTCATCAAGGATGTGGATAAATGTCTTCAGAAATCTGTTTTACGTAGACCGTATTCGTGAAACGAGCTAATAAACATGACGGGAGGGAAGCGAACCTCCATAGTTAGACATGGCACGGAAGTAATTGACGTTTCTTAGTTTGAAATGGCGTAAATGTGGCGCTTTGACTGTTTCAGGAAGTGACGGGTGACTATCGTCGCTGGTGAGAGGTTTGATATACAAATACTCCAACATAGGAAATTCGCCGTCGATAGACTCAACCAGTCTCCGTAGACTCGAGGTAGGCGTCCAAAGTCGGATGCGGCATACCCGGCGACGGCGCCGGAGAGCAAGCAATATTCCCTCTTCATCTCGCGTGGTCACCTCGCGATGTTCGTCACCATAATCGATAATGAGAGGCAGGTGTAGGAGCTGCAGCGCCGCCGCGAGCGACTTACAATATTTCTTTTTTAGTCGGTACTATAAGTAGTTACCGTTCACATTCCGATGCGGCTTCGACCGCTTCTCACTCTCACTCCTAAGATTCCTTCTTGCGTTCTTTACTCGCCACTTGTCGTCTGTCATGGGCACGTACAGTTACCTTTCTGTTACACTTTGCCAGCCTCTGTCGCGTCCTTCAGGTATATAAGACCTTCATATTTTGTAGAGGAAATAATCAGTCATTTATCTCATTCTGAGCACCCTCCATCTTCTTCAGATTATGAGACCTGAGTGCCTCTAAGACGAATGACCCAAATCCTTTTGCTCGCTCCTGCCTATCTCTCGCTCCTTTTTCATCTCATCTCACCTGTCAACACTCTCCCTCATCTCGTCCTCATGTCACTCGCCTTTTGCTTGACTAGTGTCTAGCAACTTCCTACGTCGCTCCGAGAATAGCACTTAGTCCACCTGACACTGCTGCTGCCATGGGTACTCGCCGCACACACGCCAACAGCCAAGGCACCAGTATGCAGCCACCTGCTGGTCCATCCACCTCCACTGTCGCACCTACACTGCCCACACCTTCAGCACCACCAGCGCCAGCTAAGTCACACCCGCAGCACATGAAGTTCGATCTACGACCACTTAATGACAATGGCAGCAACTACTCTCAGTGGTGCAAGATGATCATCTTGATGCTCAAATACAAAGGGCTCTGGACCATCGTCGACGGATCTCTGCCTGCCCCAGTGCTCACCGATACTTAGGGACACCTTGAATGGACCCAGCGAGATCAGGAGGCCCAGTTGCAGATAATAACATCTCTCAACAGTTCACCACTGAACCATGTACTTGACGCGAAGACAGCGAAGGAGGTTTGGGACCTACTTCGAGTCTGCTATCAAGGCAACGATGACCTTCGGCAGCACTATCTTCTTGAACGCCTGTTTACCACTGCCTTCTGTGACTCGGACCCCATGGAACCGCAGATCGCAGACATCGTGGCCATCGCACGCCAGCTTACAGATATCGGCTTCCCTATATCGGACCAACTTCTTGCCGGC
>WNFC01010830.1_pt1 | contig 10138 bp, 12 predicted proteins | sample 5400541 | NCBI WGS metagenome assembly WNFC01 (sample SAMN13153342, study PRJNA577476) | soil metagenome | isolation source: 120 cm saprolite under Douglas fir tree site 2 hole 2 replicate 1 | place: USA:California | collected 2015-04-18 | reverse complement strand
GGACGCGACAGGAGAAGATATGAGGAGGGCAACGGCGCCTGTCAGCCCCGCGCGCGCTCGACCGAGTTGATGACCGGCGCCGTGCGCAGCGCCGCGATGATGTTGGTGAGGTGACGGACGTCCTGGACCTCGATATCGACGATGATCTCGAAGAAGTCGATCGAGCGGTTGGTGATCTTGAGGTTGCTGATATTGCCGCCGCTCTTGCCGATGATGGTGGTCAAGGCGCCGAGGCTGCCGGGCTCGTTGCCGAGCGTCACGGCGATGCGGCCGACATGGGCGTGCTCGGCATCGCCGGCATCCTTCCAGGCGACGTCGAGCCAGCGCTCCGGCGTATTGGCGAAGCTCTCCAGCGTCTCGCAATCGATGGTATGGATGGTGACGCCCTTGCCGGTGGTGACGATGCCGACGATGCGGTCGCCGGGGAGCGGGTGGCAGCAACCGGCGAAATGCAGCGCCATGCCGGGAATGAGGCCGCGGATCGGCACCGCGTTCTCCGACGCCTTGCCCTTGCGCGCCCGGGCCAGCGAGACGACCTTGCCGGCCTTGCCGTCGCCCTTGCCATCCGCCTTATCGTCGTGCCGCGGCGGGAAGACGGCGTGGACGACCTCGCGCCCGGTGATATGCCCCTCGCCGACGGCGACGAACAAATCGTCGATGCTGGCGCTGCCGAAGCTCTTCAGCACCGGATCGAGATTTTTCTCGACGAGATCGTGACCGTCCTGGCGGAACGCCTTCTGCAGGATCGCCTTGCCGAGATCGTGGTACTGCTCGCGCTGCTGGGTGCGCACGAAGCGGCGGATGCGGGCGCGCGCCTTGCCGGTGACGACGAAGCGCTCCCAGGTCGGCGACGGCGTCTGCGCTTTGGAGGTGACGATGTCGACCTGATCGCCATTGGCGAGCTGGGTGCGCAGCGGCACCAGCCTGCCGTTGATCTTGGAGCCGACGCAAGTGTCGCCGATCTGCGAATGCACGGCATAGGCGAAATCGACTGGCGTCGCGCCGCGCGGCAGGGCGATGAGATCGCCCTTCGGCGTGAAGCAGAAGACCTGGTCCTGGAACATCTCAAGCTTGGTGTGCTCGAGGAACTCCTCGGGGCCCGACGCATGCTCGAGAATGTCGAGCAGCTCGCGCAGCCAGCGATATTGCTTGCCCTCGGTCTTCGGCGCGCCCTGCTTGTAGGTCCAGTGGGCGGCGACGCCGAGCTCGGCGACCTCGTGCATCTCGCGGGTGCGGATCTGCACCTCGATGCGCTGGCGCTCGGGACCGATCACGCCGGTATGCAGCGAGCGGTAATTGTTCGGCTTGGGCGTCGAGATATAGTCCTTGAAGCGGCCGGGCACCACGGGATAGGCGCTGTGGAGGATGCCGAGCGCGTGATAGCACTCCTCGACCGTGTCGACGGTGATGCGGAACGCCATGATGTCGGAAAGCTGCTCGAAACCGACATTCTTGCGCTGCATCTTGCGCCAGATCGCGTAGGGGCTCTTCTCGCGGCCGGAGACCTGGGCGGTGGCGATGCCGCCGTCGCGCAAGGTCGCATCGAGCGCGGCGATGATGCGGGCGACAAGGTCGCCGCCCTTCTCGCGCAGGAAGGCGAGGCGCGTCTTCAGGCTCTGCCGCGGATCGGCATAAAGCTCGGCGAAAGCAAGATCTTCGAGCTCGTCCTTCATACGGTGCATGCCGATGCGCTCGGCAAGCGGCGCATAGATATCCATCGTCTCGCGCGCGATGCGGCGACGTTTCTCCTCATCCTTGATGTAATGCAGCGTCTGCATGTTGTGCAGGCGATCGGCCAGCTTGACGAGGAGGACGCGGATATCCTCCGACATCGCCAGGACGAGCTTGCGGAAATTCTCCGCCTGCTTGGTCTGGTCGGATTGCAGCTCGATGCGCGACAGCTTGGTGACGCCGTCGACCAGCCGGGCAATGTCGGGGCCGAACAGCCGCTCGATGTCCTCGAGCGTCGCCACCGTGTCCTCGACGGTGTCGTGCAGCAGCCCGGTGATGATCGACGAGCCGTCGAGCTTCATCTGCGCCAGGATGCCGGCGACCTCGACGGGATGCGAGAAATAGGGGTCGCCCGAGGCGCGCTTCTGGGCGCCATGCGCCTTCATCGAGAAGACATAGGCGCGGTTGAGCGCGTCCTCGTTGGCGCCCGGGTCATAGGTCTTGACCCGCTCGACGAGCTCGAATTGACGCATCATCGCTGGAACCGCCCTCTCGGCGGCAAGCCAAGCCGGGCGGCGCGACCGGTCACAGCGGCGCCGCCCGTCGACATGATTCTAGGGCTCTTCGTCGGGCGTCCCGTCCGGGGTCAAGGCGAGGTCGACATCGACATCGACATCGTCCTCGGCGACCACCGGGACGTCGTCTTCGCTCTCCTCGTCGAGCGCGCCGTCCTCGCCCTCGACGCTCATGCCGGCGACCGCCATATCGGCGTCGGCGGGCCAGACGCCCTCGGCGACGAACTCGTGATCCTCCTCGGGCTCGTCGATCTCGACATGCTTCTGCATGCCCTTGATCAGCGCGTTCTGCAGATTGTCGAGGGGAACCGTCTCGTCGGCAATCTCGCGCAACGCCACGACAGGATTCTTGTCGTTGTCGCGGTCGATCGTCAGCGCGCCGCCGGCGGCGACGTCGCGGGCGCGCTGGGCGGCGAGCAGCACCAATTCGAACCGATTGGGGACCTTGAGGACGCAATCTTCAACGGTTACGCGAGCCATGCCAGTTCCTACTCCGCTTCATTCGATTGATTTCAATATAAGTGCCCGACGCCGACACCGCAATATTTGCCGACGGCGTCAAACGATTGGCAGCCTTGCACGATCGGCCCCAGGCAATCGCAGGAGGCGATCGACTCAGGCGATGGGCCGGGCGGTCTGGCCGCGCGGCAGACGATCGATGAGCTGATCGACCGTACGGCCGAGAAACGGGTGATACCAGCGCGGGGCGATCTCGCGCAAGGGCATCAAGACAAATGCCCGCTCATGCATGCGCGGATGGGGCAGGAGCGGAACGGTCTCGCCGCGGGTCACCTTGTCGCCATAGGCGATGAGGTCGAGATCGATGCAGCGCGCCGCGTTGCGCACCCCCTTGGTGCGGCCGAAATCCTTCTCGACGCGCTGCAGAACGGCCATCAACGCGGCCGGGGTCATGGTCGTCTCGACCCGGACTACCGCATTGATAAAATTGGGTTGAGCCGATTTCGGCACGGGCTCGGACTCGTACCAGCGCGAGCGCGCCGTGACGTGCAGCCCGACCGCCTCGAAGCGCTCGAGCGCCGCCATCAGCGTCGCCTTGGGAGCGCCATAGGCGGGGCTCGGCAGGTTGGCGCCCAGCCCGATGATGATCGGCGGCGGCGCCATGGATCCTTGCTGTCGCATCTCGCTTCGACCTACCCCATGACTTGACGTTGCCCATATAATTCCGGCAAATGCCGTTATACGATCGATCGGTTAATTTCTTATACCTAGTTTGCCGGAGTTCCTTTCAATGTTATTCTATCCAGAGGAGAGGATTGGCCTCTTTATCGATGGCTCCAATCTCTACTCGGCTGCGCGCTCCCTCGGCTTCGACATCGACTACAAGCGATTGCTCGATCTGTTCGGCGCCAAGGGACGGCTGATCCGGGCGTTTTATTACACCGCCCTGCTCGACGACCAGGAATATTCGCCGATCCGGCCGCTTGTCGATTGGCTCGACTATAACGGCTACACCATGGTGACCAAGCCGACCAAGGAGTACACGGACGCCGCCGGCCGGCGCAAGATCAAGGGCAACATGGACATCGAGCTCGCCATCGACGTCATGGAGATGGCCCAGTATCTCGATCATATCGTGCTGTTCTCCGGCGACGGCGATTTCCGCCGCCTGGTCGAGGCGGTGCAGCGCAAGGGCGTGCGGGTCACCGTCGTCTCGACCATCCGCTCGGCGCCGCCGATGATCGCCGACGAGCTGCGCCGCCAGGCCGACAATTTCGTCGAGTTGCACGACCTCGCGCAAAGCATCATGCGCGTCCATCATCATCGCGAGGAGCCGACGCGCGCCGCGCCGCCGCCTGCCTACGAGGACGCTTGAGCGCAGCAACGGCGCCGGACTCGCCCGGCGCGGCCCCGCCACGCGATTGTCCGCGCTGCCCCCGCCTCGTCGCCTTCCGCGGCAAGCATCGCGCCAGCCAGCCGGACTGGCACAACGCCCCGGTCCCCTCCTTCGGCCCGGCCTCGGCGCGCCTCCTCATCGTCGGGCTGGCGCCGGGGCTGAAAGGCGCCAATCGCACTGGCCGTCCCTTCACCGGCGATTATGCCGGCGATCTCCTCTACCCGACGCTGGTGAAATTCGGCTTCGCCGCGGGCAGCTACGGCGCGCGACCGGATGACGGGCTCAGCCTGGTCGATTGCCGGATCACCAATAGCGTCCGCTGCGTGCCGCCGGAGAACAAGCCGGAGCTGACCGAGATCGTCGCCTGCCGCCCCTTCCTCGCCGCCGAGATCGCGGCGATGCCGGCGCTGTGCGTCGTTCTTGCCCTCGGCGCCACGGCGCATGGCAGCGCGCTGGCGACGCTCGGCGAGATTCGTGCCCGCTTTCCCTTTGCTCATGGCGCCCTGCACCGTCTCGGCGGCGGCCTGCTGCTCGCCGACAGCTATCACTGCTCGCGCTACAACACGAATACCGGGAAATTGACGGTCGCGATGTTCGAGTCGGTATTCGTCGAGATCCGCCAGCGTCTCGCCCTGCCTGGCTAGCTGGGCCTGGCTAGCTGGCGCCCGCTGCGAACGAAGGTTGACAAAATATCTATTATACTGGAAAAATATCCAGTATGACGGATGACCTCGAACATGATCTCAATCGGCGAATCGCCGCACGGGTGCGGGACTTGCGCAGCTCGCATGGGCTGACGCTGGAAGCATTGGCGGAGCGTAGCGGCGTCAGCCGCTCGATGATCTCACTGATCGAGCGCGGGGAGAGCAGCCCCACGGCCGTGCTGCTGGAGCGGCTCGCGACCGGGTTGAACGTGCCCCTGGCGAGCCTGTTCGACGCGCCCGACCCGAACCCCCAGCCGGTGGCACGCCGCGCCGATCAACGTCAGTGGCGCGATCCCGCCTCGGGCTATATCCGACGCAATGTGTCGCCAAGCGGCTTCGCCTCGCCGATCCAGATCGTCGAGGTCGAGTTTCCCCCGGGCGCTCTCGTGGCGTTCGACAGCGGGGCGCGCGACGTCCGGGTGCACCAGCAAGTATGGGTGCTCGAAGGGTCTATCGAGGTGCGGGTCGGCGACGATTGCCACCAGCTCCACGCCGGCGACTGCTTCGCTTTCGTTCTCGATCGCCCCACCGCGTTCCACAACCGCACGCGCAAGATCGCGCGTTATGCCGTCGTCATCGTGAATCAATCCGAGATGACCCGATGAACGACTTGCGACGCGACCGCCATACCGTCCGGCGTTTGAGCGGTTTGACGGATGCCGAGATGCATGGGCTCGCGCTAGTACTGGTCGACTGCGTCGAGGACGGCGCATCGGTGAGCTTCATGCATCCCCTGTCGTTGCCCAAGGCGTTGGCGTTCTGGCGTCGGGTTGCCGATGACGTTGAAAGCGGCGCGCGCGCCTTGCTGGTCGCCGAGGACGCCACCGGCATTGTCGGCACCGTCCAGGTCGTGCTCGAGCAGCCCGAGAACCAGCCCCATCGCGCCGACATTTCCAAGATGCTGGTGCATCGAAGGGCGCGACGCCGTGGCATCGGGGCCGCACTGATGCGCGCCGCCGAGGATGAAGCGCGTCGGGCCGGCAAGTCGCTGTTGGTCCTCGACACCGCGAGCGGCGATGCCGAGCGCCTCTATGCCAGGCTGGGCTGGACCTTGGCCGGCATCGTCCCCGACTACGCGCTGTGGCCGCATGGCGGGCTCTGCAGCACCAGCTTCTACTATCGCAAGCTCGCCTGATCGCATGGATGTCTGGCACGTCGCGGCCGCCCTTGCGAGCGCGCTGCTCCACGCCGGGTGGAACGCTGCCGTGAAGGCCAGCCCGCAGCCCAAAGAGGCGATGACGGCGCAGATGCTGACCAGCGCGGCGCTCGTCGTGCCAGGGCTTCTGTGGACAGGACTGCCGGCGCCAGCGTCATGGATCTGGATTGCCGCCTCGACGGCGCTCAACGTGGCGACGGTCACGGCCCTCTTACGGGCCTATGAGCTGTTTGGCTTCGGCCTCGTCTATCCCGTGGTGCGCGCCCTCTCCGTCCTCCTCGTCGTTCCGCTGGCCGCTTCCCTATCGGGCGAGACGCTGAGCCCCGCCGGGCTGGCCGGCATCGGCCTCGTTTCGGCATCGTTGCTGTTGCTCGCCATCGGTAACGCGAGACAAAGCGCAGTGCCGCGCCTGGCGCTCTGCTGGATCGTGATCGCCGGCATCGCCACCGCCGCCTATGTCATGTGCGACGCGCAAGGCGTTCGTCACGCGGGCTCGCCCTGGGCCTATGGCTTTGCCGTATCCGTGACCAATGCAACGGCGATGTCCTGGATGCAGGGCTCCGCCCGCAGGCCGTGGCGCATCGTCGCGGCCCAGGCGGCGATAGCTGTCCCGATGGCCATCGCTGCCGTGACGTCCTACCTCCTCATCCTGTGGGTTTGGAGCGGCGCACCGATCGCGCCCGCCGCCGCCTTGCGCGATACGAGTGCGGTCTTTGCCCTTGTCATCGCCATCGTCTGGCTGAAGGAGCCGTTCACGCGGCTGCGCCTCTGTGCGATTCTGCTCTCGACCGCCGCCGTGCCGTTGCTGCGATTTGCGTGATTGTCCGCTTCCGCCGCGCAGATGACAGGCGACGTGTCAAGAAACCGCAGCTGCCAGGTCAAATCTCCTTGATGCCCTGGCTTAGGATGATGGCCGTAGCTTTCTTCACGGCGCCTCCTTGCTTGAGGCTCTCAATGCCCTTCTTGCCCCCCGCTCGTGCCAACTCGGATTTGGCTCTCTCGAGACGGTGAGCCCGGCGGTCCGGAGACAATTTGAACATTCGCTCGGCCTCGCGTACTACGTGAGACTCGCTGACCTCGAACGATCGCGTTCCGATTCTGAGTTCAGGCATGCGCGTCCTCCTCCGAGCCGTCGCGGCAACGACTCGGGCGGGTGACTGTCGGCGGCCGCCCGGACGCTGCCACGTCCGAGCGGCGGGTGATTTGCACTAAAGTGCAGGCGCTACTGGGCGGATGTATGGAGACGCTGCAGGAGTCTGTCGCGAACGCCAGGGTCGTTCTGCGCGACCCGCAGAATCGAGCTGTACTCCTCTACGGAGAGACCCTGATCGGTGACTGCCTTCTTCATGGCATTGCTCGCGTCGCCGGCAAGGCGATCTTTGTCGGACGCCGGCGCCGCCGCGATCTGCTGTTGGTAGTTCTGCTTGACGCTGGCCACGCGGTCGATGGCGGCGGCGGCCGCATCGAGCTTCTGGTCCGAGATGTTCGGCGAGGCTGATTGATTCGGCGCCGATTGATTCTGAGCATGGGCTCCCGGAACGACGAGAAGCCACGCGGCAGTGAGAACCGCCATCGCGAAAGGCTGTTTTGACAAGCGCATATTGGCTCCTTTGCTGGTCCGCCGTTCGCGTCGAGAACGGCCAATACTCTCGGAACGGCATGCGGGAAATGTTGTTCCGCTGCGTCGGGCAATTATGCTGCACCCAGATGTAGAAGCGGATTTTGCCCGGCGTTACCGCGCCACCCTACCCCCGCAAATGACATGCCACACTATGCCCCGGCGCCACCTCGCGCAGCGCCGGCGCCTCGATGCGGCACCGATCCACCGCATAAGCGCAGCGCGGATGAAAGGCGCAGCCCGGCGGCGGGTTGAGCGGGCTCGGCACGTCGCCCGGCAGGAGGCGCTTCGCGCGCTTGACCGCCGGGTTGGCGACCGGCACGGCCGAGAGCAGCGCCTCGGTATAGGGGTGCAGCGGATTGCGGAAGAGGGTCCGCTTGTCGGCGAGCTCGACGATCTTGCCGAGATACATGACGGCGATGCGGTGGCTGATATGGGCGACGACGGCGAGGTCGTGGGCGACGAAGAGATAGGAGAGCCGCTTCGCACGCTGCAGATCGACCATCAGGTTGATGACCTGCGCCTGGATCGAGACGTCGAGCGCCGAGACCGGCTCGTCGGCGACGATCAGCTTGGGGTCGAGGGCGAGGGCGCGGGCGATGCAGATGCGCTGGCGCTGTCCGCCGGAGAATTCGTGCGGGAAGTTGCGCATCTGGCCCGGCCGCAAGCCGACCTGCTCGAAGAGCGCGGCGACGCGCTCCGCCCCTGCCCTGCCCTCGAGCATGCCGTGCACGCGCAGCGGCTCGGCGACGATGTCGCCGGCCGACATGCGCGGGTTGAGCGAGGAAAACGGGTCCTGGAAGATGATCTGCATCTCGCGGCGATGGGGCCGCATCGCCGCCTTGCCCAAGCCGGTGATGTCGGCGCCGTTCAGCCATATCGTGCCTGAGGTCGGCTCGATCAGCCTGAGCACGCTGCGCGCCACCGTCGACTTGCCGCAGCCGCTCTCGCCGACGAGGCCGAGCGTCTCGCCAGCGCCGATCGCGAAGCTGACGCCGTCGACGGCGAGGACATGGCCGGTCGTCCGCCGCAGCAGCCCCTTGCGCACCGGGAAATGCTTGCGCAGATCGCGGACCTCGAGGACCGGCGGATCAGCCATCCGGCGCCTCCGCATGCCAGCAGGCGGCAAAATGTCCCGGCCGTTTTTCCTCATAGGGCGGATAGGCGGCGCGGCAGCGCTCGTCGGCACGGGAGCAGCGCGGCGCGAAGGCGCAGCCGGCGGGCAAATTCATCAGCGACGGCACCATGCCGGGAATTTCGACGAGCCGCCGGACTGTCTCGCCTGCGGGTGCGTCCGTTGCGCCGCCGACATCGAGGCGCGGAATCGACGCCAGTAGTCCCCGCGTGTAGGGATGCAGCGGCGCCGCGAAGAGCGTCTCGACGCTCGCCTCCTCGACCTTGCGCCCGGCATACATGACGATGACGCGCTGCGCGGTCTCCGCCACCACGCCGAGATCGTGGGTGATGAGGATGACGGCCGTGCCCATCGCCTGCTGCAGCTCGAGGATGAGGGCGAGGATCTGCGCCTGGATGGTGACGTCGAGCGCGGTGGTCGGCTCGTCGGCGATCAGCACCGCAGGCTTGCAGGCGAGCGCCATCGCGATCATCGCGCGCTGGCGCATGCCGCCGGAGAGCTGGTGGGGAAATTCGCGGGCGCGCTGTTTGGCGGCTGGGATCTTGACCAGGACAAGCATCTCGATCGCCCGCGCCAAGGCGGCGGCGTGCGAGAGGCCTTGATGAAGGCGCAGCGCCTCGCCAATCTGCTCGCCGATGGTCAGCACCGGGTTGAGCGAGGTCATCGGCTCCTGGAAGATCATCGAGATCTCGTTGCCGCGTACATCGCGCATCGCCGCCGTGTCGAGACGCAACAGGTCGCGGCCGTTGAGCGTGACGCTGCCGCCGACGATTTTGCCCGGCGGCTCGGGGATAAGGCGCATGAGGGAGAGCGCCGTCATGCTCTTGCCGCAGCCGCTCTCGCCGACGATGGCGAGGGTCTCGCCGCGGCACAGCGCGAAGGAAACGTCGTCGACCGCCTTGACGACGCCCTGGCGGGTGAAGAAGACGGTGCGCAGCCCCTCGACGGCGAGGACCGTTTCCGTTGTCTCGATCGCGCTCATCCGTCGCGCTGCCGCGGATCGAGAATGTCGCGCACGGCGTCGCCGAGCAGATTGGTGCCGAACACGACGAGGCTGATCGCGAGGCCGGGAAAGACCACCAGCCAGGGCGCCGTGCGCACGTATTCCGCCGCCGACTCGGAGAGCATGCGGCCCCAGGAGGGATAAGGCTCGGGAATGCCGAGGCCGAGGAAGGAGAGCGACGCCTCGGTGAGGATCGCCGAGCCGAGTTGCGCGGTGGCGAGCACGATGAGAGGGGCAAGCGTGTTGGGCAGGACGTGACGCAGCGCGATGCGCAGCTCGCTCATCCCGGTGGCGCGCGCCGCCTCGACGAAGGGCAGTTCGCGCAAAGTCAGCGTGTTGGCCCGGATGACCCGCGCGACATAGGGGATCAGCGGGATGGCGATGGCGATGATGGTGTTCTCGAGCGAGGGGCCGAGCGCCG
>WNFC01012304.1_pt1 | contig 10139 bp, 12 predicted proteins | sample 5400541 | NCBI WGS metagenome assembly WNFC01 (sample SAMN13153342, study PRJNA577476) | soil metagenome | isolation source: 120 cm saprolite under Douglas fir tree site 2 hole 2 replicate 1 | place: USA:California | collected 2015-04-18 | reverse complement strand
CCCGTAGTCTTCCTGATGATCAGCAATCACTTTGGCGGAACGACTACCGGAGGTTACGACTGGATTCATCTGGCAGTGCTGGTCCCGCTGGGCTGGCTGGCCGCAAAATTCATTCGCCGCGCCTGAGACTGGGCCTCCGGCTTATCTCTTTTTAGTCCTCTTTCCCTCGCCCAACGCGACAATCGTCTCAAACTCTGCTTTTGTCACCGGCATAACCGACAGACGCGATTGCCGAACCAGTAGCATGTTGGCAAGCTTTGGCTCAGCCTTAATTGTCGTCAGAGGAACTGGCACACCCAGAGGCCTTACCGGCTTGATGTCCACGGCAACCCACTGGCCCTCGTTCGCGGTGGGATCGGGATACGGGGCTTTCGCAACCTGCGCAACACCCACGACGGCTTTTTGGTCGCCCGAGTGATAGAACAACACTCGATCGCCGACTTTCATCTGCCGCAGGTTGTTCCGAGCCTGAAAGTTTCTCACTCCAGTCCATTCGGTGCCCCGGTCGCGCACCAGATCGTCCCACGAATAGCCTTCGGGCTCCTGCTTAACTAGCCAGTAACCCGACGTCTCTTTGCTCTTGCTCGATGCGGGAGGCGTTGATTTGGGTTTCTTTTTCTTGATCATCGTCTTTCGTTGCGGATTTGAAGTTGAGGTAGAATTCTAACGCTAGTTCATCTCAGAAACGATCGGATTCAAACAAAAGTGGCTAAACAGCTCAAAGAAGGCGACAAGGCGCCGGATTTCGCGGTCAGTGATGCCGAAGGAAAACGCGTCCGTCTGAAAGATCTGCGTGGGAAGAAAGTTGTGCTTTACTTTTATCCCAAAGACGATACGCCTGGATGCACAAAAGAGGCTTGTTCCTTTCGCGATTCGTTCGCGCAATTCAAAAAGCGTGGCATCGAAGTCCTGGGAGTTTCACTCGACAGCGAAAAATCTCATCAGAAGTTCATCAAGAAGTACGATTTGCCGTTTCAGCTCCTGGCCGACACTGAACGCGCGATTTCCGAAGGTTACGGAACTTACGGCGAGAAGAAATTCATGGGTCGAACGTACATGGGCAATCACCGCATGACTTTCCTGATTGACGAAAAAGGGAAGATCAAAAAAATCTTCAGCAAGGTCAAACCCGAAGAGCATGCGGCGGAGGTGCTCGACGCTTTCGGCAAATGACTCGCACCGGCACGGCTAAAGGTCAGGCTGACGAAGCGGTCTTCGCCTTACCGTTTGCCTTCACCGAGCGCTTCTTACCCTTCGCGGAAGGCTTGCGGCCAGGCATCAGGACGCCAACCGAACTAAACGACGGATTCAGCTCGGGCTCGCCGCGCTTTCGCCGGGCATGAGCCGCCTCGTTGGCGAGCCTGGATATGTCTTCCGCTATCTCATTCACGAAATACATTCGCGTGTGGTTGATGACGTCGGTGCGAATTTCGCGGGTCCAGAGCAAAAGGTTCGCCAGGGCGTCGCAAACCTCATCTTTAGGCAGTTTAGTGGTCTGGGCAATCTCTTTTTGCGTGCGCGCACCGCAGCGAATGGCCTCACGTACACGGTCCGCCGGCGACAACTTCCTGAGCATCCGGGCGATTCGTCTCGGAGAGAAGCCCAGCTTCGCTTCAATCGTCACGCGCGACCGGCTGGATCCCGCCGTCACCCCGTGTTTGCTTCGGGCATTCTTATATTCGCGCAGGGCCTGACGACTCAGGGCGATCTTCTGCCGAATGCAACGCTTGCAATAAAGATTTAAGCCATCCTTGCGCGCTCGGCAGAGGCCGAATTCCGACAACGGGAGCGACTCTTCACACCGCGGGCACCTTTTCAACTCAACTATGACTACGTCTGCCTGTCTCACCATTTCTGGGCTCCGCTCAAACGATTTCGCAAATACGAAAATACGGGTTATCCGATCAAGACACGTTCACGACCGGCCCGACAATCTGCCTTGCACCCTCGGTTCCCCTTGAACCCGTGTGACGAATGTTGGCGATGAGTTTCGGATGTGAGCCGAAAAAAGTTCGCCCTCGAACTCCGTGGAAACTCCGTCGCGGCATTTTCACGGCATGCCCTCACCTTCAACGCATGCGAATCGCGAAACTTATTGAGGTTGATCGCAGGAATGGCTGACGGTTATCTTGCGAGGTTAAATAATTGCCGCTAACACAACTGCCGAACTCGCAACTCGATCGCCGATGCGCTGACCTCTTTCAATTAGCAAGGGACTGGCATTATATTTACGCAGAATTTTTTTGCAACCTCTTTCTCACATTCGTGTGGTCCATCCGTCTCAAGCGATCATTTTGTCGTTCACCACATCTCCAAAACTCTTTCCTCTTTCACAACATCACTAGAGAGAAAGGATACGCCGCATGCAATTCACGCCCGCGAATTTTTGAAGTGACTAATTGTGTTTGTGAACGCGCATGACGCGAACGAATTCGTTAACAAAAAGTGAACGTTTCTGATCAAATAGAAAGCGTTCGCCGATTGTATCGCGCAACACCTTTGATGATCGCAGACGTGGGCCAACTATTAGTTGATTCTCCGCGCATCATTCCTGGTCGCGCGCGAATCATAATGTGCGGTCTGGAAGATCGAACTCGGCATCTTGTCACGACGGAGCGACGACTCCCCGCAGGGATCACTCGATGCCCATGCTCGATGCCGAGCTAATCAGCCAGCAAAACCGGGCTCGGCTTCTGATGACATTCAAGTCTCGTCCCGCGCGCCCATCTGTGAATGCCGCTCGCCTGTGCAAAGTGCTGCAACTGGCTGAATTCAAAGTGCCTTTAACAGGATGCGGTGGCCCGTATTCACAGCTTTTCCACAGTTTCTGTGGAAAGCGAAGAGGGGCGAATAAACTCGCGGAAGGTGAGGGTTTGGCTCGATCCTTCAGGCGAAAAACGAACTTGAGTCCGGACCAAACGTCATCGACGGCGCAAATCTTTACATCGACCAGGCCTGCGGCCAGACCGATCGTCCGCACATTTGTTTCCGACAAATCGGTAACCACGCCAGAACTCTTCTTCGGCCACGAGACCCAAAGCATTCCTGCAGGGGTTAACCTCGCAGCGTACTCCGAAAACCCAACCGTCAGTTCCCTTTCACTCTTAACAAACAACAAAGCAAAGTCGAGTGGCTTTCGTGTTTTCAAATTGATCGTCACGTTAGCTGGCAGATCGAGGTGTCGCGCGAAATCGCGCGGCGCGTTTACGAAAGCCACATTAAACCCGGACTTGATTCCGAGTTTCCTGACGAGAGGTGTTCCGGAATAACCAGCCATAAATAATCAACCGCGCGATAATTTATCCTTCACGTCGCGCGAGATTTTCAAGCGTGTGCCAATGTTGTTTTATAACTTCATCATTACGTGGTTGATCATTCATTGATGATCATCTCGCCGCCAAAGTGGATTCCGGGCTTTTCGCGACCGAGCGCAATCACCAGGGCAGCGCCGGCAAACACTGTGACCGCAGTCAATGACATTGCCGTCGCATAACTCATCCGCTCTGCGAAAAGAGCCTCGATGTAAGCTACTGAACCCGCCACAAGCACACCGCATTGATAGGCAAATCCCGGAAGAAACCCTCGCACGGAATCGGGCGACAATTCTGAAAGGTGCGCGGGGATGATGCCCCAAGCTCCCTGTACCATAAACTGCATCAGAAACGCTCCCACAATCAATAGCGTCAATGATGGAGCGAAAGCCCATAGCGGAACCACTATGATTGCGCTTCCCAAGGCAATGATCATCGAACGGCGCCGGCCAATCCGATCAGACAAGAGTCCAAACAGGATTCCTCCGGTAATCGCTCCTATCATTGAAATGGCGGTCACCGTCAAACGCTGAGTTGGACCGAAACCCCAATACCGTTCCAGAAACGTCGGGTACATATCCTGCGTGCCGTGAGAGACAAAGTTCATCATAGTCAGCATAATCAGCAGGAACACAAAAAGTCTCCAATGCGAAGCAATTGCGCGCCCCAATTGACCCCAACTCTCGTGACGAGTGCTTTTCCAAACCTCGGACTCCTTGACGCGAAATCGCACGAAGAGAGCCAATAGTGAAGGAAGTCCGCCGATGAAGAAAAGTGGCCGCCAACCCCAGCGAGGAAGCACGATTAGCGAACAGATCGCGGCGAGAAGGTAGCCAACAGCGTATCCTTCTTGAAGCAACCCAGATAACACACCTCGCGAACGCGGTGGCACTTTTTCCATAGCCAACGACGCGCCTACGCCCCACTGGGCGCCCATTCCGATTCCAAACAATGAACGCAGCACCAGGAAAGTGGCGTAGTTAGGAGCCAAACCTGAAAGCACCTCGATGACCGAATAAAACACCAGCACAAACATGAGGGGTGGTCTTCTGCCATAGCGGTCGGCAATCAAGCCGAAAATGAGTGCCCCCACGGGACGAAAGCCCAGCGTGAGGGCAATTGAGAGCGCAATAGCCTTGTCTGGACGATGAAACTCTTTGGCGATCGCAGTAAGGGTCACAACCACCAGAAAGAAATCGAAGGCCACGAAGGCCCAGCCGAGGAAGCCCGCGACCAATGCCGCGCGGTGTCCCTCGGATTGTTCCTGCGAATGACGCATTGCAATCTGCCTCGACAGTAGCTTGACGCATCAAAAAACGCGGCGATACTAATAGTTGCAGCCCCGGCGTTCAAGCGTTTTGTTAAGATCGCGGTCGATTGAAAACCAAACGACGCCCTCTCCCGTAAATCCGACGGAAGGAAACGCGAGTGCGAAAGATAACTTATTAGCATGCTGATTAAGAAACCGGCCGATATTGAGTCAAGCGAGATTACTTCTCAGAAAACTTACATGAACCGCCGTCTGTTCATGCGCGGGGCGATTCTGGCGGGCTCGGCCGTGGGAACTGGACTGCTGTATCGCAGACTGAATCCGCCGCCGGCGGTGGTCGAAGAGCGCGCAAAGATTGCCGGCATCGTCACGCAACCGTCAGAAGACGCGATGCGACGCGGTTTCAACGTAAACGAGGCGAGGACTTCATTCGCAGACATCACGAACTACAACAATTTTTACGAGTTCTCAACAGATAAGGGCGCGGTCGCCGCCGAAGCACGCGATTTTGTCACGCGGCCCTGGACGGTTTCGATCGAAGGCCTGGTTAACAAGCCAAAGACGTTCGATCTTGACGATTTGCTGAAGCTGGCGCCGCAGGAAGAGCGAATCTACCGCCATCGCTGCGTCGAAGGCTGGTCGATGGTGATTCCGTGGGTGGGATTTCCGCTCAGCGCGCTCTTGAAGATAGTCGATCCGCTTTCGTCGGCCCGCTACGCTGCCTTTCAGACCTTGCTCGATCCGAAGCAGTTGCCTAATCAAAACACCGGAGTGCTCGCCTGGCCGTACATTGAAGGCTTGCGGTTGGACGAAGCGATGAATCCGTTGGCGATTCTGGCGACCGGGCTTTATGGCCAGACGCTGCCGCCGCAGGATGGCGCGCCGATTCGCCTGGTTACGCCCTGGAAATATGGATTCAAGAGCATCAAGTCGATCGTGAAGATTAGTTTGGTGGCGAATCAGCCACCAACAACCTGGAACGTCGAATGGCCGGCGGCATACGGGTTCTATTCCAACGTGAATCCTGACGTCCCCCACCCCCGCTATAGCCAGCAAATGGAGCATCGCATCGGCGAGCCCGGTTCACGCCCGACGCTTTTGTTCAATGGCTATGCAGAGCAGGTTGGGCATCTTTACGAGGGGATGGACTTGCGGGTGAATTACTAGATTTGGAGTGCGCCGGCAGAGCGTAGCGCCGACGGCGCTTTGGATGCTTGCCTTACCCATGCTCCGTCCGATCCAAAGCGGTGTCGCGCTTAGGCTTGCCACCGCATTCCAAATTCGTTGAATCAATAATGAAGGACACGCGTTTCGCCAAACTAGTTCTCTTCACGAACGCCGTCGTGCCGCTGGCGCTGCTGCTTACGGACGTTTATCGAAAGCAGGTCGGCGCGAATCCTCTGGAATTCGTCACCCGCACAACCGGGATCCTGACGCTGGTTTTTCTCCTGATTTCGCTGGCCATAACGCCTTTGCGCAGAATCACGGGATTGAACTGGCTGACCAGGTTTCGTCGCATGCTCGGCCTGTTCGCGTTCTTCTACGGCTCGCTTCACCTGATGACTTATGTCGCCTTCGATCGCTTCTTCCATCTGAAAACAATTCCCGCAGACGTGGTCAAGCGTCCGTTCATTGCGATTGGCATGACTGCGTTTTTTCTGATGGTGCCGCTGGCAATCACCTCGACCGATAAGATGGTCAAGCGCTTGGGCGGCAAGCGCTGGGTCCGCCTGCATCGCCTCGTCTATCTGTCAGGAGCCTTCGGTGTGCTGCATTACTACATGCTGGTAAAGTCAGACGTGCGTCCGCCGCTGACATTTGCATTCGTGCTGGCGTTACTGCTCGGTTTTCGCCTTTTGGCAAAGTATTACGCGACTCAGCCAGGCATTTCCCGCAGCGTTGTGCCGCCCCGATGACTGCCGCACGTTGCCTTCGTACTTCATCGTTGTTAACTTCCCCTCGTGCTGGATCCGACCAAGCGATTCTCAAATCGCGTAGAGGACTACATCAAGTACCGTCCCAGTTATCCTCCCGACGTTATCGGCTTGCTTGAGGTCGAGTGTGGCCTAACTCCAGCGTCAGTCATTGCCGATGTTGGCTCGGGCACCGGAATCCTGAGCGAGCTGTTCTTAAAGCACGGCAATCGCGTGTTCGGAGTTGAGCCGAATCGCGAGATGCGCGCTGCAGGCGACAAACTTCTCGCAAAGTATTCGAACTTTTCCAGTATCGACGGTGCCGCGGAGGCGACGACGATGGTTAACACCTCGGTCGATTTCATCACGGCGGGTCAGGCTTTTCATTGGTTCGATCGCCAAAGGTCGCGCGCTGAATTCGAGCGGATTCTGAAGCCGGGCGGTTGGGTTGTGCTGATATGGAATGGTTTTCGAGTGGAAACCAGTCCTCTGAACAACGCTTACCAGCAATTGGTGCTGGAATACGGCACAGACTATCAGGAAGTACGGCGTGAAATCATCGGGTGCGACGTCGAATCATTCTATGCGCCGGGAGTTTGTCAGGTCGCCCGTTTTGAATTTCAGCAGCCTTTCGATTTCGAGGGTCTGAAGGGGCGTTTGCTGTCATCGTCGTACGCGCCTGAGCCGGATCATCCGCACTACCAGCCAATGCTCCGCAAGCTCCGGGAGATTTTCGACGCTAACCAGAAAGACGGCAAGATCATCTTCCACTACGAGACTGAGCTTTACTACGGACAGCTTTCAGCCAGATAGAATCCGGTTTGCCGCCGCTACGCCCGCAATCATTGTCAGATCGCGCGTGTCGGTTGTACACTCTGACTGCATCCGCGAACCGATTGAAGGAGATTGATCGATGATCAAGAAAGCCCTCAGCTTTGTCTTCCTGCTGGCTGCCGCGTCAATCGCCGTGGCGCAAACACCAATTCCATCGCCGACACCCGCCAAAGCGCCACCGGCTGCGCCGCACACTAATTTGAAAGTTGGCCAGGCGGCGCCGGACTTTACGCTCGCAAGCACCGCCGTGGGACCGGACGGACGGAGCCAGCGGTTTAAGCTCAGCGACTTCAAAGGCAAGAAGAACGTCGTACTCGCCTTCTACGTTTTGGCTTTCACCGGTGGTTGAACGAAGGAAATGAAGGCGTATCAGGCTGATATCGCCAAATTCGAAACTACCGACACGCAGATTTTCGGCATCAGCGTAGACAGTGTTCCCGCCAACAAAGAATTTGCCAACAAGATCGGCGTTACCTTTCCTTTACTCAGCGATTTCAAACGCACGGTGGTGCGGGATTATGGCATCTTCAATGAAGACGGAGGCTACGGCAATCGCGCGACCTTTGTGATCGACAAAGACGGGATCATTCAACACATCGACGAAGGGAACGTCGCCATCGATCCAACCGCCGCCGAGGACACCTGCAACATCCTTTCGCACAAGAAGACGACGCCGTAGGAGTCCCTTCTAAAGTGTGCTGCGCAGAAATGATTGAAGTTTCTCGGCATACTGTTTATGCGCCAGCACGCTCGGGTGAGTGTCGTAGGGGAGACTGTTATTATCCTTGATACTCAAATCGACCCAGATGCTTCTTGACCTAATCCCTTCGCGCTGACACTATCAGAGCATGTCAGAAGTGTATTAGAATCGCGGCTAGTCGTGCTTCTGTCCGGTCTTAAAGGCTTTCTCAATCGCCGCGCGCAGACTGTCGGCGCCCAGCTCGGTGAGCAGCACGCCGTTGATGAAGATTGTCGGGGTCCCTTCGACGCCGTACATCTCGCCGTCTTCGATGTCGCGGCGAATGTCCGCGTCGTACTTGCCGCTTTCAAATTCCAGATCGAATCGTTTGCGGTCAAGCCCAATCTGCGTCGCGTACTTCTTCAGCGAATCGGCGTCCAGGGTGCTCTGGTTCCGAAACAGGATATCGATGTACTCCCAAAACTTTCCCTGGGCGTTTGCGGCGCTGGCCGCCTGGGCCGCGCGGAAGGCGTTCGGATGCGCCACAGTCAGTGGAAAATCGCGAATTACAAAGCGCACGCGGTTGCCGTAAGATTTCAAAACGTCTTCCATAACCGGATACATCGCGCCACAGGCCGAACATTGAAAGTCAGTGAACTCGATGATCGTCACCGCGGAGTTTGCGTCTCCGCGCGCCGGGCCGTTGCTGGCGCTGACGTTTATGACGGGCGGCACGGGCTCTGGCAAAAACATTCGCACCTTGGCTCCGGCGCGCAGTCTTTCAGAAAGCGCGGTCTCCAGTTTCTCCTGCTGCTGTTCCTGCAGGTAGGTTGCAATCGCCGGGCGGGCGGAAGCCAGGTCGCCGTTGATGCGCGTCTTGTTCTCGTTGTAGAAATTCGCGATGTCGGCTTCGGTCGGAGGTTTCAGCTTGTCCGTGACTTCCGCGCGCACAATCTCTTCCGGGCCAATTTTGCGTTTGTTCGCTTCGGCAATCAGCAGGAGATCGTTGATGCGCTGATCGACCGCGCCCTTTTGGATGGCATAAATCCGCGTTTGCAACTTGTACACGTAAGCTTTCATCCGCTGGTTAATCATGTCGACGCGGATGGGATCGCCGTTGACCGCGGCCAGCACTGTGCCGGGCGCGAGATTCGGCGCGTTCACGTCGGCGCGTTTGGCGACCACGTGGGTCATCCGCAGGCGGTTAAGGTAAGACTCGTACAATTCCTGGCGGCGCTGGCTGCGCAAGTAATTGATCAATTCGGGCCGAACCTTCTCGAGATCTGCCGAGCCCAGTTGAGCCCGGTTCGCCTCGAAGGCTGGAACGCTTCCTCGCCTCTGCGGCAATCAGCAGCGAATTGATCCGCGCCTCCAGCGCGCGTTGGCGCGCTTCTTTGATCTCCTTCTCCGGATCGAGATAAAACGCGCGCAGATAGAGATCGGGATCGTTCGAAATCGCTGCGTTAATCTGATCGGCAACGTCCGACTGTGTGATGCTGGTGTCGTTGACGATGGCCAGCGTCGCTGGCGGCGGATCCGCGGGCTGCTGCGGTGGGCTGCTGACGGACGCAGGCGTCGGCGTGGGAGTAGGTTTGGGCCCGGCCACACCTGTGCGGCGGCGGGGCGTCTGCGCGACGGCTATGGCCGCGCAGGCAATCAGTGTCATTGAAATGATTAAGAGTCTGGTTCGATTCATAGCAGTCTTTCTAGTTATTGATTAGTCGGATTATCAACTTGCTTGTTGCCTTCGACAAGCTTTCTCACCGTCTCCAGCGTATCGATCTCGTCAACCGTCTTGTCCGGCCGCAGGCGTACGATGCGCGGAAAGCGCAAAGCGTAGCCGCCCTTGTGACGATTTGATGGCTGGACCCGGTCGAAAGTAACTTCAATTACGATGCGCGGCTCGACCACGCGCACGCGGCCGTGCGCAAATTCTTTCACCGTGTGCGCGCGAAACCATTCGGTCATTTCCGCGATCTCGACGTCAGTTAATACTGAGTATGCCTTGCCGATGTTCAGCAACTCGCCGTCAGTTTCCGAACGCCGCACAGCGAAAGTGTAATCCGAAAGCACGTGGCGGCGCTTGCCGTGCCCGACCTCGACTGCCGTGACCACGACATCGAGCGTGGCCA
>WNFC01038084.1_pt1 | contig 10140 bp, 9 predicted proteins | sample 5400541 | NCBI WGS metagenome assembly WNFC01 (sample SAMN13153342, study PRJNA577476) | soil metagenome | isolation source: 120 cm saprolite under Douglas fir tree site 2 hole 2 replicate 1 | place: USA:California | collected 2015-04-18 | reverse complement strand
GAAGGATTGCGGACCGAGCTTCCCGGAACGCCTCACGACCCCCTTGCAGGTGAGCCCAATAGGATCCGACCAGTAGGCCGTCCAGCTGATAGCTGATGCGCTCTGAATCAGCATCGAGTTTGATCTCGTCGCGTTTCTGCGCTGCCCGGACAGAGTCTTTCAGTGCCCCAAACCACTGTCGGACAATCTTAGTAACACGGCTAGGCACGGGTCCGCGTCGACCGGAATACTCGAAAAAAGCGCCGGCGAAGAAATAGGCTCCACGAAAGACGTGCCGCTCAATGTGCTTTATCCATAAATCACACAGACTCCAAAGTCGCTCGATGCCTTCTCGGGCGGCCTTGCCAGGTACGAGCACCTCGTCCGCAAGGATCTCCCACGCCCGGTCAATGGTGGCCAACTCCAGCCGTTGTTTGGAGCGGAAGTGCGCAAAGAGGCCGCTCTTACTCATCCTCAATTCTTGTGCGAGTCGCCCGATGGTGAGTCCCGCCACTCCTTCTAGCGAGGCGATCTTGACCGCGTGGGACAAGATTTCCGCCTGCGTTTGGGTGCCTTTCGACCCTGGTTGCGATGGTCTTCTGACCATAAAAGTATGAAAACAGCATAATAGCACGAACGTTCGTCTTTCAGAAGACGCGTGAAATTTGCGTAGTAGGCGACTTTGCAAACCAGCCCACTACCGAAATTTGCGAGGATTCCAAACGTCAGTTTTCGAGGGCGGATTGGCAGCTAGCAGCTGCACTTGATGTAGAGGTATTTGTGAAAGGCAGGGATTCCTCTTCATTATTATGTTAATTTTCGCCCTAACCTCTGTGAGCCGAAAGCGAAACCTTTTAGGTCTGCGGGCGGAGGTGTTCAGTAGGCCGGTCGTTAGGATCTGCAGGCTTGCGTTCAGAGAGTAAATACAACTGGCGCACTCCCACGACTATCGGCGGCACGAGTAATAGCATCCAGAGTAGCCAGCCCGTGATGCCATACTTGTTGATGTAGTGAGCTGGAGTTCCCATCCGGTGCAGCCAGTACCCGCCGGCACAGATCCCCAGGATAAGGCAGATTTGGCTGATCCATCGTCGCGATCGCTTTTCCCCGACAATTTCAGGTCTGAAAACCAATGTCAGCCATGCGGCGGCAAGACCTAATAGAGCGCTGAGCATCAGGAGCAACAGCTCTGATATTCCACCGATTATCGCCAGCCTTACTCGAAGCGGTGGCGTATCCTGAAACAACCACGTTACCATGGCCAGAAACGTCCCAGCCGCGCCTGCCGCGATTAGCGGCGCGAGAAACAAGCTTGCCGGAACTAAACCGAGCATCTCAAGCCATTTGGTCTGAGGAAAGCGCATACGAACGACTCACATGTATTTGTGGGCAAGGTCGGGTAGCGGTATTGTAGACCCGCTTTGCGCGGCACAGGACACAGCAAAGGCGGGTTCGGGACAGCAACCTTGGTAACCTACGTCCTGCAGCTTCAGCAAGCGCACAATTTCTGTAGTGAACCCCTGCTTTGACCACACTGCCAAGAAAGCTGCGTAGATGATTAGCATCGTATTCGTCTTCATGGGAATTGTAACCGCCGTAGCTGTATTCGCTATATTGGCGAAAACATGCGCAGGTGAGCCCAAGAGAGCAGAAAAATGGGAAAAAGGAGAAATCATCAAGCAGCTTTTGGCACTATCTGAGGGCGAAAACAGCGTTTCGGTAATCGCTTCTCCTTCCCCCGGAAGTCTCCGGCTTGCGTCTGCTTCCGCCACACGCAATGACACGTTGCGAAGGGGCACGTATCGGAAGCACAATTCCAAGCCGACGTACTCCCCCATGAATCCCAACCCTCCTATCCCACTCCGACCAAACCTAACCGAGGTCGAAATCGAAGAGCGAATCCGCCAGCGCGCTTATGAGTTGTATCAGGGACGTGGCGGGGCGGATGGAAACGCGACGGATGACTGGCTGCAAGCAAAGAAGGAAGTGTTGAGCTACAAAGCCAAAGGAGCCACGACCTCATCCTAACCAGTTCCCATGCTCTTCTAAGCCGCCCGCCTAGCGCGGGCGTTTTCTTTGCAGGCTCGAAAAACGGTGGCTCTGCGTATCACAGTGCCAAAAGCTAACATTTTTGGCCTGTTTCGGGTAGTGGTGCAGTTTGGCTTTAATCTGGAGCGGGGTTTGGTCTTTGGCTTGCCGGGGAAGGGCTGGTTGGGGGGAAGAGTCTAGTACTGCTTTCCTTTGAGCCGCTGCTCTTTTTCTGCTAAAAGTTTGTTAATCTCTTGCGTCAGCTCCAGCAGCTTGTCAGAATCTTGTTCTTCAGCAGCCAGCGCGCACAGTTCCATCCATCGCTCATGGTTTTCCCGCACATAGGACCTTATTTCCTTCTAACACTTTGGTTATACCACATGGGCTAGGTCCGCTGCCGGACATCCGTCATGACCGATGGTTTTAGTTCGGTTTTAAGCGTTCCTTTTCCACAGCAGGCAACTCTATTTCTTCAGAGCGAAGCATGAATCGCAATGCGTCTTTGAGGCTTTCAAGTTCGGCGGGGTCTGTTTCGATGGAAGCTCTACGACAGAGGTCACGGAAGGCTTCTAATTTAGCATCCATACCCGATTCCCAATGCCGACCACTGTACACCCCCAGAGCCAAGACGCACGAAACGTGACAGAGGACTGCCCGGGCCGCTGATATTACATTCAACTGCGGCCCGCAGATTTCGCGGAAAAGGAACGGTTTTTGGAGGTCTTCACGACTTCATAATACTGTGACACCGCGGTTGCTTTACCAACTCATGCCAGAAACTCATTGTCCGCCAAAGCGGAGTTCTTACGGCCCCTGCCCACACAGCACGGCTTTTGTGAATGAGATCCCAGTGCAAGCGACGAGAATTGTCGAGATGATTCCAGGTGTCGACAGCGTGCGTACGGCCGTTTCAGTCCGCTTCCGGCTGTCACATCGAGCCCAGCCCTTTGGCTTGTAAAGCCTGCCCGAGTAATCTTACTCTGCGACTTGCTGTGGGGGCGATACGTCCTTATCGGTGATTAGCACACAGCTGCCCCTGTGGTCAAGTCCGCTGGCGACGCCATTTTTGCCTCAATTTGCACATTTCCAAATTGCGCCGGGCCGTGTCGTAAGCGAATTTCAATCGACGGAACGACGCAGAAAAATCAAGGCTAGCACCGGCTCGATATGCGGGGCCGGAGAAACACTTGCACAATTTATCCTCATTGGCCTGTGGATGCTTGTACACATAGAGGAAAACAAAAGAGATAAGAGTTGCGCGTTTTTGATGGACTTCAAAGCTAGGGGGCAGTAAGAAGTTATCTTAGACAACCCTTCCCCCCTGACGCAGCGGCCCGACGCGCGGACAAAGCGGGTAGCTGCACTCTTCCGCGCAGGGAGTAGCCATGGCTGAGGGGCAGAAAACGCTTCTGTGTGTCGATGATAATCAGAGCTGCCTCAACATTTGCAAAACAATTCTGCAAGACTTTGGCTACACGGTCTTAACTGCCAGCAGCAGCCGCAAGGGGCTTGAAGTTTTTGCGTCTAATGCGATCGATGCAGTGATTCTCGACTATCAAATGCCGGATATGGATGGCGCACTGGTTGCTGCTGAAATGAGAAAGACGAATCCGCCAGTCCCCATTCTCATGCTTTCTGGCTGCGCGTCACTGCCAGAGAGCGCGCTTCAACTAGTGGACGAATTTATCGCCAAAGGGGAACCGGTCGAGTTCTTGCTCCTAGCAGTTCAGCAACTGTTGAGCCGTGGAGAAAAGCGAAAGCCGGTAAGACCCGTAACCGCCGTCGGGAACCAAAACGGTGGGCCTAGATTTGGGCACAGCGGATCCTTCCCAGGAGCCTCAAAATGAATCGTCGCGCTCCGGCCAAAGCGAAGTCCTACCCCGTCGAACAGCGTGAAGAACGTCAGCAGTTAAGACGTGCGTCATTCCCCATCGTTTGCGTCGGTGCCTCGGCGGGTGGCTTAGAGGCATTCACACAACTGCTGAAAGCCTTACCGTCGCGGACGGGGATGGCGTATGTGCTTGTTCAACATCTGGACCCGACTCACGAAAGTGCACTGGCTGAACTCCTGGCGAGAGCCACTGAGTTGCCTGTCAGGCAAGTAACTGATGCCATGCCGGTGGAACCTGACCGTGTGTATGTTATTCCACCCAACGTGGACATGATCATCTCACAGGGAATATTGCGGCTAACACCCCGTACAGAGACGCGGGGCCATCACATGCCTATCGATCGTTTCTTACGCTCGCTCGCAGCGGACCAGGGAAGCAACGCGATTGGGGTAATTCTTTCAGGAACTGCTTCCGACGGTACCTTGGGATTAGCGGCGATCAAGGGAGAGGGGGGCATCACTTTCGCCCAAGATGAAAAATCGGCCAAATACGATGGCATGCCTAAGAGTGCCATTGCTACCGGCTGCGTGGATTTCGTTCTCCCGCCTGAGGCGATTGCCAAAGAGCTGGCGAAAATTTGTGAGCATCCGTATGTGGCCCATTCTCGACCCTCACAAATCACTGATTTGATGCCCGAGGGAGATCCTCACCTCAAAACAATCCTGCTGTGGCTGAGGATGGCAAACAAGATTGATTTTTCCGATTACAAGCCCGCCACTGTCAAGCGGCGCATTCTGCGCCGGATGACTCTGCACAAAATAGAGAAGGTGAAAGAGTACGTGCACTTTCTTCAGCACCATCCCGCTGAAGTCGAGGCCCTCTACGAGGACATCCTCATCCATGTGACTAGCTTTTTCCGAGACTCCGGCGCTTTTGAAGCAGTAAAGACGGAGGTGTTTCCTACCATTCTGAAGCACAGGTCACCTGAGGAGCCCATCAGGATTTGGGTGCCAGGGTGTTCAACGGGCGAAGAAACGTACTCGTGCGCCATTTCGCTGCTCGAGTTCTTGGGCGATAGGAGAGCTAGTATTCCGATCCAGCTTTTTGGCACGGACCTCAGCCAGACCGCCATTGAGAAAGCTCGGGCAGGGACCTATCCAGAAAATATTGCGGCCGATGTCTCGCCGGAACGGCTTCAACGCTTTTTCGCCGGTCATGCCCATTTTTCATTATGCCCTGAGGCCAAGGGGATTCCTTATGCTGGGGAGCTCGGAAGGGATCATGGGCACAGCTTCGGATCTGTTTGAGTTGATGGATAGGAAGCACAAGATTTATTGCCGAAAATCTACCCCAGCCCGGCTGCACTTCGACTTCGGCGCTAGCCAGTATCCGCTCGAAGCAGGAAACCTGGCGACCGACAAGGAAGCAAGCCGCAAGAGTGAGGGCGGTGCGCGCCTCTTCGAATTAAACAAAGAGGCCGATCGCGTCATCTTAACGAAATACGCTCCCGCGGCTGTGGTGATTAATGAAGACATGGAAGTCCTTCAATCCCGCGGGCACGTAGGCCTTTATCTCGAGCTTGCGCCGGGCAGAGCCAACCTTAACGTCTTGAAGATGGCTCGAGAAGGCTTGCTGTTCGATCTGCAAGCTGCGGTTAACAAAACAAAGAAGGAGGGCGTTCCGGTCCGAAAGGAACATGTAGAAGTCGGATACAGTGGTGAACTCAAGAGTGTGAATTTTGAAGTGATCCCTCTCAAGGCCGCTTCGACCAAAGAACGCCATCTCTTGATCATGTTCGAGGATGCGACACTCCCGGGTAGGTCTGAATCGGCGGAAACCATGGCCACAGAGGCAAAACTTGGCAAGGGAGGAAAGGAAGCACGCAGCAACCGTCAGACTGTCCAACTGAAACAAGAACTCGCTGCTACCAAGCGATATCTCCACTCCCTTGTCGAGGACAAAGAAGCCAACAACGAGGAACTCCAAGCCGCTAATGAGGAGATTCTGTCGAGCAACGAAGAGTTGCAAAGCACAAACGAGGAGCTGCAAACTGCCAAAGAAGAGCTCGAGTCAACTAATGAAGAACTACACACCGTTAACGAGGAACTACACAATCGAAATTTCGCATTGACCCAGGCCAACGATGACTTAGTTAATCTGCTCAGCAGCGTCAATATCGCGATGGTTATGTTGGGAGGCGACCTGCGAATTCGACGTGTCACTCCTCCGGCGGAAAAGTTGCTGGGTCTGATCCCGACCGACATAGGGCGACCGATCACCAATATCAGGCCAAATATTGACGTGCCCGACTTGGAGCAAATAATTGTGGAGGCGATCAACACCGTAATGACTCAAGAGAGAGAGGTTCGGGACCGAGATGGGCATTGGTATTCCCTTCGCGTACTGCCCTACAAGACTCTGGAGAACATGATCGACGGCGCCGTCTTGACGCTGGTGGATATAAATGTCCTCAAGCACAACTTAGAGGAGATTAGACAATCGCGCGATCAACTGGCTACGGAGCGGAGGAAATTAGAAGAGGTGCTTCGGCAGATGCCCTGTGGCGTCATGATCGCCGAAGCGCCATCAGGAAAACTGATCCTCACCAACAAACAGGCGGAAGATATACTACGTCACCCATTCCCTTCTCAGCCCGACATCGAGCACTACGCCCAGTACAGAGCCTTTTTCTCCGATGGGCGGCCCTATGCGCCGGAAGAGTGGCCCATTGCACGGTCTCTTTCCACGGGCGAGGTAGTCACAGATGAAGAAATCGAATATCTCCGCGAAGACGGTACCCATGTCTTCCTAAGTGTCAGCTCTGCGCCCATTCGGGAGCGGGAAGATCGCATCATCGCGGCGGTGCTGACCTTTTTAGACCTCACACACCGCAAGGGGACAGAAGAAGTGCTGCGCTCCACAGAGAAGCTGGCTGCCACCGGGCGTCTGGCAGCCTCTCTTGCCCACGAGATCAATAATCCCTTGGAGTCGGTGGCAAATGTGTTTTATCTGCTCAATCAGGACCCGACGGTAGGAGACAAGGCGCGCCGATATGCGAACATGGCGAACGCTGAGCTGGAACGCGTGACTCACATGACCAAGAATATGCTGAGTCTTTACCGGGAGTCACCGTCCCCGGTGGACCTCAAGATTTGTGAGGTGCTTGATAGCGTGCTCGAGCTCTACGGGCCGACAATTCGGGCGGGCAAGGTTACCGTCGAGAAGCGATACGACTCGGCGGGCGAGATCCAAGGCTTCCCGGGTGAGATGCGCCAGGTATTCTCCAACCTTGTCGCCAATGCGCTGGAAGCTTTAGGACAGCAAGGAACGCTCAAGCTGCACGTTTTGGCTTCGCGGGATTTAAGGAACCCGAAAACCAGCGGCGTTCGTGTCTTCGTTGCGGACAACGGGCCGGGCATCCCCGCTGAGCGCCGGCGAAAGATTTTCGAGCCGTTCTTCACAACAAAAGGTGAAAAGGGTACCGGGCTGGGGCTCTGGGTCGCACATGGAATTGTCCGTAAACACAGAGGCTACATCCGAGTGCGGAGCGGTACGGAGCCTGGGCGAAGCGGCAGTTGCTTCTCCGTTTTTTTCCCGAACGGGACAATGCAGGCGAAGCCTGGAAAGAATACTACGGCCCATTTGGATAAAATCGCGTGAAACACACCCGCGTCTGACCGATTGGCATCACTGTTTGCTTTTCCGGATCGTGCCAAACTATGACGTTTTGGGACACCGTATCGAGCCAATGTTCTCGTCGGCACTTCGGAAACTTGCAGACGCTCTCCACTAAATATTTTCAATACAGAGAATGCCGCTCGGACGTTGCTGAATGTGAATTAGAATTAGGATAAGAGATTGTTTCACCGAAACGGTGCCTTTCCCAAGGCGGTTCAAAGCGACGAGGATGGCTTATCCGGGGATGAGTCTGGCAATGCGTAATGCGTTCAGCAAAGCGGCTTTATCCCTTGTTTTTTTTCTGCTCGTATTATCTATCTCATCTACCTTGTACGCGCAGAACCAGGTCCTAGGAGAAGTGCAGTTCGTCAGCAAGGCCAGCGTGGAGAAAACCTCGGGAGTATGGATCGACGGGCAATATGTCGGCTACGTCGGAGAGCTCAAGGAGGACAAGAAAGTTTTACTTCTGCCCGGCGAACATGAGATTTCCGTGCGCCAATCAGGGTACATGGATTTCACTCAGAAGGTGGTCGTGGAGCCGGGGAAGAAGGTCGTCTTGCATGTGACAATGCAGAAAGATCCTCGAGCCCAATTTCCCACAATCACATCTCAACTCAAGCTCCAAGTCACACCGGAAAGGGCAGCTGTTTTCCTGGACGATGGTTTTGTGGGGACCGTTCATGAGTTTAGTGGCGTTGGACGAGGGATGCTCGTGAGCCCCGGGAAACATCGGGTCAAGATTGCTTTACCCGGATACCAGGCTTTCGAGACCGAGGTCAACCTGTTACCCCGCCAGAAAATTACGATCAAGACGAACTTAGTTCCGGGAAGTATCACTCAGGCAGGCCCTTCGATCAAAAAAGACTGATCTAGCCTGGGACCTGCGGCCTTCAAGCACGTCATGAGAATTGGAGAAGTTCAATGCACTTCGCGAATAGCCGGCTTCTCATTTATGCCGCACTTCGACCCCCGCCAGTTTCCAAATCACCGAGGGGCTGAAATAGAAAACGTAGACTCAGCAAATGATCCACAATTTCCAAGAAGATGGTTATGGGTTCAGACTTAGACACAAAGGCATCCACAGTTTTCAGCTTGCTCTGTGGCACCGAGTCATCGGCGGATAAAAGCACGAGGGGGACATCTGGTTTACGAGCCTTCATGTGCGCCGCAGCGACATCGCCGTTCATTTGGGGCATGTGATAGTCGAGGAGCACCAAATCCACTGGATGCGTGACAAACGCTTGCAAAGCTTCCCTTCCATTTGTAGCGGTCAGAACCTCAAACCCATTCTCTTCCAGCAGCATTTTGCGACCTTCAAGCACATTCGATGAGTCATCAACACAGAGGATCAACGGTTTCCCGGTCATGGCTCTTACTCCCGATTCTTCGCGCCAGAGTGCAAGTACAGGTAAGGACCTAGATCTTGCGCTGTTCGGAAGTGGCGGGTCTGTTTCGACCGTCGAGGAGGCTCCGGAATGCTGCCGAGCGTGGCGAATATCAGCGTCGAGGTATCAGTCGTGGATGAGAGGTACTCTTGAACCGCTCATAGATGGGCCGATAGAACGTGGTCAATATCGGCAGCTCTCAAGCTAAAGTTAAACTGCCTGTGTCATCCCACTTTACCCGGGGTACCTGCCAATTCAATACAGGATGCCGTGTATTTTCAGAGTCGAAGCACCCGAGGCACCCGCAGCTGGGTCCCTTGAAAATAAGATTCTAGATGCAAAAAACATGTGGTTTTGGCATGACCCAAATCAGGCGATTTCGCTTAGCGGAATCAGGTACTTGGAGCAAGCTCTAAAATTTGAGTTTTCTCACGCAGCGCTTCTGACCTCAATGCCCTGCGTGCCAATGGTGGCGAGCAGATCATTCAGCTCCTCCGGGGAATGGACGTAGTGCGGAATCAGATCATTCACCTCGTTGTGAGTAAGATGGTCCTTTTCCTTTCCGGCATCAATGAGTTTGTGATGTCCTGAAGAGCGGAACGAATGCTACAAGCTTCTTGTATATTGGCGTTCTTCCGTCATATCAGCCATTGAACCCCTTTCACGACCGCGCAGATTGTAGGGCTCGTCTGAAGGTTCTGGCTAATGTCCAAGCGGGAGCCCCCCCTCCTGCGCTGTGGGGGTGAGCCCCCACGGAATCGAAAATCGGAAATCGTTAGCCGCGAAGCATCTGCATAAGGCCGTTGGGGACTGCTCCAAACGAGCAGAACACCCCGGGCACCGAGGCAGTTTGGCTCGGCTCGCATTGAGTCGGCTCGCATTGAGTCGGCTCGCATTGAGTGTACACTGGAAGCAATGGCTGGCGGGGTAGTATCCTAAGGCTTGCGTTTAGCCGTCGGCTTGTGGAGCAGGATACGTTTGATGGCTTTCGGCATTTGGCGGCCAGTTTCTTCCCGATAGATGCGCTCGATGGGAGTTTCGGCGCGGGTTGGCTTTCGGTGGTGCATACTGCATCTCCGAGGAAATTCTATCCTGAAGAGCCAATACGCACGAAACGTGACAAGCTGCCAAAGGGGAAACCCTCGTTGCTGCCCCCGGCTCGCCCCTTCACATCATCCCGCAATCTTGCGGTTGACAATCGCAGTGCAGAAGGCTACGGTGGTCATTGAGCGAGTAGT
>WNFC01025779.1_pt1 | contig 10141 bp, 8 predicted proteins | sample 5400541 | NCBI WGS metagenome assembly WNFC01 (sample SAMN13153342, study PRJNA577476) | soil metagenome | isolation source: 120 cm saprolite under Douglas fir tree site 2 hole 2 replicate 1 | place: USA:California | collected 2015-04-18 | reverse complement strand
AGGGCGCCAGCGAAGGCCGATAATGTGGTTTAACAAAATACTACGGCATATGGATGGGCGTAGTCGCGCGATTTATCGCGCTGCGGGGTTGGGGCGCGTCCCACTTGAGCGTGTGTGGCCTCACCACTCCGCCCCCGCGCGATAAATCGCGCAGCTACAAAAAACGATATCCACATTAAATTTTTACAGATTCCCGCGTAGCTCCTGTTCGTGCTCAAGGGCTTCAAAAAGGGCCTTGAAATTCCCCTCGCCAAAGCCGCGGGCGCCCTTGCGCTCGATGACCTCGAAGAAGACCGTGGGACGGTTGACAATGGGCTTGGAGAAGATTTGTAGCAGGTAACCTTCATCGTCGTGATCGACCAGGATACCCAGCTCTGCCAGGTCCTTTACATTCTCAGCAATACTGCCAACGCGATCCAGCACCGTATCATAGTACGAGGATGGAGTCCTTAGAAAATCGACGCCTCGCTCCTGTAAGCCTCGTACCGTCGAGACAATATCGGAAGTGTTCAGCGCAATATGTTGTACACCGGGGCCACGATAGAAGTCCAGGTATTCTTCGATTTGCGATTTACGCCGTCCCTGGGCAGGCTCGTTAATAGGGAATTTGATACGCCCGCTGCCATTCTGCATCACCTTGGACATCAGCGCGGAATATTCGGTACTGATTGCGCGGTCATCAAAGTGAACGAGCTGCGTGAAGCCCAGAACACGCTCGTAGAATGCCACCCACTCGTTCATCTTGCCCAGCTCGACATTGCCTACAACATGATCGATGGCAGCCAGGCCGACAGGCCGGGCCCGGCGGGGAACACTCGTGTCTAGAGCCTGGTACCCAGGCATGAAGACGCCTTTATAATCCTGGCGTTCGATAAAGGGAAGAATGGTATCACCATAAATAGCAATAGCCGAGGTCTTCACCATACCGTAATCATCTTTGCGCGTGGCTGGCTCCCACACACCTCGCGCGCCACGGCTCGTCGCTTCGCGATACGCGCGCTCGGCGTCATCGACACGCAAAGCGATGCTTTTAACGCCATCGCCATGGAGCTTGATATGCTCGGCCATCTCGCCTTCTGGACCAAGTGGTGAGGTTACCACCAAACGGACATTGCCCTGCTCGAGAACATAGCTGCTGCGGTCACGCATACCTGTCTCTAAGCCGGCATATGCGATAGGAGTGAAGCCCCAGGCGTGGCTAAAGTAATATGCTGATTGCTTGGCATTGCCTACGTAGAACTCCAGGTAGTCGAAATTCTGAATGGGCATGAAATCCTGTTCAGGCATTGATCGCTCTCCTTACAAATGAAAGACACAGGAGCCGGGGCAGGAGCGGCGAACAGAATGACGCTGCTGACAAACATCCCGAAACCCCTTTGTTTCGTACGCTGCATGCAGTAGGGGGTACCCTCGCTGGTGCTTACACATAAATATCACGTCTACTGCCATTATACGTGACCCAGAGATACCCCCGCAAGTGAACAAAATGCACCTTTTTGGAGATAGACAGGTTCCCATGCGTCATGTTATGATAGGCAGGGCAAATTTGCCTGGCTATTATCGATCTATCGTGTCGTCAAGAATTACCAGAGCAAAAGGAGAACGCATATGTCTTATGACCCAAACCAGCCACCTAATTCCGGGTATGGTACCCCGCCCTATGGACAGCCACAGCCCCCTTATGGTCAGCCGCAGCAGGGCCCCTATGGCCCGCCTCCGCAAGGACCTTATGGCCAACCACAACCCCCTTACGTTCAACCACAGGGTCCTTACGTTCAGCCACAGCCCCCTTATGGTGCTCCCTACCAGCAACCGGGTTATGATTACCCTCCACCACAGGCAGCACCTCTCCCACTAGGCGAGGCGATCCGGCAGCTTCCGAACCAGTACATCAGAGTATTGACCAAACCATCTGCAGCGACGTTTGCCGCGGAGCAGGGCAAAGCAGCCTGGAACATTGTGTGGATACAACTGCTCATCTACGCTGTTATCCTTGCCGCCTTAGGTTATATTGGAAGCTTGATCGGGCTTTCCTTTGGCGCTTTCAGCTCCCTAATGAACACGGGCAGTTTAAGCTCTTCAGGTATTAATCCCGGGACATTACAAGCCGTTGCGGCAAGCAGTTCTTTTGGCGAGATAATTCTTGTACCGCTGGACTTCTTCATTGTTGTAGGAATTTACTACCTGCTTGCCAAAGCTTTTGGTGGGCAGGGAACATTCCTGGCACAGGGTTATAGCTTTCTTTTGTACCACGTGCCAATTGGCATCCTTAGTGGTGTAATTGGCTTGATCCCTATTCTTGGCGGCATCGTTGCTTTCGCACTGTATATCTACGGCATTGTACTCAATGTCTTCCTCATCATGGCTACTCACCGCATGAGTGGGGGAAAGGCTACGGCAGTCGTACTCATTCCAATTGCCGTGATTGCCGTGCTGGTTTGTGCTCTCGGCGTTATCTTCTTTGCGCTCATCGCCGCCGCTCTCAGGCAAACGCATCCTTAATGCCTGGTCATACAAACAAAATCCTTTCCTGGGCACCTCTTGCAGGTGCCCAATACGCGTCAACCGAAGATACCTAGACGAAGGCCTTGTCCTGTAGGGGCGGGGTGGAGCGAGTCCCAGGAGCGGGCGGCCATAAAGGCCCTCCCCCCGCCTCTCGTCCACTCCCGCCCCTACGGAATCGAAAGCATTTCTCAAGAGTTTCTCAAGATTCACAAAAAGTGCCATCACGGCCTCTATGAAAGATAGACAGTAAAGATACCCCATGCTATGATGAAAACAATAAGTGCCTGGTCAAATTGGCCAGCATTTCTTATTGCAAAGCATGTGAACGCAGAGCGCAGGAGGCCAACCAACAGTGGATACTCTCGTTGGCACGTCCCTTGGCGGATATACCCTTATACGACTGCTGGGCAGCGGGGGCATGGGCGCAGTCTACCTGTCAGCAGACTCGACCATTGGCCAGCAGGTAGCCATTAAGATTGTGCGTACCGACGCCGCTGATTACCCGGATATAGCTTCGGCGATTCGAGCGGCAGAGCGTTTCAAGCAAGAAGCAAGAGCTGTAGCCAGCCTGGATCACCTGCATATCCTGCCACTCTATCGCTATGGTGAGGAGCAGACGGACAATGGCCAGCGGGCATATATGGTTATGCAGTACCGGCCGGAGGGTTCTTTATGGGATTGGATTCGGCAGCGGGCAAGCCAGGCTCTTTCTGGGTTACCTGGCATATCTCCTTCTCGTTCACCAGGCACGGGCGGCCACAAGGGCCCCCACTCCGCTCCACACCACTCCCGCCCCTACGGAGTAGTCGCTCATACCTGGCCGTTGGACGTAGAAGAGGCCGCCGAGTATCTGCGTCAAGCCGCCTCTGCGCTGCAATATGCTCATGATAAGGGCATTATCCACCGCGACATCAAGCCTGCCAATTTTCTGCTACGCTTTGAAGAGGGCCAGAGAGCAGGGCGACCGCAAGGGTCGCCCCTACATGACATAGTTGAGAACACACCTATTCAGAGAGCAGGGCGACCGCAAGGGTCGCCCCTACATGACATGGGTGAGAATTTGTCTACTGTACACCTATTGCTCTCCGATTTTGGCCTGGCAAAGTTCTTCTCTTCAAGTTCCGCGACAAGCCATATCTTCGGCACGCCAATATACATGGCCCCTGAACAGTTTAACGGAGAAGCCGGGCCGGAGAGCGACCAATATGCGCTCGCCATCATGATCTACTACTTGCTCACCGGGCACCCACCCTTCGAGGGTGACCCCATGCGCCTGATGCACCAGCACCTCTTTACAGAACCGCCGCTCCCGCGCGGGTTTAATCCCGCCCTGCCGGAAGGTGTTGAGGCTGCATTGCTACAGGCTCTCTCCAAGAAGCCTTCCGACCGTCACCCTTCCATCGCAGCATTCGCCAATGCCTTCGCGCAAGGCATAGCAGAGACGACCGTGGTGCCCATACGTGGAACACCTTCCCAGGCGGGACCGCAGCGTAGCCTGCCTTTGCCAGTAAAGGTGCAGGGTAGCGCAAAGCAACTACAAACACCACTGCCAGGCAACTCTCATCAAATAGCAGCCTTTAACCCGCTCATTGTGCAAGGACAAATGATCACCCAGGCAGCACCGGAGGCGCCTACGGTAGCAAACAGCTCGTCAGCCGTGCAGCCAGCAGTCTCGCAAGCAGGATTGCTACAGGCATCACCAGATACACCGACAGTTGCACAGGTAACTCCAGCGCAGGCAAACGCGGCACTGGCTCCAACGGTATTTCCCTTAACACCTCAAGTGGGCAATAATGATGGCCGGGCAGAAACACCTCGTGGCAGGACCTCTCCTACATCTGCGCTGCCATCTTCTCCTGGCCAGCCGCTCCTGGCAACACCCGTGCCAGCGCAACCTATACAGGTCAGCCTCCCGCCAGCGCCTGACCAGCAGCGAGTGAGCCGGCGCAGTGCCCTCGGCTGGATTATCGGCGGAGTAGCAGCCGTGGGGATAGGCAGCGGTGTAGGCATCTACTTTTACACACGGCACCGCACGCCTACGGATGCCCTGTATGTCCTCAGGGGACATAGCGATACGGTCACAAGCCTCAACTGGTCACCCGACGGATTTCAACTGGTATCAGGTTCCCGCGATAGCACGGCACGCACCTGGTTGACTAACGATCAAACTTCTTCTGTTACCTACAAAGGTCACTCTGCAGCGATCCTGGCTGTAGCATGGAGCCCTGACGGTACGCTATTGGCATCCGGCGGGGAAGACAAAACAGTACAATTATGGAACACCGCAGGAGCCTTGCTGCACAGCTTCTCCGACTGGGGAGCCTCTATCAGTTCCCTGGCCTGGGAGAACAATGGCAAAGCACTCTTCGTCGGCACCCTTGGCGCGGGAGTGCATGAACTACTCCTGAACACGGGCGAGCGACCTGGAAGGAGTAATAAAACATACATTCACGCGGTAGCACTCTCACCCGGTGGAAACTACCTCGCTGTCGGAGCTGCTAGTGGACAGGTAGTCATTGTCAATACAGTAACCTTCAAGTATGCCTTCTACCGGCGTCACACGGGCCCTGTCCTTGCTCTCGCCTGGTCTCAGGATGGCACCATGCTGGCGTCGGGGGGTACTGATACTCTCGCTCAAGTATGGGATCCTACGACAGGCGCTACCCTGCATAGCCTGCCGCATGGTGGAGCGGTAAACGGGATCGCCTGGGAGCCGGGCAACACGGGTCGCCTGGCCAGCTCTTCCGCTGATAGCAAAGTGCGCCTGTGGGATATCAATAGCGGCGATTATAAGGTGTACACCGGCCACGGGGGCGCGGTTACCTCGGCGGCCTGGGGTCTCGGCGGCCTGGCCACAGGCTCAGCGGACACCGACATTATTGCCTGGCGAGTATAGGGAAGGGACTGCCCTCTCCCCCTGACAGATTTGGCGAATGGCGTCCCACGCGCTTCCGCTCTGGCGTAGAGGCGACATTTATGGCGCGAGTCCGGCCCCCGCCCCGGCGCGATCAATCGCGCTGCTACGCCCCTACGAAAATGTGTCGGGGAGAGGGAAGGAACTGTCAGGTCAGTTGCAGAGATCGATCACGCTATTTGCCGTCGTACCGTCAGCGAGCTAAGCAGGACCATCAACAGCGCAAAGACCACTAGCGCCATCAACTGTCCTGATATCTCGCTGAAGCTATCACCTTTGAGCATTACCCCGCGCAGCGCGTCATTTGCATAGGTCAGTGGGAGAACGTACGAGATTGGCCGCAAGAGCGCCGGTAACTGCGCAATCGGCCAGAAGATGCCCGACAAGAAGACCTGGATGCCAAAAACCAGCGGCATGAACTGCACGATCTGGAATTCATTCTGCGCGAACGTCGAAAGGAAGATGCCAAGGTTGACGCTGCCAATGGTGAGCAGCACCGAGACCAAAAAGACTAAAGCCAGGTTGCCGCTGTAATGCACCTGCAAGGCAAAGACAACGAAGAGCAGAATTACCAGCGATTGTATGAGGGCAAACATGGTAAAACCGCAGACATACCCGATGACGAGTTCTGCGCGCGTCAGGGGCGAGGCCATCACTCGCTCTATTGTCCCCTGTGAGCGCTCACGCAGGAATGCCACCGAGGTCAGCAGAAACACGAAGAAGAACGAAAAAATGCCGATAAACACGGGAGCAATGGAGTCGTTGAAGGTATACTGAGGACCGCCATACAGGTAACGCGGATCGTTCACCGTAAAGGGTATGTTTCCAACAGGGGTTGACGGCACACCCTGCACGCTTGCATCCGCATCGCCGTTCCTGAGTGTAGCATCAACCTGGTCGGTCCTGATATTGATAGTTTTCAGCTTATCTTTTCCCGGCAACAGGTTATCGATGAGAGTATCGATGCGATCACTTCCTTGCCCGCTGGGCCGCACCAGGGCCAGCGTATGTAAACTGCTCGTGTTTGTAAGTACCACGTAGAGCAGCGTCATGACAAGGAGCGGAGCAATGAAAATTAGCGCGAGCGTCCGTCTATCGCGCAGTACTTGCCGGATGATGCGGCTGGCAAGAGCTAGGATACGTGCGACATTCATGATTGTACCTCCTTGTTATTCCGACCGCCAACGCCCCCTCGATCAATCGGGCTCCCTCGATAAATCGGGGAGCTACGACGCGGCTAGCTGCGCTCAGGCGGTCGGAGAGGAAGCTCCTGTTGCCTGGCAAAGTGGAGAAAGGCATCTTCCATGTTGTCTTTTCCCGATTGGTGCAGCAATTCCTGGGGAGCATCCTGTGCCAGCAGCGCACCATTACGCATCAACCCCAGGCGCGTACAACGTGAAGCCTCGTCGAGATGGTGCGTGGATACGATGATAGTCACTCCTTCCTGGTTCAACTGGTCAAAATAGTCCCAGAAAGAACGGCGCAGTTCGGGATCAACTCCTACGGTTGGCTCGTCAAGTACCGCCAACCGGGGATGATGTACCAGCGCGCACGCGAGAGAGAGGCGCTGGCGCATACCACCGCTGAAGGTTCCCACAACATCGTTGGCGCGCTCAGCCAGGACTACGCGTTCTAACATCTCCGAGATGCGCTGCCGCTGCTCTCTACCACGCAAGCCATAAATATTGCAGAAAAATTGCATGTTCTCTCTTGCTGTCAGGTCGAGGTAGAGAGCGCTGAGTTGGGTCATATACCCCAGGTAGAGTGAGATTCTGGCGTTTGGTATCCGCTCACCCATAATCTGTATCGTGCCGCTCGCCGGGCGTATCAAGCCCACCAGCATTCGAATAAGTGTGGTTTTCCCTGAACCATTGGGGCCGATCAAGCCGAATGTCTCACCGGCATTGATGGTCATACTGAGCTTATTCACTGCGTGTAACTTGCCAAATTGCTTGACAAGCCCCCTGGCAACGACCATGGGCTCGCCATTGGCAATACCAGTTATCGACCTGTCAGACCGGCTTTTCGCACGAAGAACTGTCTTCTCTGGAGGCCGATCTCCAGTATTCTCGGGAACAGGTATCGTTTCTGACATAGCCTGCCTCCTGCTCAATGGTTAACCAACGCCATGTGCAAGTTCTTTCTTCAAGTGCCGCCTGCGGCGGCGAGAGGAGGAAAAGGGATTGGGGACACCCCAAACCCCGTCAGGGGCGGCAGCCCCTGAACCCTGCTCAGAAAAACATGCACATCGGGTTAACTAATTGATTGATTAATATGTGTCAAACCAAACATTACGCTCGCGGAGCGATGCCGGAGAATAGTGTGTCGACGATGGCATCCGCAATCTGCTCAGGTGTGTACTGTAATGCCAGTGGATCACGTATAATGTGACGACGTAGTACAAAGCCCATGACGCTTCCTAGAAATACTTGTGCAGCCAGCGAAGCGTCCGACCGCCGCAGCTCACCTGCCTCCATTTTGGACTCAAGGTAGCTCGTCAGGAAACCCATTACTCGCTGAATAAAACCAGCCACCATCGGTGTCATCTCCGGGTTATGCACAATCTCCGGCAGCATTACCCGCATTACCCGAATAAAATTTTCGCCCTCGATAATGCTCAATATCTGGCGGATGATGAAACGCAGGAACGCCTCCGGCGGCAATGCCAGCACCTGGGGCGTGAGAGATGTCAGCAGCCGTATGGGCGAGCGACTCTCAACCATTGCCTCCAGTAACTTTTCCTTGCTCTCGAAGTAGTAGTAAATCAAGCCGGGAGTGATGCCTGCTTCACGAGCCACGTCCTTGTTCGTTGCTTTCGTAAAACCCTTCTCTGAAAATACATGCATGGCAGCATCTATAATCTGTTCTCGACGATCCTCTACTACTTTCGGCGTCCTCGCCATACTCACACCATTTCTACAGTACCAGTATCCAACAGGATAACTTTAATTGACTGACCGATTAATAACAAGTATAAAGCAGGACAGAAGAAAAGTCAAGGAGCGGCGGTTCTGAAAAGTCAGTTTTTAAGTGCGGCGCGGGAATTCCCATCTCCTTCTGGGAGATGGGAGCGTCACGAGACTAAGTCGAACTGCTGCACATCGAGAACACGCGCCAGCAAGCGTACGTGATACGGTTGGGGGTCTTCACGTCCATTTTCCAGGTGGGCAATGGTATCCCGGCGAATGCCCGTCATATCTGATAGTTGTCCAAGGCTCAGCCCTTTACGTTGTCGAAGAGTGCGAAGATGGGGTAGCTGACAGTTGCCAAATAGCATAAACTATCGTATACTATCATTAATTCTTTTGATAGAGGCTATAGGTCTATGGCAAAGCAAGCACAGAAGTTATTCCGAGTCGGAGCAGCCGCTCATGAATTGGGGTTGCACCCAATGACCGTCCGACGATGGATCAAAGCTGGCCGTATTCGGGTGGTCCAGGTAGGCCGAGAGATGCGCATTCCGCGCTCGGAGATCGAACGGATGGTAGGCGCATCCGACGAGCGATTTCTCGTCCTCTATGGACGCGTCAGTGGACATGGACAAAAGGATGATTTGGAGACGCAGCTTGAACGTCTTCAGGCATGGGCACGAACCGAGCGGAAAGGGCAAGAAATGCTCGTGCTCTCTGATATTGGCAGCGGCCTGAAAGCGGGGCGCAGACACCTCCAGCGCTTACTCAAGCTGGTGTGTGAGGATAAAGTGGCAGAAGTGGCCATCATCTACGAAGATCGGTTGACCCGCTTCGGACAAGCATTTTTGGAAACGTTGTTTTCTTGCTTTGGCGTGAGGCTGACTGTTTTGGAACCAGGGGAAGAGAAAACGCCGGAGCAGGAGTTGACGGATGATTTGCTCGCGCTCATTGCCTCGTTTTCTGGTCGATTGTATGGTATGCATTCTCACAAACAGAAGGAGCTGCTGCAATGCGCACAAGCCGTCCTCACCAGCCCCTAACCTACGATGTGCGTTTGCCTGACGAAGCCCAAGCAGATGCTCTTCGCCTCCTTGATGAGAGTCGCGCCATCGTCAATCAGGCGCTAACACTGCTCTGGCCGTACCTCGACGAATTTGGCAGGGAGCGTGTTGGCCCTGCCTGGAAACAGGTCGGCAAGTACATGGGCTCCCCGCAGTATCACGGAGATCGGCAATGGCGGTGCGAAAGTGAAACGGTGGGGCGGATTTTACGCCAACAAGCGGAGCGCAAGAAAGCGTTTGAACTGGTCCAGCCCATTCTCTCCGATGGCTTCATTCGTCCTAAAACAGAGAAGCGACCGGCAGGCAAAAACCGTCCGGCGATCAAGGAAGCTGTTACCAGCTTGCAAAAAAGCCTGGAAGAGGATGAGACCAGCTTTGTCGCGCTGCAAAATGTCATCGAACAAGCATGCAATTTTTTCTTCCAACAGGATCGCTTTCCCACCAGTTACGAAGAACTGCAACCCCTTCCGCTCCTGAAAGTGGGCATGCTGACCTATGCCGGCGACGACGGACGCGAAAAGGGGCAGGCATATCGTCTGGCTCTCGACGTAGATGCGGGGGTGGCACGGTTTCGGTTTCGCTATCCGGACGAGGCGGGAGTCTGGCAGTGGCGCAAAGTGGACACCATCATTCCTTTGCCAGCGTGTGTCACAGAACGCCTCAAGCAGGGGGAACTCATGGCTCCCACCCTGCGTGAAGAACGGCGGGCCGACGGGGAACGGTTCGCCGTGCTGGACTTCATCATCGAG
>WNFC01017899.1_pt1 | contig 10141 bp, 9 predicted proteins | sample 5400541 | NCBI WGS metagenome assembly WNFC01 (sample SAMN13153342, study PRJNA577476) | soil metagenome | isolation source: 120 cm saprolite under Douglas fir tree site 2 hole 2 replicate 1 | place: USA:California | collected 2015-04-18 | reverse complement strand
CTTCTTCGTGCGGACGGGGGTTCATCCGTCGGAAGAGGTTCGGCCCGTGCCGAGTACGATCCCGCCGCCCACCAGATCGGCCGTGATCCTTCCTCCGTCGCCCACGCCACGGACGACCTCCCTGCTGCCTTCGTCCCGCCCCCCCGCGACACCTCGCCCGAGCCCGCCGCCGCCGACCACGCCCCCGAGCACGACGATCGGCACGACCCTCCCCACGATCATCGTGGCGCCAGTTCCGATGACGACGTTGCCCCCCGTGACCACGACCACCGTCCCGTCGAAGCCCGAAGAGAGGCCGCCCAAGTGCCTCTCGTGTCCGCTTCCGCCGTATCCGCCGGCGGCCGAGAGATACGGCGCCGAGGGTAAGGTCGAGCTCGAGATCATGGTGGATGCCAGGGGAAACGTGATGGCGACGCGAGTGCTCAGCGGCCACAGCGCCTTCAGCGCGGCCGCCCAGAAAGCGGTCAAGGGCTGGCGGTTCGAGCCCGCGACCAGGGGCGGCGTACCCGTCGAGTACACGCTGACGAAGATCGTCGAGTTCAGGCAGGTCCCACGGCGCTGAGTCGTCGTCGGCCGCCTCTCATGAAGCGGTAGAGAGTCCGACCCGTTCGCGTGCGCAGGGTCTTGAGCGCGACGCGGGTGTTCCGCCGCCCAGACGGACGATGGCAGCAGGCCGGGAGGGGCGTAGGATGGCGCCCATCCTCGGCGCCGCCATGGTACCGCCGAACCGCAGGTCGCATGAGACTTGAAGCCGGCCCCACGACCGATGTGCCGCGCGATCCAGGCCCCGCGGCCACGGTGCGGGCGGCGGCCGTGGGTGCGGGACTCCTCATCGCCCAGCAGGTGGCGGCCAAGGTCGTCCGGGATGCGTTCTACCTGTCGCAGTTCCCGGTCACCACCCTGCCCCTGGCTCTGGGGGCGAGCGCGGGCTTGTCCTTCGTCGCGGTGGCGGCTCTCGCCCGGACGATGGCGCGACGGCCGCCGGCGCGCCTGCTCCCGCCGCTGCTCTTGGGCAGCGCCGGCCTCCTCATCGGCGAGTGGGGACTCAGCTTCGTCGCGCCGCGCGCGGCCGCCGCCCTGCTGTACCTCCACGTGGCGACCTTCGGGGCCACTCTCGTGTCCGCCTACTGGTCGCTCCTCAACGAGAGGTTCGATCCCCACGCGGCGCGGCGCGCCATGGGCACCATCGGGACCGGCGCCAGCCTGGGCGGGGTACTGGGTGGGGCGGTCACGTGGCGTGTGGCCGGGCTCGTGCGGGTGCCCACCCTGCTTCTCGGCCTGGCCGCGCTCCTCGCCTTGTGTGCGCTCGCCATCCGGGGCCTCGAGGGAACGGGGGCGGCCGCGGAGCCCTCACCGCCGCCGGCCGAAACCAAAGGGCAGTTCCGATGGCGCCTCTTCGGCCAGATCCCCTATCTCCGTTCGCTGGCCGCGCTCATCGCGCTCTGCGCGTTCATCGAGGCCCTCCTGGACTATGCGTTCAACGCCGCCGCCGTCACCCGTTTCGCGCACGGAGAGGCCCTGGTCGGATTCTTCGCCGCGTTCCACACCGTGAGCGGCCTGCTGGCCCTCCTCGTCCAGGCCGCGCTCGTGCGCTCGTCGCTCACACGCCTGGGTCTGGCGGGGACGCTCGCCACCCATCCCCTCGGCGTGGCCGTCCTGGCCGGAGCGGTGGTGGCGGCGCCGCGGATGGGGACGATCGTCGCGTTGCGGGCGGCGGAAGCGGTGCTGCGGCATTCCACCTTCCGATCCGCCTATGAGCTCCTCTACACGCCGTTGCCGCCGTCACAGAAGCGGCCGGCCAAACCGCTGGTGGACGTCGGGGCCGATCGCGTCGGCACGCTCGCGGGAAGCGCGGCGACCGCACTCGTGCTGGCGGTGATGGGAGGCCACGCGACGCAGGGCCTGGCCGTGCTCGCCGGGGGGGGCGCGGTGCTCATGCTGGCCATCGCCCTGCGCTTCCATCGCGCCTACGTGATCGCGCTGGTGGACAGCCTGCGCGCGGGCGCGGTGCGGCTCGAGGAGGCGGAAGTCGTCGATGCGACGACGCGGCAGACGATGGAGACATACTCACGGGCCGAGCCGGCGGCCTCACCCAGGACGCCGCCGGCCGCTCCGAGCCTCGCGCCGGCCGGATCGCCGGAGGATGCGGATGCGAACGTGCGCCGAGCCGCCGACCTGCGGTCCGGCGACATCGTCCGGATCCGGGGTGCCCTCTCCCAGGGGCTCGTCGAGCCGGCGCTGGTGGCGGCGGCTCTGCCCCTGCTCCGGCGGGACGACCTGTTCGGCGACGTGATTCCCGCCCTGCGCCGCGCTGCGCCCGCGTGCACGGGCCAGCTCCTCGATGCGCTGCTGGACGAGCGCGTCGATCCGGTGATCCGGCGGAGGATCCCGCGCGTGCTGGCGTCGGTGCCGACGCAGCGGGCGGCCGACGGGCTGCTCGCGGGGCTGGAATCCGAGCGCCTCGACCTGCGCTACCGCTGCGCGCAGGCGCTCGTCCGGCTGAGCCAGCGCGCGGTGGTGTCGATTCCCGCGGCAAGGGTCTTCGCGGTGGCCCGCCGTGAGATCGAGGGGATGGGCGCGCGCGGAGGCAGCCGCCTCGAGCACGTGTTTGCCATCCTTTCGCTCGCCCTCGAGCGCGAGCCCATCGAGATTGCGCTGCGCGCGCTGCGGGGGCGCGATCCCACGTTGCGGGGGACCGCCCTCGAGTACCTCGACCACGTGCTTCCGCCCGGCATACGGGAGGCTCTCTGGCCGCGCCTGGGCCTGGCCGCCGCGCCGCCGGCCCGGCGCCCCGTCGACGACGTTCGCGACGAGCTACTCCGGTCGTCCTCGCGGTGGACGACGGGGGAGCGGCGGCTCCGGAGCAGCGCCGGCCACTGAAGGCGGGCTGCGCCCTCAGCCGTCGAGGCCGAGGCGCGTCATCTTGAGGGCCAGGCCGTTGCGCGAGACGCGCAGCAGCCGGGCCGCCTCCGTGCGGTTGCCCCCGGTGCGCGCGAGCGCTTCCTTGATGAGCCGCTCCTCGAGCGCGTCGACGTGAGGCTGCAGCTCGAGCGAGTCGGCCGCGGCCGCCTCGCGGCGAGGCCGGGGGGCGCGGATCCCGTCGCGCAGCATGCCGTACTCGATGGCCTCTCCGGCGAGGCAGCCGTGGAGGAGGCGCTGCAGCTCGTGCCCCAGCTCGCGTACGTTGCCCGGCCAATCGTAATCGACGAGCGCGGCCAGGGCCTTCCCCGTGACGCCGCGGATCGGTTTTCCGGAAGCCACGGCCAGGGGCCGCAGGAGTCCATCCACGAGGCCCGGAATGTCTCCACGGCGCTCGCGCAGGGGAGGGATCCGCAGGACGGCCCCGCAGAGCCGGTAGAACAGGTCGGCGCGGAACTGCGCGTCGTCGATCCGAGAGGCCAGGTCCACGTTCGTCGCGGACACGATCCGGAGATCGACGCGCACGGCCGGCGCGGCCAGGGGCTCGACCTCTCCCGTCTCGAGGACGCGCAGGAGCTTGGCCTGAAGCCCGAGGCTCATGTCGCCGATCTCGTCCAGGAACAGCGTCCCGCCGTGCGCGACCTGGAACCGTCCCGGCCTCGCGGCCACGCCGGTGGCCGCGCCCTTTCCGACCCCGAAGAGCTCGGCCTCGAGCAGCTCGGCCGGGATGGCCGCGCAGTTGACGGCGACGAAGGGTCCGCTCGCGCGCGAGGACGACAGGTGAAGGGCGCGCGCGAAATCCTCCTTGCCCACGCCCGTCTCGCCGATGAGGAGCACAGGCAGGCTGGTGTCCGCGATCGGCTCCATGCGTCCGTACAGCTCGACCATGCCGCGGGCGGTGCCTCGGACGTGGCGAGCGGGAAAGACGAGGGGCCGTCGGGGCGCAGAGGCGGCGGCCGTCGGCGCCGGCGCCAGGTCCGCCCAGGCCACGATCTGGACGAGGATCCGCAGCGCCGGCTCGACGGACGGTGTGGCGGGGCGCCTCCAGGCCAGGAGCATGCGCGCGGGCGCGCCGGCCACCGCCGCCCAGAACAGATCGGGAGCGCCCGACACGGTGCCCGACGACAGCGGCGAGGCCGCGCTCGCCGCGCGGACGGCCTCGAGGACGCACGCCTCGTCCAGGCCGGGCAGCGATCCCGCGGCGCCCATGATCACGGGAGCGCCGTCCCGGATCTCCACCATGCAGCATCCCTGCAGGCCCGCCTCTTCGACGAGGATGGCGAGGGCGCCGCCCAGACCGGCGGCCCCCGAACGCAGGAGGGGGATGACCTGCTCCAGGACGGGGAGCCATTCGGGCGTGTCCCCTCCCGCCCAGGTCGCCGTCGCGCGGGAAGGATCTGCGGCCGACGGCGGCGCCGCCGCGTCCGGGCTCAGCACCACGGCCAGCTCGACGTCCTGCTCGTCCACCGCTTCCAGCCGCAACGCGACGGGGCCGAAGCGCACCTCGTCGCCCGGGGCCAGCGTCGCGGAGGAGACGCGCGTGCCGTTGACGTACACGCCGTTCTTGCTCTCGAGGTCGCCGACCTCGACCGTGCCGTCACCCGGACGGAGGGTGGCGTGATGTCGGGACACGCCCACGACCGGAAGGACGACCTCGTTCGTGGACGCGCTTCCGACCTTCGCCTCTGCGAGCGGAAGCACGAACGTGCGCACGGTGTCTCCGACCTCGCCTCTCAGTCGGAGCCGCATGCGCATCTCGGGGAGGATGTTAGGAAGAGGGCATGCCGGCGTCAAGAGAAGAGATCCGCGCGCCTCGCGCCGACTTGACCGCTGATCCCCGCCGGGCGGCGCGGCGATGCTACGCTGGAACCGAGGAGATCAGCATGGCCAACTCGAGACGGACGCGACGCGCGGGACTGTTCCTCCTACTGGGTGCGGTGAGCCTGTCGGCGCTGGGTTGCGCGGGGACGACCATCTCGCGAATCCTGGCCGAGCCGCAGCGGTACACCCATCGCGGCGACGTCCGCCTCGACGGCGACGTCGTCGAAAGCATGTCCTTCCTCGGCCACGGCGCCTACAAGCTCGACGATGGCACGGGCACGATCTGGGTCATCTCCAATCACGGGGTGCCGCGGCGCGGCGCGCGGGTGAAGGTGCACGGCCGAATCCGGGACGTCGTGGACGTCAGCACGATCATGCGGCTGCCGGAGCAGATCGGCTCCGGGCTCGTGATGACCGACGCCTACCATCGCGGACGTTAGGGGCGCCACCGCCGGTCAGCTCGGGCGCGCGCGCTGACGAGCACGCCTCACGGGTGCCGTCTTCCGGGCAGAGGCCGCGCGGCCGGACGAGACCTTCGTGCGTCCGGCGCGGGTGGCCGCGCGCGCCAGCGGTACGCCCGTCTGGCCCGCGCCCGCCGCCGTCCGCGGCCGGCGCACCACGCCCATCGCCTCTGCGACCAGCGTCTCCGGCGGCCGCCGGCCGTCCGCGAAAGCGAAGATGTGGATGTGGTCGCGATTCTCGCGCAGCGACTCCACGCGGCCCGCGCGCTCGTCCTCCGCCACCATCTCCATCAGCGTGTCCTGCTCGGGTCCCGGCATGTAGTGGTAGTAGACGTCGTAGGCCAGCCCGGTCGTGTGCGGCGGGATGGAGATGCGCGTCGCATTCGGGTTGGTCTCGCCGAGCTGGCGCTGGTACTGCTCCGTGCGGACGAGCGACGTGACGGGCAACGGACGCCCGAACTTCGCGCGATAGCGCGCGGCAAGGTCCAGCAGGCGGTCCCGCGCCGGCGGGCGGAGGAAGCTCAGCAGGCGCCCGCGGAAGGCGCGGCGGTCCTGCGGCTCGTCCAGGTCGTACCTGCGCTTGCCGAGCCGCTGCGTGAGGTCGTCGAGGGTCTGCCGCTCGGCCACCAGCGTGCGGCGCCGCTCCGGGTCGTCATACCAAGTGGCCGCCTCCCGGCGCTGCTTCTCGAGCGCGGCCGCCTCCTGGCGGGCGCAGCGAGCCTCGGCGAGGAGGGCGCGCCGCTTTCGCGCCTGCGCGCGCGGGAGCTTCGCGGCCTGGGCGGACGCAGCCGCCGCGTCCGCTTTCCGGGCCTCGGCCGTCGCCGACCACTGCGCCGCCGCGTCCTCGAAGAGGTCGTACCGCGAATACAACGGGATCTCCCGACCCGTCGCGCGGTCGTAGTGTGCGAGCGGCTCGCCGGTGGCGTTGGCGCCCACGCCGTAGAGGATGTGGTCCTTGCCGATGGCGGGAACCTCCACCATCTCGCCGCGTTCGATCATCTGGGCGAGGTCGGCCTCGTCCTTGGGGATCGGATAGTCCTGCTCCATCCAGCCCGCCACCTGCAGCGCGAGGAACCGCTTCTTGTCCGGATAGTGCCGCAGCTCGGCGGGAACGTGGACACGCGCGGCGCGCCCGATGGGCTGGCCGCGGTCCTCTTCGACGAGCCGGGCGGCCTCTCGCCAGGGATTCACCTCCGAAGGCAACACCGCCGGCGGCGGAGCCGCCGCGGTCTCCGGCGCCGCCACCGGCGCGACGGCGCGGCGTTGAAAGTGGAAGACGGCCAGACCGGCCACGAGCAGCGCCGGAACGAGAAGCCACCACCACGCGAGGCGGCGCTTCCGACGCTCCCGTCGACCCTGCCGTGGTTCGTTCACATCCCCTCCCGGTCTTCGACCTTGCCCCCACTGGAGCAAGACCCGTTCCGCCGAAACGTTTCGGCAAAGCCACCCGACGACGCCAAAAAGACCTTGACCCCGGCTTCGCGGAGGCGCAGGGTACGAATCGGAGACGGCGTGGTGGTGTCCAAGACAAGGCGAAAGTCGGTTGACGTCCGGCCCGGCGCGCCGCGCCTGCGCCCCGTCGGCGAATCCGGTGGGCCTCCGCCGACCTGCGCGACCGCCGTCACCGCCGAGGCCCTGCGCACCGGCGTCGTCCCCTGCGCGGGTCGCAACCGCCAGCGCACGGAGATCCCGCGCGAGGGGGAGACCATCCGCGCCGGTGATCCCGACGACCGCGTGCTGGCCAACGAGTACGCCGGCGAAGAGACGCCGGGCGGGAGTGCGACCACCCCCGACCAGAACGAAGTCGATGCGATCGGGCGCGCGTACGGCTTGCAGGAGGAAGACGCGGGCGCGCTGCGCTGCGCGTCGGAGATCCTGAGCCGGCGCGATCGCCGCCGGTCCGAGCTGATCCCGCCGCGCCGTCCCGCCTAGTGACGCCGGGCCCGACCCTGCCGTTCCCCGAGAGCCTTTGTCATCGCTGCGGGGCGCCGCCGCGCCTCGTGACGAGCGACCGCGGGTCCATCTTCATCTATTGCCCGCTCCTGCAGCGCTACCCGGCCCAGCCCGTCGTGGCCTGCGACGTCTTCGTGCCGCGCGCGGACGCCCGCTGAGGTCGGCGGCCGGCCGGGTCAGGCCCGCTTGGCGCCGCATTCGGGGCAGAACTTTGCCCCCGCCGCCATCTTGGCCCCGCACTGCCCGCAGGCGTCGCGCGGCCGGAGCGTCGCCCCGCACTCCGGGCAGAATTTGCCGCCCGAGGTCTGCGCGCTGCACTTGGGGCATCGGGCAACCATCGGGTTGTCGAGGTCGAGACCCTTCGTCTGATCGCGCTCGCGCACCTTGGAGTGGATCTGCTCCACCTGGGCCTGGGCCTGGGCGGCGGCGATCTCTTCCTCGGTCTGGGGCGCACAGTTGGAGCACAGGCCCCGGTCCGCGTTCCAACAGACGGTGTTGCAGACCCAGTGGCCGCAGCGCACGCACTGCGTGAAGTGCGGCTTGACCTCGGTCACCGCCGTCTCCAGGGCGTCGTCATGCGCCTTGCCGCCCACGGCGCGCTGGATCTCGTAGGCGCTGTTGCCGGCCTGGCTGAAGACGATGAGTGCCATGGTCCCGCAATGTACGCGCGGGGCCCGTTCTCGTCAACGAAACCCCGCCGACGCGCCGTCATCGCACCGCGGCCCACTACAATGCGGCGGATGCTCGATCGCGCGCTTTCCGTCGCGGTGGAGTCGGCGCTCCAGGCCGGAGCGCGGCTGCGCTCCGACTTCCATCGCCCGGGCGGTCCGCGCGGCGGCGGCGACAAGGCGGACGCGGACACGGAGGCCGAGCGCGAGATCCGATCGCGGCTCACCGCGGCGTTCCCCCGATGGGGATATCGGGGCGAGGAGACCGGCGTGCAACCCGGCGAGCCGGGGGAGCCCATCTGGCTCGTCGATCCCAACGACGGGACTCGCGACTACCTGGCCGGCCGCCGCGGCAGCGCGGTCTCCATCGGCCTCCTGCGCGAAGGCCGGCCCGTCCTGGGCGTCGTGTTCGCGTTCGCGTACCCCGACGACGCCGGTGACCTCTTCACCTGGGCGGAAGGCACGGGTCCATTGCGACGCAACGGCCGCCCCGTCGAAAGCGCCCTCACCGACCAGCTTCGAACCACCGACGTCGTCCTCGTCTCCAGCAAGGGCGACCTGGATCCGGAAGGCAACCTGCGCAACGCCGCGCCCGCGCGCTACCGCAGCCTGCCCTCGGTCGCGCATCGTCTGGCCGTGGTCGCCAGCGGGGAGGCGGCGGCCGCCTCCTCGCTTTTCTCGCCTTGCGCGTGGGACTACGGCGCCGGCGGCGCGCTGCTGCGCGCGGCCGGAGGCTGCGTCCTGGACGAGTCCGGTCGCGAGGTGGCGTACGACCGGACGGGCGACAGCCGCTCACGCCGCGTGGTGGGCGGCGCGCCCGACGTCGCGTCGCGGCTGTCCGGGCGGCCGTGGGACGTGCACGCCGGCGCCTGGGGCCCCGAGCGTCCCGCCCGCCTCCGGCGCGGGGAAGCGGTCGCGGATGCGGCGCGCCTCGCCCGCGCGCAGGGCTGTCTTCTCGGTCAGGTCGCCGGGGACAGCCTGGGCGCGCTCGTGGAGTTTCAGTCCGCGGACGAGGTGGGCCGCGCCTACCCGGACGGCCCGCGGCAGCTCGTCGACGGTGGACGCTGGGACCTCCTCGCCGGCCAGCCGACCGACGACAGCGAGATGGCCCTCGCTCTCGCGCGGTCCATCGAGGGCGGCGACGGCTACGATCCCGGCCGTGCGTTCGAGGCCTATCAGCGGTGGCGGGCATCGGGACCTTTCGACGTCGGGAACACCGTTTCCGCCGCCCTGCAGGGCCGGCCCGACGACGGCAGCCAGGCCAACGGCTCGCTCATGCGCGCGAGCCCGCTGGGCATCCTCGGGCACCGCATGCCCGTGAACGAAGCGGCCGACCTCGCCCGCATCGACAGCGCGCTGACCCACCCCAATCCCGTTTGCGGCGATTCCGTGGCCGCGTTCGTCGTGGCCGTCGCGCACGCGATCGACCACGGTGACGGTGGAGAAGCGGCGTACGAGGCGGCGCTGGGCTGGGCGCGGCAGGCCCCGGCGGTGCCGCCCGTGCGCGAGGCCCTGGAAGCCGCCCGCCGCGCGCCTCCGAAGTGCGACGGTGTCTCGCAGGGCTGGGTCCTGCTCGCGTTGCAGAACGCGTTCTACGAAGTGCGGCACGCGCGCAGCGTCGAGGACGGGCTGGCGCGGACGGTCCTGTGCGGGGGCGACACCGACACCAACGCGGCCATCGCGGGCGCGCTGCTGGGAGCGATCCACGGGCGCGAGGGCGTTCCGGCCCGGTGGCGCTCGATGATCCTGAGCTGTCATCCCGTGGCCGCGGTGGCGCGTCACCCGCGCCCGATGGCGTACTGGCCGGTGGACGTGATGGAGCTGGCGGAGCGGCTCCTGCTCGCCGGCGAACGCTAGCCCGCCCGGAGCCGGGCCTCCGGTCTCACCAGGCGGGCGGACGCGCGAAGCCGTCGCCGCGCTCGCGCTCGCGTAAGCGGTCGCGATCCCACGGCGGTGACAGGAGGCCGAGCGCGCGCAGCGCGGGCGCGTACTCGTAGCGGACGGTGACGGTGTCGGCGGGCCGGGGCTGCGCGTCGAAGCGCGCGACCGTCGCCGGGTCCCAGGCCTGGCTGCCCCAGCCGGTTCCGGGATAGGCGCCCCCGCCCTCGGGCGACTTGCGCAGCGCGCCGTCCGACGAGCGCCTTTCGGGCGCCGCGGCGGCGTCCGGCGGCGCGCCTTCCGCCTTGTCGGAAGTCCCGGGCACGGCGCCTTCGCGCCGCGGCCTGTCCTCGGACTGCGCGGGCGGGTACGTCGGGCGATCCCAGGGTCCCGGCCACGGCGGCGACACGCGTGGACCAAAACGCTCGCGGTAGACCCAGG
>WNFC01015310.1_pt1 | contig 10141 bp, 10 predicted proteins | sample 5400541 | NCBI WGS metagenome assembly WNFC01 (sample SAMN13153342, study PRJNA577476) | soil metagenome | isolation source: 120 cm saprolite under Douglas fir tree site 2 hole 2 replicate 1 | place: USA:California | collected 2015-04-18 | reverse complement strand
CAACTCTCGCGTCACCCGACGCCACGCTCCACTGCGTCTGCAGAAATGCTAACAAAACCGTCGTGCAACCTGCCCATCGTGCAAAGATAGTGTGAGATATCCGCGCTAGAGAAGCGCTTGAGAATCACGCTTGCGCTGCTGTTTAATGAGTACTTGCGGACCGTGGAGCGGCACGCCCTTAAACGCGACTTACGTCACGTTGATCACATCCTATCCGGAACGATTGTTGATTCTGTCGGCAGTCGAATTCGAAGCCGAGATGTTTCCGAAGACCTCTACCTACTTGCGCATCAGGCCGCGGCGCGAGAAGGCAGCGTTCCGATTATTCAAATCGGAAACACGTGGGTCCCGGGCCTTGAATTCCAATTCGATGGCGACCCCTGGAAGCCTGAGCGTCGCGTAGCAGTGAAGCGTTCGAGAGAGCAATGGGCAGATAAAAGATTTCAAGTCGACAGTGCGTCGACGCGTGACATCCCAGACCTATTGGCGCGGCCATTGTCGTTCTTTTTGGGGTCTCGGCTCCGGTCGAAATCATCGCCCCGCGCCTCAGTTTCACCGAACGTCGCAGTCCACTCTCGGGAGCACGGCTGGCAGGTGATCTATACTCCGTTTTATCTCGCGCACCAGAACGGCCTTGGTCGCTCGACCCCTGCACACGGATTTGTCCCGCCCGGCAGATTCCGATTTGGCATTGCAAAGCCCGGCCGTGTCTTCTGGGATGAGACTGGTTGGGATATTCCGACCTCATCTCGCATCTTCGTGCCGCTGCCGCCCCCATGACCGTGAATGAAGTCCTCGCCGTTATTGGCGGCATAAAGCCGATCTTCAAGGCCGTCAGCGCGCTTGTCACGCTCACGGTAGGAAGGTTCGCATTTAAGTTTCAGCAAGACTTACCGGCACCGGTTCTGATTATCCTGGCCATCGCCGAAGTCTACGCCCTCTCCTTCATTCAGGACGCCGACGATCGGTCGGCCGTCTTGAAGTGGGCGGTCGCAGGCCTCATCGTTTCCTCCATCATTTTCCTCCTGGTATACCGATATTTCAGTTTTCAAAAGACGGTCCACAACAATCCGTCGTGGTGGCAATTCTGGCGCAGACAATACGACACCATTCGGGTGGTTGGCGGTTATTGGCTGCGGCCTGAAGCGAGGAATGTGATCGAACAGACCAATATCACGACGGCTGACTATTTTGCCGGTGTCGCCTTTGAGGAGGACAAGGTCTGGTCCGGTTTTTCGAGAGCGCTCTCGTGGCTCACGCTTGTCGTATCGTATTTTACCCTCATCCTCTGCGGAGTTGGCGTTCTGTTTCTCGTTATCGAAGGTCTGAGGACCTGACGGATGGAATTGCTACGTTTCGACTCTGCTGTTAAAGATCCATTCACAGCGGCCCGACCTTGCCATGCGGTTCGAGGCCTCGAGGTGTAATACGAACGTTGACACCCATGATGGAGTCTGGATCAGCGTCCAGAATCTTCAAGCCGCCGCCTTCGACGGGGTGCTTGGAAAACTTCTTGAATCCGATGAAGGTTGCCTCTGTGGGCCGTACTTTCTGAACGCCCGACCGCATGAGTTCTTTGATTAGCCGATTTTCCGCGCGCTTTACAGCCGTGAATTCTTCGATATTCCCGTTTCGAAAATGGATTTTGATCTCTCCTGACCAGGGGAGTGCGTCCTCACCGTCCAAGGTCAAGGCGACCGGCAGAGCCGTCAGGATCTTGCTGGAGACTACCATTTGTTCGCCGCCCTTCAGGGTGACCGGCGTATCGATCGGAATTAGCGTGGGATCTTTTGCGAATATTCGGTCCCACAACACAAATCGAACTTGGGGACCGATGCTTGGAAGCTTGTAGAGCACGCGTGCAATATGCTCGTTGCGCCCCTTGTCCGTGAACACGTTGATCTCGCGGCCTGCACCTATTTTGTCGACACTGCGCGTGAGCTGGTGCAGATACAGACTATCAGCCAATTCGAGATGGAGGTAGACGTTCTTTACGCTCTTCGGACTGGACGTCTCTATGACAAACCGGATCGGAGCAGAGAAGATCGTCTCGCCGTCAAATGGCAAAACGACATAGATTTCGTTGGCTACTTCCTTGTCGTAAACGAACGCCGCGAGCTCGTGTGATTGCACCGGGATATGGGATGGCGGTCTTGCCTGTTTCTGCCTCTTGGCTGCATCTTCAACAAAATCGAAGACATGACGACGAATGGACGTATATGGAGGAGTTGCACGGTCAGGCGGCTTACAAATCCCTATGTGATCCGCGCCCACGGCTACCAGTTCTGCTCCACCAACTCCCGGATCGGCGGAAACGCGATCGATAAGGATACCAAGATTTTTCGTCTTATGGGTCTCGTAAAACGGGGCCGTCTTGATCTTCAGCTCCGATGCCAATCTTCGGTACGCTGCATTGAGTTGATCAAGCTCGCTGCTGTCCGACCGCAGGAGCTGAATGTGCGTTGAACTAATCCTGGGGAACGCGAATGTGAACACAGACGCCAAGGAGGCTCCTGTATGAGGAGTGGCCAGAAAAATAACCAGGCGGCAGCTGTTCGCTATGGACCGCCATGCCTCGTCCGACGCCTCGAAGCCGGTCCGGACAATCTGTTTTGCAAGCAATCCGCCGAGGCTATGCGTCACGAATCCGATCGGCCGCTTGCCGAAGCGATATGACGCCAGATAGTCGAGCGTAGCCTTGCCACGATCATAGAGCGTCATTTCCTTTTGGCTCCACTTCCCGAACAGGCTCGTCGGATAGTTGAGCGTGTACACGTTCAGATTGGGAACCTCCTCGCATATCCATTTGGGCCAGTAGTCGCCGGCGGGATCATCCGATCCGGGCGACGTCCAGGTCGTCACCATGTCGCCAGTCAATCCGTGAATGAATACGAGGTCCGCAACGCCGCCCGCTCCGCCCACCCTTGCGATGTGAAAATTCTCACTCATGTTGCATTCTCGCTCGTGAAACCCGCAAACATCGTGCGGGATTGAATCATTCAGTTGTGATCCGCGACGTCTGCGTTGGCGCCCCGGCGAGGGCCCACAGTTCGATGATTTCTTCCTGTCCGTCGAACGTACCAGCTGCGGATATGTAACTCTTGAGATTGGTTGCTGCCGTCGTGACCTTCTTCGGCTTCCCGGTAACTGTACCCAAGGCCACTGCCCCGCTGCGAAGCCGGGCGTTCATTTTGCGATCCCACTCGCCTTCACGCAGTCTATGTATCTTTGCCAGGCGAGCTGCCACAGATATGACTCCTCAGCCAACAGGACACTGTCATACCTCGTCGCCATATCGAGCATAGTTTGCAGTGCTGGATTGCCTGCCGCCTCCTTGGTCCTCTGCCGTTCTCGCTCCAAAGCGGCTCTATGCAAATCCACCCGTAGAAGTGACTCCAGCTCTTCCAGCTCCTCTTTCGTGGGCACCTCATTATCTCCACTAAGCAGAATGGCTAGTTCCTTCTCATATATCTCCTTCATCGCGGGTGTTTTCACTTTCGCTTGGTTCCTCTTCATCCATGATATGTGATCGTCCTCGAATTTCAGACATGCAGCATGCTGCGAACTTATCGGCTGGATGCTCGTAATATAGGTGAGACCAGGCGCTCGATATCGCGTTTGAGCGAAGGCGGATGACAGGCCCAGGAGTAAGGCAAGGAAAACGACAAATCGCATTGTCCACTCCTTATCTGCCTCTGTCAGCGGACATATCGTCGGGATTCAGCACTGGCTTATGCGCCCTTCCGGCAATCCAACGACGCATGCGCGCTCCAAAAATTCGCGCGCGACTGTCTCAGCATCTTTCAATTGCTGCGCCTGCGCGGGAGTTGGCAATAACAGGAAGAGGACGATCAGCCACATTGAAGCCCCGCAATCGCTCAGCACGGCGACAGTTTCCACGCAGTCGGGACGGAGATTGCACGCCGAGGTAGCAGTCCGTCAAGCGTGTGCTCGTTTCCCAACAAAAAACCCCCGCCTGTGGAACGGCGGGGGTCTGCTCCTCAGAGGGGAGATCACGCATGTCGAGGCGGGGCTCTTGGCCCCGCCCTTCTTTATTGCACCTCTGTATTCTTAGGGCAGGTCCGAACGCTGTGCCCGGCCTCCCCGCACTTGCTGCATGTCTGCGGCTTGCGCTCCTTGACACCACCGCCGCCCATGAGGGCCTGCAACTCGGTTTCGATCCTTTCCTGTTCGGTGATCAGCTCACGAATGCGGAGTAATCGTGCGTCCATCACATCACCTCCTTTCAGGGTTCGTGGACGAGAAGGTCCGGACCCTCCTCCACGGGTTAGTGAGAAGCTTGGGCATGCTTTGGGGACGAAGTGCCACGCCAGAAGTTCACGTTTTGTTGATATAGAAGTCGTCACATCCTGCTCGCTTCCATGCTGCCGTCAGGATGTACGGTGTGGGCATCGGCGCTGCTCGAAAGTCGCCGACTGTCGAGAGGGTTTTGAACAGAAACACTGTACTACCGTTGCCGCCAGTGAGCTGCGATATCAGCGACATCAGGTTGCTCATCCGCTCCTCGCTGCTGGTCACGCTTAGGATCATGAGATTCGGCAGTCCGAGATGAGATCGATGGATGTGCTTCGCAACGATCTCGCGGTACGCCAGAATCTTCTTGAGATAGCTAGTTTGGTGCAGATTCGAGCGCGCGACCGGCATCGTGCCCCGGTCAGCCTCGAGTGCGAAGAAACGGTACGTCTTCGCATCATCAGGCGTGTACTGCAAACCGAACAGTCCATCGGGAATGACCGTGGTATCCGCCTGGTGGGCGTTCCCGGAAGGCGGGAGTGCGTATGAGATAGAAACCGGGATCTCGAATGGATTGTCCAGGTCCCGCGTCTTCTCAGGCGCCCTCGCCATGACCTCATGCCATGAAATGAAACGCAGCCGCGGATCCTCCCGCACGCCCAGCTCGATGGACGCCAGGCAGTCGCAGATCATCAGCTGATGAGCGAACTGTCGGTACGCGCCGATGCGGCCCTTCTTGAGGAGAGGACTATCGTCCTGCACAAGGCCTTGCTCGCGAAGCACCTGCTCGCCTCTGGCGTCGAGCTCGTAGATGACCGGCATGTAGCGGCAGTTCGCAAACTGCCACTGCTGTTCTGGTCGGTTAATATATCGGCCATCGTGGTATAGATGCCCGAGCCGCTCCTTGAAACGCGTCTCGGACTTGCCACCAAGGAAAGCGTACAGGAAATTGGAGCGCAAGTAGGTATACCGAGCGAGCAGCTTGAAGAGTTCGATGTCGCGATCGGTCAATTCGACGCGTGTGCCGTTGGTCGTGCGTCGCATGCGGGATCGGCGTATCGATGTCGTCATGGGCTGATGAGATACAGCCGATCGATGGTCCTGAAAACGTTCGCTATGTCACGAGATGAGTCAGCGCACCCTGCTACGGATTCCTATGGTGATGGGAACGATTTTTGCGACTAGTTGCACGTATCTAATTATGTGAGGCGATGATTACCCATGATATGCAATGCGAAGGTACCAGGGTTCGATTTCGTTTGATCTTGGTGCGAGCAACGTTTTCAAAAAAAAGCAACAAACTTTTTTCGAATCGCAGAAAATTCGAATCTTTCGAAATCGAAAAATACGAATGCCAAATCTTTCTTGGGATCAATTTTTTGACTTGCGGTCGGTCGGACTTTTGCCGCTGCCAATACGAAGTTCGAATTGAGTGTGCGTGTGAGAGTTCGCTATGGAGTAGTTGCCTGTTGCCTGCTTGCATACCACCTGTATGGATGATGGTTGCTATGCATCCTCCTATGAAGAGATTGACCGTGCTCGCTGGACAGTCTGTCCACTGCCTAGGTCAATCTCGAACTGAGGAGGAACCATGAACTCAAGCTCGCATCGCCGCGCTTCGCGCTCGTTTTCGCCGCGAAGTCGGGCTGTCTCCCGGTGAATTCGACGGCGCCAAGTATCTGAATTCTCGGCCTAAAATTGGCATAAGGGACCGGAATTGCCGGGGGATACGGTATCGCCCTCCGTATCCCCGGCCGTTTCCGGCCCTGCTCCAGGATGTATTTGGTGCCCACATCGGAAAGATGAGGCTCCTTTGCCTCGAAGGGAAAGACGGTTACCATTTGCTCGCGGCGTCCGTTGAGACATCGTCTGGATTTGAGCGAATAGGCGATTGTGATATCGGTTGCTGAGTGACCGTTCCAGGTTGTTCGACTTTCGGCTTCTGTTGAGTTTCCCCTTCATACGATTGGACAGCGTACCGCTCGCGGTTTCGCGCGAGGACGTCTGCACGCGCCGCATCTGTCATTTTTGGCGCAGCCTCCAAGGTGCCAAATGGAACTTCGATGCGGATGGCGTGAGGCGTCAGGTTGCGGACATAGCAAGCGAACTCGGTCGATTTTTGCCGCTTTGCCATGGCTGTAATGAAATCAGGGGAACATCGCATATCGGGCGCGAGAGAGCGGGCATCGCGATCGGACACACCGCCAGCGATCTTGACGCTCGTGTTCGCTGCAACCGATGAACGCAGCGCGGGGGAGAGCTGGTCCAGGTACTGGTGCGCGAACAGCAGCCCGAGTTTTGCCTTTCGAACTTGCGAGAGCAGCGTTTCAAGATTTTCGTCGAAATATTCTTCCGCTTCATCGACGATCAGGAATGTCGGGCGCCGCATCTCTTCAGGCACCGCGACCCGTTCCTGCGCAGCGTACAGTGCGAGGGCAATCATGTATCGCCCAAACAGCGCCGACGCGTCGGCCTTCAGAAGTGTCTTGCTCGTATTGATCAGGACGATCTTGCCGCCCTGCATGGCTTCGAACATGTCGAGCTTGTTGCGCGGCGCAGAAAACATCCGGTTGAACGCAGGTACTCTGACGAGACCGTACAGGCGCCTGGCAACCGCCTGCTTGGTCTGAGTCGATGAGCTGTGAAAGAATTGGTTCTGAAAATACGCCTGTGACCTTGGATCGAGACTTTGGATGTGAGGGGCAAACGGACTGCGGTCAATGGATTGAGCACGATCTTCCATCAGGTCCAAAAGTGTATGGATCGTTGCCCCAGGGACCGACAACATGAGACGAGCCACATACGAGAAAGCAGTTCCTTGCTTCTGTGTCATCTCAGCTGCCAGACTGCCGAAAACGTAGTTGTAGAGCTCGATGATGCCAGCTTCGATCTGCTCTCGATGATTTCGTGAGTAGCCCGAGAGTCGGGCATTGGTCATGTCGAATACATTGAGAGCCGGCGAATAGTCGTCCTCCGGATCGATGATTACGAGCCGATCCGACAGACGCTGTCCGGGCGCAAAGATCGCTAGCTGCCGAATCTTGTTCAGCATTTCCCCCTGGCTGTCGACTACGATTAGAGAACGAGGATTGGGCACAGACAGATCCGTCATTATTTGATGTTGAAGAAACTGCGTCTTGCCGTGACCGGAGCCACCCAAAACATGCGTGTGCTCAAAGCGGACATCATCAGGAATCTTAAACGGGAGTGGGATCATGAGAAATTCCAGAAACGGGGTCTCTTTAAGATATGCGAGGCAGGTCTCGGTGGGTGAGCCTTCGAACAGAGGCGGGAAGATAAATCGGTCAGGCCTGTCGACGACCTGTTCGGGCTTCAATTTGGATACCTCGAGAAGGTTCTTCCACAGTTGATCGCTCAGCTTCGGGTATACAGTTTGGCCGTTCGATTTCTCGAACGCGAAGAACATAACGACCGCGTGAATGACTTGCTTCGCCTCTCGGCAACACTCGATAAGATGAATGGTGATCGATGGGTTCTTCTCCTCGATGTACACAGCTTGCGGTGCCTCTCGCAAGAAGGCGTCGAAGAAGTGCAGGATGCCAGTTTCCATTGGCCCCAGAACTGCCTTGTAGTTGGAATAGAATTTCTCCTCACGCGTAAGTCGGCGTTTGTTGAATTCGCGAAATTGCGGATCATCGAGGAAGTTGAACTTAAACTCTCGAAGGTAGATTTCTTCGAAAATGAGCATGTCGCATATGGTCTCGTGGAGTGAGTCAAGAATTGCATCGGATGGAAGCTTCTTGCTCTTTAAGATCGGCTTGAACAAAGCATCCGCATGGGCGGCACAGGAATCATTGTCCTTGAACGGATAGACGTCGTAGAGCGGTTTCACCCGCTCGTAATGAGCGCGTGCGTTGTAGATCGGACCGTCAAATACGTCGCTGGGGAGGGTCACCGGTCGTTCCACCAGATCGCTATCCCAATGACCACAAAGAGGATCGTGACGCCAAACAACAATGCGCTAAACCCAGTACTTACCCCATTGACTAAGAAACTCAAGACGAAGCATCCCGCTGCAACAGCGAAGCAAGCGAGTGTGGGATGGCTAAACGACGTGTCAGCAACTGCTTCACCGGCTCTTTCTACAACGCTCGGCCGGCGCTCCACGGGACGCACATAACTCATTCCGTCGAGCAACTTCTGAGAATCGAAATCGTCGGGATTTATCTTGACAGCCTCTCTGAGGCAAATGTCTCCGGCTTTTTTCTCCCCCAACCGCAAATGAGCACGGAACTCAGAGCAAGCGAAGCCTTCCCAATAAAGTGCACGTCCTGCCATATCATCTACCGACTGAGAAATCCGCTCTTTCTCGTCCTCGTCGACATATATATACACTGCATTCGGATCGAGGGTCCTGGCCTCCTCGATGTGTTTGGTAACACCTTTAAGAGTGTGAAGGAATTGCACCTTTGCCACGCCGGGTAGATCGGGAATGTCATCGGCAATGTGAATGAGATAGTTGTGCGCGGCGCGAAGGTGATCCACCGCTTCCTTTGAGCGCCGTGCAGGAGCGAGGGTCACCTGTGTTTGAAGCTGCACTGTTTCAGGACTTTGATCCCGTTTGATAGCTTGATCCATAGCACGACGTGCGGTATCAAGATCATCGCCGCCAATTGACCATTTGGCCACACACCGGAGATACCGAGCAGCGAGAGCGGGCTCTTGCGCATCAATTTGTTTTTGCAGCGGCTGAATAAGTTTGCGAACTTGGCCGAGCCGATTGGAGGCCATTTCTCGATTAACTACGGAATTGAAGGCTAGAAGAGCCTCGATTTCATCTAGAAGGACAGAGGCTTCTTTGACGACAGATGCGATGTTGGACCAGGTGGGTTGATCGGCGGTATTGTCTGATCTCTGTGCTTCATCTAGGTATGATCGGTCAACTCGGTCGTCCAAACGGTTCTGGACGATCGATGCTAGCTCTGGGGCTTCCGACTGAATTCTTTTTTTTGTCATTTCAAACAATCTGACGTAGCGAGGGTTGTCGGGTTCTTGGTTTGCGGCGAGAGTGGCATGAAAGGCAGCGTCTTCAAGATTAGAGAAGTTCAGGAAGTTGCGAGCGCGGCAATAATGATAGCGAGCTTCCGCCGGGCCCAAGGGTATCAAGACAAAAGCATCAAAACGATCAGAACCGACCTTTTGCGAACGCAGTTTCCAGACGTTGTCGAGCATGTTCGACACGTCGTGTTTGTAGAGATCGCCAGAGTCGAGCATAACTTCAACTTCATCGAGCATCTTTGAAAGCTTGTCAGCAAGAGCATATGTGTCGGGACTGAATGTGTGCCCCGAATGCTGTGTTGTTGGAGTGCGATCCGGGTCAGTCATGTAGCCCCCGCAAGACAAAGAGCGCGCCAGTGCGCACCGAGCGGCACCGTCACTGGCGGTGTGTCCGCATGAACGAGCATAGACTGGGAGGCGGTGCAGTTGCAATATTGCGAAGCGCAACGCAGCTAACGATCGGGCAGGCAAGGGAAATTAGTGGGGCGGCTCAGTGGCCACCGAGCCGCCCCGAGAGTGCTCCTCAAAGGAGGGTCATGCCGCGCGTATGATTGCTCGCGGTCGTGACTCGATCCACTCCTCCACTTCGTCCGCATACCACGCCACTCGACAGACGCCGAGGCTCTTCCTTCTGGGGAATTGTCCGGCCGCCTCCAGGCGGGCGATATGAGCAAAGCAGTAGGGAATTCCGTAGACCGACTTCAACTCCTTTTTAGACACCAGCTTTCTCACCTTCGTCATCACGACTCTCCATCGCTGGAGCGTCATGACGCCGATCAGCAAGTTACCGGCACCGGGATTGGTGCCGGGCTGGCTAGCCGAGCGTGGAGGAGGATACGCCGAAATGCGGAACGGTACAACGTGTGCA
>WNFC01034321.1_pt1 | contig 10142 bp, 10 predicted proteins | sample 5400541 | NCBI WGS metagenome assembly WNFC01 (sample SAMN13153342, study PRJNA577476) | soil metagenome | isolation source: 120 cm saprolite under Douglas fir tree site 2 hole 2 replicate 1 | place: USA:California | collected 2015-04-18 | reverse complement strand
GTCTCCAAATGTTACGGACCATCGTCCGCAGCCTGTGCATAAGCGGAGAGGCCGATTGGCCGCGCCTGCACGAAGGTGAGACGTTCCTCCCTTAAAACATCTACGTGAGTCGTAGATCATGCTTGAGCCTTGCAACATGTTTTTCTTGGCCAAAGTCTCTTCGAAATCGCTGTTTGCAGAACGGAAAATGCGCCGATGATTCCGTGCCGGTGCGAGGTCGTTCACAGATGCAGAAAATCTTGCGCGCGAATTGCCTCAAGCGATCTCCTTTTGGCCCGCTCGTCTTGATCTCGTTGGTCGGCGTGCTGGCGGCGATGTCACTTTGAGGATGAACGATCGAATCGCCGAGAGACTGTATGTGATGACGCTGAGAATCGAATCGCATTATGGCAGCGGGTACGATCGAGCATCTAGGGACTTCGAGATCGCGCAGCAAGTCACGATATATTGATGGTGCGCGCCATATTGATGGCGCGCGCGGTCTTGCTCGCGATCGTCCGTGAACGCATGCGCGGCTGTTTCTCTGCCATCATCGGTCCGGTCCTGCAGAACCGCTCGGGAAAAAAGAGCAGCGAATCGGCTTGCGGTCTTTGCAAATAAATGAGTGGAGGGGGGTTGTTTGCTCGCGCCTCGACCTCCACGTACGACGCGTAGTTTGTATGATGTCCATTCAAATGATAATGATCGGGGAGCTGCGATTTGACAGCGCCGGCATGCGTCTCCTGTACGACAGCGTCCGGTATCCTCTCCCGCGGCGTCCTGCAGGGTCGCTCGAATGATCACGCGAACAAGCCGGAAAATGGTGGCGTTCAAGCATCCTTTCCTCTTGAAAGGAGTTGATCGACCTTTGCCGCCTGGCTCCTACCAAGTCGTCACCGACGAAGAATTGATCGAGGGACTATCTTTTCCGGCCTACCGCAGGGTGTCGACGATGATCTTCGCGCCCACGCAATCTCAGCCCGTGGCAGTCGAAATGATCACGGTTGATCCTCTCGACCTGCAAGCGGCGCAGGACCGGGACCGTGCCATGCATCAACAACCTGCGGCGGATGCGAATGAACCCAGCGCCGGGTCCTGAGCTTTCGGGTAACGAGAGCCGATCCGAGTACGAGGCGCACAGCCATGACCGACAAGACAATCGACCTGGATCAGCATCGCGGGATGGCGGCTCAGAAGGCCACGGATCTCCGTCGGCTGTCGGCGGAAGTGGAAGCCAATCGAAGAGCATTGCGGCTCCGGCAAGATGAATTGGAAGCGCACCTGCTCGCGGCGCCGGCCGCGAACTGGCACGAAGCTGCGGAGAAGGCGCGCTATCTGCTCGACCTCTTCGCCGCTTCGCTGGCCGCGCATGACCCGCGGAGACAGGCCCTGATAGCTGCCGTGCTCGCTGACTTCGAGCGGCTCTCGCAGGAATCCTAGGCGACTGGCAACGCAGCGCAATCAACAGGCATTGAACAGGCCGGTCCGCCGACGGCTGTCGCGGGCGAGGAACACCAAAAGTAAAGAGAAGAAGAAACACGATGGCGATCCTCGATGTGCGGCATACGACGGTCTACCGCTACAGCGGCCCCGTCCGCTTCGGCGATCATCGGCTTATGCTGCGCCCACGAGACAGCCACGATCTCCGCCTGATACAAACCAGTCTGCAATGCTCGCCGCCGGCGGCGTTGCGGTGGCATTACGACGTGTTCGGCAATTCGATTGCCATGGCGTCGTTCGGCGAACCTGCGGTCGAATTGCGGATCGAGAGCAGTCTGACGCTGGAGACGTACGTCGTGAAGGGGCCGGCCTTCGAGATCGCTCCGGCGGCGCGGAGCTATCCATTCATCTATTCCGCGGACGATCGTATCGACCTCGGTCGGATGCTGGATCGTCACTACCCCGATCCAGCTGATCGCCTGGGATCATGGGCGCGCGGCTTCATTCGGAGCAATCCGACCGATACGTCGGCACTCCTTGCCGATCTCAACAGCGGTGTCGCGGCTCGCATCTCATACCAGAGCCGGGAAACCGAGGGGACACAGAGCCCCGTTGAGACCCTCGACCGCGGCTGGGGCTCGTGCCGCGATCTCGCCGTCCTGCTGATGGAGGCAGCCCGATCCCGGGCTCTGGCTGGATTTCCTATGACCCCACAAATGGGACGATCGGCGGCGCTGATTTGATACGAGTTGCCGTCACACGGGACATCAGTCAGGCGGTTCCCATCGCCGGCAGTTTTGTCGGCGCCCCCGGGGACTATCTCGGCATGACGGTCGATGTATCGGTGGTTCCGAAAACGGCGGACGTGCAAGACCGCCTTCCGCGCCCGATGGCTGAGCGATCGGTGGCCGACAACTGAATGGGGTTCGGCGTGGGACGCTAGCGCCGACGGTCGACCGTTTGTGCTGGCGGTGCGCACGCCGCATCGATCTCGCCCGCCAGCGACCCGAGCCGGCCGCTCGCCAGCGCCTCGCCGCAGCGCGCGAGCATTTCCGCGCCCGGCTGCGGCGCGACGAAGCGCAAGAATTTCTCCCGCACCTGCGTCCGGTCGAACGGCCGCGCCGGGTCGCCGGGCACATGGGTCACCAGCCGCTGGTGGCTGGCGGAGCCCGCGGTCACGCGCACCCGCGCCGGCCAGCTGCGGGGATAACCGGCGAGCAGGGTCTCGTCGGCCTCGACCTTGATCCGATCCATGAAGGCGTGAACGGCCGGCGGCGCGTCGACCGCGCCCGAGACGAGGGTGAATGCGAGGTCGGGCGCGATCGCCGCCGCCGCCATGCAGAACTGAACGCTGGTGAGATGGGAGGCGCGGTCGCCGCTCTTGACGCCGTGATCGATCATCTTGCGATGTGGCGGCAACACGGAAACCTCGACCCTGCCGATCGTCGCGGGTGCGACTCCGTCGTCGATGATCTCCTTGAGCGCCTGCGTCGCCGCCATGGTCTGCCGCGCCGCGCACCACGGCTTGAAGGAAATTTTCGCCAAGGCGCTGCGCTCGCCGAGGCCGCCGGTCAGTGCGCCGATGTCGGGGGTCATGCCATAGACGCCGGACAGAAAACTGCCTTCGATCAGTCCGAGATCGGAGGTGAAGCCCTGCTGCGCCGCCAGCGCCGCGGCAAGCCCGTTGCGTGCGGCGTTGCCGACGGCGAGCCAGCGCGCGGTGGTCGGCGCATTGTGGTGCCCGACGCCCGGCGCCGCCAGCGTGAGCGCCAGCGCCAGCGCATGCGCGGCGGCCTCGTCGTCGAGGCCGAGGAGCCGCGCGGCGACCGCGGCGATGCCCATGGGCGCGGCGAAATAGGTCGGCCAGATGCCGCGATAGAGGACTTGCGGCCCGTCGATCGCGCGCCCGAGCCGGGTCATGATCTCGTAGCCTGCGAGCATCGCTGCCATCACGTCGTCTCCGGCGGCCGCGGGCATGGTCGAAGCGAGCGTGAGCGCGCCGGGAATGACGATCGCGCCCGGCGTCGTCATCGAGGCGAGATGGATGTCGTCGATCTCGCTGAGCCGCGCGAGCGCGCAACGGGTCGCGAGGTCGAGCGCGATGTCGGCTTGCCCGCGCGCGCGCGCGGCCGCGCGCAAACCGATGAGCGCCGCGCCTTCGCCGGTGCGCGCGCCCGCGATCCAGGCGCCGGCCGTGTCGATCACGTGCAGCTCGAGCAGCTCGCGCACCGCACCGGTCGGCGGCCCGCTCGCGGCGACATGGCGGCCGAGCGCGATCAGCGCGCTCATCTCGCGACGGCCCGTAGGTTGGGTCGAGCGCCAAAAGCGCGGTTACGCGCGTCTTCGACGCGCTCTGGCGAGACCCAACATCCGCATGACGTTGGGTCTCGCTGCGCTCGACCCAACCTACATTGCATGTCAAATCCCATCCGGGCCTCCGGCGTCGCCGAGGTCGGTGTCCGCGAACAACTCGTCGAGCGGCATCGTCTTGCCGATCATGCCCTGCTCGAGGGTGTAGCGCATCACGGTCTCGAGGTTCCGGCGATTGCCGGGCGTCAGGCCGTAGGCCCAGGGGTCGGGGCCGAGCACCGCCTCCTGCTCCTCGAGCGCGCTGCGCACCCAGGCGATCGGCACCGTGCGCGGATTGGCGATGCGCCGATAGGCGATCTGCTTCGCCGCCTTGGTCGCCACCCAGGGATACCGGTCGACGATCTCCTGCTTGATCGTGGTCACGTGCATGATCGGGAAGATTCCGGTCCGGCGGAAATAGGCGAGCTCGATCTCCTTGTAGTCGGGGAAGAGCCGCACGATCCGCTTGTCGCCCTGCAGGAACGCCCGCGGCAGCTCCGGCGAGAGTATCGCCGCAATCTCGCCCTCCGCCAGCATGAGGTCGAGCTTTTTCCCCGGCGCGATCATCTCGATGCGCAGATCCTTCGGCGGCGTGAAGGCGACGTCCTCGCTGCGCTCGACCACCCAGGTCACCTGCCGGTGCGGGAGGCCGTATTCCTCCTCCAGGATGCCGCGCATCCAGATGTTGGACGCCGGCTGGAAATTCGTCCCGCCGACTTGCCTGCCGATCAGGTCCTTGGGCGCGCGGATGCCGGCACCGGCGTTGACGAACAGGAAGCCGTGGCGGAAGCGGCGATGCAGGAACACCGGGATCGCGGTGAGCGCCGCGCTGGCGAGCGGAGCGAGCGGCCAGCGCGGCAGCTCTAAATTGCGCGCGCCGGACACTCGCCCTGAACCGGGCTCGTCGGCGCGCGCCGCGCTGGCGAGCGGAGCGAGCGGCCAGCGCGGCAGCTCTAAATTGCGCGCGCCGGACACTCGCCCTGAACCGGGCTCGTCGGCGCGCGCCGCGCCGCGGTCGCGCTCCATGAAATAGGCGCCGACATTGGCCTCGCAGACGTCGAACTCGGCCTTGCGCGCCATGCGCCAGTGCCGCTCGCGCGGGCCCATGCCGGTGAGCATGACGAGCTCGAGGCCGTCGGCCTCGACCGCGCCCTCCTTGAGCGCGCGCACGATCTCGTAGTCGCCGCACGCCACCGTCAGCCTGAGCTTTGCCGCCATCTTGTCCTCTTGCTCATTCGGCGTGCCATCGGCCGAAATGCACCTCGGCCCGGCGCACGAGCTCGTTGAGCGCGATCGCCATGGCGGCGAGCAGCGCGATCAGGCCGAGCAGCCGGGTGGGATCGAAATTCTGCGTGAACAGCGTGGTGAAGTAGCCGATGCCGGCGGTCGAGACATAGAGCTCGGCGAGCAGCACGCCCAGCAAGACGCCGGTCATGCCGAGCCGCATGCCGGCGAAGAAGCTCGGGATCATGTGCGGGAAGATCACGTGGCGCAGCAGCTGCCATCGGCTCGCGCCCATGGAGCGCGCGCTCATCAGCAGGATCGGTTTGATGTTCTGCACGCCGGCGACGATGGTCATGATGATCGGGAAGATGCCGTGGCTCACGCCGAAGGCGATCTTGGACGCCGGACCGATGCCGAAATAGAGGATGAACAGCGGCAGGATGGTGATTTGCGGGGTGCCGTAGAGGAGCAGGATGATCGGCATGAAGCTCCGGCGTGCGAACGGCTGCAGCCCGACGGCGAGCCCGACGGCGAGCCCGATCGCGACCGACAGCACGAAGGCGACGAAAAGCTCCCAGAACGTGATGCGCAGCGCCGCCGGCACGCCGCGGGTGTCGAGCACCGCCCGCAGCGACAGGAACACGCGCGACGGCGGGCTCAGGAACATCGGGTCGACCCACCAGCGCGCCGCGATCTCCCACAGGCAGAACAGCAGGACGATGACGCCGATGCGCGCCGCCCACGGTCGCCGCAGCGAATGCCGGAGCGTGCCCGCGCGCGCCGTCGTCACGGCCGCCTTCCCCGCGCTTCGAGCGCCGACACCGCCGCGTTGAGGATCGCCGCGATCGCGACGACGAAGGCGATGTAGGCGAACATCCGCGCCATCTCCATGCCTTCGGCCAGATGCACGATGCGGTGGCCGAGGCCGGCGAGCGAGGCGATGGTCTCGCTGCCGATGATGGAGAGGAGCGCGACGGTAAATCCCATGCGCATGCCGCTCAGCACGATCGGCAGCGCCGCCGGGAGCAGCACGTAGCGGAACAGCTGATAGTCCGATGCGCCCATGGAGCGCGCCGCGGTGACGAGCACCTTGTCGACGTAGCCGAAGCCGGCGATGGTGTTGAGCGCGATCGGAAAGAAGCCGATGGTGGTTCCGAGCGCGATCTTGGAGGCGGGACCGAGCCCGAAGAACAGGATGTAGAGCGGCAGGAACAGGATGATCGGGATCGAGTAGATGCCGGCGAGCAGCGGCTCGAGCACCCGGATGCGGTATTGCGAGCGGCTGATGAGGTAGCCGGCGACGACGCCGGTCGTCGCCGCGATCGCAAAGGCGAGCGCGAGCTCGGTGAGCGTGACGCGCAGATCGCCGACGAATTCGCCGCTCTTGAGGATGTCCCAGAAATCGCCCGCCACCGCTCCGGGGTTGGGCAGCAGCAGCGGGCTCACGTGCCAGCGGGTGGTGGCGAGGACCCACAGCACGACGAGCGCGATCAGGAACGCCGCCTGGACGGCGCGGCTGGCGCGGCGACCGTCGCGCACGGGCGGGGTCACGGCGTCGGCCTCGCGGGCGCGCCGGTCTCCGCCATGGTCTTGCGGATCTCGTCGTGCAGGAGCTCGTAGAGCGCGTTGCGGATGGCGGTGAACTTCTCCGAGGTGACGAAGTCGGGCCGGCGCGGATGCGGCTCGTCGACCGTGATGATCTCCTTGATCGTGCCCGGACGCGCGGAAAACACCGCGACCCGGTCGGCGAGAAAGGTGGCCTCGCCCAGGCTGTGGGTCACGAACACGATGGTCTTGTCGGCGCGCGCGAGCAGCACCGAGAGGTCCTCGCCCAGGATCATGCGGGTCTGCTCGTCGAGCGCGCCGAACGGCTCGTCCATCAGGAGGATGCCGGTCTCGAGGCTGAGCGCGCGCGCGAGCGCCGCGCGCTGGCGCATGCCGCCGGAGAGCTGGGCGGGATAATGCTGCGTGAAGTCCTTGAGCCCCACGGCCTCGAGCGAAGCCCGGGCCCGCGCCTCGCGCTCGTGGCGCGGCACCCCCTGGAACACCATGCCGAGATCGACGTTCTCGAGCACCGTGTTCCAGGGAAACAGCGCGTTTTCCTGGAACACGAAAGCGATCTCGCGCGGCATCGGTCCGGCGACCCGCTTGCCCGCGACCTCGACCGTGCCGGTCGTCGGCGCCATCAGGCCGCCGATGACGTTGAGCAGCGTCGACTTGCCGCAACCGCTCGGGCCGATCAGGCAAAGCAGCTCGCCGCGCGCGACGTCGAGCGAGGTGTCGCGCAGCGCGCGCACATGGCGGGCCTCGCCCTGCTCGCCGAATTGATGCGAGACGCCCTGGATGCGGATCGCCACGGGGCTTGAGGTCATGGGTTTGCCCAGGTCGTCATGCGCGGGCTTGACCCGCGCATCCATCTTCTTGCGAACAAGGATGGATTGCATCCGAAGTCGGATTTATCCGAGCGGCCATCTCGTTGGCGACGGTAGGGAGCGCGTTGCGGATCACTTCGAGCGTGACGGGGTCGAGGGCGCTCGTCATTCGATCACTCTCCACCCTACGCGCTCTGTGAGAGATCTGCATCACCCTCCTCCCACCGTGATGATCAGCTCGCCCGACGGCGCGACCACGCACGCGTCCCGCTCGAACAAGACCGTCGTCGTTCCGTGCTCCTGGATGAGCGCAGGACCCGCGATCCGGTCGCCGGCGGCGAGCGTTCCGCGCTGGTAGACCGGGGAGGGGATCGCCTTGCGCGCGTCGCTGAAAAAGACCTCGCGCCGGTGCGACGGCTTGGCGCCGGAGCTTTCCGCGAGCCGCGGGAACGTGAGCGTCGGCCGCTTGCCGATCATGGCGAGCCGGATATTGACCATCTCGACCGCCTCGTCCGGCGAATGATGGGCGTAGCGGTGCTCGTAGAGCGCATCGAACGCGGCCCTGATGCCGCGGCGGTCCGCCGCCTCGATCTGCGCCTCGCTCACCGGCACCGGCAGCGTGAACTCCTGGCCGACGTAGCGCAGGTCGAGGTGGATCTGCCGTCCCGCCCCGGCGGCGTGACGCAGGCTCACGGTCGCCTCCGCGACCATCTCGCGATGGACGTCGCGCAGCGCTGCGAAATCGAGGGTGGCGAGGTCGGAATAGAAGGTGCGGATGAAATCGTGCCGCTCGTCCGCCAGCAGCATGCCGAGCGCCGAGAAGTGCGAGGGAAAGAGCGGCACCACGACCTTGGGAATGTAGAGCTCGCGCGCGATCGCGGTCGCGTGCAGCGGGCCGGCGCCGCCCGAGGCGACGAGCGCGAACTCGCGCGGATCGTAGCCTTTCGCCACCGAGACCTCGCGCACGGCGAGCGACATCTTGGCGATGGCGATCTCGACGATCGCCTGCGCCGCGGCGACCGCGTCCATCCGCAGGCGCCCGGCGATCTTGTCCTCGATGCCGCGGCGCGCACCCGCGGCGTCGAGCTTGATCTGCCCGCCGAGGAAATTGTCGGGATCGAGCCGGCCGAGCACCACGTTGGCGTCGGTGATGGTGGGCTCGCTGCCGCCGCCGCGATAGCAGATCGGGCCGGGATCGGCTCCCGCGCTCTGCGGCCCGACCTTGAGCGCGCCGACATCGTCGAGCCAGGCGATCGAGCCGCCGCCGGCGCCGACCTCGACCACGTCGATCATCGGCAGCATCACCGGATCGCCGCTGGCATAGCCGCCGACATGGTATCCCGGCGCCATGGTCGGCTCGCCGTCACGGACGAGGCTCGCCTTGGCGGTGGTGCCGCCCATGTCGAAGGAGATGACGTTAGGGAGCCCGAGCGCCTGCCCGACCCGCGCCGAGGCGATGATGCCGCCGACCGGTCCCGACTCCATCATCGCCGCCGGACGCGCGGTCGCGATCTCCGGCGTCATCACCCCGCCGTTCGAGCGCATGATCGAGAGCGCGCCGCGAAATCCGATCGCGCCGAGGCGCGCGGCGAGGCTCTTCACATAGCCGCCGACCTTCGGCCCGATATAGGCGTTCACCACCGTGGTCGACATGCGCTCGAACTCGCGATATTCGCGCAGGATCTCGTGCGACAACGACAGGTACGCGTCCGGCATGGCGGCGCGGATCATGTCGCCGGCGATGCGCTCGTGCTCGGGATCGGCGTAGGAGTGGAGGAAGCAGACCGCGACCGCCTCCACCCCTTCGGCCGCGAGCGCGCGGCAGGCGGCGGCGACGCCGGCGCGATCGAGCGGCGCCAGGACCTCGCCCGAGGCGAGCAGCCGCTCGTCGACCTCGCGCGTGAGATGGCGCGGCACCAGCGGCCGATGGCGGTGAAAGAACAGGTTGTAGGCCTCGGGCCGGTTGCCGCGGCCGATGATGTAGACGTCGCGCGTGCCGCGGGTGACGACGAGGCCGGTCTTGGCGCCCTTGCGCTCGATCAGCGTGTTGATGGCGATGGTCGAGCCGTGGATCAGCTCGTCGATCGCCGCGGCATCGAGCCCGCTCTGGCGGATGCAATCGATGATGCCCTGCACCAGCTGGGCGGGGGTGCTGAGGCTCTTGGCCTCGACGCGCTGCCGAACTCCGCGAATTTCGTAGAATCTCGTAGCCCGGATGAGCGTCAGCGAAATCCGGGGCTCTTGCAGCGCGGCGAGACGCCCCGCATTCCGCTCCGCTCCATGCGGGCTACGACGACCAATCGTTGTGCGGGATTGCCGCATTGCGCCGGCCGTAGGCAGGCGGCAGAAAATCAGCGATAGCTCGCAAAAAGGCAAGGACCTCGGGGGCGATTGCGGGAGATCGGTCGATGCGAAGGTCGTTTGCGGCTGCGCTCATGGGTTGCCTCTTGCCGGCGGCGGCCGGCGCGCAGGGCACGGATTACCCGGCGCGGCCGGTGACCATCGTGGTGCCGGCCGCGCCCGGCGGGGTGACGGACGCGCTCGGCCGCACCTTGGCGCAGCGTTTCACCGAGGCCTGGGGCCAGCAGGCGATCGTCGAGAACAAGGCCGGCGCCAACAACCAGATCGCCGCGGAATACGTCACCAAGGCCGCGCCCGACGGCTACACGCTGCTCATTGGCCCGGAGGTGACCTTCGTGGTCAATCCGAGCCTCTACCCCAAGCTGCCCTATGATCCGGTCAAGGGTTTCACGGCGATCTCCGGCCTCGTCACCATCA
>WNFC01021947.1_pt1 | contig 10142 bp, 14 predicted proteins | sample 5400541 | NCBI WGS metagenome assembly WNFC01 (sample SAMN13153342, study PRJNA577476) | soil metagenome | isolation source: 120 cm saprolite under Douglas fir tree site 2 hole 2 replicate 1 | place: USA:California | collected 2015-04-18 | reverse complement strand
CCCGGCCGCCCCGGCCATCCCGATGAAGAACGGCGAGCGCCGGTCCATCGGCTGGCCCAGCCACCCCAGGCCGCCGGTCTCCTCGGCCTGAGCCGCGGCTACCCTGGCCGCTTCCTGCATCCGCTCCATGCCGGGCTCCGGCTCGTCCGCGCCGTTCTCCCCGGCGGCCGCGAGCAGTTCGCTCACCGCCTCCGGTGGATCGGATTTTGCCGCAGAACGGCTGGCGGGTGGCCGGTCCGTCTCGCGCGCTGTCTCGCTCAGTCGTCTCGCCGTCCCTGCGTCCGGTTCATCTCCCGACACCCTCTCACTGCCGCGGGCGGCACCCCGTCACCATGTGCCGCTGCCGGCTCGCTGGCCATGGGGGTTAGCACTACCCCCGTCGCCCCCGCATTCACATCCGGGTGAGCAGCGATGATGGCGGAGATCGCGGTCCCGGTGACCCTGACCTTACTGTGCGGGGTCAACCCGCTGCTACTGGCCATCGCGCCGGCAGCGCTCGGCGCGCACGAGGCCACCGCGCTCATCTGGGCACCTCGCCATCCCACCGGCCCGGCCGGCTGCCGGACAGCGTTTGTTTTCCGCAGGACGGGCAGAAGAATCGTGCCAATCGAAAGGAGCCTGCTGTGCTGCTCATCATCGCGGTCCTGCTGCTCGCCCTGATCCTTTTCGGTGTCGGGTTCGCGGTCCACGTCCTGTGGTGGATCGCGCTCATCGTGCTTGCCCTCTGGCTGCTCGGGTTCGTGTTCCGGGCGGCCGAAGGAGCAGGGCCACGTCGCCGCTGGTATAGGTGGTAGCGGGCCTGCAATAGGTCACAACGGGCGGCCAGCGCGCTACGGTGCGCTGGCCGCCCGCTCTGTCTGCCGGTAAGAGCATCGGGCTCTCGCGGCGTTCGGGCTTCCCTGGCCATCGCCGGCGGCGTCAGCTGTCCGGGGCGAGACGTCGCAAGCGACCGGAGATAGCCCATGCAACTCGGATACACCTGCTTTGTGAGCAGACATCGCCCCAGCAGCTAGTCAGTGACTGATACAGGGACGCCCATGCGGACCGGGACCCCTGGTGAGTACAGCACGCTGACCGGCTCCCCCGCCGGTGGCGGCAGGCCCGCCGCCGCTAGGAGATCCTCCTCCAGGCAGACGAGCGTGGCCCGGTACAGCGGCCAGGGCGGATGCTCGTTGGGCAGATAGCGGACCCGGCCGCCCCACCAGGCGTTGTGCAGCCCCCAGCGGGCGGTGAGGAACTGCTCCAGGTCCGAGGGGCGGTCCAGCCGCTCGCCGACGCGAAGCATCAGCTGCAGCCGGGCGGCCGGGCCCGGCCAGCGGCGGCGGCTCGCATAACTGATCACATCGCCGCGCCGGCGGATCCGCATCCTGGACCAGCGGTACGGCAGCCGGGCGGCCGCCTGGCCGGCCAGCACCGGGAGCAGCCTGGCGGCGTCGAGGGAACAGAACACCACTCCCCGCCTGCCGTCAGGCCCCACCGAGTACAACCGGACGTTGGTCTCGGGGAACGATCCCAGGTACGGAAGCGCAGGCAGGCCGGGCACCCGGACGTCGCTCATCCGGAACGCGACCACCCCGGCGTAGCTGACGCCGTGGAACAGGTCGGGCCGGGTACCGGGCGGCATCAGCCGCCCCACCGCGCCCGGGTCCACCGGCCAGTGCAGGAACGCCAGGTCACGCCACTGCATGGCGAGCAGCGGCCGGCTGACCGGCCGGGGCGCTTCGGCGGTCACCGGCTCGGGCCCGGTCCCGCCGGCCTGGTTGACCTCCGGCACGACGCCTCCATGGGTAGTGGCGCGCCGTGAAACGGCCCACGTTAGGTGCGCGGTTATCAGGGTAGGCGCCACTGACTGGAAGCAGCCTCGCAGACGGAGAACGGGCTGCCATGGACGATGGGGACGACGATGACCAAGCTCGTATACAAGCCCGCGAGCATGCTGGTCAGCATGGGGGGCGGCCTGCTGGCCGGCGCGATCTTCAAAAAGGTGTGGCAGCTCGCCGCGAGGGAGGACGAGACGCCGAAGGCGGACGATGCCAGCCGCGGCTGGCACGAGATCCTCATCGCGGCCGCGCTCCAGGGCGCGATCTTCGCGGTGGTCAAGGCCGCCCTGGACCGCCTCACCGCGGTGGGCACCCGGTCGCTGACCGGCACCTGGCCCGGCGAGGACAGCGGCGGAAAGAACGGAAAAAAGGGAAAGAAGGCCTGACCATGGTCGACCAGGACGCGGTACGCGACGCGCCCTCGGCGCAGGCGGGCGGCGCGGCCGCCCCGGACAAGCCGACCGAACTCGGCGGCGGCTCGTGGCTGGCCGCGGGCCGCCGGACCCTGCAGGAGTTCAAGGACGACTTCCTCCAGGACCGGGCCGCGGCGCTGACCTACTACAGCGTCCTGGCCATCTTCCCGGGGATCCTGGTGCTGGTGTCCCTGCTGGGGCTGCTCGGCCAGTCGGTGACCCAGCCGCTGGTCACGAACCTGACCCACGCGGCACCCAGCGCGGTCCAGACGATACTCGGGAACGCCGTGCGGAACCTGCAGCACAGCCACGCCGCCGCGGGCCTGCTCGCCATCGTCGGGATTCTGCTCGGCCTGTGGTCCACGTCCAGCTACGTCGCGGCGTTCATGCGCGCCGCCAACGCCATCTACGACGTCCCCGAAGGCCGTCCGGCGTGGAAGACCCTGCCGATCCGCCTCGGCGTGACCCTCATCCTCATGGTGCTGCTGGTCCTCTCCACCGTGATCGTCGTGGTCACCGGCGGGCTGGCCCGGCACGTGGGGCAGGTGCTCGGCGTCGGCTCGGTGGCGGTCACCGCATGGGACATCGCCAAGTGGCCGGTGCTGTTCATCCTCGTCTGCCTCATGATCGCCGTGCTGTACTGGGCCAGCCCGAACGCCCGGCAGGGGTTCCGCTGGATCAGCCCGGGAGCGGTGCTGGCGGTCGTCATCTGGCTGGTCGCGTCCGGGCTTTTCTACAACAGGGTGTACGGCACCATCGCCGGCATGATCATCTTCCTGATCTGGCTGTGGATCTCCAATACCGCCATCCTGCTGGGTGCCGAGTTCAACGCCGAACTGGAGCGTGGCCGGGCCATCGCCACGGGCACCCCGCCCGACACCGAGCCCTTCGTGGAGATGCGCGACACCAGGAAGCTGCGCCGGGGCCGCCGGCGGGCCGGCGGGCCGGCTTCGTAGCCCGCGGGGCCTGCGACAACGCACCGACGCCAGCGGCCCCCCGGAAGATCCGGGGGGCCGCTGGCGTGGGCTCGGGATCAGTTCTTGAGCTGCTCGATCTTGTCCCGGAAAAGCGTGGTGGCGATGGTGGCCTTGCGCGGCTGGCCACGCAGGAACGCCTCGGCGAACTTCACGGCCTGCTGGTATTCCACCTTGCCGGGCAGCGGCGGCTCGTCCGGGTTGACGTTCACATCGATCAGCGCCGGGCCGCGGTGCGCCAGGCCCCGCTCGATCGCGGCGCGCACGCCGGCGGCCTTCTCCACCTTGATGCCGAGCGCGCCGTTGGCGGTCGCCATGGCCGCGTAGTCCACGAACGGGTCCGGGTACCGCACGCCGTGCTCGGGAAAACCGAGCACCATCTGCTCCCAGAGGATCTGGCCGAGCGAGTTGTTGTTGTTGATCACTACCTTGACCGGGAGGTCGTGCTTGATGGCGGTGATGAACTCGGCCATCAGCATCGCGAAACCGCCGTCGCCGACGTAGGCGATGACCTGCCGCCCGGGGAAGGCGTGCTGGATGCCGATCGCGTACGGCATGCCCGGCGCCATCGTGGCCAGGTTGCCGGACAGGTAGAACTCGCGGCCGCCGCGAATCTGCCAGTGCCGCGCCGCCCAGGTCGCGATCGTGCCGCTGTCGCAGGTCAGCACGGCGTCGTCGGCGGCGAGTTCGTCCAGGACGCCCACTACGTACTGCGGGGCGATGGGGTCGCGGGTGCTGTTCTGGAGCGCGGCCATGCGCGCGCGCCAGCGCTCCATCCGCTTCTGGCACTTCTCCAGGAACGAGGTGTCGCCGCGCGGCTGCAGCATCGGCAGCAGTGCCTGCAGGGCCTGCTTCGCGTCGCCGACGACGGGGACTTCGGTGGCAACCCTGGCACCCGCGCGGGCCGGGTCCGCCTCGATCTGCGCCACCCGCACCTTGCCCGGCGCGGGCAGGTGCTTGGTGTAGGGGAAGTTCGTGCCCACCAGGAACAGGGTGTCGATCTCCTCCATCAGCTCCTCGGACGGCCTGGTGCCGAGGAGGCCGATGCCGCCGGTGGTGTACGGCGAGTCGTCGGGCACGCATGCCTTTCCGGACAGCGTCTTGACGATGGGGGCGGTGAGCTTCTCCGCCAGGGCCAGCAGTTCCTCGCGCGCGTGCCGGGCGCCCGCACCGGCCAGGATGGCCACCTTCTTGCCGTCCGCGAGCAGGTCGGCGATAGCTTGCAGGTCCTCGTCCCGGGGACGGCCCGGTGCCTCCAGCATGACCGGCGCCGTGTGCGGCGGGCGGGCCGGGGCCACGTGCTGCCAGGGGTCGGCGTCGGCGTCGGCGACCTGGATGTCGTTGGGCACCGTGATGTGCGCGACCCCGCGCCGGGCGTACGCCGTGCGGATCGCGTTGTCCACCACCGACGGCAACTGCGCCGGGTTGTAGATCATCTGGTCGTACTCGGCGACGTCGGCGTAGAGCTTGTCCAGGTTGACCTCCTGCTGGTAACCGGTCCCCAGCACCGCGGTCTCCTGCATGCCGGTGATGGCGAGCACCGGCATGTGGTCGAGCTTCGCGTCATACAGGCCGTTGAGCAGGTGGATACCGCCCGGCCCGGACGTCGCCAGGCACACGCCGATCTTGCCGGTCGCTTTGGCATGCGCGGTCGCCATGAACGCCGCGGCCTCCTCGTGGTGTACGAGCACGAACCGGACCCGGTCCTGGTGCCTGCGCAGGCCCTCCATGAGCCCGGTGATCCCGTCCCCTGGCAGGCCGAACACCGTGTCCACGCCCCAGTCCGCCAGGCGCTCGATCAGTGCCTCCGATGTGATCTGACCCACGACGGGCCTCCCGTCACTGTCTCCTCAGTTCCTCGCACGCCGTCACGGCGCACATTGGCAGCCACTGTCCAGCAGGGATCAGCGCAAACATGCCCGCCGGAGGGAACCGGTGATGAGCCCGGCGGGCAGTTTGGGATCGGAGGAGAGGGAAGGGCATGGGGATGCCGACCGAGCCAGAGAGCACGGGCATGTCGTCCCGGCGGGTGCTCGCCCGCCTGATCGCATTGTGGTGCTGGGCGTACCTGGTGTGGGTGCTGCTGACCTGGACGCTCACCGTCGAGCAGCTGCTCTTCGGAGCGTTCATAGCACTGGCCGTGGCCGCGGCGCTCGCGCCGGTGGGAGAGGTGGCGGGGCCGTGGCTGCTGCTGCGGCCACGGGCGCTGGCCGGCGGTGCCCGGCTCCTGGTCGCTGCCGCGGGCCGGGTGCTCGTGGCCAACGTCCGGCTGTCTCGCCGGATCTGGGACCCGCGCCGCCCGCTGACGAGCGGCATGGTGATCACGCCCACCCGGGAACGGGCGGGCTGGGGCCTGGCCGCGGTGGGCGTCATCTCCTCGCTGATCGTGGACAACCAGCTCGTCGATCTCGATGTCCGCGCCCAGGAGCTTCAGTACCACGCCGTCGCCGTGCCGGACGGCGGCCCGGAGGAGGCGCGCGAGCAGATCAACAGGCCGGTGGAGGACCTGCTGGAGCCGTTCCACCGCCGGAAGAGACCGGCCCGGTGAAGACGATGAACGCCGTGTACCTGGCCGTGGCGATCGCCGAGGTCGCCGTCATGGCGGTGCTGCTCATCCGGGTGGCCGCCGGGCCGACGATCTCCGACCGGGTCGTCGCGGTGAACGCGATGTCGACACAGGCGGCGCTCGCCGTGCTGTTCTTCGCCGCGTTCGCCGACCGGACCATCTACTGCGACGTCGCGCTCTGGCTGGCGTCGTTCAGCTACCTCGGTGCCATCGTCTGGTCCCGCTACCTGGAACGGGAGCTGTTGTGATCGAGATCATCGTGATCGCGCTGGCCGCGGTCGGATGGGCCTTCTCTGTCTCCGGCGCGGTGGGCATCCTGCGGATGCCGGACGTGTACTGCCGGATCCAGTGCTCCAGCAAGATGATCACCATGGGGGCGCTCCCGGCCCTGATCGCGCTGGTCGTCGGTGAGGGGCCGGTCAGCGTATTCGGCAGCCGGGCGCTACTCGTCGCCGCCTTGCTGCTGGTGATCAACCCGATCGCGTCGCACGCGCTGGCCCGCGCCGCGTACAAGACGGGCGTGCCGATGTGGCCGGGTGCCGTGGCCGACCGGGTCGCCGGGCGGGCCCGGCGCGGGGACCGGCCATGACCAGCTTCTGGGTGCTTGACTATCTGCTCATCGCGCTGACGCTGGCCTCGGCGGTGCTGGTGGCCCGGCTGCGGAACCTCAACGGCGCGGTCATGGCCCTGTCCGGCGTCGGCACCGCGCTGTCGGTGCTGTTCGTCGTGCTCGGCGCGCCGGACGTGGCCCACTCCGAGGTCGTGGTCGGGGCGATCGCGCTGCCGGTGCTGTTCCTGGTCGCGATCGGCAAGGCGCGCACGGTCATCCGTGAGCCGGGCCTCGGTGAGACCGGCGCCAAGGACGAGGACCAGCGTTGAGCAGGACCGGCACCGGCGACCGCCGCGCCCCCGCCACGGCCGCGGAGCGCGAGGCGGCCGAACGGGAGCCGCGGCACCGGCCATGGATCGGCGTGCTGCTGGTGGCCGGGATGGCCGCCGCCCTGGGAGTGGCGATGGCCGGGATCCCGCGCGAGCACGCGCCGCTGCCGTTGATCGCCCGGTACGCGCTGGAGATCGCGATACCCCGGTGGAAGCTGACCGAGCCGGTCAACGAGATCGTCTACGGCACCCGCGGGTTCGACACCTTCGGCGAGACGTTCCTGCTGCTGGCCGCCGTGATGAGCGTGGTGGTCATCACGCGGCCGCGTGAGCCACGGCGAGGTTACTTCGGCGAGTCCGCCGCGGGAGCGCGCGAGCAGCAGGACGACCCGGTTGTGGGCTCCGGCCCCGCCGAGCGGGCGGCCAGGTCCGCCGAGCGCAGGGAGCAAGACGACCAGGTGCCGAAGGGCGGCGAGCCGGTCGAGACGCCGGACGCGGAGCCGCTCGGCACCCCGGCACCCGAGACCGCAGAAACGATGACCATGGTCGTCCGCACCGCGATCAGGGTCGCGCTGCCTATCCTGGCGATGGCCGGGCTGTACCTGGTCGCGTGGGGATACTCGCCGGGCGGCGGCTTCCCCGGCGGCGCCGTCGTCCTCGGCGTGGTCCTGCTCGTCTATGCCGCGTACGGCCGCCGCAAGATCAGCCGGGTGATCCGGCCCGGACTGATCGAGACCCTGGAGCTGGCGGGCGCGGCGCTCATCATCCTGACCGAGTTCCTCGGGCTGGTCTTCAAGGGCTCGTTCAGCGCGAACTGGCTCCCGCTGGCGCAGGAGATGACCCCGCTGTCCGGCGGGGTCGCCCAGCTTTTCTCGGCAAGCGAGCTGATCGAGGTCGGTACCGGCCTGATCATCGCCGTCTTCGCGCTGCTCGGCATGAGCCACGACTGGGCACGGGACGGCGACGGCGAGGACGACGCGGCGGGCGGTGAGCGCGGGGGATGATCCTGGTCAACTACCTGGCGGCAGTGACGCTGCTGTGTACCGGCCTGTATGTGCTGCTGACCAGGCGGAACCTCATCAAGATCGTGATGGGCCTGTCGCTGATGGAGGCGTCCACCTACCTGTTCATGGTGTCGCTCGCCTACCGCGCTGGATCCACCGCGCCGGTGCTGGTCAGCCCGCCCGCGGGGAAGACCGCCAAACAGCTCGCCCACGGGAACGTGGCCGACCCGGTGCTACAGAACTTCTGCCTCACCGCCATCGTCATCGGCGTCGCGGTGACCGCGGTGTTCCTCAGCGTCGTGGTGCGAATCGCCCAGCACTACCGCACGCTGGACGCCGACCGGGTCCGGGCGATGCGCGGATGACGAGCCGCGCGCCCGCCAGGGAGACCATATGATCAGCGGCCCGGCGCTGGCGTCGCTGCTGCCGCTCTCGGTGGCGCTGCCGATCGCCGGGGCGGTGGCGGCGCCGCTGCTGGCCCGGCTGTACCGGAAGCTTGCCATCATCGTGGGCCTGGTCGCCCTCGGCGGCTCCACCGTGACCCTGCTCCTGCAGGCCCCCGGCGTGTTCGGTGGGCTGGTCCGCGCCCACTACCTGGGGTTGTGGACCCCGGTGCACGGCCCCGCCCTGGGCATCGCGTTCGCCGCTGATCCGTTCGGCCTGATCTTCGCGTTGACCTCGGCGGTCATCGGCGCGGTACTGCTGCTGTACACGCTGTCGGAGCTGGGCGGCCTCGGGCCGCGCGAACTGGGCGGTTATGCCTGCCTGTTCCAGTTGCTGCTCGCCGCGCTGATCGGAGCGGCGCTCACGGCCGACCTGTTCAACCTGTTCGTCTGGTTCGAGGTCGCCGCGCTGTCTAGCTACGGGCTCACCGCATTCCTCCTGGAACGCCCGATCGCGCTGGAGGCCGGCTTCAAGATCCTGGCACTGACGACGCTGGCCAGCTTCGCCGTGTTCATCGGCGCCGGGCTCCTCTACGCCACCACCGGCGCGCTCAACTATGCCCAGCTCCATGACGCCCTGGCGGGGCACCTCACCACACCCGACCTGATCGCGCTCGGCCTGCTGCTGGCCGGTTTCGCGACGAAGGCCGGGCTTGTTCCGTTCCACGGCTGGCTGGCTGACGTGCACACCGCCACGTCGGGTCCAGTATCCGCGCTGTTCTCCGGCCTCATGTACAACTTCGGCATCGTCGCGATCGGCCGGCTGGCATTTCAGGTCTTCGGCGTGACCGGCATCCCTGTCCTTGGCCTGCTGCTGACCGTGGGCATCATCTCCGCGCTGCTGGGCGCGGTCATGGCGCTGGCCCAGGACGATCTCAAGCGGCTGCTGGCCTACGACACGATCTCGCAGATGGGCATCCTGGCCATCGGGCTGGGCGCGGGCACCGCACCCGGGATCGCGGGCACCGTCTACCACCTGGTCAATCACGCCCTGTTCAAGTCGATGCTGTTCTTGTGCGCAGGAGCGATCCTGCACCGCACCGGGCTCACGAAGCTGTCTGACATGGGCGGCCTGGCGCGGCGCATGCCGGTCATCGCGGCCGCGTTCGTCATCGGGGCGGCCTCCATCGCGGGCATCCCCCCGCTGAACGGGTACGTATCACTGAGCCTTATTCACACCGGCCTGCTCGACAGCCACCAGTACCTGCCGTACGCGCTGATGCTGGTCGCACAGGTGATCACGATCGCGGCGCTCGGCAAGGCGGCCTGGCTGGCCTTCTTCCGCCCCCGCGCCAGCGGCCGCGAAGCACTGGAGCCGTTGCGGCCCGGCATGGTGGCCGCCCTGGCCAGCCTGGCGGCGTGCTGCGTCGTGTTCGGCGTGCTCCCCCGGTTCTTCCTCGATTCGGTGATGGCACCGGCCGCCGCCAGCCTGCTGCATCCCGCCCGGTACGCCGCCGGTGTGCTCACCGGCCTGGCCCGGCTGCCCGTGCCGCACCTGCCATTCGACTACGTCTCGCCGGCCGAGCTGATCGCGCTGGTCGCCTGCGCCGCCGCCGGGGCCGCGCTCGCCTGGGCATACCTTAGGACACGGGAACCGGCCCCCGTCCGGGTGCTGCGTGCCGCGCACACCGGCTCAGTCAACGATTACGCCACCTACGCGGTGGCCGGGATGCTCGCCGTGATAGCGGTGCTGACCCTGATCTGACCCGCCGCCGCCCGGTCAGCCGCGCCTGCTGGCCTCGTCCCCGGCATTGGCGATGATCACGGCAATCGGCGGGATCGCCAGGGCCACCGCGGACATCACCACGGCCGCGGTCACCGAATACAGCCGCACCACCGCCCACGCCAGGATGAACAGGCCTATGCAGAGGGCCATCAGGGCGAAGTAGAGCCGGTTGCGCACTGCCCTCCATTACCCGCGATCGCCCGATTCAAGCAGGTCGAAGGCGTCAGCGATGCCGAGCGGACCATGCGGATCTGCCTCCTTCATGCCTCCGCGGTTCGCGTCGTGCGTGACCACAACCTGCTTCCGGGGAAAGCCCG
>WNFC01035423.1_pt1 | contig 10143 bp, 11 predicted proteins | sample 5400541 | NCBI WGS metagenome assembly WNFC01 (sample SAMN13153342, study PRJNA577476) | soil metagenome | isolation source: 120 cm saprolite under Douglas fir tree site 2 hole 2 replicate 1 | place: USA:California | collected 2015-04-18 | reverse complement strand
CCGGCCTTGCGTCAGCGCGATGAGCCGACCTTGACGGCGTCGCTTGTCTACGGCTTGCCGCGAAATACCTAGAAGCTCGGCGGCCTTCTCACCCTTGAGTACACCACCGGACTTCTCCACAAGAGTCTGCTGTCGCTCGACCCCCCGAAGTCTCGCCGCTGTCAGAGGATCCTCGGCAGCAAGCTGAGTGGCTAAGGAGGGGGCGGTCAAAGCCTCTACCAGCACCATGTAATCTGTGCGAGCCGCACTCGCCTCGTCGATCCGTTCTTTTGGTAGCTCTTGCGCCAGTCCTGTCAACGCGTTGAGAGCTCTAGAAAGGAATACCGGGTGCTTCGTCTTCTCAATAGCCGTGAGTCTTTCCTTGAGAGGGCGCGCCGGAGCCTCGGACAATTTGAACTCGAAAAGCAATAGATTCCCATCAACTTCGGCTTTGACATCGAAATCGTCTAAGACCAGATGAAACTTTCGTCCACCAGCAAGCTCGCAGGACAACTCTTTGTTGTGTAATTGGAGTCGAACGTTACGCGCGAGCCGAGACCACATCCGCAACGAGTTAACGGAGTGGGAAGGCTGCGAAAAACGAATATCTGGCGCGAGACGTCGGTGGTGTTGCCCCCACCAATCGGTGAAGGCCTGCCGGATCTCGTCAACGGACTTTGGGCGAACTGTAATCGATTGGGCGCACATGCTAAAATACGTCAGTTGACCAAGTTAGGATACATGATGATGTGTTACTTTGTCAACCGCAATGAATCTCATGCGGGCTCTACTCAGTAAAATTTGGGATCATCGCTGTTACCTGTGGCGACGCCTCTGAGGTTAGGGAATTCAGCAGTTCTTGGCTTTCTGCGATGTCTTCCTGCCGGTTTGCATTGCTGCTGCCGAATGGAGCTGGCACGCTCCTCGCTGACATTCATCAAACATTCATCAACAGACCCAAACACCAGCTAACAAAGCAAAGCGGAACCAATAAGAGCGATTATTTATCTTATTGATTCCGCTAGGTATAGTTAGGTTCCGTTTGGCCGCGTTGGTCCAGGTTCCGGTTACGAATCGGCTGCTCTACCACTGAGCTACCTCGGCCCGTTGAAAATAACGGATTTATTTAAGACCTCGTCCTTCCTGCATTGTCCAAAAGCCTCTTGGTAGATGCGCTTGGTCCGCTATACTGGCAGCAAAACCCTACCGGTTTGGCTAACAGCTAGTTCACCTCAACTAGTGTTTCCCTCTGTCGGCTTAGGGGGATACTCCGCGATGTTTTCGAGGACCAGCAGATGACTGCGCACTAGCCCGAGTTCGCGTTGCAATCCGGCGAGCGCAGTTTCCAAACGCAACCCGGCTTGAACCAATCCACAGTCTGCGACTTCACGCGCAAGGCGATAGCCAATCAACATCTCTCGCTCGTATTCCGCCACGCGGAGTCGCAATGTCCGACGGTACTCTAAGATGGCCCTGTTATCTCCCATGACCGACGCACCTCCGGAGAGCACGACTGTGAACCGGCTACCGCCCCGCGCGGTGCGATAGCGTCGAGGAAAGTCCTTACTTTAACTCGGAAGATTCTTGTCCAACGGCCACGTCTGAACTTGCGCGAACAAGAAATACCCAGGGGGGACAGCCGGAATATGCTCTCGAATAGCGTGGGAGTCAAGGCTCCCAGGCGACTGAATCGGACAACACCACATCACGAAGGAAAATGCTGACCAGCATGCTGCTGAAGAGCAAGCTCGATCAAACCTTTGTGCTTGCAACCAGTGAGGAAGGGCCGCCATTGCTTGTGCCGCAAGGAGTGAAGTTCCTGAGTCTCGTCGAGGGGATAAAACCAGGCGAAGCTCTTGCGTCCACGGCAGCGCAGCCGCGCAGCTTTGTTCGTGCTGCTGCGCTGAGCACTATGACCTGAGAATCGGTCCACTCGGTTTCAATCTCACATATGTCGGCAAGCCGGAAATCTAGCCCACGGGTTAGTAACGGTCTGGAATAACAATCTCAGATGGTGTTTGCCGCGAACTACCGAGTGGAATACAGTGTGCAGTAACCTGAGCGAAGACCTGCGTATGGCGGCGCTTTTCCATTGGGAGGACCGATGTGGAGTAGCAAGAAACCGGAAATACCGCAGTCCGTGCAAGCGGAATTCAAAAACTTACCAACGAATCAGCCGCCGAAGCCCTCTGCGGCGACTTGGGAGGGAACAACCACGATGGGTACAGATGCGACGCGTCCATTGGGTGCGACCGCGGACCGCGCAACTGCGAGGCTCGGCTCGAGCCTCTCTGTGAAAGGCGAGATCTCCGGCAACGAAGATCTGCTGATCGACGGTTCGGTCGAAGGACTGATTCGGCAACGTGAAGGGCAATCTTCGCGCGAAGGACCGGATTGAGATTAAGAAGGATGGCTCCGTAAACGGCGATCTGACCACGGCGAGGATCGTAATCGAAGACGGTGCGTACTTCAAAGGCTCGATCGAGATCGACAAGAGCGCGGAGAAGGAAAGCGGGCACAGCGTGTTCGCCAAGACGTCGCCCGCTCCGGGAAGCACCACGGCGGCGACAAAGACGATTTGAATTAACGCATTTTCTGCAAACCGGGAACTGCAATCTATCGGCTACGCTGTGAATCAACTTCCGACGAGAGTAATGCGAGAAAACTGCACGCTACGCTCTGTGGATGCCGGGGCGGGTGACCGATTCCGAAGGTATGAAGTCGCGAAGCTCTTGTGTTAACAGCAGCGTCGCCCTATGGGCTTTGAGTTCTATGCTGGATCGCGTACGAGATAGCGGGTAAAAAGCCCACTGCCCCACTCATCTAGGCTCCCATGACTGTTGCCACGTCGTAAACATTTATAACTAGGGCAAGTACTAAGGCAAATTTGCGGAGAGCCCGTACAATGGCAAAATGGGATCCTCTTCTCGGGGCCAGGCTGGCTCAAAGGCCGCATTGTCCGCCTTTTCGCTGCGACTGCTGGTAGAAAAGATACCGGCGGTGCTTTGGACCACGGACACGAACCTCCGCCTGACCTCCGTCGCGGGAGCGGCGCTCGCGGCGATGGATGTTCGCCCAGAAGATTACCTCGGTGTTTCCCTGAGCGATTTTTCGGCCCACCTTGGACCGGACGCCACGGCGCTTGTTGCGCACCAGCGAGCCCTGCATGGGAAGGGCTCTACGTTCGACATTGAGATATCGGGGCGCGACCTGCAAGCACACGTTGAACCACTTTGCGGCCCGAAAGGGAAGATCGTCGGCGTGATTGGCGTGGCCCTGGATAAGACCGAGCGCCGAGTCGCCGAAAGGGCACTCCGACTCTCTGAACAAAGTTATCGCTCGTTGATTGAGGGGGCACCCTATGGAATTTGCCGCTCAACAGTAGACGGCCAGCTTCTACAGGTCAACCGCGCGATGGCCGAAATGCTCAGCTTCGAATCCGAAACTGAACTGCTACTTCAGAGTTTGAGAACCGAAGTCTTCAACCAGCCGATCAACTACGATGAATTTCTCGCACAGCTCCGGGTCCGAGGTTCCTGTCAAGGATTTGAGTGCGTGTGGCGATGCCAGGACGGAAAGACCATCCTAGTGCGCCTGGGCGGCTGGAGCGTACTGGATGGCACGGGTGAGATTTCGTATCTCGAAATCCTCGCAGAAAACGTCACGGACCGCAAGCAGTTGGAAAATCAGTTGCGCCAGGCGCAGAAAATGCAGGCGATCGGACAATTGGCGGGCGGCGTTGCTCATGACTTCAATAACCTGCTGACCGTAGTCGAGGGACAGGTGGAAATGATGCTTTCCGAGGTGCCTCCCAGCGGCCCGTTGCGGCATCGCTTGGAAGAGATAGGAAAAGCGGCCGATCTGGCGAGCACGCTGACGCGGCGGTTGCTGGCCTTCAGTCGGATGCAGGTGCTCCAGAGCAAAGTTCTGGACCTGAATGTGGTGATTGCTGGCATGAGTCAGATGCTAGGCCGCCTCATTGGGGAAAGTATCGAGATGACCTTTCTCCCAGGGGCGGACCTGGGGCGCGTCAAGGCAGACCCGAGCCAGATCGAACAGATTCTGATGAATTTGGTCGTGAACGCCCGAGACGCGATGCCTGGCGGCGGCAGGTTGACGATCGAAACGCACAATGCCCAATTCGACGCGACATATTCCCGCCAGCAAGCCATTGTGGAACGCGGTGATTACGTGCTGCTAGTGGTTAGCGACACGGGACGAGGAATGGACGGCGAAACGCAAGCGCGCGTCTTTGAGCCCTTTTTCACGACAAAGCAACCCGGACAGGGAACGGGGCTCGGGCTTTCGATGGTATATGGCGTCGTGAAACAGAGTGGCGGCTACATCTGGGTGTACAGCGAACCGACCAGAGGAGCTACGTTCAAAATCTATTTGCCGCGAGTAACCGACCTTGCGGACGAACCAGCGGCCGTCGTGTCGGTTTCCTCTCCCCGAGGGAAGGAAACCATCCTCCTTGCCGAAGACGAGGAGAGTGTTCGCGAGATCGTGTCCGGCTTTCTCGAAAGCAAGGGATATCAGGTGCTGGCAGCCGACAATGGCGTCTCCGCAGAGCTGATAGCCAAGTCACACAAGGGTGAAATCGACCTGTTGCTCACGGACGTCGTCATGCCCAGGAAAGGCGGACGTGAACTCGCTGAAGATCTGCGCACAATTCTACCGCGCCTAAAGGTGCTCTTCATTTCCGGCTACACGGGAGACTTTGTTGTCCGTAACTCCATCCTCGAATCTGGAGGTGCGTTTGTGCAAAAGCCCTTCTCAATGCAGTCCCTGGCAAAAAAGATCCGTGAGATCCTCGACAGGCCAAGCGTTGCGGCTTCTCAAACAGGTCCCATTGATTCCCCTACAAGGCCAGAGTGAGCGTCAAGGCGGTAAAAAGGCAGATCAATATTGAGCAGGCTGGTCCAGGGCGATACTTTTTGCGCTGTCTACTTGGGCGTGAGATCCATGGCTTCAACAATTCTGGTAAAAGGAATCTGAGCGCGCTCGTTCGCCTCCTTCACATTTTCCGGGTTGGGCGCCTCAAACAGACACATGCACTTATTCTGCCCGGGGACGAAAGTTGACCGGATGTACCGGACCTCTTTGCCCTGAGCTGTGAGCTCTTTGCCGGCTTCGATGGCGCGCTTTTGAGCAGCTGCGAGCTGCTCCATTTTGATGCCAGGTAAGTCCCGCTCAACCATGTATACGGGCATAACAGCGTACCTCCCTTGCGTTAGCCGATTACTTTTTGCATCCGAAAAAATGCAAGCAAGCTCGAGAAGCCGTTTCTTCGAGCGAAAGTCCGTGCCCTCCGCGCGCCGCAAATGCAGCTAGCGGACTTCAAAATGGAAGATGTCCACAACGACGTTGGTTCTGCGATTCATCAGAACGATGTGTCCCCCAATCAACACGTGCGCGCAATCGGGAGGCGGCGGAGGCAGACGTCGCTCAAGGTCTTCGGGACAGGGTTGGAGCCGTTTTTGTAGTCCAGGGGGGAGCGTGCCGCGTCGAACCAGTTGTTTCTCCAATCCAGGGGGCAACTGATCTCTTTTGGCAAGTCCTGGCGGAAGATTGCTCTGGTGGCCGCCATACCATTCGCGAATCGTTTCACGGTCACGATCCTTATAGTATTCGCCCTGGTCATCGTGCTCTCCGTGCTTACCGTGCCCCTTTCCGTGACCTTGGGCCAGCCCGAAATTGCTCGTGAGCATTAAGATTCCCAGCGCGCAGGCAATCATCCATCTTGTGGATCGCATCCTCCCCTCCGATCTCCATTTACCCAGACTAGTTGGCATCTCCTGCCATCACAAGGTGTGAGCAACCGATGTGTGTCGTGTTATCGACCCTGTTCCGAAGACCAGCGCCAAGACAAGCTGAATCATTGAGAAATATCGATGGGTGCGATTACCCAGCCTTTCGCCTTGCCAGAAGGATTGACTGAGAACCCTGAGCGCCCGGCCGCGTTACCGCGTTTTCGTGTATTCGAACATGGCGCTCAGCGACGACTTCACGTCCGTGCACTGGGGAAATACTCAGCTCAAGACTACTTCCAGTCCCGAGGTGGGTGCTCAAGGCCCCAGAACTGTGGGGCGGCGGTTTTGAAGCGAAGGCCAACTTCGGTTCTGCCTCCCTGTTTCTCACCTAGGTAGACGACTCGGCAATTCTGCTCTTTGCGGTTGGCGACATTTCGCAAGATGAGGCTTTCGCCCAATTTCACGGATGAGGACAAAGTAATGAGACAACCATGAGCACTAAGCACAATAGCACGCGTGGGATCTACGAATGAAGTTTCGTCGGTCAACTTGCCTTGCACGACCACCGGCAACTGCGCCGGCACTCGCCGTGAGCGCCGGACGTGGGACCGGATCTCATTGGGCTCGGTCGGCCGGTTCATCATACAGTTCTAGCGTACGCCAGTCCGCTAGTTATGCATTGCCATTGCCTGCTCATCGTTCTTTCGTTGCCCGAAAAGCCAAGACCATTAGAAGGCGTTTGTCTAACCCTGGCAAAGGCAAGGAACTCCTTTCGCCGAATCTGTGTCGGACGTATTCTACGCTGCTCGGTCGTAGTGGTAGTGCGGGACGCCCAGCCGAGACCGAGAAGCGATATTGCAATGCTACTGCCTCGCGCTGGCGGTCCGACTCTGGGGTGTTTCTTTGTTCAGTCCCAGGTGAGTCCGCTCCTCGTGGTAGTAGCGCAGGTAGTCCGAGTGAAGCCTGTCAAGGAGTGCTTAGATGAATTTCGTCATTTCGCTCATTATGGCGGAAAACGCCTACCAGCAGGACCAAGCTGCCGCGGCAAAAGAGGCCGCGGGGCGCTTAGGCGCGCAAGTACAGATTCTCTACGCTGACAATGACGCGATTACACAAAGCCAGCAGCTTCTAAATGTGATTCAATCTTCTTCTGCCGATTCCCGGCCTGACGCGATTGTCTGTCACCCCGTAGGAACAACTCTAAAGCAAGTGGCAAGCGAAGCGATGGCTCGCGGGATTGGATGGGCGCTCCTGAATCGTGAAGACGACTATCTTACGGAGCTGCGAAACACGGCCAAGCCCGCATTTTGTGTCACCGCAGATCAGGAAGAAGTCGGGCGGATTCAGGGGCGGCAGTTCGGCGCGTTACTGCCAAAGGGTGGTCTCGTCTTGTACATTCTCGGTCCCTCAACCAATCCTGTTTTCAAGCAGCGCACAGCCGGTATGGAATCGACAAAGCCACAAAACATTCCGATCAGGACGCTGCGAGGGAATCTGACCGAGCAAAGCGGGTATGACGCGGTTACTTCATGGCTGCAGCTAAAGACCTCGCGCGCAACACCCGTGAGTTTGGTTGCGGGACAGAATGACAATATGGCCATCGGTGCACGGAAGGCATTTGAAGAAATACTGAGTGGTGAGGAGAGGGAACGTTGGTCTACCCTGCCATACACCGGTTGCGATGCCAGCCCCAGAGCCGGGCAGGAATGGCTTCGTACGGGTTTGTTGACGGCATCCGTTTTTCTGCCACCAACAGCGGGTGTGGCTGTGGAGACCCTAGTGCAAGCAATTCAAACTAAGAAACAAGCGCCCTTGCGCAAGCAACTCGCTCCCGAGTCTTACCCTCCTATGGCAAACCTGCTTAAACCGCAAGCGTGAATAGCTTCTCTTCAGCGCAGCGAGCCCGGAATTGGATTCGCGATTGCGATTTCAAGCATTCCGCTTGCTACGGAAAGTCCATCGACGAAGGCACCGATTTCTTGTTTTGTGCTGTGGATCTTCCGGTGCGCCCAGGCGCATGAACAACGTCAACACAGCAAGATCACCGTGATATCGGCCAGACGATTACGTCCAACTTTGCCGATGTCCGATTAGATCTTTGAAGGATCATCTGGTGGCCGATGTCCAGACACTACCCTGAACGACTCCTTGCTGACGGGGCCTGCGCTGACCTTTAGCGCACAGCCTCCAAGAGCCGCATCCACAGTATGATCACGGGCCACGCCGTACGAGCTAGGCCAGACCACCGGCAGTACTTACGGTTGGACCGCGTTGTATCCCGTCTATGTGCGCGGCGAAGCTTATCTGGCCGAGCATCAGGGCCGCGAAGCCGCCGCCGAGTTCCAGAAAATTCTCGACCATTCCGGCATTCTGTTGAACTCGCCGATCGGCGCACTCGCGCATCTTCAAATCGGCCGAGCCTACGTTTTGCAAGGCGACACCGCCAAAGCCCGCGCCGGTTATCAGGATTTCGTCATGCTTTGGAAAGACGCTGACCCCGATATCCCGCTCCTCAAACAAGCCAAGGCGGAATACGCCAAACTACAATGGACGCGGCAACTGGGTCCTTTGCTAAGGTGCCGGGTGACATGCACAACTGCGTTGAAGTGATCACCCAATCCGTATCAATCAGGAACGAAAGCGACTTCATAGTCGCGGTTCGGCTCGGGTCGCGACCAAACGGCTGCCGTAGATTTCTCGCTTCAATTCTTCCGCATCAACCAACCCCGCCCACCCGCCGGCAGTACGTTCTAACCAATCTGCTCCCAATTTGGTGGGTGAGGATGAAGAAACAATTTTGATCGTAACTTCGTCGCCCTCTTTAAGCCCAAGTGCGTCCAGGGGCTTCAAAGTGCCATCGGAAAACCGTGCTCTTATTGTTGAACCCATGTCGTCTGTCCTTCACGGCCCTGCGCTGCATGTTCTTCATGTCTATCCAACCCGATTGTAGCAGTCGTGCCTCTCGTATTAAACGCCCTCCGCTCTTTGGTTTATGGCGCCTGCACTGCAAATCGAGTCCACGTCCGCGGTCTCAAGCAGCCTTCCATTTGAACCAGAGTGGGAGCGTACGTACGGTCAATGCCGGGCCCCCGAATCGAACTGTTGTGGGGATTGGAACGAGCTCTAGCGCGCTGCCGATCGGGGGACATCGGGAATTTGTTTCAGCGAGTCAGGTGTCACTGTCCCCGCACAGAGATTTCAGCCTCTAAAATCTTGCCCTGTCCCGACTCGCAGATCACGACTTCCTATCGCAACGATTGCTTTGACTTCCTTCCAACGAGCCAAAGGTGCCACCCCTGAAGCTCTTATTGTCGCCTTCTGTCGCCTCGCAAAACTTCTAGACTATTCATTCTAAAACAGATGGTTGGTAGGGGCGGTGGGGATCGAAGCTATTGCCTCATTTCCGCAGTCATCTGACCGAGATACTACTTTTCGGCAGTCTGGCGTCCTGGCCTTCCTCCTCCCAACAGATTCCGTCAGATGCTCGCGATTTTGCACTTATCGATGGCCCCACAACTCTTGCGTCGTTTTTGCGTTGCAAGTTCGGAAACGATGGAAAGTGATGGGCAGCGATGGGCAGCTAAACTATTGAAATTTCAGCGATGTCGTTTGTTCAAATGGCGATGCCACAGTTTATGAGTCTGATGCTCTAAGCGCGCGCAGGATGGGCATCGGTACGACAATCTGCCTCTTGCCCTTCGCCGCCTTGTCCAGTCCAACACCAGGTAGTGCCCTGAAGGTCTGTGCTATGTGGCCACTCGCAAGAGGCCGCGTAGATGCCCCCCGGAAACACCCCTTCCTCGGTGGGGCCAAGAGTCTTGTTGGTCCTGTTGCACACATTCCAAAACGTTGCACAATCTGTTGCACATTTGCCTTCAAGTTCTGGCCTTTTGATGCCTAAGATAGGTACTAGAACGTAGCGTAAGCTATTGAAAATATTAGAAAGGTAGTACTACCGACTGGTTTTCAAGACCGCCGGTTTCAACCGCTCACCCACTCCTCCGTTTTTAATTCTAACGTATTCTGTGAGTTAGCGGCCAATTTGCTGCAGTTTGGACTCGATCTGTTTCCTTCCTGGCGAGTGACTGAAGCGAGCGCGGAGCCTACGTCATCCCATGGCAAGGAAGCGACGTAGATGGACCTTACCCAGAATCGGTAATTTGGTTTGGGTTGACTCAATTCCAGAATGTCTGCTTAACTGGCAATCCATCTTGATCGGATAAGGAACCTTGCCGTGAATTCTCGTCGAAAGTTTCTAACGCAGGCCGGAGCTCTTGCTGCGGGCACCATGGGCGCGCCTGCTTTTCCGGCAGGCGAAAAAACATCGGACCTGTCCGCGCCGGAGACCGCTAGTTTGTGCGGCCAATGGTTGTTCCGGACTGATTCTGGAAATGTTGGCAAGGAGCAGCGC
>WNFC01023044.1_pt1 | contig 10143 bp, 10 predicted proteins | sample 5400541 | NCBI WGS metagenome assembly WNFC01 (sample SAMN13153342, study PRJNA577476) | soil metagenome | isolation source: 120 cm saprolite under Douglas fir tree site 2 hole 2 replicate 1 | place: USA:California | collected 2015-04-18 | reverse complement strand
CCGACCCTGGTACAGGCACTGTCGACCAGTTCCACGCGATGTTATAGGCACTTGCCAGGCTGTCGAGGTCCTGACGGAGCAGATCCCAGTTGTTTTTGGTCTGATAACCGAGCTGATGATCTGTGACATAGGAATTAATAAACGCCGCACGCTCCAGCACATCGCGCGCATCACTCGAATTAATTTGCCGGCTATTGACACGAGTCCGCAGTTGGGCTGTAGCTGATTCAAATTCGCTTAGCTGTCGACGAGCCTCGTCAAGTCCATAGCGATCGTTTATCGTGCCCCGATTTAGATCTTGCCGAAAACTACGACTGAAGTTGGTAGTACGAGTGTCGATACGCTGTACCAGTTGCCGTATTTGCGTATCGCTCAGGTTGCGATCGCCATACCCCGGGCCGCCGGTGGAGTTTCCAACCGTCCCCACGTTCCATTGCCAATTCAGGTTGTAGACTTGAGCCAGTTGGTCCAAGTCTCCGCGCACCGCTTCCCAATCCCGTTGGACACCATGCCCAAGCCGATTGTTGAGAAGGAAATTATTAATAGGCGCGGCACGTTCCAGTACGGCACGTACCTCTGTCTGCGTGGACTGGCGAGTATATGAACGCCGATTTAGTTGATTAACCGAAGTTTCGAAATCGGCGATCAAATTGTTGAGTTGATCGCGAGAGCTACTGCTTAAGTTACTTCGGCTGAGCGCGTTATCGGCAGTGTTAGCAAAAGTAGTCGTGCGCGTTTGTATTCGACGAATAAGATCGCGCAAAGAAGTATCATTGTTACCATATTGTCTTTGAGCGCTACCGGTGTTCGCCATGCCGGCGGTGACCAGTATTGCCAGTAAAGCTATACAAATTTTGTTTCCAGTAGTTCTCATCTCATATTCCTCCGTGTCTTCCCTATTGATTCGTTTACCAGCGACCCCGTTCGCTGATTGCCTTTTTGGGGCAGTTGTCAGATAGGAGAGTGAAAACGTCCTGTGCCTTTAGCCCCGGACCATCGATAACGATGTCGCGCCGTTCCGCGGGGTTGTACAGGGAGGGGTTTATGATGCGACCGCCGGGATGCAGACGGATGACGAGAATGTCACAAAACCATGCGCTCGCAAATAGGTTAAACGCCTGCGGGCTTTTTTGCTGGGAGAACGCTTGAAACCGTCTACGGAGGAGGATTCGACTATCCGGTCGAACCGAAGCCTCCCGTGCCCCTGGGAGTTTCGTCGAGGTCATTTATCCACGTAGGAGCAGGTAAGATTATCCGCTCGACTATTAGCTGGCAGATCTTACTTTCTTCAGGAAGATCCACGGTCTCATCGCCGGTATTATAGAGCAGACAACAAACCTCGCCGCGGTAATCTGAATCAATCACTCCCGCGAGAACGTCCAATCCCTGCCTGGTTGCTAAACCCGAACGAGGAGCAAGGCGTCCGTAGAATCCTTCGGGAATAGCCACAGCGAGACCCGTTCGAACCAGTAACCTTTGCTTTGGTGCAATGCTGATAGTTTCGATCGAATAAATATCCAGACCTGCCGCCGATGAACTGCCGCGTTTGGGCAATGTAGCGCGGGGGCTCAATCTTTTGAAACTAAGAACGTCGAGAGTTGTATCCATCAAGTTTCTTACATCTTCGGCAACGTGACGCCGCGCTGGCCCTGATACTTTCCGCCTCTGTCTTTGTACGAGGTTTCGCACACTTCGTCGGACTCAAAAAATACAACCTGGGCCACTCCTTCATTCGCATAAATTTTCGCCGGCAGCGGAGTGGTATTTGAGAACTCCAGGGTTACATAACCTTCCCATTCGGGCTCGAACGGTGTGACGTTCACAAGGATGCCGCATCGTGCGTAGGTACTTTTGCCAAGACAAATGGTCAGAACGTTTCTTGGTATCCGGAAGTATTCGACTGTGCGCGCGAGAGCGAAGCTGTTCGGGGGTATGATTACGGAGTCCGCCTTCACATCCACGAAGTTCTTTTCATCGAACTCCTTCGGATCCACTATTGTGCTGTTGATATTTGTGAAGAGCTTGAATTCGTCTGCACAGCGGATGTCGTAACCGTAGCTGGAAGTACCGTAGGAAACGATGCGCCGTCCATCGATCTCTTTTACCTGGCCAGCCTCAAAGGGATCAATCATCCCAAACTCAGTTGCCATTCGCCTGATCCAGCGATCAGATTTTACACTCATTGAAGAACCAATACTGTGGAGAAAAAAGTTTTAGTTATCGAGCGGCACAGGATACAGCAGAACGATTGCCGATTGCCAATTGTGACATTACCGATTGGCGATTGCCGATTGGCGTTACGCGGAACGATGTTGATGGCGTCGAAGCAAACAGTGTCAAGTTTAGCTGGAAAGTCAATCGGCAATCGGCAATCAACAATCGGCAATCGGCAATGCTTTATCCGCCCGCCTTCTTGATGTAGAGCGTTCCATCTCCTACGGTCATTCTCAAGGAAGCTCCTCCAGCACCTGCACGCGCGCGAACCTTTTGTTCGGTAAGCCCCGGGCGCTCACGTGACTCCAGCCCTTCGTAAGTGTTCACGATCTTCCCTGAACGAAGAATGTCCGCATCGATATCGCCGTTGAAACCGGCGGGCAGTTCGAGAGTCAGATTTCCCACGGCGAGTCGGACTTCGGCACCTGCGCCACGCCAGCTTCGTGTAGGTATCGTCAGACTTACCTTGCCTGCCGCAATCGTAACTGAAACAACTCCGCCTGTTAGAGACAGTTGCGTCTCACTTTCTGTGGCACTAATTCGAATTGCCCCTTCAACTCCCGTCAAACTAATGGCGCCACGACCGGCGTTTATCTCGACATCCGTGGAAGCAGGCACGTGGACGCGGTAGTCAATCTTCCAGGGTAGTCCCATCAGGCTTTTGGGAAAATCTTTGGCGACACGTTTCATGAAAATGCGATCGTGTGTTCCCGTAGACAGAAGGCTCAAGTGATTTGTGTCTTCATCGAAAACAAAACCATTTACTGTAGCGAGCCTGTTGAGGTCATCTTCGCTCTCCGCGCGCAGTTCGACATCTGCGCTGACTTCGACCTCGCTGCGTGACCAGCCTTCCACAGTTATTGAACCTTGCGGCGCACCGACGATGGTTACAGTTCCACCATAGCCAAAGCGTCTGACTTCATGCCTTGTCGTGGTGCGGGTCAGCAATAGAACAGGATTGGCGCTAACGGTTTTGTTTTTATTGGCGTCAACAGTTTTAGTTTTTTGTATGGCTAATAGAGGTGAAGTTAAGCAGAGAGTGGAGATTACCAAAAACAATCCTGCGAAGATGTGAAAGCGATAAGGCACCGATAACTATTTTCCTTTCGACTTTATTCAAGATACCGCAGGGCCTGCTGAATAGGCACGAAATAAAAAACGGACGCGATGTGCGGCGTCCGTTGTTTTGTTTGGGTTGAAACCGCGCAATTACCTGCGCATGAAGGTAATCGTACCACTGAAGGTGGTTACGGACACCGAGGAGCGCCCGTCACCAACGTCACCCACATATTTTCTGCCATCACCGATTGCCTTGAAACCGTTGTTCCAAAACGGCCCAATCGCGATCTTCCTTGCGGACGATGCTGCCACCAGACGAAAAGCGGAGTCTCCCGGAATACGCACGGTGATGTCACCCTTAGTGGATTTGAATTCGTACGTCCCGCCCCGCGAAAACTCTCCGTCGAAAAAGATGTTCCCAATTGTGTTCTGTGCAATCACCTGCGAAGCGGTGACATTGGAGAGTTCAATGTCTCCTTCAGACGAAACATGGGCGCGGACCGAAGCACCTCGAATATTGGTGACGTTGATCTGACCACGACGTGTTTCCAAATCGACTGAACAGTTAACTGGTACCTGAAGTTTGAAATTGACATCTCCCACGTCACCGCGGCCGCGATTGTCGGCCATGACATCGACTACCAAACATTCCTCGGTCTGTTTCGGCACAATATGAGCCGTGGGAGATTCCATTGTTGCAGTAAGCCTGATCTCGTCGCGATTCCACGACTCGACTGTGATAGTGCCGGAAATATTCTTCAACTCAATGCGGATATTCTTTCCCACCGGATACCGCTTTGAGAGGCGTTGTTGGGCACGGACCGATACTGCTCCAGAAAAGAAAACTGAGGCGATGAGTACTGAAGCCGAAACGAGGCAGGCGCAGCGTCTTAGGCGCCGAATCATGAATCTAGTCTTCATTGTGTGGGGCTTCTTCAGAAACGAATTTGTCGAGAATCGGATCATACTCGGAGCAACAGAAGAAAATTTACAGATCAGAAAACTCCTTGAGAAGAGAAAGCTTGTCGTTTAGCGAGTCATTGAGCATTTGTTCGGAAACTTCGTCGTGGGGATTGCGGTTCAACTCATTAATTGATTCACTGACCGCCTGATCGATGACCCTCATATTACGATCAAAAGTCTCGCGCATCTCAGGATTCCAGCGAGCTTTGTTCAGTTCGATGCGCTGATTCCAGTAACTGATCGCTTGCTGTTGCTGCCAGGAACGATCTGTTGGACTGGTGGCAACGGCAGTAGGTGGACCATCATGAGTAGCAGGCGGAGCACCAGTTTCCCAACGACGCAAACCCACAACAGTGGCCAACGAAACAACCACCACAATCGAGGCGGCAAAGGCGCTAAGCTGAGGCAGGGATAATTCCCAGCTCCGACCCATCAAGCCCGACAAGAGCGACCTGCGCACGGCAGCGGTGTTATTCGCCGGGCTTTCAGCCTTTTCCGATGTGATGACATTGCTAATTCGGAGCCAGAGTGCTTGTTCATTTGGCGGAGCCTCATATTCTCCTCGATGGGCCCGGCAAAAACTTACAATCGATGCGAGATCTTTGCGTACAACATCACAATCAAAACACTCTTCCAGATGCGAGTTTAGAGTTAATTCACCCTGTCGACTGAGCGCGCCGTCGAGAAGATCACCAATGAGTTCCTGACACTTTTCGCAGTTCATTGTCTTACCTTTGTCCTGCCGAGTCACCGTTGCAGATGCCTAACGGGTTGCGGCATAACAGTTTCGGGTTTAGTCAATCAAGGGGAGACTGCGTTAAACCTTTTCTACCGTAGCAATCTCTTGCTTTCTGAGTCTTCGAGGCAGTTAGCTTGGATTCTGTTGCCTCAGCAATCCTCGCAATTTCATTCTGGCCTTGTGCAATTGCGACTTTGAAGTACCAACCGAGCATCCGAGCATCCTGGCAATCTCTTCGTGCTCGTGCCCTTCGATATCGTGAAGAGTGAATACTGTCCGATATCCTGGAGGCAATTGGGCAATGGCCTTGTCCAGTGCTATCCGATCAACAACCGGCATCGCATTGGGATTTTCCGTGCCCTTTACTATTTGAATCGGCGTTTCACCATCCTCAGTCGTCTGCTCCATACGAACTCCACGCTTGCGGAAGTGCATGAGCACCTGATTGACTGTCAGCCGGTGGAGCCAGGTAGTAAAGGCGGATTCACCCCGAAAACTCCCAATTTTTCTAAAGAGCTGTATGAAGACTTCCTGAGCGAGATCTTCAGCCTCCGAGACATTTCCGGTCATCCTCAAACAGAGGGAGTAGACTCGACGATTATGACGCTGGTAAAGCTCTTCGAAAGCGCCCATGTCGCCCTGGGCAGACTTCTGGGCCAGCTCATAATCAGTCGTTTGCGGTGTCTCGGTTTCGGTTGCGGTCACGTGTCGTCTGCTCGGGCAAGTCGGGAAGAAATCTTACATCTTCACCACTTGTTGGGCACGACCATCACGAGGTCCGCTTGTTTCAAAGGGGGCGGCACCTTTACCTCGATTACACCCGTGGGGTTGCGGTGCGAGTTCGAGTACCCCTCAACGGGGGTGTGATGCCGCGCTTCAAGCGCGTCGTTGCCTTACCCGGCCCTAAAAAATCTGCTTTCCCAGCCGAATCAACAGCTTGGCACGAACGCAGCGCTCAAGTCCAACGGGCGCGCTCAACTGGACGATAACCAATCGCTTCAGCCACGTGGGCCAAAGCTGATCGCGTCACAATCCTCTAAATCTGCTATTGTGCGGCTCACCTTTAAAATACGGTCAACGGCGCGTGCTGACAAGCCCAGACGCGTTATAGCTCGATTGATCAATCATCTGCTCGGCAAATGAGCAGTAACTCGTCCGGCTAAACGCTACAAATATGAAATTGAGGAATGTAAAAGGAGGAGTCCTTGTTCATGCTTCCAGAACTTCGCGCACTTTCAATGCTAGCGAATCAGGAGTGAACGGCTTTTCCAGGAAGTTAATACCTTCCTCGAGCACCCCATGATGTACGATTGTGTGCTCAGTGTAGCCCGACATATAAAGTACTCGCATCTGAGGAGACAGAGGGCCTAGCCTACTCACTAACTCCGGTCCGCTCATCTCAGGCATCACAACATCCGTGAGTAGTAGGTGAATCGGCTCACTAGACTGCTTCCAGACTAGAAGTGCTTCTCTTCCATTAGCAGCAACTAGTACGCGGTAGCCACTCGTCTCCAATACCTCTTTCGCGAGGTTTCGAACCAACTCAGCGTCTTCAACCAGGAGGACGGTTTCAGTTGCTTTAGGCAGGTGGACTGCCGTTGCAGCGGGCCTGTAGTCTTCCGCTGGCTCCCCAACATGAGGCAAGTAAATCTTGAATGTAGTTCCTCTGCCGAGTTCACTATAAACCCAGATATTCCCTCCCGATTGCTTTACAATTCCGTAGACCATCGACAATCCCAGTCCCGTTCCTTTTCCACTCTCCTTGGTCGTAAAGAACGGCTCAAAGATGTGCTTTCTAGTTTGTTCGTCGATTCCGATTCCCGTATCACTGACTGCTAATAGCACATAAGGCCCGGGTATTACAGAGGTGTGCTGGCGTACGTAAGTTTCGTCTAACTCTACCTGATCTGTTTCAATAGTCAGCTTACCTCCAGACGGCATGGCATCGCGTGCATTCACAACCAGGTTCATAATGACTTGCTCGATTTGTTGGTTCTAAACTCAATGTCCTCCCCAATCATCCTCCGAAGCATTTTTTCGAGATCGGCTACGACTGTATTAAGAGCAAACACTCGCGGCTGCAGGACCTGTTTACGACTAAAAGCAAGCAGTTGACGAGTGAGTGAAGCAGCTCGGTTACTGGCCGCTTTGATCTCTTTAAGATTTCGGCACTGCGGGTCGTCGGAGGGCAAGCGGCTCAATAATATTTCGGTATAACCTCCTATAACGGTCAATAGATTATTGAAGTCGTGTGCTACGCCTCCCGCTAACTGCCCTACCGCTTCCAGCTTCTGTGACTGACGCAGCTGCTCTTCGAGTAGCTTGCGCTCTGTTACGTCACGGGCAATGCCTTGTACGCCAACGGGAGTCCCGTTGTGAAATACGAGCCTGGTGTTTACTTCAACCGAGATATGCCTGCCGTCCTTGGCAATGAGGTCCAGTTCATAAGCTGTTACGCTCTCACCCGCGAGCTTTCTGCGAAGCATCTCTTTCGCTTTCTCCAGATACTCGGGGGCCACCGCTTGCGCAACATTTAGTTGGAGAACTTCTGCACTCGAGTAACCAGTGATTTGTTCGGCTGCCTTGTTGCACGAGGTGTAGTTTCCATCCAGATCGTGTTCGTAAACAATGTCGCGCGCATTTTCAACCAAGTCACGATAACGTTCTTCTGTCGCCCGGAGCGCTTCGTTCGCTCGGCGCCGCCCTTCCCGCTCTTCCGCGTCACGAAGCTCCCGCTGGATGACGGGAATCAACCTCTTCAGCTTTCCTTTCAGCAGATAGTCGTGAGCACCAGCCCTCATAGCGGACACGGCCATATCTTCACCAATGGTTCCCGAAACAATAATGAAGGGTAAATCAAGACCACTGGCCTTAAGTGTTTCCAGTGCCTTAAGAGCACTAAACCGCGGCATTGAATAATCTGAGATCACCAAGTCCCAACGGTCTTCTTTGAGAAGCCGCATCATTTCTTCGGCCAACTCCACACGCTGGTATTGGATGCTGTAACCACCGCGCTTAAGTTCGCGCAGCAGTAACTGGGCATCGTCTTCCGAATCTTCCACCACCAGGACTTTGAGCGATTTTTCCATTTCACGCTTTGATGGGTGCCGACTGATTAAGTACCAGCCAGTACAGACCGAGGTGGGCAATAGCCTCGACAAAATTATCGAAATCAACTGGTTTACGTATGTAGCTGTTGCAGCCACTGCTGTAGCTATTCAACAAGTCCTGATCTTCTTTTGAGGAAGTCAAAACGACTACAGGCAAGAACCTGGTTCTCTGATCTGCCCGAATAGCTTTCAAGACCTCCAGTCCATCGATTTTAGGTAATTTTAGGTCGAGCAGGATGACGGCAGGCAGGACGCTTCCGTCACGGTCCTTGAACTCACCCTTAGCAAAGAGGTAGTCGAGGGCTTCAGCTCCATCCCGCGCAACGACCACTTCATTTGCGATATTGCTTTTCTTGAATGCTCGCAGGGTGAGCGCTTCGTCGTCTGGGTTGTCTTCAACTAGAAGAATTATGCTGTTCGGCATGTTCTCCCTCGTTTCCGTTCCTCAATGTAAAATGGAAAGTCGCGCCTTTTTCAATCTCGCCCTCGGCCCAGACCCGTCCGCCGTGACGGCGAACGATACGGCCTACTGTAGCGAGGCCAATTCCTGTTCCCTGGAATTCATTGGCCTGATGCACGCGCTGAAACGCCCCAAACAGCTTTCCCGCGTAGGCCATATCAAATCCGGCGCCATCATCTCGAACGTAATAGATGGTCTCACCGTTTTCATTCGCTGCGCCGAACTCGATCCGCGCGCGCGAATGCTTCGAAGTAAATTTCCAAGCGTTCCCCAAAAGATTCTCGATGACGATCAACAGCAGTCTGGAATCGCCTTCCACAAGCACATCATTCGTGACATCGAATTCAACATCGCGTCCAGGCTCCCCTTGTTTCAATTCGGCAGCCACGGATCGCGCTAACGCACTCAAGTCTATGGATTCGCGAACTAGTTCGCCACGAGTCACTTGAGAGAGCGCGAGCAGATTGTCGATCAGCTCAGCCATCCGTTGCGCGGCCGTTCGCACTCGGATCAAAAACTGTTTGCCGTTTTCATCAAGCTTGTCGCCATAGTCTTCCAGAAGGGCTTTGCTAAAACCGTCTATTCCTCTTAGTGGCGCACGGAGGTCGTGAGATACAGAGTAGCTAAAAGCCTCCAACTCTTTGTTGGCAGCTTCGAGTTCTTGCGTGCGCTCCAGCACCTTCTGCTCGAGTTCATGTTGCGCCTCACCGACCCGCGTGACCATCGTATTGAACGCGCCAGCAAGCGCGCCCAATTCATCGCGGCGATTGACGTCGACGACGCGAGTGTAGTCTCCGCTGCTGATCGCCGACGCAGCGCCTGTGAGTGAATGAAGCGGGCGTGTGATGCTCCGGCTCAACGCAAAGGCACCCGCCACGCCAATCAAAAAGAGAATGAGATCAATAACAATGATGCGACGCAAAAATCGTCCTGTAGTCCCCAGAACCGCCTGTTCGGAAATCTCAACCACGATGAACCAGGGTGTGCCACTAATAGGGCGACCCAGAGCCATTATCGAATTTCCCTCTCGCTTGTATTGCGAGACTTCGAGCGTTGAAGTTAAACCTCCTGGAGGCTTGGCCACGACCTTCGCCATATCAGTCCAGATATCCCCACGAGTATTGCCGAAATAGAGGATGGCTTGACTGCCGAGCAATTCCGTCAGTTGTTTTCGAGATTCTGGCTTGTCTGAAAGCTTCCGCCACCGGACGAGATAGCCAAGCAGCCCTTTAGCACCGTCTTGCACGGCTGATACGGTCGGGTAAGCGACCGTGTCCTTAACTACACGGATGGGTCCGGTCACCTTAAACGGCGCGACGGCGCTCTGCTTAAACTCCGTGACAAGCTCCGCAGGCTCTGCTGAAGAATCCTCGGGCAGCACCAACACGATCGAGCGGTCTGCCTTCCAAATCTCGACTTGTAAGCTATTGGGATCCTGCGGTGCAGTGAACTGCTGCAGGAGTGCAGCGACAGCTGGCCGCGTGGTGTCTGAAGGAGAACGAAGAAACGCCTGCATCGCAGGGTCGTTCGCCACAGCATAAGTCTTCCCGGCGAGGATAACGCTTGATTGTTGTAATAGACCCGCCAATTGTTCCGTT
>WNFC01013772.1_pt1 | contig 10143 bp, 11 predicted proteins | sample 5400541 | NCBI WGS metagenome assembly WNFC01 (sample SAMN13153342, study PRJNA577476) | soil metagenome | isolation source: 120 cm saprolite under Douglas fir tree site 2 hole 2 replicate 1 | place: USA:California | collected 2015-04-18 | reverse complement strand
AGCAGCGCTTAATCCTTCTTCGCCGGTTGCGCCGTCGGCGGCAAAATTCCGTTCAGCCGCAGGTACACCGCCTCGGCGCCGTAGTGATCGTACCAGTCGTCGCTCAAAACAATCAGCGCCGCCGCGCGCGACGCGGGGCGGTTGCCGAAGAGCGTCATCGCCTCGCCCAGTTTGGAATCATCCACTTTCTCAAGCGCCGTTGCGCAAAAGTCAAACGAAGCCTTTAGCCCCGCCACCAGCTTGTCCTTCGGGTCCGTGTCCGCCAGTTTCGCGTCCGGCGCCGTCATCCCGGATATCTTCGCGCAAAGAAAATTGTTGGACTGCGCGATGTGCATCACCAGGTGCCCGAACGCATTCATCTCCGGTGTCGGCTTGAAATTGTATTTCTCTGCCGGCATCGCCTCCGCTGCCGCCACCATGATCTTCGAAAACCGCCCCAGTTGCGTCTTCACCGTTGTCGTCACGGGATTCGCCACCGGCCCCATGTCCGGCTGAGCGCTCGCCGCCCCCGTCGTCTGTTGGCACCGCGCGACCCCCGTGCCCAAAACCACCAGCAGCGTCGCTAACCCCATCAATCCAAATCGTTTCATCAGACCCTCCCTGCTCCGAAACTCGCCCGAAAGCATACGCCCGCTCCACAACTGTCACAAGCGCGATCCTTACACTTCCTTTTCCGCGCAGGCTGGAATGTGGAAACGTCACAGGCCAAGAGAGTTCGCGGAGCCGAACTCTAAACCGCCCAGTTCTGTACTTTCAGCCCATGCACGCGCCGGAACTCCCGTTCGTTATTCGTCACCAGTGTCAGGCCTGCGGCCTTCGCGTGCGCTGCGATCCACAGATCGTTGTTCCCAATCATCTCCCCCTTGCGTTCCAGTTCTGCGCGCATGATTCCGTAGGTTTCCGCTGCCGCTTCCGGCAAGGGCAGCACTGGCAACAAATGAGCGAGTTCCTCCAATCGCTCCAACGCTTCGGCACGCTGCACGCTTTTCGCCGCTCCGTAAAGCAGTTCGCCAAACGTAATCACCGACAGCGCCGCCTCTCCCTGCCGCAGCGCGCGGAAGCGCCGTAAGACTTTTTCCGGCTTTTGTCGCCGGACATAGATGCAGATGTTCGTGTCCAGCAGAAACCGCGGTTCCATCACAGCCCCTTGCGTTTTTGCGGCTTGTCCTTCTCTCGTCCTTCAATCTGCAGATCCGCGGGCAGCCCAGCCAGCAGGTCGAACGCTCGCGCGAGGTCTCCGCGTTTTTCTCGCAGCACGATCTCATCCCCTCGTCGGGAGATTTCCACTTCTTTGCTCTTCAACCGGAACTGTTTCGGCAGCCGCACCGCCTGACTGTTTCCCGACCGGAATACCTTTGCCGTTGGCATGGGGGTTCCTCCTGAATGTATATACGTCAAGTATACACAGATTCGTTCCTCCAAGAAACGAATCCGGTTAAGATGGTTCCCGTGCTGTCACTTAGTGGATGTTCAGGATGTTCAGGAAAGATTCTTCAAGGTCTTCTCGATCAGGCCCGCCGTTCCCTGGTAAGGATCCCCCGGGCTGTCCCATTCCATCGAAAAGTACCCTTTATAGCCGTGCTGTTTCGCGATCCCGAAGGTCTTCGCCAAATCCACGTGCGCGGTTTTGCCCTTCTCGCCCACTTCCGTTTCCTTCACATGGGAAATGTTGTACGCCCTGCCAAACATCCCTTCGATTCCCTTGTACGCGTACTCGTCGTCCTGCGCCGCCACCGAATTCCCGAAATCCGGCAGCGCGTGCAGCCACTCGCTGTTCACTTTTTCGATGACTTTCACCAGGAAGAACGGATCCTCGCTCACCGGATTGTCGTTCTCCAGGTTCACCACCACGTTTTTCCCCGCGCCGTGCTCCGCCACGCGTTTCAAGCTTTCCGCCGTGCGTTCCAGGTCCGGTTTCGAATCCTTTGCCGCCGGGATGTTCGTTCGCACGCTCGGCGAACCGATCACCGTCGCCACGTCAATCCACAGCTTGCTGAACGCGATGGCGCGCTCCCGCTCCGCGCCGTCCGCCGCATATGGGCTGTGCTCCCCGTCCGCCGCGATGTTCACGATCGCTCCGCCCGCTTGCGCCACCGCCGCCCGCAGCTCCTCCAGGTACGCCTTGTCCAGCGAACGGAAATGCTCGCTCCACGGCTCGATCTTCTTGATCTTGAATTTGGCGCTGACGTGCGCCGCGAACTCCTTCAACTCCATCTTCCCGCCGCCGGCCTGCCGGCCCGCCGCTGTTCCGCTGGTCCCTCCGGCATTGTCTTTCTGAGCGCCGGCTTGCTCCCCGCGTCCCGCGATGAACTCGCGGAACGGATACGACGCAATCGCAATCCGCTCCCGCGCCGCCGATGGGAATTGCAGCTTCGGCCCCGCCTCCGCCGCCGGGCCGCCCAACAATTCCGGCTCCGGCGATAGCTCAGCCCGAATCCCGTTCAATAGTAGAGGCCCGCTGCCTGTTGCGAGGAAAGTTCCAATCCGCGGCCACACTCCAGCCCACACAAATGCCCCTGCCGCCGAACCCGCTGCGCGCTCCAAGAATCTTCTTCGTGTCGTTCGCGTCGTGTGCCCCAAAACCGCGCCAGTCTACCAGACCCGCTGCTCGCTCGCTATTAGCAGGATTCGCGGCCTGCGCTGCGGCATTGCGCGCTCGGCCGACTTCTACAATCGGGTCTTCGGCTGGACCATCCGGAAACGCGGTGACGGCAGCACTGCGTTTGACAATGCCACCGGCGAAGTAAGCGGCGCCTGAGTGCTCGGGCGCCCACCCGCCGCAAAGCCCGGCCTCCTGTTTTACATCATGGTGGACAGCGTGGCCGCGGCCATGGACGCCGTGGTAGCCCATGGGGCGAGATCGTGCAGCCAATCGGCGCGGACGCGCCCGAGATCACGGCGCGCTTCCGCGATCCGGCAGGAAACGTGATCGGCCTCTATCAGGAACGGCGGGTATCAGGCACCCGGCAATTGCAGGCGGGTTTCAGTACGGTCGAATTTCAGCCCGATATAGCCAATCGGGAACCTTCACTGATTTCGACGAGGGATGAATTGCAAGAATAAGACGGAGTGTCCTGATCGCTCCATAGGCCTCAATCATGAGCTCTCTTTGCTTCGCAAAGTATTTGTCATTCCACTCGTCCGCCTGCACTTCGTGGGCAAGCGGGCTCCGTTCCTTTCGCACTCTCTTGAATATCTCAATCATCTTGTCCCTGTGGGAAGGATCAGACAATTTCACGCGCTTTGCCAACCAATCAGCCAGCAGTGTAATGGTGCCTTTTGGCCGCTCAACGACCACCCCATCTTTTTCTTCTTGGAATGTCAGATCGATTTGTCCCTCAAAAAACTTCTTGTTCAAATTGTCAGACATCATTTTGTCCAGCAAATGAACAAATGCTTCGTATTCCTTCTTCGTTGGCCTGATCAAAAAACCGAAACCAACCGGCTTCGTATCCCTGCTATATGCTTTTCGAAACAAAGGAACGCCGCGGATTTTCATAGCCATTTCGTTGATGATCCCTAGCTCTTCGCAAAATGCATTGAATACGGACTCTTGTGCAGACCAGTCACCCATACTCGACTTAGCATAATCGGGATGCAAAAACGTCTCGCCGTCAACCTGATCGAGCTTCCACCGCTGCTGGTGTTCCGGAGTGAGTCGCGAGAGGTATCGTAGAAAACCCGCAACGTACCGAGCGCTTAGATCCTTATTGAAGGCAAAACCAAATGTTTCCAGAAATGTGTCATCGGCGGAATCGGTAATGGTTCCCGACCGGACCGAAATGTGTCCATGAATATCGTCGGTATCATACGAATATCTCGGGTCGTTCCGATAAAACTCCAACACCCGTAAATTGAATGCCTTGTATGCCAACTGCGGTTCGCCGAGTGCGAGGAGCAAGGTATAGGGCTGCCCCTGATACTTCGATACGTCCACCACCGTGCGTAGATGGGACTTCGACGGATAGACGCAACAATTCGTGGGATTCGTTCGGATTTTAATCGGCCCCCATTCTTCATACGCAGGAAGCTCGAAAACTAGTCTGCCCAGTTTCTCAATTTGCTCGTCTTGTTTTTCGGGCGCGAAGGCCAAGATGTGAGGATTTTCATGCCTATCGCCAAAATTCAAAACAATCTTGTCTGCAAGGACCAGATCGCGAACAAGACGACGCACCACTTCACGCTCTTCACCAAGATCATCTAGCGGCAGGCCGTTGAAATCACCCGAGGTGAGATAACGCTCGGTTATGCGCTTGAGAATTCTGGCTTTTTGCATGGATCTGGCGCTGCGTGAAGGTGGAAGATTTTGCGTTGGGTGCAAGAATTAAGCGACACCGCTCAAGTCCAATAATACTCCTCCTGAAAGGGGTCTTTCTCAAACCAGTCCACGAATTGCCCATTTTCCCGATCGAATTGTCCAATGGCTAAGAAACGGTAGGTGCTGTCCGAAGCGGACCGGAGAATATTGACCGTAGCCCTACAGAGGCGCTTTATCTCCTCCGGGATGGGCTCGGAAGTAATGAGGAAGCCGTATCGGGCATCAAAAACCTCCTTGTATAGCTTCGCCTGGTAGATATCGTCCAGCTTTTCTATCCGCTCCTTAACTTCGACCGTGATCAAATCGCTTGCGTACTGGCCCTGAACAAAACCGAAAAGGTCAGGTCGTTTTTTCAAGAAAGCAAACACGATCTCCCGTTGCGGGGAAATTTGACCTTTGAGTTTCTCGCCCAACCCCTTCGCCGCCGTTACTTCCAAATAGCTGCTCTTCTTCTTAGCGGCGAATAATTCCTCAAGTCGTTTCTTTATAGGTTGATAGAAATCTGCTTCAGCCATGGTCTTGATTCAGTATGTTTACAACGTCAGTCATGATTTCTAGATGTGCTTGATCCACTGGAACGTATTACAACCCGATCATTTTATTTTTCTTGAATCCTACTCTCGATTAACAGAAAGTCAAAGGTCGACGACAGGCTTGATCGTTCTGGACCTAGCCAGTGCATCTTTTAGTCCAGAGCCCAACTATCCAAAGTGGTGGGATTTGACGCGGGCGGCAATTATTCATCTTTGCCGCGATTTTCGACCACGCCTTTAAGACTAGGGTTCGATTTTGAGGAGCGCGTAGCGGAACGTACTGGGCCCCTTTTCGGCAAACGCCGAGTAATCAATCCATCGGATTTGGTATGAACTGCTGAGAACTAAAGGATTCTCTCTTTTCTCTTTCGTTCCTTCCCCTGTAGCCTCGCTCCACTTCAGTTCTCCATTCAGCGTGCGGCCATCATGAATGCGAAAATCAGCATCGGTAGTGGCAAGGTTTTTGGTTGGTCGCCAATAATTGTGGTCATTCGTCAGTATGATCGCATAGCCGATTGATCCTGGGTTACCACCCACGAAGCGTTCGAGCCTGACGACGTCTTTTATGAAGTCATATCTACCACCATCCGGTGCCGATTGGTTGAGCAGATGAAATTCCTCGCCACCGTAAACCACATCGATTTTGTTCGTCTTGTATTTCAATTCTATTGCGTAGACCGTGTTCTCGTATTTCACCCAGATATCGATGTATTCTCTCGGTCCTATTCGACCGGGATGAATTTCTAGCCGGACCGCAGCTGTTGGATGATAACAATGAATTTCCCATGCAAGTGCATGTTGAAACTCAGCCTCCGAGTGGAAAATAGGTCGTTTCTCTTGTAGCTCGCTGATTATGTGTTCGACTTGTATCATGAAGTTAGCCCATAGAAGGCGCCGATACTCGCTAGGGCTTTCGCCCAAACATTTCCTCGAAAATGCATTCTGGCGTCGCATGGGTAGGTCCCGGCGTCACGGTCTTAATGATGTGGGTTCCGATAATTTCTTTGATCGCCTGCCAATTCTTTTCGATTGAATCCATTTGAACTAGAAAATCCTTCAGCGATACAGTCCCGCGTTTGATAAATGCTTGGCGCGCAGCTTCTCGATCACCGTCGAACCACCAGGTCACGGTTCCTTTTTGTTGAAGCCATCGGACTTGCGAAAGCATCGACAATGGGAACCCCCAATCAATCATGGTGGATTGACTCTTTTGCGAAAGCCTCGAAATGAATGCTTCCGGATTCCCCCGGAAAAGTGCAATCAATGAGAGCTTATGCTGGGTACCGAAACCGTGGAGAAGTTGATCGAAATCCAAATGCAAGAATCCCTTCTCTCGTTCCAGCCATTCGGAATAGGATGTCTTCCCCGAGCCAGGGATTCCACACACATGCACAATCACCGTACTATTCATCGTATTGAATCCTACCTGAAAGCGCATATACCGTCGTAACTGGTTTGTGCATATAATGAGCGGGTGGACGGCCCTAAGTGCTTGGCACTGTTTCCGGTGGCCCATCCGTCGACGGAGCCGAAGCGTGGGAATTACTCGCCGGGTGCGGGTTTTACGTTTGCCTTTTCGTTTTCATCTCGCGTCCGAGGGAGCCGTTCATCCCCCATCCGCAGCCGTCCGACACTCAATTCTCCCCCATCCCCTCTTGCCCTTTCCAACTGCTCTTCCACCTTAGTTCTCTGCATCTGCGTTTTTTGTGCGTCTTTTGCATCCCACTGGTTTTACCGGGGCATCCCGGTCACCTCTACCGGGACCCCGAAGCTGCGTGCGGAGATTTCTTCCTCCGCTGGAAGCTTTCAACTTTCAACTCTCAACCTTCGACCTCTGGTCCCCAATTTCTCGTCCCGATTCCCGCCCGCCTGCGCCGTTAGCCTTCTGCCCTGCGCCGTTCACCCTCCATTCCTCTTATCCCCGCATATCCCCCAATCTATTCAAACATTTGGACTTACAAATTTCACTTGACAGGGACCGTAATCATGTGGTAATATGTTATTTGATAGTTAGCCACCACGTATCCCGAGCTCCTCGGGATCCCGGCCGTAGCCCATTGCAAGCCGCCCCTCTGCGTAAGCTCTGTGTGCGGCGTTTACCCCGACTCGGTCGGGACGTCGGCGCCTGTCCCGAGCTTCTCGGGGCGTTGGATTCTTCTTCTCTTGGGTTGACCCTCAACCCTCAATCGGAGGTCCGGAGAGTTTCGCGACCGGAGATCCCGACCTGGCCGGGACTTTCGACTTTCAATCACGTCTCTTTCCTCTCCCTTTCTTCGCCCCATCTCTGTGCCTTCTGTGTCCTCTGTGGTGAAAACTCCTCGTCATTTCGTTCTTCCCTGATCCCTCGTCACTCGTCACTCACCACTAACTCCTTTACAATCCGCACTTCCATGACCCCCCTCCCGCAACCCCTTTATAATCAGCACTTACAGACACCCCTCGGATCTGCGGGAAACAAAGGACTTATAACTCCTTTAGAATCCGCACTTACGAAAAATTCTCCCGTAACCCCTGTAGAATCCGCACTTACAAAAACAGGGGGGTGGGGGTACCTCCCGAATCTGTGGCACAGTCACTCCTGGCTGTGCTCCTCCACGCGGCACAGGACACGGAACACGGGTACACCCCATATAATGTGCCCTCAACTCCAGGAGAGCACACCATGCGCTATCGCCGCTTCGGCCGCACCGGATGGAATGTCAGCGAAATTGGTTACGGCATGTGGGGCATGGGCGGCTGGACTGGTTCCGACGACGCCGAATCCCTCGATTCGCTCCAGCGCGCCGTGGATCTTGGCTGTAATTTCTTTGACACGGCGTGGGCCTACGGCGAGGGCCACAGCGAACAGCTTCTCGGGAAAATCCTGCGCGCCAACGAAAACAACTCCGCCGCTGGCGGGCCGGACAAAAAACTTTACCTTGCCACAAAAGTTCCGCCCAAGAATCGCCGCTGGCCCGCTCGCCCCGAATACTCTCTCGACGACTCCTATCCTCCCGGCTACGTCTTCGAGTACGTGGACAAGAGCCTCAAAAACATTGGCGTGGACACGCTCGACCTCATCCAGCTTCACACCTGGGAAGACGCGTGGCTCAAAGACGAAAGAGTCTTCCGCGCCGTCGAAAAACTTAAAACCACCGGCAAAGTCCGCGCCTTCGGCCTCAGCCTCAATCGCTGGGAACCCGCCAACGGCGTTCGCGCCGTGCGCGCCGGACTCGTTGACGCCGTCCAGGTCATCTACAACATTTTCGACCAGAATCCCGAAGACGAACTTTTTCCCGCGTGCCGCGAAAAAGATGTTGCCGTCATCGCCCGCGTTCCGTTCGATGAAGGGTCGCTCACCGGCACGCTCACCCTCGACAGCAAGTGGCCCAAAAACGATTGGCGCAGCACCTATTTCGTTCCCGAAAATCTCAAAGCCAGCGTCGCCCGCGCCGACGCCCTCAAACCTTTGCTGCGCGACGGCATGACCATGCCCGAAATGGCCCTGCGCTTCATCCTCAACAATTCCGATGTCGCCACCATCATCCCCGGCATGCGCAAACGCAAAAACGTCGAATCCAATCTCACCGCCAGCGACAAAGGTCCCTTGCCCACGCAGCTCCACGCGCAACTCCGCCCTCACCGCTGGGACCGCACCCCCACCAAATGGAGCCAATGAGAAGCCCCTCCAGCCCGCGCACTGTCATTCCGAGCGAAGCGAGGAATCTCTCTTCAGGTTTTTTGGAAGCCATTTTGAGGGATTGCGAATACTGCCTCAGGCGGTTTGTTTCAGAGCGCGCTCGACGAGCGTCAGGCAGCGTTCGGCTTGTTCGCGCAATAACCCTTCGTGCTCGCCGCGATCCCGCTGTATGCTGTGGAGCTCGTCGGCAATCGCCAGCGCCGCGAGCACCGCGACTTTCTGCGTGTCCACGATTGCCGTGGCGTCCGAAATCGCGCGCATTTTCTCGTCCACGTACTTCGCGAGCTTCTGCACGTATCGCTCGTCCAAATCTCCGCGAATGGCGTACGTCTGTCCCAGAATTTGCACTTTTACGGGAGCGCTCATTGGTTTTCAGATTGTAGCGCAGGACCACGCGTTCCGGAATATTTCCGGTACAGATCCATGGCCTGAACCGATTCGATCTCGGGAATATTCAAGTGATAGATTGCACCGGTAATTTGCCTGAACGTCACCCCGCTATCCTTAAATACGAGCGAAAAGTCGCGCTCGACGGCCGGAAATCGCGGCAGCGGCTCATACCGGCGAACCGTTTTAGCGTTCCGCACTGCGTCATAAAAGGCGTCGATTTCGATCTCGGCGAGAAAGACATCTTGCCGTAACTTCAAGCGTTCAGCCACGCGGCGTGCGAGCTGTCCCGCAACGCCCAGATGAGAAAGATTTCTCGCTTCGTTCGAATTGACGGTGTTGAGGTGAATGGAGCCGCGGCGCGCGGCGTGCAACCAATCCGGGCCGCCGTCGTTCCAGACGAAATTTCCCGCCAGCGCGCCGATGGCATCCAGGTCGCCTTTGAGATCGGCGAAGGAATATTCGCGCGCGCTGTCGTACAAATCTTTTTCGCGGGCCTCGCCGGTCGCGCCGATGGTGAGCGCGCGCGCCTCAACGGATTCGAATCCCTGCAGCCGGTAGTTGCGGCCGATTTCGAAGAGCCGCGCGTTGCGCTGGCCGTGGTTGAGGTTCCATTCGATCGCCGCGGCCATGGTGACGATCCCGGTGGAGCGCAGCACACTCGCTTCTTCCGAAAGAGGATTCGAAAGCCGCGCCGGAACGACGCCCTCCGGGCGGAACAACGCGTCACGCTCTTCGGCGACATGGGGAATCGTCAGAATCTCGCGGTAACCGAGGCCGATGAGCCGCTCTCGCAAAAGCGATTCGGCTTCGTAATATGCCAATCGCGCCGCACCCTGCCGGGCCGCGGGCAAGCGCGGCGGAAATTTGTCGAGACCGTAAATGCGCGCGATTTCCTCGATGAGATCGATTTCGCGCTCGACTTCGGCGCGCCAGGAAGGCTGCGTGCATTCCCACGCCGCGAGAAGCGAGCCCGCCGCGCCGCGGTTCTGGTCGATTCGAACGGGCGCAAAACCAAGCGCGCCGAGGCCGGCTTCAATTTCCTTGTCGGGCACGTCGGCGCCCATGACGCGAAGAATTTCCGCGCGCGTCACGCGGATTTTTTTGGGCGCACGCTTGCCCGGAAAAACGTCAACGACATCGGAAAGCAATTCGCCTCCGGCAAGCTGCAGAATCAGTTCCGCGCAGCGGCGCGAGGCGAGCTCCGCCATTTCCGGATCGGCGCC
>WNFC01012891.1_pt1 | contig 10143 bp, 6 predicted proteins | sample 5400541 | NCBI WGS metagenome assembly WNFC01 (sample SAMN13153342, study PRJNA577476) | soil metagenome | isolation source: 120 cm saprolite under Douglas fir tree site 2 hole 2 replicate 1 | place: USA:California | collected 2015-04-18 | reverse complement strand
TTTTTTGAGTTGGTCTTGAAGGAGGGTGGAGCTTTTGTTCTCGTGGTAGCCGAGTTCGGCGAAGTCCCAGATTTCTTTGGAGACTTGCTTGTATTGAGCGGCGTTGGCATCGACGAGTTTGAGGATTTGGGTGCGGTCGGCGGAGGTGGGCTGGGCGATGGCGGAGGCAGTGAGGATGAAGACGGCTAGAGCGTTGCGGAGGTACAGGGGCATGCAGGCGTCTCCGAGGCGAGGTGAGGATTTGGATTTTCTCTAATGTACCTTGGGTGGCTTTGCTTCAGAAGACAGAAAAGCACACCCCAGGGGCTAAAAGCCCCTGGGTATGCTTTCCTTACCCCTGCCCGCACATCAGCGTGATTCGTCATACAAAGCCTGAAGTAGGACTTCAGTCTGGCATCAAACCAGAAAAGAAGCTCCGAGCGAAGGAGTTCATTCTATTGCTCTTATCCTCTCGTTATTTTTCTTTTGCCATTTTCCGCCCAAAAATCGCATGTCAAGCCCCAGAATCACCTAACCCGCTCAAATCAAACAACATCCGCGTGGCATGTTAGTTACGCTCCAACCGCTATAATGAATATATAGGTCAAAAACAAGCAAGCCCCGCAGGGATTTAGACACCCTCCGGGGCTAAATCATTGATAACAAGTATTTTGCGCACAACCCATTTCTTATGAATATTTTGCAAACGCAAGCACCCTGCAAACCATTGAAAATAAGTATTTTACGCCCAAAATACCCACGGGGGGGGAGGGGGTACCCACGAAAAAACAAAAAGCTAAGGCCCCGATCGCTCGGAGCCTTGTCTCCTCGCGAATCCGCTTGTCGAGATTCTTGATCAGCGCACCGCCGCCCGTCAGCACGATGCCGCGATCGGAAATATCGGCCGAAAGCTCCGGCGGAGTCCGCTCCAGCGCCACGCGAATCGCATTGATGATCGTCGCGATGCACTCGCTCAACGCCTCTCGGATCTCGGAATCTTCAATCGTGATGGTCTTCGGCACGCCTTCGATCAGGTTGCGGCCCTTGACCTCCATCGTGATCGGCTTGTCCAGCGGGTAGGCCGAGCCGAGAGAAATTTTGATCTGCTCCGCCGTTCGTTCGCCTATCAGCAGGTTGTACTTCCGCTTCAGATAAGTCATCACCGCCTCGTCCATCTGGTTCCCGGCCATGCGCACGGAACGCGAATAGACGATGCCAGCCAGCGAAATCACCGCAATATCGGTCGTTCCACCCCCGATATCGACCACCATATTGCCGCCCGGCTCTGTAATCGGCAACCCGGCGCCGATAGCGGCGACCATGGCCTGTTCGACCAGATGCACTTCAGAGGCCTTGGCCCGGTAAGCCGAGTCCATAACCGCACGCTTTTCAACCTGAGTAATTTCGGAAGGGACACCAATCACGATCCGCGGATGCACCATCATCTTCCGGTTATGCGCCTTCTGGATGAAGTAGTTCAACATCTTCTCGGTATGCCGGAAGTCGGCGATCACGCCGTCTTTCATCGGTTTGATCGCGACGATGTTGCCCGGAGTGCGGCCAAGCATGTCCTTGGCCTCTTTACCCACCGCCTCCACCTCGTTGGTGATCTTGTTCACCGCGATAATCGAAGGCTCGTTGACGATGATCCCCTTACCATGCGCGAAGACGAGCGTATTCGCCGTGCCCAGGTCGATGGCAAGGTCGCTGGAGAAGAGGCTGAAAAGGGACCGCATATTGTGAATGCGGGAGTAACGCATCTGAAAGCTGTTCGAAGACATAGGTATTTGCAGTCGTTTCCTGAGCAGTCGTCTACTGAAAAGAGACTCCCATTAGTGTATCTCTTTTCGCAAGTGCTAATTCAGGCTCTCACCTAACCAGTCATCACTCCTTCGTTGTAGCTCCTCTCCCGCTCGCATAACATACGGCAGCAAAACAACGCCGCTGGATAGATTAGGACGCTCATATGTCTCGTATAAGCAAAGTCCGCAACGAAGGGAAGCGCACAAGCCGCAACCACCGCAAGAAACACGCCCGAAGCCACGCGCAACGATCTCCGCTCCGCACCGCGTGCGCGAAACACCAGATAAATCGCACAAAGAATCGCCGTCCACAGCATCAGCCGGAAGGCCAACATCCCCACGTCCTCGATTATCCTCGTGACGCCATGGCTCGCAGTCCCTCCATATTTCTCCAGAGAGAAGAAGAGGACATTCAGCTTGCGCGCGTCGCCTTCGAGCGTCTCTCGCGGATGAGCCCGCAGATAGTCCAGAGCAGCTCTCTGGTGATAGTCGTTGAAGCTCCATTCGTCGCCGAAATGCAGACCGCGGTTCAGCTCGAAGTCGTACCAGTCCATCAAGTCTCCGTGAGGCGGTGGATAGTGCTCCAGAAACCCCGCATTATTGCCCTTATGCAGATTGATGCCATCGAAGCTCGTCCCCACGCTGTACCGCCCGCTGGCATGATGCTGATGCAGTGCCCAACCCATCGGAGCCGCAGCGACCAGCGCCACAACCACCCATCGCAACCCCGCGCGCCGTTCCACCACGAGAAAGCCAGCAGTCAGTACAACCACCACCGGCAGCGCCCCACTCTTCGAGAGATAAAGACCATCCAACGCAACTGCAAACAGCAAAGCACGGCCCAACCCACCCATCGTCAGCCGCGTCTGCACATCGAAGAACAGCAGCGCCACAGCGACGGCCAGGAAGCTGTACAAGTACCCTTCATCCACCAGTATGTTGGTGACATCCGCGAGGAACGCTGTCATCGCAAACGGCGTCAGAAGCAGCAGCACTACCAAGAGCCTGCGACCTCCGGACCGTGGCGGACATCGCCAAACCAGGTAAATGCAAAGTCCGACCGGCAGCAACAGTAAGAGCGTCTTGAAGCAAGCCACGCGGAGATAGTGGTCACCGAACAACCGTATACCAAGCGCCACCACCAGCGAAGACATCGGCATCCGCGCCGCGTGGAAGCAGATCGGGTTGCCGCGCGTGCCCATATCCTCGGTGCAAGCCGTCAAGCCCTCGCCCGCGAGCAGGCTCCGTGTCGTTGGCCCTACCAGATTTGTCATCGAAAACAGAGGCTTATTCGCCTTAGCGTGATCGAGGATCCATACTCCGCCCAGCGACATCATGATCGGCACAAATAAGAGCAGCCACAACAGACGACGGTCCCGTGTTGTCCGATTTGGCCGGGTCGCGACAATCTCTGGCATCTGCCCAATCTAATCCAAGACGGCGACAGCACAGCGCTCGTCCCTTACATTTTCATTTGCACCGGTCCGCATTCGGGAACACTTCGCGATTGATGTACCGATTTTCCAGGTTGACCTCTTGCGCCGCGCGAATAGATACAATCGGAATCAGCTTTGACCATGTGGAGATAAAGAATGATTATCGGTGTGCCCAAGGAAGTGAAGGATCACGAGAGCCGTGTAGGCGTAACCCCAGCTGGAGTCAAGGCCCTGGTCGAAGCCGGACACAAGGTTCTCGTCGAGCAGAAGGCAGGTGCACTCTCCGCCATGCCCGACGATGAGTACCAGGCCGCAGGCGCGGAGATCGTAGGTTCAGCCCACGACGTCTGGCGTCTCGCCGAGATGGTCGTCAAGGTCAAGGAGCCCGTCGAAAAAGAGTACAAGCACTTCCGCGAAGGCCTCCTTCTCTTCACCTATCTCCACCTCGCCCCGCTTACCGAACTCACCGACGCCCTTCTCGCTTCGAAGGTCACAGGCATCGCCTACGAGACCGTCCGCGACCGCGCCAACACCCTCCCGCTGCTTACCCCTATGAGCGAGGTCGCTGGCCGCATGAGCGTCCAGGTTGGGGCAGCATACCTCGAGAAGGAGCACGGCGGCCGCGGTGTTCTGCTCGGCGGCGTACCCGGCGTTGCGCCCGGCAGCGTCTGCATCATCGGCGGCGGCATCGTCGGCACCAACGCCGCAAAGATCGCTCTCGGCATGGGCGCGAAGGTCACGCTCATCGACCTCAACCTGAACCGCCTACGCGAGCTCGACGACATCTTTGGCGGACGACTCTATACCGTCGCCTCGAACAGCTACAACATCGAGCACGCCGTCCGTGAAGCCGACCTCGTCATCGGAGGAGTCTTGATCCCCGGTGCCGCTGCTCCCAAGATCGTCACCAAGGCGATGGTCGCAAAGATGAAGAAAGGTGCGGTCATCGTCGATGTCGCCATCGATCAGGGCGGCTGCATCGAAACTGCGCACCCGACCACGCACTCGAACCCATCGTATGAAGTCGACGGCATCGTTCACTACTGCGTCACCAATATGCCCGCCGCGGTGCCCAACACCTCGACGCTCGCACTAACCAACGCGACCTTTCCCTACGTGCTGAAGCTGGCGCGTCTGGGAGCCAATGCCGCCATCAGCGAAGACAAGGGCATCGCCGAGGGAGTCAACACCTTCAACGGCATCCTGACCTACGGTGCTGTGGCTGCGGCGCAGAAGCGTGAATGGCAGGCCGTGGCAAAGCTCGTATAGTCGCCACGTGCGAGTGCCAATTGAGCGAGGAAAAGAGCGCCCAACGCCTATAATCAGGTGATTGAGGAGGACACAGCCATGGCCACACCTGCGAGCCGGCGAAAGGTCTGGATCGTCGCCCTCGGCGCGTCCCTTCTCGTCCTTTTCGTCGCGCTAGCCACCCTCAACGCCTTCAATACGCAGCTCCCTACACCCGCCACGACCCAGCAGATCGTCGTCTTCACCGGCCTGTCGATCGTGGCCTTCCTCCTCTTCGTTACGGTGCTGATCCTGCTGGTCCGTAATGTCCTCAAGCTTTACGCCGATCAGCGCAGCCGCGTTATGGGCACACGGCTCCGCACTCGCATGCTCTGGGGAGCGGTGCTGGTCAGTCTGATTCCCATCGCCTCTATGTACGCCTTCAGCTACCTGCTGCTCAACCGTGCCGTAGACCGCTGGTTTTCGCAGCCTGTGACCGAGATGCGCGATGACAGCAACACCATGGCGCACGAGCTGGCCGACTACACCAGCGCCAACGCCCGCGCCGAAGCCGACTCGATCGCCTCCAACCTGCCCGACGTCCCCCCGCCAATCCCTCCAGCCAAAGCGCCTTCACCTGTTTCGATTTCAAAGCAGCAGCCTCACCGCTCAATCCACGTCTCGTCCCATGGCTCCGCTCGCACCGCCGCACTTTCGGCCTCCCGTCTGCGTCGCGAAGCGATCTATGAGGTCCTGCGCCAGCATGAGATCACCCTGCAGAATGGCTTTGCCATTGTCTATCACGAGGGGCATGTCGTCGCTTCGTTTCAAATGCCGCAGCGCGCCGGAGCTACCGCGCAGGTCAAAACCTGGCTCCCCGATCAGGTGGCAGAAGAAGACGCTGACGAAGCTGCCAGAAAGGCCCCCACCGATCCGAACGATGCCGCCATTCTGGCCACCGCCCAACGCAACGACCAGCCCGTCTTCTCTCTCGGCACGACCGATTACGCGCTTGGAGCCACACCTGTCAAGCAGGGCAACACCGTAGTCGTCGGCCTGCCCATGCCTTTTGGCATGGCCGCCACCATGATCAATCTGCGCAAAAACGCAGACGCATACTGGGTTCTCTACAGCGAACGTCGCCAGATCAGAGATCTCTACATGCTTCTGCTTCTGATGATGACCAGCCTTGCACTGTTCGCCTCCTGCTGGCTCGCGCTCCATCTGTCGAAGCAGGTCACCAAGCCGGTTGAAGCACTCGCCGACGCCATGGAAGCCATCGCCTCCGGTGACTACGCCCACCGCGTAAAGGAGAGTGCGACCGAAGAGCTCGGAGAACTCGTCCGCAGCTTCAATCACATGGCCGCCGATCTGGAAGACAGCCGACGCGCGGTCGAGCACTCTACGGTGCAACTGAGCGCAGCCAATACCGCCCTCGAGGCGCGTCGTGGCGAGCTCGAAACCATGCTCGAAACTATCCCCAACGGAGTCGCCACGCTCGACGTCGACCGCCGCATCGTGCTCGCCAACCGCGCTCTCAGCGAGATGATGGATCCCGGCGGCCAACGCCCCTTCTACGGCCGCGTCATGGAAGAGGTTTTTCCGCCGGAAGTTGCCGAGGTCCTCGACCGCCTCATCAAACGCAGCCACCGCATGGGCTCAGCTTCCAGCGAGATCGAGTTCAATGGCCAAACCTCCGGCTCCATGAACCTCCTCGCCACGGTAGCGCTCCTCGAGATGCCCGCCGCCACCGAGCGCATGCGCCGCGAGCATCAGGGCTACGTTCTCGTCCTCGAAAATGCCACCGAGCTGCTTCGCGCACAAAAGCAATCCGCCTGGAAAGAGGTTGCCCGCCGCGTAGCCCACGAGATCAAGAATCCTCTCACCCCTATCAGCCTCAGCGCGGAGCAGATTCATCGCCACATAAACCGCCTGGCCAACAATCTGGCAGATCGCGCATCCGACATCCATGCCGAGCCACCCTCGGTCGCGGTCATCCGCCGCTGCAGTGAAGTCATCACCTCATCGGTCGAGAGCATGCGCTCCCTCGTCGACCAGTTCGCAGCCCTCGCCGAGTTCCCGACAGCACGCCCCAAGCCCGCCGACCTCAACACCATCGTCGAAAACTCGCTGGCCCTTTTCGCCGGCCGCATGCAGACCATCCGCATCATTCGCAAGATGGCTCCTGATCTTCCGCTCGTGATGGCCGACCCCGAGGCCCTCAAGCGCGCCCTTGGCAATCTCATCGACAACGCCGCCGAAGCTATGCAGCAGAGCCTCTTCCGCGAGCTTCGCATCGGCACCTGCCTCCTCGAAAATGGCATGGTCGAACTCACCATCGCAGACACCGGCTCCGGCCTCACCGACGAGATGCGCGAGCGCCTCTTCCTGCCTTACTTCTCCACCAAGCAGCGCGGCACTGGCCTCGGCCTCGCTATCGCGGCCAAGATCATCCAGGAACATCAAGGCACCATCCGCGCGGAAAAGAACGAGCCCGCCGGCGCGAAGTTCATCGTCGAACTCCGCCCCGCATCCTCCGTCGAGAGCGACTCCGATACTTCATCCGCGGCCGGTCCTTTTGCCGCCACACAGAATGGCAACTACCCGAAGCCCAAATCGACCGAAGCGAACGCCGCGGAAACTCTCGCTCCGACAGTCGCCGAAGCAGAGGACGATCTCGCCTCCACCATCGCCCGAGGACCAAAATGAACCACGTACTCATCGTCGACGACGAAGCCGAGATCCGCGAATCGCTCGAGGGCATTCTTCGCGAAGAGGACTACCTCGTCACCACGGCGGCTACCGCGGCGGAAGCCCTCGAACTCCTCCGCGATGCTGCCTATGATGTCGTTCTGCTCGACATCTGGCTGCCCGACCGCGATGGCCTCGACACCCTCACCGAGATTCGTCAGATGGAAAGCGAGAACGTCCCCGAAGTCATCATCATCAGCGGCCACGGGACGATCGAAGCGGCGGTGCGCGCCACCAAACTCGGCGCCTACGACTTCCTCGAAAAGCCTCTCTCGCTCGAGCGTACCCTCATCGTTCTCAAGAACGCGATGAAGGCCCGCCAGATGCGCGAGGACAACCAGGAGTTCTCCCGTCAACTCACGAAGGGAACGGTAACCGGAAACTCCGTTCCCATGAAGGCCCTGCGCCAGCAGATCAAACTGATGGCCCCCACCAACGGACGTGTTCTCATCTATGGCGAATCCGGCGCGGGCAAAGAGCTGGTAGGCCGCGCCATGCACGCCGAAAGCCTCCGCAAAGACCGCCCCTTCGTCGAACTCAACTGCGCCGCTATCCCCGAGGACTATATCGAATCCGAACTCTTCGGCTACCGCCACGGAGCCGTCCCTGGCGGCCCCACCGAAAAGCGCGGAACTTTCGAACGCGCCGACGGCGGAACCCTCTTCCTCGACGAAGTCGGCGACATGAGCCTCAAGACCCAGGCCAAGGTCCTGCGTGCGTTAGACGAACAGCGCTTCCTCCCCGTCGGCGCATCGCATCCAGTCCATGTTGACGTCCGCGTCATCGCCGCCACCAACAAGGATCTTGAAGAAGAGATCGCCCGCGGCAACTTCCGGGAAGATCTTTTCTACCGCCTCAACGTCATCCCGTTCTTCGTTCCTCCACTACGCGACCGCAAGGAAGACATCCCTCTTCTCGTCAAGGAATTCCTCCAGCAGTTTGGCGCGGAGTACGGTCGGCCCCACGTCGAAATGACCGACGACGCTCTGGCCGCCCTCAAGCAGTATCACTGGCCCGGCAACGTTCGTGAGCTGCGCAATCTGGTCGAACGCGTCCTCATCCTCAACCCCAAGACGCTCCGCATCGAACGAAAGCATCTGCCCATGCTGGTCTATCGTGATCCCGGCCGTGACGCCGGCAAAGGCAACGGACGCAGTGAAGAGTTCACCTCTCTTCTGCAGGCCCGCGAAGCCTACGAACGCGACTACATCCTCAAAAAGCTGGACGAGTTCCACGGCAACGTCAGTCGCGCGGCCGAAGGCCTCGGCCTCGAGCGCAGCCACCTCTATCGAAAGATGAAAGCTCTCGGCGTCAGCGTCAAAGAATAAGCGCTCTCGAAAACTTCACCCTCAGAACGGCCAGCGAAAGAGCCATCCGATCCGCCAGCGGTACTGCTGATGCCAGACGATCGCCGGCAGAACAGTCGCGAACAGCGTCGGCAGCAGTAACTGTAGCCAGAACTCCCGCGTATGAAACATCCTTAGCAGGACCTCACGCGTCGCTCCCTGCGCAAACGCGCTTAGCAAAAACACCGCCAGCGACCCGCGCCCGATCCACGCGATGCCACCGCCGATTTGATGCTTATCCAGCAGCTTCGCCAGCAGAAAAAGTCCGGCCGTACCTGTCAGTCCCAGGACGATGTAGATCCACCGCCAGAGCGGCGCCGCTCCGAAGACGTAGATCATCGCCGCTTGGAACGCGGCAAGAACGACGAAACCCAAAGCCGCCGGCCCTGTTCGCATCCGTTCCACGCGATATATGTGAGTCCCCACCCACATCCCCGCAGCCAGAAAACAAAACTCGCGCAGTACCTGATTGACGGAGGACGGCCCGAGCGGTGGTAAAAGCCCCGCGAGCACCGCGGCCAGAAATCGCAACCACGCTGGCACTCGCGCCGTCATCAACGCAAGCATCAGGCAGAGGAACAAGACAAACAGAAACCAGCTCACCTCTCCATCAGCCACACTGATCAGAAAGGTGTTCCAGTGAAATGGCCTGGTTTCGGATTTAAAGCGTCCTATCAAGGGTTCGATCGTGACGCTGATGATCGCAAACAAGACGTACGGATAAAGAATCGTCTTCATCTTGTCTACCGCAAAATGCCGGCTGCCCCGTTTCGCAAGGCTGCTCATCACAAACAGACCGGAGACAAAGAAAAACGCCGGCATATGGAAGCTGTAAATAAATTCGTCCGAAAAAATGGCTCCCGCGCCCACCCACCATCCGCGGTGGATCATGCCCTGAGCCGTATGGCCATAGACAACCAGCGTGATGGCAATACCCTTCACAATGTCAACGATGTTGGAACGTGTCGCGCGCGTTAGCGGTTCCCGCGTCTCCGGTGTCGGTTTCAGTTCCTTCATCCACCCTGCCAGCGCCATCTGGATTTTCCTCTTCCAGAATTTCTTCTTCACAACCAATGTATCGCGCTGCCCCGGACCCGGATGAAAAGAGAGTTCCCCATCTCGTCTCTACTCTTCGCCCGCCTGCTTCTCCGCAATCTGCTCCAGCTGCCGCCGCCAGTCCAGGTCTTCGACGAACCCGCGGCTCGATCGCCACTCCTCCTGCACCTTCACAAACAGCTCCAGAAACACCCGCGTCCCCAGCAGCGATTCGATATCCTTTCGCGCCGCCGTGCCAATCCGCTTCAGCATCTCACCCTGTTTGCCGATCAGGATCGCCTTCTGCCCCGTCCGCTCGCAAAAAATCGCAGCAGAGATCTTCGTCACTGGCAGCTTGCCATCTTTCATCTTCTTCATCGAAGCCGGCTCTTCATATCGTTCGATCACCACTGCCGTCGCATAGGGAACCTCTTCGCCGGTCAGCATTAAAATCTTCTCGCGTATCAGCTCCGCAACCAGAAACCGCTCCGGTTGATCGGTCAACTGATGCTTCGGAAAATATCTTTGCCCTTCCTTTAACTGTCCGACGATCTTGTCCAGCAGCAA
>WNFC01010823.1_pt1 | contig 10143 bp, 7 predicted proteins | sample 5400541 | NCBI WGS metagenome assembly WNFC01 (sample SAMN13153342, study PRJNA577476) | soil metagenome | isolation source: 120 cm saprolite under Douglas fir tree site 2 hole 2 replicate 1 | place: USA:California | collected 2015-04-18 | reverse complement strand
CGAACTCGGTGCGCGCGTTCTGGCTGCCCTTGCGCAAGGCGGCGGCCGGCGCGCGCGCCATTCTCGTTCAAGCCGCTTCGCAGCAATGGAAAGTGGAGCCCGCCGGTATTCGCACCGAGAAGGGCGAGGCCATCCATGAGGCGAGCGGCCGCCGGGTCGCATATGCGGCGCTGATCGATCGCGCCCAGGGCCTCACGCCGCCGAAAGACCCGCCGCTCAAGGACATCAAAGATTTCAAATTGATCGGCAACCCGCTCAAGCGGTTCGACACGCCCGACAAGGTCAACGGCAAAGTGGTATACGGGATCGATGTCATGCCGTCCGGGGTAAAGTTTGCCACCCTCGCCGCCTGCCCGGTGTTCGGCGGGACGGTGGGGCATGTCGATGACGCCAAAGCGAAAAGTCTCTCCGGCGTTCGCCAGGTGATCGTGCTCAAGGATCTTGTCGCCGTCGTCGGCGATCATATGTGGGCGGCCAAGCAGGGCTTGAGCGCGCTCGACATCACCTGGGACGAGGGACCCCATTCCGCCGTTTCCTCCGACGACGTTTGGAAGCAGCTCCGGGCCGCCAGCAAAACGGAGGGCGCGGTCGCCAACTCAGCGGGAGACGTCGCCAAGGGCCTGACCCAAGGCGACTTGCTGGAAGCTGCGTATGAAATGCCCTTTCTCGCCCACGCCACCATGGAGCCGATGAATTGCACGGTACATGTCACGCCGACGGCTTGCGAGGTATGGGTCGGCAGTCAAGTGTTCTCCAGGGTCCAAGCCATCGCGGCAAAGGTTACCGGACTGCCGCTCGACAAGGTCACCGCGCACAACTACCTCATCGGCGGCGGCTTCGGCCGCAGGTTGGAAGTGGACATGGTCGCGAGTGCCGTGCAAATCGCACAGCAAGTCGACGGGCCGGTCAAAGTGGTCTGGACGCGTGAAGAGGACATTCAACACGATGTTTACCGTCCCGTGTATCGCGATACTTTGTCGGCGAGTGTTTCCAATGGCCGAATCATCGGGTGGAAGCACCGCATCACAGGTTCCTCGGTCATCGCTCGTTGGCTGCCGCCGGCCTTTCAAAAAGGGATCGACATCGATGCCATCGACAGCGCCGCCGACATTCCCTACGACATCCCCAATCTGCGGGTGGAATATGTGCGCGATGAACCGCCCGCGGTGCCCACGGGTTTCTGGCGGGGCGTTGGCCCGAACAACAATGTGTTCGCCATCGAGAGCTTCATGGACGAGCTGGCGAAGAAATCCAACAAGGATCCGGTCGCCTTTCGCCGCGACCTGCTCGGCAAATCGCCCCGCCTGAAGGCGGCGCTCGAGCTTGCGGCGGCCAAGTCCGGCTGGGGAAATCCCCTGCCCGCACGTACCGGCCGCGGCATCGCGGTGCAGGTCGCGTTCGGCAGCTTCATTGCCACCGTCGCGGAAGCCGAAGTCGATACCCATGGCGCGGTGCATGTGCGCCGTATGGTCTCCGCCGTGGATACCGGCATCATCGTCAATCCGGACACCGTGGTGGCGCAGCTGCAGGGCGGCCTGATATTCGGGCTCACCGCCGCCCTGTACGGCAACATCACCATCCACAAAGGGCGGGTGCAGCAAAGCAATTTCAACGACTACCGGATGCTGCGAATCAACGAAATTCCGCAGATCGAGGTGCACCTGATCAAGAGCGCCGAAGCCCCCGGCGGCATCGGCGAGACGGGCGCGACCGCCGCGCCGCCGGCCCTCGGCAACGCATTGTTCGCCGCCACCGGCATTCGCCTGCGCCGGCTACCCATAGACCAAGATGTCCTTTCCGGGAAGAAACCATCATGAACGACTCCCCCAATACCAGCCCCGCCAAGCGCTACACCCTGATCATCATCGGTGCGGTTCTCGCCGTGGTCTTGATCGGTTTTTTGTGGATCGTGGTGCTTGCGCCTCATGCCACGGATTTCGCGGGCGGTACCCGCGTGGCGCTGACGGAGTATCACGGAGAGGATCCCACCGGCGTTCCCGCGGAACTCAAAGGCGCGAGCCTCATCGAGCGCGGCCAGTACCTTGCGCGAGCCGCGGATTGCGCGGCCTGCCACACCGCCGAAGGCGGCGAACCCTTTGCGGGCGGACGCGCCTTCGTGCTGCCGTTCGGCACGCTGTACTCGACCAATATCACTCCCGACAAGGAAACAGGAATCGGCGATTACACCGACGCGAATTTTCTGGACGCCGTTCACAAGGGTATCGCGCCCGGCAACGAGAAACTCTATCCGGCGATGCCCTTCACCAGCTATACGTACATGAGCGATGCCGATGTGGGCGCCATCAAGGCCTACCTCTTCAGCCTCAAGCCCGTGCATGCGCCGGATCGGGAGAACTCGCTGGGCTTCCCGTTCAATCAGCGCTCGCTGATGGGAATCTGGGCGCTGCTGTTCAATCCGGACAAGCGATTTGAGCCGCGACCCGCACGCGACCCGCAGTGGAACCGAGGTGCCTACCTCGTGGAAGCCATGGAGCACTGCGGCGAATGCCACACGCCGCGAAATCTTTTGCAGGCGCTCGACCAGAGACAGAAATTCGCGGGCACGGTGCAAGCCGGCTGGCGTGCCTACAACATCACATCGGACCCCAAGAGCGGTATCGGTGCATGGAGTGAAGCCGATCTTGCACATTATCTGGCCATAGGCCATGCGGACGGCCGGGGCACCGCGACGGGACCCATGGGTGAGGCCGTCGACCACAGCCTCCGCTATCTGACTCAGAGCGACATCACGGCGATGGTCGCCTATCTGCGCTCGGTACCAGGTATTTCAACGTCGGATCTGCCCGAGCCCAAGGCCAGCCCCGCCCCCTCGTCATTCGCGGATGGCGTCGCCGCCAATGCCGATCCGCGCGGCAAGGCCGTGTATGCGGGCGCGTGCGCCGGTTGCCATGATTGGACCGGGGTCAGTCCCGTGATCCCCTATGCGACACTCACCGGCGTGCGGTCGGTAAACGATCCCACTGCGATCAATGTGGTGCAGGTCATTCTATCCGGCGCGCATCTGCAGACTTCCGACTCTCGCACCGCCATGCCGGCCTTCGGCAGCGCCTATTCCGACGCGGAAATCGCCAGCCTCGCCAATTACGTCACCGCGCGCTTCGGCGCCCGGCCGTCGGCGGTCACGGCGGAAAACATCGCCACGCTTCGCGCCCAGGACTGAACTTACGGGACTCGTTCGCCTGCCGAAGACTTGAACACCGCGCCGTCCTTCATCACGAAGTGCACGGCCTTGAGGACGCTGACATCCGCGAGCGGATCGCCCGCCACGGCGATCAGGTCCGCGTACGCTCCGGGCGCCACCACCCCGAGCTCACCGCGCTTGCCGAGGAGATCGGCCGCCCGCGACGTCGCGGACTTAATGGCTTGCATCGGCGTCATACCGAACTCCACTTCACGCGCAAATTCCTCGGCGATCGGTTCGGACCACTTGAATCCGCCGACGTCCGTGCCGAATGCCATCTTGACTCCCGCATGCAGCGCCTTGGTGAACGAGACTCCATGCAAGGCCACGCGCTTGCGATCGCGTTTTCCCTCCTCGGTGTCCGGAGGCTCCCAATCGGTGTAGTACACCTGCAGGGTCGGCACGTACCACGTGCCCTGCTTGAGCATTTGCGCGATCTGCGCGTCCGTTATCTCCAGCCCGTGCTCGATCGAATCGCAACCGCCGTCGAGTGCGCGCTGCAGACCCGGCCCGTTGTAGGCGTGGCAGGCCACTCTCCTTCCCCAGCCATGGGTCTCATCCACGATGGCCTTCAGTTCTTCGACGGTGAGCGTCGGCTGAGACACCAGGGCGCCCTGTGCGTCGAGCCAGGAGCGATGGGTCATATACACCTTGATCCAATCCGCGCCCTTGTCCAATTGCTCGCGCGCCGCCTTGCGTGCTTCGACGGGTCCGTCGATCAGCTGTGATCCCTTGGGCACGGCGATCTCCGGCGCATAGCCCTCGAGGGGATAGCCGCCGGTGGATGAAATCGACAGCGTCGACACCCACATCCGCGGACCGGGTATGACTCCCTCATTGATCGCCCGCTTGATGCCCACATCGCCGTACCCGGCGCCCTCGGTCTCCACGTCACGGATGCTCGTGAATCCCTGCTCGAGGGCGCGGCGCGCCGACACCGCGGCGCGCACGGCACGGTAAGAGGCGGGGTACTTCAGCAATTGCACGTCATAGCCGCCCGCAGCCGGATCCTCTCCCTGCAGGAAGATATGCGTGTGCGTATCGATGAGCCCCGGCAACACCGTCGCGGCGCCCAGATCGATCACCTGCGCCGCGGCCGGCAACGCCTGGGAATTCGCGGGGCGCACGTCGACGATGCGGTTATCGCGAATCACGATCTCCATGTCATGCCGCGGCTTGTCGGCGATGCCGTCGATGAGCCATTGCGCGCGAACGACGACGGTGCGCAGAGCGGCGGGGCTCACCGCGGCGTGACTTGCGTCCTGTGCAATCCCGGCGCGCGCAGCCATCACCAGCCCCAGGGCAAAGAAAAGCATTCGATTCATCGGCGGTCCTCAACCAAACTGAAAGCCGGAGATCTGCTTGCCGCCGATCGATTCGCCGAAGCTGCGAATTCCGCGGTCGCCTTGGGCCGCGCCGGCGGCAACCATCAGCGGAATCAGATGCTCTTCGCGCGGGTGCGAGGCCGCGCCCCCCGGCGCCTCGCGCCACTTCGCGAGCAGTTGATTGCGGGTCGCGGGATCTTGCACGGCATCGCCCAACCAGGCATCGAAAGCCAGGGCCGCGGCCCCGCCTCGGCCTGAAAACATATCGGCCAAATTGTGATAGCTCATGCCGCTGCCCACGATCAGAACGCCCTGATCGCGCAACGGCGCGAGGGCGCTTCCCAGGGCCAGGTGCAGCACGGGATCGAGGCTGGCCTGCAGCGAGAGCTGCAGGATGGGCACGTCAGCGTTCGGATAGATGAGTAGAAAGGGCACGAAGACGCCGTGGTCAAGGCCCCGCTTGGATTCCACGTCGGTCTGGAAGCCGGCGTCGCCCAGCAACCTGCGCACGCGTTCGGCGAGGTCAGGCGCGCCCGCCGCCGGATATTTCAACCGGTAGGTATGTTCGGGAAAGCCGTAGTAATCGAACAGCAAGCCCGGCTTGGTGGCGATATTGAGCGTGGGCAGCGGATTTTCCCAATGCCCCGAAATCACCAACACCGCCTTGGGTCTCAGCCTAAGCGACCCGTCGATGCCGCGGAGGTACGCGGCCAATCCGTCCCACATGTGCGGATATGCCGCCGGCGGATCAATGAAAAAGCACGGACCACCGCCGTGCGGGATGAATAGAGTCGGCAGTCGTTTGATGGCGTTCACAGGGGAGTTGTCCGGCGGACCTGAGCCTAGCCGGGTGACCCGCGAACGTCAATCGAGCGCCGACGCGATTTTCAGTTCGGTGCGATGCTACGCGTCGACGCTGACGTTGGATCCCGCGGCTTTTGGCATATGCGAACTGTTGGTCCGCAGGTTCTGCGACAAATTGTTCAAGTAGTTTTGCAGCAGGTTGCTTGCGGACTGAGTTGATGCCGTAGCGGTACCCGCAGACGCAGTCGCGGCAGTCGTGGTTGCGCCGGCGCCGGCCGTCGCGGTGGCCGCGGTGGCGGCAGGTTTCGCCGGGCTCAATTGCAGGCCGATCACCTGCTCCACTGATTGCAGCAGTGTACCGAATAGATGCTGCACGCTCCCCGACGGGGCTTGCGCCGTGCTGTTACTGTCCGAATCGTCGGTGGGTCCCACATGCGAGCCTTTTTTATGGCCGTGCGTATGGATATTGAGCGTCGGGAGCGCCGATGACGCGGATGTCAAATTTGAGATTGACGACATATGATTTTCCTTGGTTGAAACGTCGCGGTGTTGTTCCCGCTCGTGAATCCGTGGATGAAGGTCCGAGCGGCGACGATTTGCCGCGCGCCGCCGCAAGAGCGGCCATGCGTTGCCGCCGAAGCGGAGAACTGGCCGCTTCGAATCTCGCCTGTATGGTGCAAATACCGCATCTTGCGCTTGAATCCACTGCCCGGAGCAACTCCTGCCGCTGCTCTCCCTGGTGTTCAAAGCAGGTTTTGTGCCAAGGGCACGCCCGCGGCCCAGCACGCCCTTGCTTCATTATGTCAGGTAAAAGCCATCGCCCGCGCGCGGCTCAAATGAGATGATGGCGGACGAATTCGCCGCCCACCGCCTCTTTCCAAGGATTTTGCATGGCAATCGCGCCCGAACTGGTACGTCCGGATGCCTCTACGGGCGGCGCGCAAAGCCGATCACTGCGAGTGCGGCAAGTAGTCACCGTCCTTTTGCTGTTCGGCGGCTATGGCGCACTCTACTTCTGCCGCGCCGACCTGTCGGTTGCAACGCCGCTTCTGGCCGACGAATTGGGAAAGCATGGCGTCAGCCACGGCGATGCCATCATTCGCATCGGTTCAGTCGCTTCATTGGGCGTATTTGCCTACGCGCTCGGCAAGTTGTTCTTGGGGGGACTCGGCGACTTCTGGGGCGGTCGGGTGAGTTTTCTCATCGGCTTGGTCGGCGCGACCGGGTTCACGCTGATGTTTGCTTCCGGACTCAGCCTGCCGCTGTTCACCATGGCGTGGATCGGTAATCGCCTGACGCAGTCGCTATCCTGGGCGGGGTTGATCAAGGTCTCTTCGAAATGGTTCGACTTTTCGTCCTACGGAATGATCATCGGCATCCTGAGCATCAGCTACCTCGTCGGCGACGCGGCAGCACGGCAGTGGATGGGAATGCTCATCGAGCACGGCTTCGGATGGCGCGCCCTATTTTACTTCGCTGCGGCGGTGGTCGGCCTGCTCTTGGTCGCCAATTTGCTTTTCTTGAGAGAGTCGCGCCTCGATGCCGGGTTCGCCGAGGCCAAGCCCAATCCGCTCAATCTGTTTGCGGGATCGGAGTCGCGGCCGAAAAACGTGGCCCAGCTGCTGCTGCCGCTGTTCCGTAGCCGCGCATTTCTGGTTGTTTGCCTCCTATCCCTGGGCTGCACGATAATTCGGGAGAGCTTCAACTTATGGACCCCGGCCTATTTGCGCGACTATTTGGGTTACAGCGCCAGCCATGCGGCACGCATGAGCTCGGTTTTCCCCGCCGTCGGCGCGGTATCCGTGTTGGCGACCGGCTGGCTTAGCGACCGCCTCGGCGTGAACGGGCGCGCACTGATCATGTTCGTCGGCCTAGCCGCCGCCGCCGCGGCCTTGCTCGTCTTGACGACCATGCGATCCAGTTCGACGGGGTCGCTGTTGCCACTGTTCGCCATCGGCACGATCGCCTTCTGCCTGCTCGGCCCGTATTCCTATCTCGGCGGCGCTATGGCGCTCGACTTCGGCGGCAAACAGGCGGGCGCGGTGTCGTCGGGCATCATCGACGGCGTCGGGTATCTGGGTGCAGTGGTCGCCGGCGACAGCATCGCCAGAGTCTCGGTATCCTTCGGCTGGCAGTTCGTCTTCGAGGGTCTGGCGGCCGTCAGCGCCCTGGCGGCTTTCGGTGCCGGCTATCTCTACTTCTTGGGCGCGAAGGCGGCCTTAGCCAAGAGCCGTCTCCCATGAACGAGGTTGTCTCAGTGAACCGGCTCTGGTCGCTCCCCGACACGCTCACTATCGAATGGGCCGACGGGACTTTGAGCGAATTTGCGAGTTTGTGGCTGCGCGACAATCTGCGCGAGGACCGTGATCCCCGCAGCGGACAGCGGCTCGTCGATATCGCGGATTTGCCCGAGGACCCTAAGATTCGGTCGGCAGTGGCCCTCAACGGCGCGGTGAACATCGAATGGGAGTCAGAATCACGCTCCGCCTCGTTTGAACTTAAGTGGCTGCTTGCACACGCATCGAATCGCTCCCATGGGCGACCGGAGTTTGCCCGGAGATTCTGGCTGGAGGCAGCAGGTCTCGATGCGGCGCGCGACTTCGGCTGGGCGACATTCTCCGAGGCGCAATGCGATCGGCCGCTGCGCGCCCGGTGGCTGACCCGGCTGTTGCAGGACGGTATCGCGTTCCTGAGCAATGTGCCATCCAACGAAGCCGGCATCCTCGAGGCCGCTACGCTCGCGGGGCGAGTCTCGGAAACCAACTACGGGCGGGTTTTCGACGTTCGCTCGGTACCGCAGCCGGAAAACCTGGCGTATTCCGATTTGGGGCTGGGGCTGCACACCGACAATCCCTATCGCGAACCGGTGCCCGGATTTCAGGTGCTGCATGCGCTGGTCGTATCTCCCGACGGCGGCGAAAGCCTGTTCGGCGACGGCTTCGCCATCGCGGAACACTTGCGAACGGCTTCTCCGGACGCCTTCGCGGTCTTGACTCGGACGCCCGTACCCTTTCGATACCGATCCAAAGATGCGGAGCTCTACGCCGAGCGGCCGCTGATTCAATTGTCCTGTTCCGGCGAAGTGAGCGCCGTGCATTACAACAGCCGCTCGATAGCGCCGCTGCGGCTCGCCGCCCGCGATGCGCGCCCTTTCTATTCCGCCTACCGGCGCTTCGCCGCGCTGCTGCGCGACTCGCGCTTTCATTTGCAATTCGGGCTGCGCGACAGCGATCTCGTGGTATTCGACAATCAACGCACCTTGCACGGTCGAACCGCATTTTCATCGGCGAAGTACCCGCGCCACTTTCGCGGCTGCTACCTGACTCGCGACAGCGTGTACAGCGAGGCCGCGCTGTTGCACCGCGAGTTCCACCCGGAGGCACCCTCATGAACGTCACTGACGAGATTCTCGCCATCTTTCAAAAGGGCGGCTCCAGCGAGTATTTCGGCGAGAGCGTGTCGATGATCGAGCATGCCTTGCAGGCCGCCTTCTTTGCCCGAACCGCCGGCGCACCGCCGGGGCTCATCGTTGCCGCGCTTCTGCACGACATCGGACACCTCGTCGACGATGTGCCGAGCGATATTGCCGACTGGACCATGGACGCGCATCACGAACAGATTGGCGGCCGCTGGCTCGCCCGGCGCTTTCGCCCCGAAGTATCGGAACCCGTACGCCTGCACGTGCCCGCCAAGCGGTATTTGTTGGCCACCGATGCCGGGTATTTCGCCAAGCTGAGTCCGGCCTCGGTAATCACATTGAAGCTGCAAGGCGGCCCCATGGCGGCGCATGAGATCGCAAAATTCGAGACCGAGCCTTTTTACAAGGACGCCGTGCGTGTCCGGCAATGGGACGACCAAGGCAAGGTGGCCGGATTGAAGACGCCGGGGCTCGGCGACTATCGCGCACTCATCGACGAGTTGGCGATCGGCACCTCGGGGTAGCGCGGGCCTCATCGCGCGCCGGGCGACTGACTGCCGATCGGCCAAGCTCGGCAGCCAGTCGCCCTCTGTTCCCTGGGGTAAGTAGTGGTTCTCTCCACCGACGTTCCCGCGCTCTTGGCGGGCGACGCTCAAGATAGAGCTCGATCATTGCGGCGATATGGCGGCGATATTGTTTTTTCTTGACGTTTGGGTGCGCTGTTTGAATGGCCGCCGCCGCATTCGAACGGCTCCCCGTTTGACATTTTACTCTGCATTTTAGAGTACTTGACGCGATACAGCGGGCTCACTTAAGCTCGATTCATGCAAAGACCAACCGCAGTATTTCCCATTCAATCCGAGGCTCCGGCGGCCATTGAGAGCCGCGCGCTCGGAACCCTCGCCTACATCCGCGCATCCATCGAGTCGTCGAGCTCGATGGATGTGCCCGGCATGGCCGGCATTGTCATGGGCATCATTGGTGTTCTCGCAGCCATTGTGGTGTCGCTGCCCCGCTGGGCGGCTCATTGGCTGGGGATATGGGTAGCCGCCGCGGTCGTCGCTCTCGTACTCGGCGGCGCCTTGGTGGCGCGGCAGATTGCGCAGCGTGGACACGCACGCTACTTGGGACCGGTCCGAAAATTTCTGCTCTGCCTGTGTCCCGCGCTTCTCGCCGGCGCCGTCCTGACTCTGGTCCTTGGGACCGCCGGCGAGACCCACGTCATTCCGGGCATGTGGCTGCTGCTCTACGGCTGCGCGGTACTCTCGGCGAGCACGGTGACGATCGCCGGGATCGCACGGCTCATCTGCATGATGGGCGGCTTGTTCGTCGCCCTCGGATTGGTGACCTTCGCGCTGCCCGTGACCGCCCATACGGCGATGCTTGGGTTGGGA
>WNFC01037101.1_pt1 | contig 10144 bp, 5 predicted proteins | sample 5400541 | NCBI WGS metagenome assembly WNFC01 (sample SAMN13153342, study PRJNA577476) | soil metagenome | isolation source: 120 cm saprolite under Douglas fir tree site 2 hole 2 replicate 1 | place: USA:California | collected 2015-04-18 | reverse complement strand
CGACGGCGCCTTCCGGCTCGCCTGTATGTCCCAATTCCAGCGCTACTCGATTCGTCGAATCCGTCTTGAAAAAATGATAGATGCGTTTCCCGAAAAGGCTGCCTTTCAGCCGCTGCTTCAGCATGTCCGGAGTCAGGATATCGGGGACTTGCTCCAGGAAGTACCCGGCGCCTGCTTGGCTCTTTACTTTCACGCCCAATTCGCGCAGCCGTTCCACCCACTGCCATACCATGGACCGCGAGACGCCAACCTCTTTCGCGATGCGCGCGCCGCTGATCACGATGGTGGCATTTTCCGCCAGCAACGTAAGCAACCCTGCCAGCCGCCTGTCGGTCGGGCCCGGTAAGGATTCTTGAGTCATCGGGATCTCGTCGCGCCTCTTCGCGCCGCCTAAGCTTACGTTCCCTCGATGCTGTCCACAAGCAGGCTGAGGTTTGCGGCAGGCGCCGAGTGCGTGAGCATCCCCGAAGAAAGAAAGTCCGCGCCAGCCTCCGCGTAAGCGCGCGCGTTCTCGAGCGTGATCCCCCCGGAGATTTCGATCACGCTTTCCGCGCGTATTCCGCGCGCAATTTTCACGCACGCCGCCGCGCGTTCCGGAGTCATGTTGTCCAGCAGCACCGCCTCCGCCCCGGCCTTGAGAGCGTCAACCAATTCTTTCTGATCGCGAACCTCGACCTGCACCGGCAACGGTCCCGGGCCGACGACCTCCGGGTCCAACCCGGCCGCATCGTAAGCACTCGCGGCCCGTGGCGGTGGTGCCTTTGGTGACACATAGGTATGCGCCTTGTCCAGCGCTTCCTTGATTCCGCCGGCCAGCGCAATGTGATTCTCTTTTAAGAGAATGGCGTCATAGAGTCCGAACCTGTGGTTCGCGCCGCCGCCTGTCTTCACCGCATATTTTTCCAGCGCCCGCAAACCGGGCGTCGTTTTCCGCGTATCCCGAATCCGCGTTCTCGTCCCCGCCAGTTGTTCCACGAAGCGGCGCGTTAGCGTCGCGATCCCGCAAAGATGCGCCAGAAAATTCAGCGCTGTTCGCTCGCCGGTAAGGATCGCGCGGGCATTTCCTTTGATCTTCACAAGCTCCGCGCCGGGTTCTACAAATGATCCATCGTTGTGCGGGCATGTGACTTGGATCTCCGAATCCAGTGTACGGAAAATCTTTTCGGCAATCGGCAAGCCCGCGCAAACCAGCGTCTGCCTGGCGAGGACGTGACCCCGTGCCGTCGCCCGCGGTGGTACGGTCGCCGCGGTCGTCGCGTCTCCCGTACCGATATCCTCTTCCAGCGCGCGCCGTACAAGGTCAACAATGTACCTGGAATTCCAATCCATAGGCCCCCGAAAAACTATGAATTCTTTTCAAGCTGCGACAGCCGGTCCTGCAACTTCCGCAGCTCAATTCGCTGCTCGGCAAGAGTAGCTTCCAGCCCCTGGATGATCATCTCCGGCGCGCGACTGCGGAAAATTTCGTTTCCGAGCTGTTTTTCCTTCGAGATGATGGCCTTCTGGAGCCCTTCGATTTCTTTGCTCAACCGCGCGATTTCAGCTTGTGGATTGACTACTTCTGCAAACGGAATGCGAAGTTCAAACTCCGCGGTGTTGCGAAAGATTCCATCCCCGAGAAGACGCTCGAATTTCACCTGCAGGCTCGAAAGAGATGCCAGTCGTTGTATCGTCTCAAGATTTTCCTCGACAAGTTCTCTGACCACTGCATCCTGGCTCGAAAGCTCGGCTGCAATCTTTTTCTTTGAGTCTACTGGTGTTTCCGTGCGCATCGTGCGCACCAACGTAATCACATATTGCAATAGAAAAAACTTTTTCTCTGCAACTGGATCAATTCGGTTTGACTTAGCCTCCGGAAAGCTGCTCAGGGCAATCGAACGAATACCCGCTCGTTGCGGCAGTTTTTGCCACAATTCTTCCGTCAGGAACGGCATGAATGGATGGAGCAGCCGCAACGCTCGTTCGAAAACTGCAAACAGATTTCGCCACGCCGCTGTTGCCCGCGCTAAATTCTTGTCCAGTAGCCGCGGCTTGACCCACTCGATATACCAATCGCAAAAATCACCCCAAAAGAAGTGATAAACACTCTGAGCGGCTTCATGGAACCGGTAGTTTGCCAGCGCCTCATTATTCTGTACGATCGCTTTTCCGAGACGTGAGAAAATCCAGAGATCGACCAGTTCGATTTCGTCTCCCGATTGGTAGGGTGCATTGTCACGCACCTCAGGAAGTGCGACATCCTCTATTTTCCCACCGGCCTGCTCAAATTTCTCCAAATTCACAAACAGGAACCGTGCCGCATTCCAGATCTTGTTCGCAAAGTTCCTCGAGCTTTGAATGCGCTCCTCGGTCCAGATTACGTCGCTTACCGACGCAGTAACTGCGAGCGTGAAGCGCATCGCATCCGTCCCGTATCTGCGGTTAACGTCGATCGGATCGATTCCGGTGCCTTTGGACTTCGACATCTTCTCCCCGTCGGGTGTGCGCACGATGGAATGGAGGTAAACGGTGCGAAAGGGAACTTTCCCGGTGAAGTGCAGCCCCAGCATGATCATCCGCGCCACCCAGAAAAACAGAATCTCGTAGCCGGTGATTAGCAAACTCGTAGGATAGTACGTCTTGAAATCCGGCGTCGCTTCCGGCCAGCCCAGTGTGGAAAAGGGCCACAATCCGGAGCTAAACCACGTATCCAGGACGTCCGGATCCTGCTCCAATTTTGTCGATGCACACTTCGAGCATTTCTCAGGCGCTTCCCGGGCTACGATAATTTCCCTGCAGTTCCCGCAATGCCAGGCAGGAATGCGGTGGCCCCACCAGAGCTGCCGCGACAGCGTCCAGTCGCGGATGTTTCTCATCCAATTGAAGTATTCTTCGCGCCTGTTATCCGGCACGATTTGAATCTCGCCGCGTTCCACGGCCGCAATCGCAGGTTCCGCCAGCGGTTTCATCCTGCAGAACCATTGCGTCGAAGCCCGCGGCTCCACGATGGTCTTGCTCCGCTCGCAAAGTCCAATTGCGTTTGTGTGCTCGGTGATCTTTTCAAGCAGGCCCAGCGCCTTCAAGTCCTCAACAATCTTTTTCCGCGCCTCGAACCGGTCCATCCCCGAGTACGATCCAGCCGCCGCGTTCATTTTGCCGTCGTCGGTCATCACATCAATTTCTGCTAATTTGTGACGACGCCCGACCTCGAAGTCATTCGGATCGTGCGCCGGCGTAATTTTCACTGCGCCTGTGCCAAACTCGCGGTCCACCATCGTATCCGCGATGATCGGAATCTCCCGATTCATCAGCGGCAGCAGCACCTTTTTGCCAACGAGATGGGCGTACCGCTCGTCTTCCGGATTCACCGCCACCGCCGTATCACCCAGCATCGTTTCCGGCCGTGTCGTTGCCACGACCAGAAACTCGCTCATTCCCACCACCGGATACTTGATGTGCCACAGATGCCCTTGCCGCTCCTCGTGCACCACCTCCAAATCACTCAGCACCGTCAGGCACACCGGACACCAGTTCAGCAACCGGTTTTCCCGGTAGATCAATCCCTCTTCATAAAGCCGCACGAACACATCGATCACCACGCGCGACAATTCCGGTGACAACGTAAACTTCTCGCGCGACCAATCGCAGCTCTCTCCAATCTGTTTCATCTGCCGGGTGATCATGCCTCCCGACTCTTCTTTCCACTTCCAAACCCTCTTCAGGAATTCTTCGCGCCCCAAGTTTCGGTAATCGATTCCTTGTTCCGCCAATCGCCGCACAACCACTCGTTGCGTCGAGATCGAGGCGTGGTCCATTCCCGGCAGATAGAGCGTGTTGTATCCCCGCATCCTGTGCCAGCGCGTGAGGATGTCGATCTCCGTGTGGTCCAGCATGTGCCCGATGTGCAGCGAGCCCGTCACGTTCGGCGGCGGAATCACGATCGAAAACACCGGCCCCGGCGCATTCGCATCCGCCTTGAACAGCTCTTCCTTTACCCAGAAGTCTGCCCACCGCGGTTCGATCTGCTGCGGTTCATACGCCTTTGCCTTTGCGATCTCGCGAGCCATCCGGTACGGTTCTCCCGTGTAGGGGCGGGCCTTGGCCCGCCCATTCTCGAAGCGCTTAAGTCGTTCAGAGTAATCTTCGACTATACGAGGGGAAAAGCGGCTGCGTCAATTCGCCCCGGCGCAACCTGCCAAGAAATATTCCATTTTGGTGAGTTCAGTGTGTGGATGGAATTCCGAAGCGGCGGGGCAGGGAATTATGACTTCTTCAACTTCATCTCTTCTTTTACCATCGCTTCCACGACAGGTTTCAGAATCTCGCGCGTAACTGCCTGCAGAACCTCCGGACTCATCCTCGCGAGCACTCTTGCCACCAGGTCGTCCATGCTCGGGGCCGGGGCCGGCGTAGCCGCTGGTGCCTCCGCAAGTGCCTCAGGCGCGTAGAAGCTTGTCCCGTCGGCGTTATGTTGCTCCGTGGCATGCGTTGCGTCTTCGGCTACGTGCGCGGCTTCCTCGCGGATGGCCTCGACAGCGGCAGCTGGCAAGGCCGCTTCTTCGATCACCTTCTGAGTCGATTCGCCGACGACTTCGCTAGCCTTTTCCGTTCCGTTGCTTGGCACCGGTGGAGCGGCCACCGGCACAGCGGCATCCCACGCCGAAGCCAACCGGTTCGCCTTCTGTGTCTCAGCGTTCCAGGGGTTTGATGGAACAGAAAACCACGACTCCTTGGATGACTTCGTTTGCGGCTCGGCCGGCGTCGCTTCGGGTGCACTGGCAACCACGGTTTCCGGGGAGGATTGTTCGCGCTCCTTTACACGCGCTACTTCTTCCACCGCCGTGACTGTTTCCCTCGCACTCTTTTCCTGCGAAGCAGCGGAACTTGCCGCTCGCCATGCGTCGGCCGCAAATGGTGTAGTCGAGATCGCCTGAGTGGGCGTTGTTGCTTCAGGGATGGTGGCCGATGTCGGAGCAGGGGGCGCGCCTGACACAAAGGTACCTGCCGCAGGCGCCCTCTCGACAAGTTCCGGTTTTTCTTCCGCCGGTTCCCATGTTTCTCCCTGATTCTTCCTTGCTAGAATCTGCTCGAAACTACCGGAACGCCAATCCTTTGCCCCGCTTGTTGATCCGGCTTCGGCATAACTCCCCGATGCCTCAGGCCGCCACGGCGCAGCGGGTTTTTCTTCTTCCGTTTCCTCGTCCGCTTCGAGTCCATCCGGATCGCGCCAATCGCGGTCCGGCACCAATTCGGGATGCGTCGGCGGCAGAAAACCGATGTCGTCATCCTTCTCATCCGCGGGTGTTTCCAGCAGACTTCCGAAGGCCACCGGCTGCGAACTGCTGTCAATCCGCACAGGCTCGGGGTGCGCCGGCACTTCATCCACAAAACTTTCCTGATCTAAAGGCGCAATCGCCGGCTCGTGTGAGGATGTCTGCACAGGGATGCTCGCCACCATCGGCACAGTCGCACCACTTGGCACGAGGAGGTCCGTGCCCTTCAATGCCTCTACTTCCGGAGTTTTCGCCGCGCTGGCGTGCCCGTGAGCCACTCCCGCGCGTTGCAGCGCAGATTTAACCATCGAAATCAGGGGATCCGGGGGAACAAACGGCTTCTTCAGCACGCCATCTGCTCCGACTCTCTGAGCTTCCTGCTCATCCAAGGGATCGAACGCGCCCACCAGCAGAATCACCGGGATATGCGCAAGCGAAGGATCCGACTTTACGTACTGGCAAACTTCATACCCGTTTCGGACTGGCATGAACACGTCGGCGAGCACCAGGTCGGGACGTAGATCGGAAATTTTCCGCACGGCCGCCTCGCCGTTGCCAACAGCAACGACGTCGATGCCCTGATCTTTCAGGGCCAGTCCCACCATCTTCTGGATGTTGCTATTGTCGTCCGCAACCAGAATCTTGGCCACCGAACATCCTCCGGCGATACTTCACCCGCGTGGGCCACACTTAGCACGCGGCCATACCAAATGGCCTACACCAATGTATTGGAGCATCCGCTGGATTGCGCGTCAATCTCAACAGGGCAGGTGTGTGTCGGAAGTGAATACTAGGGTCTGGACCCCGGCTAACCGCCCGATGGCGCCAAAACACAAGGAGCGCGGTCGGACACGACCGCACCCCTTGTGTTTCTCCGGATCTTTAGCCCTGCTGCAAAAACTCACCAGGGGATGATTTTTCTAAGGCCCTTCTTTTTCTTGCTGGTCGATTCTTTCTTGCCGTTTCCGTTGGTTCCGTCTTGCGCCGTCGCGGCGTCCGTCTTGGCTGTATCCGTAGCCTGACCGGCAGTTCCCGCCGCCGTCGTACTATTCGCGGAATTCTCCGCCGCCGGTGGCGCGTTCGGATCCGGTTGCGCGGCAGGTTTTTCTTCGGTTCCCTCCGTCGCTGGCGCCACGCTCTCCGCCACGCCCGTTGTCCCGCTGGAGCCTCCCGGCGTTACTGTCGCGACGATTCCCGTTCCGGCGCCGCCGATTCGCGATTGGTTCCCGCCCGTCAGAATGTCAATTCCAGATTCGCCCTCCGACTCCGGAGTCATCGTCGGCCTTCCGGATGTCGCTGCCGCTGTCAATTCCTGCTTCGGTCCGGTATTAACCAACCTCAGCGGTTTCTTGATCAGCGCCTCATGCTGCCGCGGAGCATTCTGTTCCGCTGTCATCCAGGCCACCGCCTGAGGATCAGCCTGCGGCACCGGTGCTCCGAGTGCTTTCAGCCGGCTCTTTGCATTGGGAACCAGAGGCGACAGCGGATAATTGCGTACGATCCGTGCGTAATACGGAGCGGCGAGCTCCTTTTTCTCGGTGGCTTGCCATATGTTCCCGAGCATCCACAGAGCCTGGTCCGATTTGCTGTAAAGCGGGTAGCGGCTGACGATCGCCCGGAGCCTGGATTCCGCCGCCTTCTTGTCTTCCTTCACGTAGTAGTAGTAACCAATGCGGAAGTCGCCCTCCGCCAGCAGTTCCTGCACCTCCCGCAAATGCTGTTCCGCCTTCGGCGCCAGCTTGTCACTCGGGTACTTCGACAGAAACACTTGGAACTCATCCTCAGCCGCGCGAGCGTGCGTGCGGTCGCGGTCTGGTTTCTCCATCTGCTTGAAGTGCGTCATCGCCACCTGCAACTGTGCGTACCCCGCCTCAGGCAACATGGGGAAGAAAATGCCGAAATCCTTGTATGCTTGGATCGCCTGCGTCAGATTCGCCGTTCCCCCCTCTTTGTAGAACGAATCTGCGATGGTCAGCTTGGCCTTCGCAAGATAGTCGCTGTCCGGATAGGTGTTGATGAGCGTCTGCAGGTTCAGCCGGCCAACCTCATGCCGCCCGTGCTTGATGTCGTCCATTGCCTTGCTATACAGAATCTTGTCAGGCTCCGCGGTATTCTCCACGCTCGTCGATTTATTGGCCCTTTTTTTCTTATGGAAGACTTGAGCGTCGCACCGCGTAGCGCTCAGCAGAAAAAGTCCGGTCATCACGAATAGAGCAGACCGCTTTGCGGTCGCCAGCATTGTCGACCGTCTTACGGTCTCCAGCATTGAAGTACGGAGCAAACTTCACCTCTCTCTCGAATCTGGGGTTCCCCTCTGCGGTCTGCCGAAGCCTTGGGCGCTTCCTGCCTCCCCGCAGCCTGGAACGATCAAGTATACCCTGAACGAAAGGCCAGGCCGTACAGCAACTTTGCCCCTCCGGCCAGGTCCTCACCAGAATTCTTCTCACTGTGATGCCGCCTCGCTTGGCAAAGGGTTGCCTTGAGCCTTCTTCCGTCGCCTCTTGCTCCATAGGCTCCTCCGTCACCGCAACGTCCCCCCGGGTCTCCAGCTCTCCTACTCCTTCAACTTCTTGCTTGGCGTCGCCTGCTTCGCCCTCTGCAATTCGATAACGTCCGCGCCGTTTTCCGAGCTCCCCAGCAGCCACTTACTGAAGAAATCCCCGCGCGCCACGATGACGTAGCTGTTGATGGGCATGTAGCTGTGCCGCATTCCGGGAAACACCAGCATCTCGAAGCGTTTGTTCGCCTTGATCAGCGTATCCGCCAATCTCATGGTATTCACCATGCTCACGTTGTCGTCCATGTCCCCGGTGGTCAGCATCAAATGCCCCTTCAGGTTTTTCGCCAATTCCGAATTCTTATCAATCTCGTAAAAAAACTTCTCCGTTCCGTCCTTCTGTGTCTCTTCTCTCACTCCGTGGTACTTCTCGCTCCACGTATTGCCGTAGACGTTGTTGTCATGGTTCCCGGATTCCGACCATCCCGCCTTGTAGAAATCCGGATACTGCAGCATCGCCGCCGCCGTCATGAACCCGCCACCGGAATGGCCCCACATTCCCACACGGCTCAAATCCATGTATGGGTGAGCCGCCGCCAACCGCTCTGCAGCAGCCTTCTTGTCCGCCAACCCGTAATCCCGCAAATTCCCATAACCAAAACTGTCGTACCACTTATCCCGCTGCGGGCTCCCGCCTCGGTTGCCCACTTCCATCACAATAAATCCCAGCTGTGCCAGCGGCACGTTCGGGCTTTTCGGGGAAAACGCCTTCGTCACTTGCTCTACCTGCGGCCCGGGATACACAAACTCGATCACCGGATACTTCCGGCTCGCATCGAAATCAAACGGCTTGTACATCACTCCATAAAGCTCCGTCACCCCATCATCCGCTTTCACCCTGAACATCTCCGGATACTTGAACCCCGCTTCCATCAATTGCGAGACGTCCGTCGTCTCCAGCTCCGCGAGCTGCGTTCCTTGTCCATCCAGCAGCACGGACTTCGGCGCCGTATCCACTCTCGAATACGTGTCCTCGAAAAACTTTCCCGAGTCCGGCCAGCTCACTGCATGAGTAAAATTCCCCGGCGTCAGCAATTTTAGCCCGCTCCCATCCAGGCCCACCCGATACAAGTGCGTATAGTACGGATCTTCCCCCAATTCGTGGCCGTTGGCCGTGAAGTACAACGTCCCCGTTTTCTCATCCACCGATGCGATTTGGTCCGTCACGTATTCGCCCGCCGTCACCTGATTCTTCAGCTTCCCTTGCCCGTCATATAGATAGAAGTGGCCCCATCCATCTCGTTCCGACCACCACAACAGTTCCTTCGCGTTTTCCACCAGCCTCAGCGGCTTTTGCGAAACCCACACATTCGAGCGTTCCTCGATTAGCTTTTGCACCTTTCCCGTGGCGCTGTCTGCAACATTCACATCCACCCGCCGGAAATCCCGGCTCCGGCTCGTAAAGTACAGCTTGTCTGACCGGAGTTCCTCTCGGTCGCGCTCCATCTGCGGGGCGTCGGAAATGGTCAGTACTTCATCCGCAAAACTCTTTGGCTGAACCGCTGCTCGCTGTTTGCTAGCCGCTTCAAAGATGTCGATTTCGCTGACCGGCATGTTCGCCTCGCCCGGCAGCGGATAACTGCGCGCCTCCAGGATCGGCCGCGGGTTCGTCAGCGAATGTATCACCCAGTAGTCGCCCACTTTGCGGTTGTCCTCCCGCTCCAGTGCAAACTTCTTCGAATCCTTCGACCAGTGAATCGTCACCGCCGGCGTCCGTGGTCCCGCCTTGTTCGTATCGCCCTTGTCTTCTTTCTTCAGTTGTTCGTCCTGTTCTGGCAACAGAACTCGCGCATAGCTGTATTTTTCCACTCCATCCGTCGTTACTTGCGTTTCCACCACGCCGGCATCACCCGCCTTCTTCAGCGCTTTTCGGTAATTCTCTCCATCCATCAGGTAGAGGTTTATCTTCGGGTTTCTCTGCCGCCGGTCCCGCCGGTTGCGTTGCCTGGCCTTGCTGCTCCGCCTGCTTCGTCTCTCCCTCTTTGCCTTGCTCTTCCATATCTTCCTGGCTTTTTTCCTTTTTCGGTTCGTTCGGCACCACTGCGTTCTTTCGAATCTCCACTTCAAACCGCATCCGCGTGTCTTTTTCCACCAGCTTCAGCCGTTTTATCGGCAGGTGCTGCGCGTCGTATGGGAAATTCGTTAGCGTCGAAAGCGCCGCGGCCACTTTTGCGTTGTCCCACACCGGCGTCTTCGACTTCTTCAACGGGTCCACAATGTAGTACCGCGTCCCCTCCGTCGTCTGGTAGCTGTACCAGAATCGATCGGACTCGCTGAACCAGTGCGGCGTCACTGCCAGGTCAAACACCAGTTTGCTGACTTGATCCGGCAGGAA
>WNFC01055008.1_pt1 | contig 10145 bp, 10 predicted proteins | sample 5400541 | NCBI WGS metagenome assembly WNFC01 (sample SAMN13153342, study PRJNA577476) | soil metagenome | isolation source: 120 cm saprolite under Douglas fir tree site 2 hole 2 replicate 1 | place: USA:California | collected 2015-04-18 | reverse complement strand
GCCTTCGAGTATCGTGCGCCCGCCACCCTCGACGAGGCGGTGGCCTTGCTGGCCTCCGACCCCGGCGCCAAGCCGATCGCCGGCGGGCAGAGCCTGATGCCGGTACTGAATTTCCGGCTGGCGGCGCCGAGCCTCCTGGTCGATCTGCGCCGGCTGCCGGGGCTCGACGCGATCAAGATCGGTCCCGACGGGTGCGGCTCGGCGCCAAGGTGCGGTGGCGCGACATCGAGGACGATGCGCGTCTCCAGACCGCGCATCCCCTGTTGCGCGCTGCGGTCGCCCATGTCGCGCATTACCAGATCCGCAACCGCGGCACGGTCGGCGGCAGTCTCGCCCATGCCGATCCGGCGGCGGAATTGCCCGGCGTCGCGGTGACTTGCGACGCCGAGATCATTGTCGTCGGCGCCGTGGGGGCACGGACGATCCCGGCGGCCGAGTTCTTCACCGGCTCGCTGACCACCGTATTGCGGTCCGACGAGCTCGTCACCGAATTGCGCCTGCCGTTCTGGCCGGCCGACCGGCGCTGGGCGTTCCGGGAATTCGCCCGCCGCCAGGGCGATTTCGCGCTGGCCGGCGTCGCGCTGTATTACGACGAGGACGCGCGCGGCCGGGCCCGCGACCCGCATGTCGCAGTGATCGGCGCCTGCAGCCGGCCCCATCGGCTGCCGTCGGTCGAGACCGTGCTCGCCGGTCAGGTCGTCGATGAGCCGACGCTTCGCGCCGCGGCCGAGAAGGCTGGCGGCGGTCGATCCGCCGGACGATCTGCATGCCTCCGCCATCTACCGCCGCGCCCTCATCTCGACCCTGGTCGAGCGCGCCTTGCGGGCGGCGGCGCAAACCGGGAGCGGCTGATGCGGATTGGTTTCGAGATCAACGGCAGGCCGGCCGAGGTCGAGGTCGAGCCGCGCACCAGCCTGGCCGATTGCCTGCGCGACCAATTGCGGCTGACCGGTACGCATATCGGCTGCGAGCACGGCGTCTGCGGCGCCTGCACCGTGATCGTCGACGCTGCCGCGGTGCGCTCCTGCCTGATGCTGGCGGTGCAGGCCGAGGGCAGCAGCATCGCCACGGTCGAAGGCTTGTCGCGCGACGACGGCCTGACCCCGTTGCAGACCGCCTTCAAGAAGCATCACGCGCTGCAATGCGGCTTCTGCACGCCCGGGATGCTGACCACCGCACATGCGCTGTTGAGCGAGGAGCCCGACGCCGACCGCATCCGCTCGGTCCTCTCGGGAAATCTGTGCCGCTGCACCGGCTACATCCCGATCGTCGAGGCGGTGCTCGAAGCCCGCGCGGCGTACCGCAAGGCGGACAAGCCATGACCCCGGTCAACCGCTACATCGGCAGCCCCATCGAGCGCGTCGAGGATCTGCGCTTCCTGCGTGGCCGCGGCGAATACGTCGCCGATCTGGCGCGCGACGGGCTGTTGCATGCCGCGATCCTGCGCAGCCCGGTGGCGCATGGCCGTATCCGCGCGCTCGATGTGCAGCCGGCGCTGGCGCTTGCCGGCGTGCATGCGGTGATCACCGCCGCCGACATCGGTACCGTGCCGAAGATCCCGCTGCGATTGCAGACCTCGCCGGCGACCGAGCCGTTCCGCCAGCCGGTCATCGCCGAGGGCAAATTGCGCTATGTCGGTGAGCCGATCGCGGTCGTGCTGGCCGACAGCGCGGCGCTCGCCGAGGACGGCGTCGATAGGGTCGCGCTTGAATTCGAGGAATTGCCGCCGGTCGCCGACCGCCACATCTCCGGCAGGCACGAGATCCTGCTGTTCGAGGAGGCCGGCAGCAATCTCGCGATGCAGTTCACCGCGCTGCGCGGCGATGCCGACGCGGCGTTTCGCGACGCCGAGTATACGAGGCGCGAGCGCTTCGCCTCGCAGCGCCACACCGCCCTGCCGCTGGAGCCGCGCGGCCTCCTCGCCGAATGGGACGCGCAAGCGGGCCGGCTGATCGTGTCGGGCGCCGCCAAGGTGCCGTTCTTCAACCGCCGCGCCCTGGCCCAGATGATCGGCCTCGCCGAGAGCGCGGTCGATCTGATCGAGAACGATGTCGGCGGCGGCTTTGGTGCGCGCGGCGAGTTCTACCCCGAGGATTTCCTGATCCCGTTCGCCGCCCGCCATGTCGGCCGCCCGGTCAGGTGGATCGAGGACCGCCGCGAGCACCTGATCGCGATGAACCATGCCCGCCAGATGGATTGCGAGGTCGAGATCGCCTGCGAGCGCGACGGCACGATCCTCGGATTGCGCGGCGACATCTTTGTCGATCTCGGCGCCTATATCCGCACCAACGGCCTGACCGCGCCGCGCAATGTCGCGCAGTTTTTCAGCGGCCCCTACCGTATCCCGAACATCCGCCTGACCTCCTCGGCCTTGGTCACCAACAAGACGCCGACCGGCACCTACCGCGCGCCGGGCCGCTATGAGGGCAGCTTCTTCTGCGAGCGGCTGATCGAATTGGCCGCCAACGATCTCGGCATCGATCCCGTTGAGATGCGCCGGCGTAACCTCGTCGCCGATGCCGAAATGCCCTATCGGCTGGCGCGGGTCGAGCCGGGCGATCTCTATGCCGAGACCGAATGCGACAGCGGCGATTACGCCCATGTCCTCGACCGCTGCCTCGCCGAGTTCGGCTGGGCCGAGAAGCGCGAATTGAACGGCCGGCTGATCGACGGCCGCTATCACGGGGTGGCCGTCGCCTGTTTCATCGAAGGCGGTGGCGCCGGGCCGAAGGAGTTGGCGCGTCTCGAACTGGAGCGCGACGGCTCGGTGACGGTCTCCGTCGGCTCGGCCGCGGTCGGGCAGGGGCTCGAGACGATCATCGCCCAGATCGCCGCCGATGGGCTCGGCGTCGCGCTCGACCAGGTGCGGGTATTGCACGGCTCGACCACCCTGCTGGCGGACGGCTACGGCTCGAGCGTCTGGGCTGCGCGCCGGCGGACATCGAGGTGACCGACGGCCGGGCCGGCCCGCGCGATGGCCGTTCGGTCGCGCTCGCCGAATTGGCGGGTGACGGGCTCATCGCCGACGCCGTTTTCGAGAACCACCACAAGCACACTTACGCCTATGGCAGTGCGGCGGCATATGTCGCGGTCGATCCCGGCACCGGCCATGTCGAGCTGCTCGACTATCTCGTCGTCGAGGATGTCGGCCGCATCGTCAATCCACTGACCCTGCACGGCCAGGTGATCGGCGCGACCGTGCAGGGGCTCGGCGGCGCCTTTATGGAGGAGTTGGTCTACGACGCCAACGGCCAGCTGCTCAGCGGCAATCTCGCCGATTACCTGATCCCGACCGCCACCGATTTCCCGACGATCCGGGCGATCGCCTTGGAGCATCGGCCGTCGCCGACCAACCCGCTCGGCGTCAAGGGCGCGGGGGAGGGCGGCATCATCCCGGTCGGCGGGCTGATGGCCAATGCGGTCGCCGCCGCGCTGTCCTCGCTCGGCGCCGAGCCCAACGAACTTCCGTTGTCGCCGTCGCGGGTCTGGCAATTGGCAAACCCGGCCGGCAAGCGATCCGAATGAGATGCACGGTTGGCAGTTGTTTCGTCACCCCCGCGAAGGCGGGGGTCCAGGGCAAGCGATGGTAACTTGGGCCCTGGATTCCCGCTTTCGCGGGGGTGATATTCAATTTGAGGAAGGGAGGAAAACATGGCACTGGTACCGTTGGCCACGAAAGGCAACTACTTCCACGTCTATGATTTCCGGGTGAAGCCCGGGCGGGGCGACGAGTTCATCGAGCTGTTCAACAAGTTCGATTACGGCGACAACAACCCGTTTCACCAATCGCGGGCGCAGGTGAAGGACGGCGTGTTGTGCCGCGACGCCGCCGACCCCGACCACTTCTATCTGATCGGCGAATGGCGCGACATCGACGAGCATCGCCGCATTCGCGAGGCGGTCGCGCGCGACATCCGGCCGGAATTCGTCCAATTGATCGAGGGCGGCCATTTCGTGCCGACCTACGCCGAGATCGTGTCGATGACGCCGCAGGAGGTGCTCGATCGCTCGCAGGCTGGCTAGGCGGCGGTCCGGCATCCCGCGATGAATGACCGGCTGGAGCCGCGCATCCGCATCCTGCTCGGGTCGTCGATCGCGATCGGTCCGGGCAAGGCGGCATTGCTGGCGGCGATCGGCGACACCGGCTCGATCGCTCGAGGCCGCCAAGGGCGGCATCGGCGGCGGCGGCGCCCGGCTTACCGCGATGGGGCGCGCGGTCCTGGCGCTTTATCGGGCGATGGAGGACCACGCCGCGACGGCGGTCCTGTCGGATATGGAGAAATTGCGCGCCCTGATGGTCGACCAACCGCCCGAGGACTAGGTCGTGAACTCATAACCGACAGGCCGCGAGCGGCTTACGTTGAGGTCGGCTACGGGTGGAAATCCGTCGTTCGCTGCGGCGTAAACAGCGGCGCTGCGGGCCAGCCACCCGCGCGATTTATCCTTTGCCTCGGTCCCCTCGGATGGGCGAAGCTGCCCGGCAACCACCCGGAACCGGGGAAGGTCGGCTCACGCCTCTGTGCGATTTGTCGGAGTGAGCCGACTGTCGAATGAACGCCGCGTTGCGCACGTGACAGGGGGAGGCCCGACATGACCGCCGACACGTTGACCGCCGCCGTGCTGCCAAAGCCGCCCTCGATGCGCCGGCTGATCGTCGCCGCGACGATCGGCAATGTGTTCGAGTGGTTCGACTTCGTCGTCTACGGCTTTTTCGCGGTCACGCTTGCCGAGGTGTTCTTTCCGACCGGCAACCCGACCGTGTCGCTGCTCGTCACGTTCGGCGCCTTCGGCCTCGCCTATATCGTGCGGCCATTGGGCGCGATCGTCGTCGGCGGCTACACCGACCGCGCCGGCCGCAAAGCTGGCCTTTTACTGTCGATGGCGCTGATGATGATCGGCACGACCTTGATGGCGGTGACGCCGGGCTACGCGACGATCGGTCTTGCGGCGCCGATCATCATCACGCTCGCGCGGCTGTTGCAGGGATTTTCGGTCGGCGGCGAGTTCGGCAGCGCCGTCACCTTCCTGGCCGAGCATGGCGGCGGGCGCCGCGGGTTCAGCGCCAGCTGGCAATTTGCCACCGGCGGCATCATCACGGTTCTCGCCTCGCTGTTCGGCGTCACCCTTACGACGCTGTTGACCCACCAGGAACTGGTCGACTGGGGATGGCGGATCCCCTATTTCTTCGGCATGCTGATCGGGCCGGCCGGTCTTTACGTCCGCGCGAAAGTCGTCGACACGCCGGAATTCATCGAAGCCGAAAAGCCCGCCACGATGCCAATCAGCGATCTGTTACGCCGGCATCCGCTGCCGGTGCTGCTCGCGCTCGGCATATCGATCATCTCGAACAGCTCGTTCTACCTGCTGCTGTACATCCCCACCTTTGGGGTCAAGCAGCTGCATCTGCCGGAATATACCGGTTTTGTGGCGACCCTGGTCGGCGGCGTGATCCTCGCGGTCGGCTGCCCGCTCGCCGGCCACTGGTCCGACAAGATAGCACGCACGAAGCTCATGGTGATCACCTGCGGGCTGTTTGTGCTGACCTCCTACCCAGCCTTTTATCTAATGGTCGCTTGGCCGTCGCTGGCAGCCTGCGTCATCGCCGTCGCCTGGCTCCAACTGGTCAAGGCCGGCTACAGCGGCGTTCTGCCGTCGCTGTTGTCCGAGCAATTCCCGGTGGAAACCCGGGCGATCGGCGTGTCGCTGGGTTTCAGCACCGCCGTGTCGATCTTCGGCGGCTTTGCCCCGCTCATCGCGACCTGGCTGATCGCCCAGACCGGCAGTCCGCTGTCGCCGCGCGATCCAGCGGCGTAGCCGCCCGGCGTGAGCGAACCCTCGCGCTCCCCCGGAGGGGAAGCTCGCCGCGCCCCGAGGTGCCATCCTGGGACCAGATGGTGCGAGTCCATGACCGGCGGAAAATGTCCGCTTAGGGTCGCAAGCGGACCTGCGTGGTGGTTTATGAGTACACGGCCCAACGATTCGGATTGACCGCGTTCCGCGGCGATATGCATCAAATACCATATCGGGCGGGGTCGCTCGGTGTGATCAATTAGGCGAGCCCTTTTCAAAGAGGCTCGCCGGTGCCCGATATTATGAATGCCCTCCTTGCCGCCTGGCAGCTGGTCCTGTCGGGCGATCCGACCCTCGTCGCGATCGTCTCATTGTCGCTCAGCATCAGCCTGACCGCGGTCACCTTCGCGACCGGCTTTGGCCTGCCGCTCGGTGCGGCACTTGCGGTGCTGCGGTTTCCGGGGCGGAACGCGGCGGTGGTGATCGTCAACGCGCTGATGGGATTGCCGCCGGTTGTCGCCGGACTGTTCGTCTATCTGCTGCTGTCGCGCTCCGGCCCGCTCGGCGGTCTGGGCCTGCTGTTTACGCCGACCGCGATGATCATCGCCCAGACCGTGCTGGTGACGCCGATCGTCGCCGGGATCGCGCGGCAGGCGATCGAGGATTTGTGGCGCGAGTACGGCGAACTCTACATCCTCGACGGGGTCGGCCGCATCCGCACGGTCCTGTCATTGCTCTGGCTCGGGCGCTTCAGCCTGTTGACGGCCGTGCTGGCCGGGATCGGCCGAGCCGCCGCCGAAGTCGGCGCGATCCTGATCGTCGGCGGCAACATCGCCGGCGTCACCAGTACGATGACGACCGCGATCACCCTCGAGACCAGCCGCGGCGACCTCGCGCTGGCGCTCGGCCTCGGCATCATCCTGTTGGCCCTGGTGCTGGCGATCAACGCGACGGCGCAGTTCATCCGCAACACCGCCCGCAGCGCCTCGGCGCTATGAGCCGCTGGGTCGGGGCGCTGGCCGCGTGTCTGGTGCTGCTCGCGACCGCCTCCTCGATTGCCGCTGATCAGCCGTTCATCACCATCGCCTCGACGACCTCGACCGAGGAATCCGGGTTGTTCGGCCATCTGCTGCCGGCTTTCACCAAGGCGACCCGCATCCAGGTCCGGGTCGTCGCGGTCGGCACCGGACAGGCGCTGAAGATCGGCGAGCGCGGCGATTGCGATGTCGTGTTCGTGCACGACCGGCCGGCCGAGCTGGCCTTTGTCGAGCATGGCTTCGGCATCGAGCGCCACGAGGTCATGTACAACGACTTTGTCCTGGTCGGCCCCACCAGCGATCCCGCGCATGTCGATGGCGGCAGGGACATCGTCGCGGCATTGCGCCGGATCGCCGAGGCGAAGGCGCCCTTCGTCGCGCGCGGCGACGACAGCGGCACCAGCAAGGCCGAGCTGCGCCTCTGGAAGGAAGCCGGCACCGATCCGAAGACGGCGGAGGGCGGCTGGTACCGCGACACCGGCTCGGGGATGGGGCCGACGCTCAACACCGCCGCGGCGATGGACGGCTACACGCTGTCCGACCGCGGCACCTGGCTCAGCTTCAAGAACAAGCAGGCGCTGAAGATCGTCGTCGAGGGCGACCGACGCCTCTTCAACCAGTACGGCGTCATGCTGGTCAACCCGGCCAGACACCCCGAGGTCAAACAGGATCTCGGCCGCAAATTCATCGACTGGCTGGTCTCGCCGGCCGGCCAGAAAACCATCGCCGGTTACAAGATCAACGGCGAGCAGCTGTTCTTCCCGGACGCGAACGGCTCGTCATCCTGAGTCTCGGTCAGCGGTCGGACAGGCGCACGCTGCCGTCATGCGCCTGATAGGCCTGCCGCGCCGACAGATCGACATTGCTCGACACGAACGCCGCGAGACAGGCGATGACGATCGTGGCGAGGACTCCGAGGATGAAAGCTTTCATGCATTTCCTCCGGTTCAGCGCTGGTCCGCCGGGCGGGTGGCGCGCGCGAGAAAATCAATGAGATCGGCGCGGTCCTTTGGGTCGGGCATGCGCTGCAACGGCATCTTCGAGCCCGGCACCACGGTTTCCGGGCCGAGCGCGAACAGCCGGTCGATCGTAGCATCGGTCCACACCATTCCGCTCGCCTTGAGCGCCGGCGAATAGGCATAGCCCGGAACCTCGCCTGCCTTGCGGCCGAACAGGCCATAGAGGGTCGGGCCGGCCTTGCCGGCATGCCCCTCGGTCAGCTCATGGCAGGCGCTGCATTTGCGGAACAGGCGGGCACCGTGCCCGGCCGGGGGGTCGATCAGCGGTTCGGTCATCGCGAGAGCCGGCCGCTCACCATCCATTTCGTGCCAATCGGCGGTATCCCACACCCGGATCACCGCATCGAGCCCACCCGATAACAGGCGCCGCCCGTCGGGGGTGAAGGCCAGCGCGAACACCGGGCCCTGATGCGCGTACACCGCGCGGATGAACGAGGCGTCGCCGGCGCGCCACAGCATGATCGTGCCGCCGGCGCCGCCCGCCGCGACGATCGCGCCGTCACGGCTCAGGCCCAGCGAGACGAGCGGCTCGTCCTGCCCCTCATAGCGCAGGAGCTCGCGCCTCGCAGCGACACCCCACAGCCGCACGGTCTTGTCCGCCGACGCCGACAGCAGCCGGCCCTCGGCAGTGAACAGCAAGGCGTTGACGGCAAACCCATTGCCGACGATCGCATCGAGCGAGCGGCTCTCCGGCAGGGCCCATAGCAGGATATGGCCGTCATGGTCGCCGCTGGCGATCAGCCGGCCGTCGGGGGCGATCGCGACGGCGTTGATCGCCGCGGCATGGCCTTCGAGCAATCGGCTGCCGCCGGTCGCCGGGCTCCACAGCCGCAGCCCGCGATCCCAGCCGCCCGAGGCGACGAACGAGCCGTCGGGCATGACTGCGACCGCCGCGACCTTGCCCTGATGACCATGCCAGCGTGCGATCGGGCTGCTCGTTGCGAGGTCCCAATAACCGACCGTCCCGTCGTCGCTGCCGGAAACCGCGTGCTGTCCGTCGGGAAGGATTGCCACCGCCGCGACCGCCGCCTCATGGCCCTGCATCCTCCGCGGCTGGCGCGGGACGGCGAGGTCCCACAGCATCAGATTGTAGTCGAAGCCGGCTGAGACCACCCGCGCGCCGTCCGGCGTCACCGCGATGCCGGTAACCGCCCCGCCATGCCCCTTCAGCGCCGCCGTGACCGGGACGGCGAGCAGCGCCGCGAGCCCCAGCACCACCGCCGCGGAAATCGCGCGCACCGGCGCCGTCATGTCAGCGGCCGCGAAACGTCTCCCGCCGGATCGCCGTGCCGCCATCATCGGCGGGCGGCTGGCGGTCGGGCGCGGCGGGCAGGTCGTAGCCCGAATTCTCCTGGCGGAACTGCGGTACAAGCTCGCCGGTATCGGGGTCGACCACCAGGATCGTCGCCTTGAAGGCCTCGTTGAAATTGCCGCCCGGGTTCATCACCACGATCGAATAGAGCGGCTTGCCGTCGCGCTCGATCGGCTTGACCCGCAAGACCGTCACGCCGAAACGCTGCGCCACCGTATTTGACACCGCCTCCGGGGACATCGCGAGCGCCGGGATCGCGGCGGCGAGCCATACCGCAACAGCAATCGACACCTTAATCATCGGCGGCGGCGGGCTTATGCGTCTCGGTCTCGGCGAGCCACAGCGAATGATGCTCCTGGGCCCAACTGGCATCGACCTTGCCGTTGCCCATCGCCGAGAAGGCGCCCTCCATGCCGAGCGTGCCGATATAGATGTGGGCCAGGATCACCGCGACGAACAAGAGCGCCACCGCGGCATGCCACAGCTGCGACAGCTGCGTCTCCTGCAACGGTGCCAGGTCGGTCGGCAGATTGAGGCCGAACAGGTTCAGGAATTTGAAGGTGTGGGAAAACCACGAGAAGGTGAACGGAAACAGCAAGGCCAGCCCCGACAGGCTGATCGAGATGCCGAACAGGATGACGAGCCAGAAGATGATCTTCTGGCCGGCGTTGAATTTCTCGGCCGGCGAGTGGCCGCCTCGGCGGAACATGCCGCCGCCATGCTTGAGCCAGACCCAATCGACCCGCTTCGGCAGGTTCTGGCCGACCCACAGGGCGAACATCAGCACGATGCCGAGCATGAACGCGAACGACACGTAATCGTGCGACAGCTTGCCGATATGGGTCAGCCAGGCGAAGCCCGGCGGCCCGATCAACGGCAGCAGCAGATAGCGGCCATACAGCATGTTGAGACCGCTGAGGCCGAGGATGATGAACGAGGTCGCGGTCAGCCAGTGGGTGAACCGCTCGAGCCCGGTGAAGCGCTCGA
>WNFC01011965.1_pt1 | contig 10146 bp, 9 predicted proteins | sample 5400541 | NCBI WGS metagenome assembly WNFC01 (sample SAMN13153342, study PRJNA577476) | soil metagenome | isolation source: 120 cm saprolite under Douglas fir tree site 2 hole 2 replicate 1 | place: USA:California | collected 2015-04-18 | reverse complement strand
TTATTCCGATCTCGTATCCCGCCGGCCGTAGATCCATTTGCCGGAAACGGCACGGCGAACGGGAGCCATCGCACCGCGGCCAAGCTGTTCATTTGAGGACCTCGTATCGCGATCTTGCGCGCCGCAGGCCGGACTCGCTGCCATTCGGCGCCTCTACGAAAAACGTCAGCACGCGCACCGGAGATGGGCTCTTCGGCAGGGGTCTTTTATTTCTCGGTGAGTTCTGCGAGGGACGATGATGGCTTCGAGAGTGGTCAATCGCGCAACGGAACACTGGCGCGTGATACCGAAAAGTTGCAGACTTTTCGATGCAGGTCGGACGCAGGTCGTGGGTAAAATCACATAATCTGGGGCATCATGGTGGAGATCAAAGGGCTGATCGGGCAGGTGGCGTCCGGCGCTACCCTCTCGCGCGAAATGGCTTATGAGGCGTTCGACAGCATGATGTCCGGCGAGGTGACGCCCGCACAGATCGGCGCATTACTGATGGGCCTGCGGGTGCGCGGCGAGACGGTCGACGAGATCACCGGGGCCGTCACCGCCATGCGGGCCAAGATGCTCACCGTCGCCGCTCCGGACGATGCGATCGACGTGGTCGGCACCGGCGGCGATGCCTCAGGCTCGTTCAACATCTCAACCTGCGCAGCTTTCATCGTGGCCGGCGCCGGCGTGCCCGTCGCCAAGCATGGCAACCGCGCCCTGTCGTCGCGATCCGGGGCGGCGGACGTCCTCACCGCCCTCGGCGTCAAGATAGATATCCCGCCGGAAACGATCAGTGCCTGCATCAAGACCGCTGGGATCGGATTCATGTTTGCGCCGGCACACCATCCGGCCATGAAGCATGTCGGCCCGACACGCGTCGAACTCGGCACCCGCACCATCTTCAACCTGTTGGGGCCGCTGTCGAACCCGGCCGGCGTGAAACGCCAGATGGTCGGGGTGTTTTCGCGCCAATGGGTCGAGCCGCTCGCCCACGTGCTGAAGAACCTCGGCTCCGACCGCGCCTATGTGGTGCACGGCTCCGACGGCCTCGACGAGATCACCACGGCAGGGCCGACCGCCGTGGCGGCGCTGGAGCACGGGAGCGTGAGGACGTTCGAGATCGTGCCGGAGAGCCTGGGCATTGCCCGCGTCAAACCCGACGCACTGCGCGGCGGCGATGCCGCAACCAACGCGGCGGCCCTCAAGGCGGTCCTCGAAGGCCGCAAGAGCGCCTATCGCGACGTCGCCGTACTCAACGCGGCGGCCGCCCTTGTGGTCGCCGCGAAGGCGGAGACGCTGGCCGACGGCCTGAAGCTCGCTCAGCATGCAATCGATTCCGGAGGGGCCGAGGGCAGCCTCGACCGGCTGATCGCGGTTTCCAACGGATAGCCGGCGGAAGAATAAGGGCGCGGAGCGACACCGCGCCGCGCCCTGACTCCGCCTTTTCGAAAACATGATGTCATCTAAATTGGTCTACACTTTTTTTCTTGTACCTGCTGTCGCATAAGAAAGTTTGAAGCCCGCCTGGATAGGCTGATGGCCGCAGGTGTCTTCGGTCAGGATCGACAGCCGTGGTGAAGCACGTCAAGGTTCAATCTGCGCCGGGTATGCTGCTCAAGGTCGTATTCAGCAAGTTCGCCGCCTTACCGGCGGCGGCGGTGCCGCATTTCAAGAATTGGACGATCGCCGCCAGAGTGATCGCAATCGTTATTGCGCTCGCGTTGCCGCTGAACCTCGTGGTCATTACCGTGATCTGGAATCTCGACAGCGCAGCCAATGAAGCTCAGCGCGCGAGTCTGCTTTACTCCGCGCGCTCGGTAGCGGCCACGGTCGACGCCGAACTTAGCAAGTACATTGCACTCGCGCAGGCCTTGTCCCGCTCGCCGGCTCTGCTGGACGACAATCTCGACGCCTTCGACGCGGAGGCGCGCCGGGCCTTTGCACCGATGACGGATGCCTCGTTCCTGGTGGCCGACCCCGATGGCCGGCAGCTTATCAACGGCGCCGCCCGGCCGAGCGAGCCTCTTCCCCGCCGGCAGCCGCTTGCCATGCGGGCACAAAACCTCGCCCTTGAGAGCCGCTCCGTCGTCGTCTCCGACGTCTTGGCCGGCGAGGTTGTGAAGGACTGGACCGCATGTGTCGATGTGCCCATCTTCAAGGATGGCCAGCCCTTTCGCACGCTGGCGGTCACCATGAGAGTGCGCGGCTTTTTGAAGCTGCTCAACGCACCGGAAATACCCAAAAACTGGAAAGTGGGCATCATCGACGGGCAAGGTCGATTCATCGCCCGGGTGCCGGATCATGCCGCCTTCGTGGGCGAACTCGCCTCGCAGGGATGGCGCGACGTCAAGGACCAGGACGGCATTTTCGAATTTTTTCACTCCAGCGAAGGCGACATCGTTGCGAACGCCAGCGCGCATCCGGCTTTGAGCGGCTGGACAGTGGGCGTGGCCGTCAAGAAAAGCGAATTGCAGGCGGCGGCGCTCAATGCTGTCAATTGGGCAATAGCGCTCGGAATCGTGATTTCCGTTCTGTCATTGGGCTTTGCGGTTGCCATGGCTCGACGCATCACCCGCCCTATCGCGGAAATGCGCGACAAAGCAACGATGGTACTGAGCGGCGGAGAAATCTCGTTCGAACCGGATCTGCCGGAACTCGGCGCGCTGTGGTCGGCGCTGAAGCAGGCGGTCGCCGACCGCAACCATAGCGATGCCGCGCGGCACGACAGCGAGAGGCAGCTCGCCGCGATCGTCACCTCGTCACAGGCCGCCATCGTGAGCACGACGCTGGACGGCGCCATTACGAGTTGGAACGCGGCCGCCGAGCGGCTTTACGGATATGCCGCGAAGGAGATGCTCGGCCAGTCGGTCCGGCGCCTGCTCCCGGCCAAGCGGCAGAACGACGAAACTGCCATGCTCGCCCGCGTCGCGGCTGGCGAAACCACGGCGCAGTTCGAAGCGACACGGCTGCACAAAAATGGTTCGACCGTGGAGGTGTCTGTTACCGTCTCGCCAATCCATGATCGAGACGGAAAGGTCGTCGGCCTTTCGGGAATCGCGCGCGACATCACCGCCCGCAAGCAGGCCGAAGAGGCCCTGCGCGACCGCCTGTCCGAAATCGAGGCCATCTATAATAATACGCCCGTCGGCCTTGCATTGCTGGACCGCGATCTGCGGTACATCCGTATCAACGCGGCGCTTGCGGAAATGAACGGCGTGCCGGCGGCCGACCATATCGGCCGTGTGGTGTGGGATGTTGTGCCGGCGATGAGGGACGCGTCCGAGCCGCACATACACCACGTTCTTCAGACGGGCGACCTCGTCCGGCACGAGGTCTCAGGAGAGAGCCCGAAGCCCCCGGGGATCATCCGGCACTGGGATAAGACCTTCTATCCTCTCAGGCGTCCGGACGGCAGCATCCTGGCGATCGGTGTCATGGTCGAGGAAATTACCCAGCGCAAACGTGCCGAGGAACTCCAGTCCCTGCTGATGCGCGAGATCAATCACCGCACCAAGAACATGCTCAGCGTCGTGCTGTCGATCGCGCGGCAAACCGCCGCATCGGACACCGCGGAATTCATCAAGCACTTTTCCGCCCGCATTCAGGCCCTGTCCGCCAATCAGGACCTCCTCATCAAAAGCGATTGGCGAGGCGTCGATCTGGAAGACCTTGTCCGTGCTCAGCTCGCGCATTTTGTCAACCTGATCGGCACGCGAATATCCGTCGACGGGCCGCAGCTGCGATTGGCGGCCGCCGCGGCACAAAGCATCGGCATAGCATTGCACGAACTTGCCACCAACGCGGGCAAGTATGGCGCATTATCGGGTGAGCGCGGGCGCGTCGAAATCGATTGGCGGCTTAACGGGGACGAGTTCACCATCGGCTGGGCCGAACGCGACGGCCCCTATGTCGAAGCGCCGAAACGGCACGGCTTCGGCAGCACGGTGATTTCCATGGTCGCCAAAGCGAGCGTCGATGGGGATGTCGAGCTTGACTATGCTCCCACAGGCCTCATCTGGCGCCTGAAATGCCCTGCCGACAAGGTCCTCGAGCAGCGGAGCGCGTGACGGGAAATTCAGTTCGTTAGCCAATCACATCAGCGACCCAGACCGAGTGGCCATAAGTGCTCAGGCAGAGCAGCGGCGAGTTCTGTTCAGCATCCCGAACCCAATCGAGCCGCTATGGACTTAGGCCCCTTACGCCGCTATCGAATCCCTATGGCCGATATTCTCACCCGTATCGAGGCGTACAAGCGTGAAGAGATCGCGGCGGCGAAGCGCGCCCGTTCGCGCAGTGCCGTGGAGGCCGCCGCCAAGGCCGCTCCGCCGCCTCGCGGCTTTCTGGCGGCGATCGAGCGGCGGCTTGCGGCGGGCGACCACGCCCTGATCGCCGAGATCAAGAAGGCGAGCCCGTCCAAAGGCCTGATCCGGGCCGACTTCGACCCGCCGGCGCTGGCGCGGGCCTACGAAGCCGGCGGCGCCACCTGCCTTTCGGTCCTGACCGACGGGCCCTCGTTCCGCGGCGCGCCGGAGCATCTCAAGGCGGCGCGCGACGCCACGCGGCTGCCGGTGTTGCGCAAGGATTTCATGTACGACCCCTATCAGGTGGCCGAGGCGCGCGCGTTCGGCGCCGACTGCATCCTCATTATCATGGCAGCGCTCGATGACGGCGCCGCCCAGGAGATCGAGGCCGAGGCCTTCGGGCTTGGCATGGACGTGCTTCTGGAAGTGCACGACGAGCGCGAGATGGAGCGCGCCTTGCTGCTGAAATCGCGGCTCGTCGGCATCAACAACCGTGACCTCAAGACCTTCGCCACCTCGCTCGCCATCGCCGAACGCCTCGCTCCGATGGCGCTGCGAGACCGGGTGGTGGTGGGCGAGAGCGGCATCTTCGCGCCGGCGGACATTGCGCGGTTGGCGGCGGCAGGCATTTCGACCTTCCTGGTCGGCGAGAGCCTGATGCGGCAGGCCGATGTCGAGGCGGCGACGCGGGCGTTGCTCGCCCGCGAACCGGCGCGCGCCGCCCCCTCCCTACCCTCCCCCGCGGGCGGGGGAGGGTAGGGAGGGGGCCATGGCGAAGGCGCTCACCCATATCGATCGCGGCGGTGCTGCCCGCATGGTCGACGTATCGCCAAAGCCCGCGACCGAGCGTGTCGCGGTCGCGGCCGGCTTCGTGCGCATGAGCGCAGCCACGCTCGATCTCGTCCTCTCCGGCAACGCCAAGAAGGGCGACGTGCTCGGTGCCGCCCGCATCGCCGGCATCATGGCGGCCAAAAAGACCCATGAGCTGATTCCGCTTTGTCATCCGCTCGCCATCAGCAACGTCGAGGTCGACATCGCGCCCGAACGCGACGGGCTTGCGGTGCGCGCGACCGTCAAGGTCACGGGGCAGACCGGCGTCGAGATGGAGGCGCTGACTGCGGTGTCGATCGCCTGCCTCACGGTTTACGACATGGTCAAGGCGGTCGAGCGCGGTGTCGCCATCGAGGCGATCCGCCTCGTCGAGAAACGCGGTGGGAAATCCGGCCATTACCGGGCCCCGCCTTACCCTCCCGCGCAAGCGGGGGAGGATAAGCGAAAGCGCTAGCCCGTGGCTTTGCTCTCGGTCGCCGACGCTCTGGCGCTGGTGCTGGTGGACGCGGTGCCGCTGCCGGCGGAGGCTGCCGCTCTCGTCGACGCCTGCGGCCGCGTGCTCGCCGACGATCTTGTCGCGCTGCGCACTCAGCCGCCGGCCGACGTCTCCGCCATGGACGGCTATGCGGTGCGTGCGGCCGACGTGGCGGCCGCGCCGGTGCATCTTGCCGTGGTCGGCGAGGTCGCGGCGGGGCGCCCGTTCGATCGCGAGATCGGGCCCGGCGAGGCGGCCCGCATCTTCACCGGCGGCGTGATGCCGCGCGGGGCCGACACGGTGGTGATCCAGGAGATCACCACACGGAAAGGCGACGCGGTCGCCATCAAGCGGCCGGAAACGAAGGGCCGCTACGTTCGCCCCGAAGGATTCGACTTCAAGGCCGGCGCGGTGCTCCTCACCGAGGGGCGCCGCCTCACCACGCGCGACATCGCACTCGCCGGCGCCATGAACCACGCCACCTTGCCAGTTCATCGTCGCTCCCGCATGGCGGTGCTCGCCACCGGGGACGAACTGGTGGCGCCCGGTACGCCGCCTGCTCCGAGCCAGATCGTCTCCTCCAACAGCGTTGCCCTGATGGCAATCGGCAACCGCGAAGGCGCCGAAACGCTCGATCTCGGGGTCGCCCCAGACCGCCTCGACGCTACCGTCGCGGCGGTGCGGCGCGCCAGGGCCGCGGGCGCTGACGTGCTGGTCACCACCGGGGGCGCCTCGGTCGGCGACTACGACTTCGTCCGGCAGGCGTTTGCATCGGAGGGCATCGCGCTGTCGTTCTGGCAAGTCGCAATGCAGCCCGGCAAACCGCTCATGCATGGACGACTCGATGGCATGAGCGTGCTGGGGCTGCCCGGCAATCCGGTGTCGTCTTTCGTGTGCGCGACGCTGTTCCTGGTGCCATTGCTGCGTAAGCTCGCCGGGCGCAAGGATATCTCGCTACCCACTGCACGCGGCGTGCTCGGCCGCGCGCTCCCCGCCAATGGCGGGCGCGCCCAGTACATGCGAGCCACGCTTGCAACCGCGCCGGACGGCACCGCGGTAGCGACGCCGTTTCCCGAGCAGGACAGTTCCCTGCAGGTCACGCTTGCCCGTGCCGATTGCCTGGTCGTCCGCGAGCCTTTAGCCGCGGCCGCGGAACCGGGCGCTCCCTGCGACATCATCAGGCTTCAATTTTGACAGCCGGTCAGGTTGTTCACCCCAAATTAAGGGGTTGCAGAACACATATGGAACGGATAGTGTCTGTTCATGATTTGTTTTGGCCGCCTGCGGCGAGCGGGAAAAACCGGGGGGAGGGCTAAGAAATGCTGACGCGCAAACAATACGAGCTACTTCGTTTCATTCACGAGCGATTGAAGGAATCAGGCGTTCCGCCCTCCTTCGACGAGATGAAGGAGGCGCTTGATCTGCGCTCAAAATCGGGCATCCACCGCCTGATCACGGCGCTGGAGGAGCGCGGCTTTATCCGTCGCTTGCCGAATCGGGCGCGCGCCATCGAGGTGATCAAGCTGCCGGAGTCGGTCAGCCATGGCGTCACCAACGGGCGGTCGCGCGGCTTCGTGCCGAGTGTCATCGAAGGCAATCTGGGACGGGTCCGGGCACCATCCCCGGACGAGGATAACACCCGGCCGGTTGCGGTCCCGGTGATGGGCCGAATCGCCGCCGGCACGCCAATCGAAGCGATCCAGAATAAGAACAACGTGATCAATATGCCGGCGGATCTGCTTTCGGCCGGCGAGCATTTCGCCCTGGAGGTGCGCGGCGATTCGATGATCGACGCCGGCATCCTCGATGGCGACATTGCGGTGATCAAGAAAATCGAGGGCGCCGATACCGGCGACATCGTGGTCGCGCTGATCGACGAGGAGGAGGCGACCCTCAAGCGCTTCCGCCGCCGCGGCGCCTCGATCGCGCTGGAACCCGCGAATACCTCTTATGAGGTGCGGATCCTGCCGCCGAACCGGGTGCGCATCCAGGGCAAGCTGGTGGGGCTGTTCAGGAGGTATTGAGCGCGCTCCTCGGCCGTTTTGAGCTGTTCCATTTTTGGCCAATGCCTAAGAAGAAACGACGCGATCTGACTAATGGCGGTTCATCCGGCCGACTGGAACGCGCCAGCCTGGTTGCGTATATTAGCCCCATCGACAGAGGAACCGCATGGCAGATGCAGTACTGGAAATTTTGAAGGTCATCCAAGGCGACATCGCTGGCCTCAAAACAGATATGAGCTCGGTGAAGGCTGACTTGGGTGGGGTCAAGACCGAGGTGCGCGTTCACTCGCGAACGCTCGACATATTATTGCAGGAAGGCCGGCTGCTTCGCGCCGCCGTGAATGACTTTGCCAAGGAAAACGTCACTCCGGGTCAGGTGGAAGCAATCCACCACGACCTTAATCGCCTGCGGCATGAGGTATCCGAGCTTACGGTTCGCGTCGAAATGATCGAGGAACGCGGGAAGCCTGAGCACTAACGTAGCTACGCGGCAAAGCGGCACGCTGTTCCGCTCGTGGGTATAATAACAACGCGGACGCAGGACACAGACGCCCGGTCCCCTCACTGCTCTGCATCGATGTCCGGTTGTGGCGGCGTCGCGTCGTGAGACACCGGTGGGACGCCAGTTGCTGCGACGCTGTGCGCGGTGTTGCGGGCGACCTCGCGGCGGCGCGTCCAGGGGCGATTGATCCCTTCGGGGCGCGCCGACATCGCTTCGAAACGGCCGTTCCGGTAAGTGAGTGCCATTGCGCCGTTGCTTCGCAGCGTCGCGCGGTCAAGCACCGTGGCGGCGCAATCGGCCGGCGCAACGCGCAGCGTCACAATCAGGACTGCGCGGGTGCAGTCGTCGGCGAACGCTGCCGCGGTGCGGCTCACCGCCACGGCTGCGCCGTCCGCAAGCCGCGCCACGCACCCGTCGGGGTCGCACGCAAATCCCGCCGCCACTGCGCGATCGTTCGGCAACCGCGCGTCGCCGTCGGCAGCGAGCCATTCGCGTACAGACAGGGTGTCGCTGCCGAACTTTGCAGCGGAGAGCCGGCCATCGGCGCCGCGCACCGCGACTACATCGCCCCCGGCCGACACCATTACGTCGGGCCGCGCCGCCATCATGGCGACGGCGCAACCTGCCGCTACGAAGCCGGCGCCGGCAAAGCGCAGCGGGCTCCTCAGCAGGCAGACGACGACCAACCCGGCGGTGGCGAGCAGCACCGCTCCCACTCCGAAGGCCGGAACGTGGCCGACAGCGCCCGGCAGGTTTGCGACCCACATGGCGACCGCCACCATCCAGTCGATGCCGACACCCATCAACCGCCACAGCGGCGCATCGAAACCGAACGGCATCGCCACCAGCGCCAGCAGGCCGGCCGGCATCGAGAGTGCGGAAATGATCGGCATGGCGAGCAGGTTGGCGATGACCCCGTAAGGCGCCATGCGATGAAAATGATAGGCGGCGTAAGGTGTGGTGGCGAGCCCGGCGACCAGCGAGGCAATCGCCAGCACCGTGATTTCCCGTGCGCCCCATAAGGCAATGCGCGCACCGAGCGGCGTTTCGGGCGCGGTCGCTATCCACGGAATGCCCCGTTCGTAGGTCGCGATCAGCGCCAAGGTCGCTGCGAACGACATCTGGAAGCTCGGATGAATGACGGCCTCCGGCACGATCAGCATCACGGCGAGCGCCGCCACCGCGATGGTGCGCATGGTGAGGGTCGCCCGATCGGCCATGACGCCGATCAGCACCACCGCCGTCATGATGTAAGCGGGTTAAGTGCTTGATATCGCGAGAACGCATTCGAGGGCCGTGGGCACACACCGCCGCACCGCGGCGCCGTCGCTCTCAATATAGTCCTGGCAGCTACTCGCCTCCGAGGGGGCAGCCAGGCCTTTGAGGGTGCACTCGTGCGGATTCCGACGAATTGAAGCCGGACAGTAATTCCGATCGATTGCGGACACCACTCCGATGATTGCGGACAGGCACCCCGTCGACGGCAACAAGGGGGTCACGGGGCTGGACTGGCGTCAAGCCCTGACCGTCTGGCTGCCGATTTGCGCATGGAGCGCGGCATCCCCTAATTGCGCCGCCTCGCGGAGCCCGCTGGCGAGTTGAGCGCCCCGCGGCTACAAGGTAGTAGGGCGGGCTCGCGAATGGCTGGGCTGCCGAATGGTCGATATAGCCGGACTGGCAAGGAGGCCGCCCATGGCTGACCTGTCCAAGCTTGTGAACGAGCTGAGCGAACTCACCGTTCTCGAGGCGGCGGAACTTACAAAAATACTCGAAGAAAAGTGGGGCGTGAACCCGACAGGCTTTGCGATGCAAGCATTCATCAGCGAAGCCGATGTGGCGACGTTCGAGGGGTGGCTCAGCCAGATTCAGGGTCTCGATCCGACGACGCTTACGCCGGACGAGTCGGAAATGTGGCGCCGTTACTTTGATGAGCTTAAGAAGGCCGCCACCCCGGTGGGCCTGATGAAGCTTCGACCACTCGTTCCGGGTGAGCATCGGTACGCCCTGGCGATCCGCGACAACTCAGGTCTCTGGCTGACGTTGTGGGTCAGG
>WNFC01010814.1_pt1 | contig 10146 bp, 8 predicted proteins | sample 5400541 | NCBI WGS metagenome assembly WNFC01 (sample SAMN13153342, study PRJNA577476) | soil metagenome | isolation source: 120 cm saprolite under Douglas fir tree site 2 hole 2 replicate 1 | place: USA:California | collected 2015-04-18 | reverse complement strand
TCCGGCCCTGCGCGACGATCGCTGCGCGGTCATCCATCTCGCGCTGCACCGCGCTGGCCACCTCCACCGGCTGCAGCTCGGATCTGAACGCCCGCGCGAAGGCACCCTCGACCATCCCCTCGAGCCTGTGCTCGAAGCGTTGCAGAACTCCCACCGGGGCACCTCCTTTCGTGCTTCCATCCGATCGTATCGGCGGCGTGGGGCAGTTTGAGGACGTGCTAACCTGACTGCCTCGCCCAGGGCGGGTGGCGGAACGGCAGACGCGCACGGTTCAGGTCCGTGTGTCCGAAAGGACGTGAGGGTTCAAATCCCTCCTCGCCCACACCTCGCAGCCTGATCCCCTCCTCCTCCCTCGCCCGCAAGGTGCGCTGGCCCGCAGCCTAAGCGCCCGCAGGTTCCCTGTCACTGGCACCCCGGTCAATGGCCAGCGGATTTTACCTGCCGCCAGCGGGCCGGCCAGCCGGCCGGCCCGCTGACCGCCCGGCGCAAGGCAGAATTGGATACGTGCCGGAACTTCCAGAGGTAGAGGCACTCGCCGCCGATCTGCGAGAGCGCGCGGCGGGCCGTGTCATCGAGCGCGCCGATGTCGCGGAGTTCGCGGTGCTGAAGACCTACAATCCGGCGCTGACCGCACTGCACGGCCGGACGATCACGGCGACCGCGCGATACGGCAAGTTCCTCGACCTGGTGACGGAGCGCGATCCCGGCGGCGGCCCGGTGCTGCACCTCATCACGCACCTGGCCCGGGCCGGCTGGCTGCGATGGCGGGACAAGCTGCCGGATGAGCCGCCGCGGCCGGGCAAAGGCCCGCTGGCGCTGCGGGTCAGGTTCGCCGACGGAGCCGGGTTCGACCTCACCGAGGCCGGAACCCGCAAGCGCCTGGCGGTCTACCTGGTCGCCGACCCGATGGCCATCCCCGGCATCGCGGCGCTCGGGCCTGATCCGCTCGATCCGTCCTTTACGGCCGGCACGCTGGCCCAGATCCTGGCCGGGCGGCGGACGCAGATCAAGGGCGTCCTGCGGGACCAGAAGATCATCGCCGGCATCGGCAATGCCTACTCCGACGAGGTGCTGCACGCCGCGAGGATGTCGCCGTTCCGGCTGGCCGCCAGCCTCTCCAGCGAGGACGTGGCCGAGTTGCACGCGGTGATCGTCGGCACCCTGCAGGAAGCCGTGGCGAGATCGGCGGGCCTGGCGGCGGGGGACCTGAAGGCAGAGAAGAAGGCCGGGCTCCGGGTGCACGGCCGGGCCGGGCAGCCGTGCCCGGTGTGCGGCGACACGGTCCGGGAGGTGTCGTTCGCCGACTCCGCGCTGCAGTACTGCCCGACCTGCCAGACCGGCGGCAAGCCGCTGGCTGACCGCCGGATGTCCCGGCTGCTCAAGTAGCCATGCCGGGAGAGCCCGGCCTTCGCCGGCGGCCGGCCCAGGGAATCCTGCCTCGCGTCCGGGAGCGGACTCGCCGGCAACGGCGCGGCCACCGGGCTGGCCCGGCGGCCGGGGCAGTTCAGGGGCATGGCTTCCCGGCCGGGTGAGCGGGACCCGACCGGGAGCTCCGTCAGTTGAAAACCTGGGTTCTGGCCCACATAACGTGAAGGTTACGATTTGATCTTCGCCGTCCGGTGGCATCACCTGGTGCAACCAGCCCGGGGGGCGGCGGCCCAGTGCAGCTAGGAGCTGCCCTGGTCGTTACCATCGCGAGATTTGGGCCAGAGCCAAAACCTGACGGCCACCGGGCTGGCGCAGCGGCAGTGGCAGCGGTGGCTCGTGAGGCCTGCGTTCCCGGCCGGGTGAGCGGGACCCGGCCGGGAAGCTCCGTCAGTTGAAAATCTGGCCGATCTTGGCCCACCGCATGTTGCCGCATCCGCGCTGATTGAAGCTGCTGCTGACGTGCTTGCCGAACCAGGTGCCCTGGATAGTCGCCGTCTTCGTGCCGGCCACGATCATCGGGCACATCTCGTTGCGGGGCAGCGGCGCGAACGGGCTCTTCGCGTGCAGCAGGACACGGCAGGCCGCCTGCGGATCCGGGTGGGTGCCGCCGGCCGGGTCGCAGCGCAGCGTCCAGTGCTGCATTTTGGCGCCTGGCCTGGCCGCCACCCGGATGACAAGAGAGACCTTGGCGGGGCGGGCGGCTGCCGCCGTCCCGCCGGTGGCGTGCGTGCTGCCGCACCCGCTGAGAACGGCCGCGCAGGCCGCGGCGATCAGGATGGACCGTGCGCCGGTCCCGGCCCGAAGCATGTTCATCATCATGCCCGGTTGGACGCACGCCCGACCCGGATGGTTCCGGCCGCCGGGGGACATGTGAGGCTTGGATCATGAACAGCCTGCTGCGGGATCTCGCCGGTGCCGTCGGCGAGCCGCATCTGCTGACCGATCCCGCGGTGCTGGCCGGTTACACCACCGACTGGACGCGCCGGTATCACGGGACGGCCTGCTGCGTAGTCCGCCCCGGCTCGGCGGCCGAGGTCGCCGAGGTGGTGCGGTGCTGCGCCCGGCACGCGGCCGCGCTGGTGCCGCAGGGCGGCAACACCGGGCTGGTCGGCGGCTCGGTCCCGGCTGCCGGTAGTTACCGCGGCGGCCCGGACGGCCATGGTGGGCAGGACGGCCGAGATGGCGGCGCCGTCGTGCTGTCAGCGACCAGGCTGACCGCGCTCGGCCCGGTCGACACCCTCGCCGCGCAGGTGACCGCCGGGGCAGGCGTGACCATCGGCCAGCTGCGCGCGCACGCCGCCAGGGCCGGCTTCGAGTACGGGGTGGACCTGGCGTCCAGGGACTCGGCCACGGTCGGCGGCACGATCGCGACCAACGCCGGCGGCATGCACGGGATCCGGTACGGCCCCACCCGGGCACAGCTGCTCGGCGTGGCGGCAGTGCTGGCGGACGGCTGCGTAATAAATCGATTGTCCGGTTTGCCGGCCGAGAGCGCCGGTTATGACCTGGCTCAGCTGCTGGCGGGCAGCGAGGGAACGCTCGCCGTGATCACGGCGGCGCGGCTGCGGCTATGGCCTGCCGAGCCAGTTGCCGCGGTCGTCCTGGCGGGAGCATCCGGCGTCGCGGAGGCGGCCGCGCTGCAGGCCGCGATCCGCGCGGCGGTTCCCGGCATCCGGGCCGCTGAGTACTTCGAGGCAGCGGGGCTCGACCTGGTCAGGAAGCGGACCGGGCTGGCGCTGCCGCTTGGCCGCGCGCGCGCCGCCTACCTGCTCGCGGAGATAGCGGGAACTGCCGTGGATGCCGGCCGGCTATCCGGCGCTGGGCTGCCGCCGGACGCCGCGGTTGCGCTTGACCGGAGCGGACGCGCCGCGCTGTGGGCCTACCGGGAGCGAATCACCGAGGCGATCAGCGCGAGCGGGATCCCGCACAAGATGGACGTGGCGGTTCCGGTCGCGCGGCTGGCGGCGTTCCGCGCGGAACTTGACGGCGTGGTGAGCGCGGTGGCCGGCGGCCGCGACTGGCCAGTGATCGTATTCGGGCATATCGGCGTGGGAAACCTGCACGTGAACGTGCTCGGCCCGGATCCTGGCGACACTGGCGTCGATGAGGCGGTCAGCCGGCTGGCCGCGGCGCATGGCGGGTCGGTGTCCGCCGAGCACGGGATCGGCCGGGCCAAGACCCGGTGGCTCGGGCTGACCAGGGCGGCACCCGAGATCGCGGCGATGCGCGCGATCAAGACCGCGCTCGACCCGGCCGGCCTGCTGAACCCTGGTGTCCTGTTCCCTGATTGCGAGGATCCCGAATGGCGGACACCCGCTACCGCGGCTACAAGTCCTACTCCTACCTGACCCTGGCCGACGACTTCGAGGCATTCGACCTGGACGACGAGCTTGGCCGGGTGCCCGGCTACGAGCTCGGCCTCACCGAGCCGGAGGCTGAGCGGGCCGGCCGCCTGATCATCGGCTGGCTCGTCAAGCACGGCTACGCCGATGCCGATATCCAGGCCGTCATCGGCGGGAACATACTCAGGGTCCTGCGGCAGGTCTGGTGAGCCACGCTGGTGAGCCACGCTGGTGAGCCGGCATCTTGTCTTCGCTGACCAGGGGCTGCGCCGTGGTGCGATCATGAGGTCGTGGGGCTGAGATTCGCGGTAGCTGGCGGCCGGGGCCGGGTGGACGCGACAGCGCGCGCGGTCATCGAGTCCGCGGCCGACGCGATCATGGCCTTCGGCGCCGACCGCACCGTGCTGCTGTGGAATCCCGCCGCCGAGCGTCTCTTCGGGTGGACCGCCGACGAGGTCATCGGCCAGCAGCCGCCGATCATCCCCGAAGAGCTGAGAGCCGAGCACAACGCGGTACTTGAGCGGGTCAGCGGCGGCGGCCAGATCTCCTTCGCCACCCGCCGGATCCGCAACGACGGTGGCGTGCTTGACCTGCGGATCGATGCCAGCGCCCTGGTCAGCAACGGCACGACGACCGGCTGGGTGAACATCTGCCACCAGGCCGCCGAGGACGAGGCGGTCAGGCACTACATGGCCGAACGGGCCCGGGTGGTGCGCAGGCTCGGCGACGTGGTTGCCGACATGAACGCCCATCTCGACCTGGAGGCGGTACTCGACCGGATAGCGGCCAGCCTGCGCGAGCTGACCCGTGCCGATGCCGGCGGGTTCGTGCTCATCGACGGCGGCAAGCTGCGGCTGGTGAGCATGGACGGGCTGCCGGCCGGGCTGCGCGGCCGCACGGCGGACCTGGGCACCAGCATGGTCGGCGAGCTGATGCGGTCCGGCAAGACGGTGATGATGGCGACCGGCGACTCGGGCGGCTTCGACGACCTGATCTGGTCCGCGCTACCCGGCCTGCACACGATCACGCTCAGCCTGTCGCACGTGGCCGGGCGGCCCTACGGCGCGCTGTACGCCCTGTACAGCAGGCGCAAGGTCGGTCACGTCGAGCTTGAGCTGCTCGAGCTGCTGGCCGGGCACGCCAGCGTAGCGCTGTCCAACGTGACGGCCTTCGAGGAGGTGGTCAAGCAGCGCGCACATGAGCGGGCGGTGATCGACGCCAGCGCGGACGGCATCGCGGTGCTTGACGGCGACGGCCTCGTCCGCCAGTGGAACCCGGCCGCGCACCGGCTGACCGGAGTCTCCGCCGAGGACGCGACGGGCAGGCCGCTGCCGTTCCCGCCGCCGGAGCCCGGCGCCAAGCTGACCCACCGGCTGCAGAACGGCAGCTGGCTGGAAGTCCTGTGCACCGGGCTGAACGGGCGGGATGAGAAGGTCGTCGACTTCCGTGACGTGACCGCCGCCAAGGAGCTTGAGGAGGCCAAGGACCTGTTCCTGGCCACCACCAGTCACGAGCTGCGGACGCCGATCACCGTCGTGCAGGGCTTCGCGAGCACGCTGGCGAGCCGCTGGGACAAGCTCGCCGACGCCGACCGGCGCAGTGCCGTGCAGACAATCGCCGAGCGGGCCGGGTCCCTCGGCCGGCTTGTCGAGCAGCTGCTGCTCGGCTCCCGGGCCGGCGCCGACCAGCTGAGGGTCAGCAACGGGCCATTTGACCTGGCCGGCCTGCTGCGGGGGGCCGCGGTGGCGTTCCGCCCGCTGTCCGACCGGCATACCCTCACGGCCGAGATACCCGAGGAGCTCCCGACCGCCTACGGCGATGCGATGGCGACCGACATCATCGTCGGCCAGCTGCTGGAGAACGCGTTCAAGTACTCGCCGGAGGGCGGGAACGTCACCGTGCGGGCCGCCGCGGCGGGCGACCGGATCGAGGTGACGGTCGAGGACGAGGGCATCGGCATCGCCGCGGCCGACCGCGAGCGGGTGTTCGAGCGGTTCGTGCAGGGCGAGACCGGGGACCGCAGGAGGTTCGGCGGGATCGGGCTCGGGCTGTACATCGTGCGCCAGCTGGCGCGTGCCCAGGGCGGCGAGGTCGCCGCGTGCGCGCGACCTGGCGGTGGCACCCGGATGCGGGTTCAGCTCCGCTGCGCCGAAGCCGCCGGCTCAGCCGCCGTCACGCCCCGGCCTGCTTTCGTGATCACGGAAACTCTTGGGGCCTGGAGCACCCCAAAGTTTCCGTGATCACGAAAGCAGCGGTCGGCCGGGGCCGGGGGCAATCTGCTGGTCACCTCTTGGCATGCATCAGGCCGGTGCCGCCGAGCCGCTCCCTGGTGACTGGATCCCGTATGACCGGCGTGCCGCCGGATGCATCGATGTAGCGGTCGATGATGCCGATGACGTCCTCGCCCTGCATCACGATCTGGCCGCGCTCCAGCCAGATCACCCTGTTGCAGGTCTGCTCCACTTCCTCCAGGTTGTGCGCGACCAGGAAGACGGTGCCGGCCTCCGCGCGCAGCTCCTCGATCCTGGCGTGACTCTTGACCCGGAACTCGGCGTCGCCGGTGGCCAGCGCTTCGTCTACCAGCAGCACGTCATGGCTCTTCGACGCGGCGATCGCGAACCGCAGCCGCGAGCCCATGCCGGTTGAGTAGGTCTTCATTGGCAGGTCGATGAAGTCGCCGACGCCGGAGAAGTCGACGATGCTCTGGTACTTGTTCTTGGCCTCCTGCTTGGTCATGCCCATCGCGAGGCAGCCGAGGATCACGTTGCGCTCGCCGGTGAGATCTTCGAGCAGGGCGGCGTTCACGCCGAGCAGCGACGCCTCGCCGGTGCTGTAGACGTTGCCCTGCTCCGGCGGAAGCAGGCCGGCGATCGCCCGCAGCAGCGTCGACTTCCCCGATCCGTTCCGGCCGATGACGCCGACCGCGTCACCGCGGTAGGCGACGAACGACATGCCGCGGATCGCGTGCACCTCGCGGATCGATCCCCTGGTCTTGCGGCCGAGGATCCGCAGCAGCGCGGTCGCCGCCGTGCCGCGGTCGCCGCCCGCGCCGTAGACGCGGTAGACGATATGCAGGTCGTCAACGACCACCATTGGCTCAGCCACGGCCGTACTTCGCCTCCGATCGCCAGAAGAAGAAGAACCCGATGACGAGGGCGGCCACAGCCCAGCCTATGGCGTAGTACCAGAAGTGGTCGGGGTTGGCCGCGAAGGCACAGTGCGCGCTGTCGTACAGGAACTGCGTCGGCGCGTGGGGTCGTTTGCCCAGGGTCTTCCACACTTGGCAGAGCGCCTCGTTGTAGGGCGCGGCGCCGGGCGCGCTCTGCCGCTGGGACAGCAGCAGCGCGTTCCTGATCAGCGTGATGTACAGAGCGGCCGGGTTGATCTCCAGGATTGCCTTGGCCCAGCCTGGGATGCTGAGCGTGGCGATGCTGAAGATGACGCCGGAAACGTACATCCAGGTGCGCAGCAGGAACGGCAAGAGCTGGCTGAAGTCGTTGACCTGCGACCCGAGTCGCGCGACGAACAGGCCGACGCCCACGTTGAAGATCGTCTGCAGCAGCAGCGCGGGGATCGCCAGCAGCCAGTACCAGGTCAGCGGCTCGCCTGTGGCCAGCACGATGGCCGCGAGGACCGCCAGCGACAGCAGCATCTGCTGCAGCTCGATGATCACGTAGGCCAGCGGGAGCGCGGCGCGCGGGAACTGCAGCGCACGGATTAGCGGCAGGCTGTCGCTGATGACCTTGGAGGTCGAGATGAAGGCGCGCTGGGTGAAGTTGAACACGAACACGCCGGTGACCAGGAACGCCAGGTAGTTCGGGATGCCCCTGCTGATCTTGAGGATCAGGCCGAAGATCAGGAAGTAGACGGCGGCGTTGAGCAGCGGCGTCAGGATCTGCCAGAGCTGGCCGAGCCTCGCCTCGGTGTACATCGCGATGTTGCGCGCGGTCGCGAATGCCAGCATGAAGCTCCGCCGGCGCCAGAGCTGCCGGAGGTAGGCAACGACCCGCGGCCGCTCGGCGCTTGGCCGCAGGCCGTGCGCCGCCGCATACTCGGCCAGCGGCTCGGCGGGCAGCTCAGTCGTGATGACACCGGCGGCCGGGATGTTGTCCCCGGCCTGCAGGTGGCCCGGCGCGCTGAGCCGCCTGTCGTCGCTCATGCGGCGGCGCCAGCATTGGCGGAACGGTGCCTGCCACGGCATGCCTGGCCAGAGCGTTCCCGGACCGAGCGCGCCTGTCCGGTTCGTGCTGCGGCAAGGCCCGCGGGTTCCCGGCGCGCATGCGGAGAGCCAGCCCGCGCAGGCACGGAGCCCGCCCGCGCAGGCGGAGAGCCAGCCCGCGCAGGCCAGCGGCCCCGCCAGGCGATCCTGCCGGTGGTCGGCAGCGCGCCCGCGGGCCGTGACCATGAGTTGTACGGAGCAACTGTCACGTCGCGACTGTACCCTTGTCTGGTTGTGCTATACAACTGTTGTTGTGAATGACGCACTGAACGATACCGAGCTTGAGCGGCTGCTCGCCCAGTTGCTCCGGCTTGTGAGCCCGGCTGGCGCCGGCGGGTCCGGGCTGGCAGGCCCGCTGGACGGGGCCGGGAGTGATGGGGCCCAGGCCGCGATGGCAAGGCCGGGCGACGGCGGCCGCCCGGGCAATGCCGCCAACGGGGGCCGGGCAGGGTCAGGCCAGGAGGGGATCCCGGCAGTCTCGGCTTCCGAGGCACGGGCGCTCATCGAGCTTGTCGCGGCGCGCGGTATCGCGCAGGGAGAGCTCGGCAGCCTGCTCGGCCTGGAAAAGAGCACGGTGAGCCGGCTAGCCGCGGGGCTGGAGCGCAAGGGATGGATCCGGCGCGGCCGGGACGAGGGCAATCAGCGCTACGTCCGGCTGTACCTGACGCGCGACGGCGGCATCATCGCCGCGCGGATGTGGCAGGCGTGGCAGTCGCGGCAGGCGCGGATCCTCGGCTCGCTTTCGCATGAGGAGCGCGCTGGCCTGACCGCCGGCCTGCGCGGGCTGGTACGCGGCCTCGTAGCGGAGGGGATCCTCGGCGAGGCGAGGCCCGCTCCGCCCACCGAACGCGGCGACTGAGGCAAGGCAACTGGGGCGCAGTTCCGACCTTACTTGCCGGCGAACTTGAACACGATGGCGCCGTCGGTCCGGTAGTCGAACCGGAAGCCGGCCGCCCGCAGGTAGGCGTCCACCATGGGCCTCGGGTGCCGGGTCCAGACCAGTGCCCAGCCGATGCCGAGACCGCGCAGGTCCTGCCGGGCGGCGGCAAGCTCGGCCTGCGTGACCTGGTTTCCCGCAGGGTTCCGCCGCGGTGCGAGGGGAATCCCTGACTGGGCGCGCATCAGCTGCACATAGAACGCGTGCGACAGGATCCCGCGAGCTGTCGTCGACGGCACCCAGGAGGTGTAGGCAACCGCGCGCGGGTGCCCGTCGGCGGTGGCGATCACCAGCGCGGGCGGCGCCATCTGCTTCCCGTATTGCGGTATCCCGCCGCGCAGCCCGAACGGCACGTCGAGCACGGTCGAGCCGGAATGGTCGGCGGCGATGGGGCCATCCAGGGCGGGCAGCGCGGTGGCCATGATCCCGCTGCTCGGCGGGCCGGCCGAGTAGCCCGCCTCGAGCACCGCGACCGCGGCCACTGCGATGATCAGCGGCCTGGCGTGATAGCGCAGCCAGTCGACGGCGGCGCCGGCCAGCAAGGCGGCTCCGACCAGGCCGAGGATGGCGAACCGGTCCGCTTCGCGGAAGGCGGAAAGTACCGGCAGCCGCATCAGCCAGGTGTAAGGCATCACCGGTGACACCCGCACGCCCTTCCAGATCTGCTGGAACGGCACGTGCTGGACCTTCAGGACATACAGCGACGCGCCCAGCGCGAGCCACGCGCAGCCCAGCCACAGCCCCGCGAGCTGCCAGGCGCTGCGCCGCCGCCAGCAGACGGCCAGGCCGAGCACCGCCAGGACCGTCAGCGCCAGGCCGAACATCGGCATGGCCTCGGCGGTGGGGCCTTTCAGCGGGGACGATGCGGACGCTGCGGCGAGCTGGTGCAAGCCGTAATAGCCGACCCGCTGCGCCGGCGCGAACAAGTCGCCGATCCCCACGCCATATTTCTTGCTGGTGACCGCGAGCAGATGCGGGTCGACCAGATGCCGGCCGACGCCGGTGCCACCTGAGCTGGCCTGCTGGGCCATGGCGATGAGCTGCGGGCTGGCGACGACAAGGGCGACCACGCCGCAGATGGCAACTGCCGTCACCCGGTCCCTGGCCGGGCGCCGGGTCAGCCACGGGATCAGCAGCAGCACGGCCAGGATGGCGGCCATGACCGCGGATTCCTGGTTGACCAGCAGGCAGCCGCCGAGGACCAGCCCCAGGATGACGGC
>WNFC01024719.1_pt1 | contig 10147 bp, 9 predicted proteins | sample 5400541 | NCBI WGS metagenome assembly WNFC01 (sample SAMN13153342, study PRJNA577476) | soil metagenome | isolation source: 120 cm saprolite under Douglas fir tree site 2 hole 2 replicate 1 | place: USA:California | collected 2015-04-18 | reverse complement strand
GCGCGCGATGATGCCGAACAGCAGGAAGACGCCGCTGCCCAGGATGTTGAAGGCGAGGATCTTGCGCAACGGGTGCGGATCGGTGAGCAGGCCATAGAGGCCGAGGCCGACCAGCGCCGCGCCCGTCAAGCCGGCCAGCGTGGCGGCGCTCATGGCAGCGGCGGCCGGTCGGGCGGACCGATGACGAGCATGGGCAGGGTCGCCGCGATCGACAGCGTCATGAACGCCTCGATGAACAGGATCAGCGGCTTGGCCCAGCCCGCCGGATAGGCGAGGAAGCTGCCCGGTATGGCGAAGCCCGCGACGCCGACCGCGAGAAACACCGCCGGCCCCGCGATCAGCGCCAGCCGCAACCATCGCCTGCGGATCTCGGGCGCTTCGGCGAGCCGCGCCATCATGACGATCAATGCCATGGCCGCCAGAATCGCACCGCCCTGAAAGGCGCCGCCCGGTTCGTTGGCGCCGATCCAGACGATATGGATGGCGACCACGATGCCGAGCGGCGGCAGCAACTGGGCGAGGAAGGCGAGCGCGCCTTCCGGCCGCGCGACGCGCCGCGGGCCGGCGGCGCCGCCCCAATAGCGGTCGGGCGCGAGCGACCACACGCCGACCACGGCCAGGATCAGCACGACCTTCTCGAGCATGGTGTCGAAAGAGCGATAGGCGATCAGGACGGCGGTGATCGGATTGCCGACGCCGATCTCGTCAAGGTGCTTGGCCGCGTCGGGCGCGAGCGTCGCGCCGGGATCGGGCATGAGCAGCACGACGGCGGCGAGCGCGGCTGCGACCACGGTGCAAAGCGCACCTGCCAGGACACGCACCACCACGCCCGGCCGCTCCGTCGCGGCCGGCGCCTCGCTCTTGTGCAGCCGCACGACGGCGCTGATCAGCAGCACGCCGGTCACGCCGCTGCCGATCGCCGCCTCGGTCAAGGCGACATCGACAGCGAACAGGCGGACCCAGACGAGCGACAGCAGCAATCCATAGGCGACGTAGCCCACGACCGACGCGAAGGCCTCGCGCGCGGCGATGGTCCAGCCGGCGACCGCGAGCACCAGGAGGGCAAGGCCGATGTCCAAAGCCTGGATGACGTTCATGCGGCCCCGCTATGCCGACTATGGCGTGGACACATCTGGCGGAGGGTGAGTATCCGATTGCGAACCCGCTCACCACAGGGGTGCGCCGCAAAGCGAATTTCCGCAATTTCCGCAAGCGCTACGCCAATCAGCGCTGTGCAGTGCACCACGGAAGTGAACGCGCAGATAGCGGTACAGTCCGGGAAGTTTCCGCAGTTTCCGCAAGCGCTACGCCAATCCGTACCCGCGCTGCACTCCGCCATGAGAGCCTGGACTGCTGCGTCGAGACGACCGCCCAGCATGCTGATCTTGGGGCCAGATCGTCCCCCTTGGTCAGGTAAGGTTTCCGCAGTTTCCGCTAGTGTTCCGCCAGTCTTCGCCATCGCCAACCGGCTCCGTAAGCCCTTGGTTTCGCGGGCACTTCCGGAGCACTTTGCATTTCCGCAATTTTCGCTACCGGTTTTTGCCCGCCGACAGCGTCGGGTTGCTGGCACTGCCAGCATTCCAGATGCGCCGGCACGCCGCCACCCCGTCCGCCGCAGGGCTATCGCATGTGATGAATGCAAAGATTCCCGTCGTCTCGACCAAGGCCCGAAAGGCCGCGCGGAGAGACCTTCTCTCCACAATAAGCCGCATTTCGTCGAGAGAAGGTCTCTCCGCTCGGGCCGGAGTTTACCCCGGGCGAAGTCGAGGGGGCCCTCGGTCGAGACGACGGAAATCATCACATGCGATAGCCCCGCCGTCCGCCGGGAGCGGGGTGTCGTCGCCTTCGAACCATCGACGATGCTGACCATGGCGCCAATCCTTCTGCGGGGCGGCGGGAAACCATGCACTCGACTTAAGTGAAAGTCAACAATAAGTTTAGTGCAACTTCGGAAGCGGCAGCAGACGAGAAGAATAAGTGCGTGCCATGGAGCGCAATACTTCCCCCCAATGACGAAATATCGACCGATCGCGAAGCCGGGCATCAGATGCGTCCACGCCGTAGCCTATGCCGAAGGGCCTTTGCGCCGGAGCGCGTGCGCAATGAGCTGCGCCACCGTGGCGCCGGCCAACTGGACGAGCACCCAGACCGCGACGAGCTTCAAAGCGCCCAGCAGGCCGTCGGCCTGCGGCAGCAGGCCGAGCACGATCAGGCCGAGACCGAGATTGTCGGCCTTGGTCAGGGCGTGCAGGCGGGTGAGCGAGTCGGGAAAGCGCAACAGGCCCACGGTGCCTGCCATGAAGAAGACGGCGCCGGCTGAGATCGCGACGATGGTAAAGATGTCGATGGCGACGTTCATTCGGGATCGCGGCCTTCCGGCGGGGCGGCGCTGTTGGTGAAGGCGACCGCGGCGAAGGCGGCGAGAAGGGCGAGCCCCAAAGCGACGTCCTCCGCGCCGCGCACACCGGTTGCCGCCGCCACCAGCAGGAGTGCCGCGATGCCCCCCGTGCCGAGGAGCTGCGCCGCCATGGTGCGGTCGACATTGCCTGGCCCGCCCAGGACGCGCAGCAGGCCCACCGCCACGGTCAGCAGGACGAAGCCTGCAGCGGCGAGCAGGAACTCAGTCATGGCCGATCGCCCGGCTGAACAACGCTTCCTCCGCGGCGAGATTGGCCGCGACGGGCTGGCCGACGTCGAGGCAGTGGACGAGGAGCGCGCCCTCTTCGTCGGAGCCGGTCGGCAACGTGCCGGGCAGCAGGCTCGACAGCGCGCAGAACGCGCTTCGCGTGCCGGCCGATCGCAGGCGACAGGGATAGACGACGAAGCCGGGATCGAGCGGCAACCGCGGACTGAATGCGCGCCATGCGACTTCGACGCCCGAGCTCGCCGACTGCTGCAGGAAATGCAATGTGAATGTTGCCAGCGACAGAAGCCGCACCTTTACTTTCACCTCTGGAAGGAGTCGCAGGCTTGTCCATGTCGCCGCTGCCGCGGCGATTAGCCCAACCGGAAGATCGACCGGGTCGTAGCCCGCGATCATGAGCCAGAACGCGAGGAAGAGAGTAGCGCGCCCAACCGCGACCCACGCGGGACGGGGAGTGCCGTCATCTCGAGCGGTGCTCAAGATGAAAATCTGAGAAGAGCGACGCAAGGCATCTCTGACCCCGACTTGCTTCTCTCTGGAAACTCTACTCCCTTCCTCAAGTTCGACCAAGGGCACATGAGGTATTCACCGATTGCCCGTTCCGGTGCGGGCAATTCGAAGCTAAAATACAACGCAAGTATATGTGAGTGGCGTTCGCCTGCTGGATCTCGATCGAGCATATCCAGGGAGAGGATCGCGCCGTGGCTCTGTGCTCCCTCTATCCGACCGTGAGCCGCAACGCAGTGCACAGTCTGCTATTATGCGATTGCGTTGCTGGTTGCCGGCTGCGAGCAGAAGACCAAGGCCAAGACGGTCGACGCGCGGCCGGTGCGCACGATCACCGCCGCGAAGGGCGGCACCGGCGAGGTTGTCGTCCTGACCGGACAGATCAGCGCCGAAAACGAAGCGTCGCTCGCCTTCCGCATCGGCGGCCGCATCATCGAACGGACGGCCGATGTCGGCGATCGTGTCACGCCCGACCAGGTGCTGGCAAAGCTCGACCCGCAGAATGAACTGAACGCCTTGCGCTCGGCGCAAGCGGCGCTGTCGACGGCGGAAGGCCGCGTGGTCGAGACGAGCAACACCTTCGACCGCCAGAAGACCCTCTTGCCCCAGGGGTTCACGACCCAGGCCCTGTTCGACCAGGCGCAGCAGGCGCTACGCACCGCGCAATCGCAGGTCGACAATGCCGAGGCCCAGTTGCAGATCGCCAAGGACCGCGTCAGCTACACGCAGCTCAAGGCGGGGGTCACCGGCTCGATCACGGCGCGCACCGCGGAAGCCGGCGAGGTGGTGCAGGCTGGACAGACGATCTATCAGGTCGCCCGCCAGGACGGGCGCGATGCGGTGTTCGACGTGCCGGCCCCGGTGATCCGCTCGGCGCCAACCGATCCCAAGGTCGTGGTTTCCCTGACCGACGATCCTTCCATCACCGCCATGGGAAGGGTGCGCCAGGTCGATCCGCAGGCCGACCCCGTCACGCGGACCTTTCGTGTGAGGGTGAGCCTGATCGATCCGCCGTCCGCCATGTTCCTCGGCGCGACGGTGAAGGGACGCATGGAGCTCGAAGCGACGTCCGGCATCGCGATTCCCGCCAGCGCTCTGACACGCATCAATGACCAGCCGGCGGTATGGCTCGTCGATACCGCGAACATGACCGTCTCCCTGCATAACGTGCAGGTCGAGCGCTTCGACCCGGCGACGGTGATCGTTTCCCACGGGCTCGAGGGCGGCGAGATTGTGGTGACGGCCGGCGTCCAGGCCCTCCATCCCGACCAGAAGGTGCGCCTTCTGGGGGCCCAGCCGTGACCAATCTCTCCGAATGGGCCCTCAAGCATCGGGCATTCACCGTGTTCCTGATGATCGTGGTCACGCTCGCGGGCCTGTCCGCGTACTTCGGGCTCGGGCGCAATGAGGATCCGGCCTTCACCTTCAGGACCATGGTCGTGCAGGCGGCGTGGCCGGGCGCCACGCTCGACGACACGCTCAAGCAGGTCACCGAGCGGCTCGAGCGCAAGCTGCAGGAGACGCGCGGGCTGGATTTCCTGCGCAGCTATACGACGCCCGGGCTGACGACGATCTTCGTCAATCTCAAGGGATCGACGTCGGCGTCGGAGGTTCCCGACGTCTGGTACCAGGTGCGCAAGAACATCGGCGACATCCGCGGCACCCTGCCGGCCGGCGTGGTCGGTCCCGGCTTCAACGACGACTTCGGCGACACGTTCGGCCTGATCTACGGCTTCACCGCCGACGGTTTCAGCCATCGCGAGCTGCGCGACTACGTCGAAGCCGTCCGCTCGCGACTGCTGAACGTGCCCGACGTATCGAAGATCGAGATCATCGGCGCCCAGGACGAGCAGATCTTCATCGAGTTCTCCACCCAGCAGCTCGCTGGCCTCGGCATCGATCGCGCCGCCCTGATCGCCGCGGTCCAGGCGCAGAACAGCGTCGTTCCCGCCGGTTCCGTCCAGACCAGCAGCGAGAAGCTGTCGCTGCAGGTGTCCGGCGACTTCCGCTCCGAGCAGGACATCCTCAACGTCAACTTCCTGTCCAACGGACGCATGATCCGGCTGCGCGATATCGCCGAGGTCCGCCGCTCCAAGGCCGACCCGCCGCAGCCGATGTTCCGCGTCAACGGCAAGCCCGCCATCGGCCTCGCCATCGCCATGCGCAACGGCGGCGACATTCTGGCGCTGGGCCGCAACGTACAGCAGGAGATCGATGACGCGGTGGTCGACCTGCCGCTGGGCATCGAGCCGACGCTGGTCTCGGATCAGCCGGCGGTCGTCGATCATGCCATCGGCGAGTTCATGATCTCGCTGTGGCAGGCCATCGCCATCATCATGGCGGTGAGCATCATCAGCCTCGGCCTCCGACCCGGCGCCATCGTCGCGGCGTCGATCCCGCTCACCCTCGCCGTCACCTTTCCCATCATGCAGATGTTCCACATCGATCTGCAGCGCATTTCGCTCGGCGCCCTGATCATCGCCCTCAGCCTGCTCGTCGACAGCGCCATGACCACCGTCGACGTCATGACCACGCGCATCGCCCAGGGCGACAAGACCGAAGACGCCGCTTCCTTCGCCTACAAGACGCTGGCCTTCCCCATGCTGACCGGCACCTTCGTCACGGCGGCGGGCTTCGTGCCGATCGGCTTCGCGCAGAGCGCCGCCGGCGAATACACCTTCTCGATCTTCGCCGTCGTGACCATTGCGCTGTTCGTGTCGTGGTTCGTCGCCGTGCTGTTCGCGCCCTTGCTGGGCGTGGTGCTCCTCAAGCCGCCGAAGTCCCAGGAGCCGGCCAAGCCCAACGTGGTGCTGCGGGTCTTCCGCGCCTTCCTGGTCGGCGCGATGAGGGTGCGATGGATCACCATCGCGGTGACGTTGGGCAGTCTGGTTGCCGCCTTCCTGGCGCTGCCCTTCGTGCCGCGCCAGTTCTTCCCGGCATCCGACCGCCCCGAGCTGGTGGTCGACATGACCCTGCCGCAAAACGCCTCGATCTACGCCAGCGACACCATCGCCGGCCGGCTCGATGCCTTTCTCAAGAGCGATCCGGACGTCGAGCGCTGGAGCACCTATGTCGGGCGCGGAGCGATCCGCTTCTACCTGCCGCTCGACGTCAAGCTGGCCAACGATTTCTTCGCCCAGGCCGTCGTCGTGGCCAAGGACGTCGCGGCCCGCGACAGGCTCCAGGCCAAGCTGGAGAAGATGATGTCCGAGCAGCTGCCGAGCGCTGTCGGCCGCGTGTCGCCGCTCGAGCTCGGGCCGCCGGTCGGCTGGCCGGTGCAATACAGGGTGAGCGGTCCCGATCTCTCCCAGGTGCGGTCGATCGCCCTGCACCTCGCCGAAGTGCTGGGCGGCGACCCCCACATTTCGGAGATCAGTTACGACTGGATGGAGCCCGCCCGCCAGGTTCGCGTCACCATCGATCAGGATCAGGCGAGGCTGCTGGGCCTGAGCTCGCGGGCGATCGCCGAGGTGATCAACACCCTGATGGCCGGCACCCCGATCACCCAGGTGCGTGACGACATCTATCTCATACCGGTCATCACGCGGGCGCTCGACGAGCAGCGCAGCTCGTTGTCGACGCTGCGCGCCCTGCAGCTGCCGCTGCCGAACGGTCGCACCGTGCCGCTGAGCCAGGTCGCGACCTTCGACTTCAAGCAGGAATATCCCCTGATCTGGCGGCGCCAGCGCGTTCCCACCCTGACGGTGCTGGCCGACGTCGCGCACGACGTCTCGCCCGCGGGCGCCGTCGATGCGCTGGCGCCGGCGATCGAGAAGCTGCGCGAAAGCCTGCCCAAGGACTACCACATCGCCGTCGGCGGCACGGTCGAGGAAAGCGCCAACTCGCAGGCCTCGGTCTTCGCCAAGGTGCCCCTGATGCTGCTGCTCATGCTGTTCTTCCTGATGGCGCAACTGCACAGCTTCAGCCGCCTGTTCCTGGTCGTGAGCGTGATCCCGATGGGCCTGATCGGCATCGTCTTCACCCTGCTGATCGTCGGCAAGCCGCTGGGCTTCGTCGCCATCCTGGGCATTCTCGCCCTGTTCGGCATGATCGCCCGCAATGCCGTTCTTCTCATCGAGCAGATCGAGACCGAGCGAACGCAGAGAGAGCACGTCTGGGATGCGGTGGTCGAGGCGACGCTTTCCCGCTTCCGCCCGATCATGCTGACGGCGATTTCCACGGTGCTCGGATTCATCCCGATCGCCGCCGACGTGTTCTGGGGACCGATGGCCTTTGCGATCATGGGCGGCCTGTTCGTGGCGACGATCCTCACCCTGATCGTCCTGCCGGCGCTCTACGTCGCGTTGTTCCGCATCAACGAGCCCGCACCGGAAAGCGTTGCAGCCGGTCCGTCAGAGATGCAGCTCCAGCGGTAATCGTCCTCATGGCCCTGTCGATTGCCATGACTGGGCTCAGAACGACCCCAGCACACTGCCCAGCGCGATCAAGGCGATGAGCGCCAAAAGCGCGCCCACGATTCCCACCATGACGATGTCGAAGTAGCTCTTGGCATGGGTCGAACCGCAGACCGCCAAAAGCGTCACCACGGCGCCATTGTGCGGCAGGCTGTCGAGCGTGCCTGCGCCGATCACCGCGACCCGATGCAGCAGCGCGGGTTCGATGCCGTGCTGCCGGGCGAGCTGCATGTAAGTCGGACCCAGTGCATCAAGCGCGATGGTGAGCCCGCCCGAGGCCGAGCCGATCAGCGCCGAGAGGACGTTGGTGGCGACCGCGAGCGACACCAGCGGTCCGCCCTCGATGCCCAGTACCCAGCCGCGCACCAGCGCGAAGGCCGGCAGGGCCGCGACCACGGCGCCGAAGCCCACCAGCCTCGCCACGCTGAAGGCCGGCAGGACGGCGGCATTGGCGCCGGCATCCATGCTCTGCCGCAGGTTGGGCAGGCGCCGCCCCGTCAAAAGCAACAGCGCCACGATCGCCGCGGCGAGGGCTGCCGCCACCGACCACACCCCGCCGACCGCCGAGAGCGAGGTGGCGCCCCAGCGCGGCTCGGCCAGGAAAGCGGTGTCCATGCGCGGCAGCACGACGAAGGACATCAAAAGGTTGACGGCGACGATCACGACCAGCGGAAGGGCGGCCAGCACGATGGACGGCAGCGTTTCGCTCGCTTGCGAATGATGGATCTCCGCCGGATCGAAGGCATGCGCCGTCGTCGCCCGCTCGCGCACCAGCGGATCGTCGGCGGCAGCGTCCACGGGCACGGGGACCGCATCGCCGAAGCCCTCGCCCCGGCGCTGCGCCGCGGCGGCCGCGCGGCCCAGCCACCACAGGCCGAAGCCCAGCATGATGGCGGAAGCGATCACGCCCAGCCCCGGGGCGGCGAAGGGCGTCGTGCCGAAGAACGGCATGGGAATCGCGTTCTGGATCGCGGGCGTCCCGGGCAGCGCCGACATGGTGAAGGTCGAGGTGCCGAGCGCGATCGCCGCCGGCATCAGCCGGCGCGGGATGGCGGCGGTGCGGAACAGCGCCTCGGCCATCGGCGCCAGCACGAAGAAGGCGACGAACAGGCTGACGCCGCCATAGGTGACGAAGGCGCCGGCCAGCACCACGGCCAGCATGGCGCGGCCGGTGCCGAGGCGTTCCGTCATCCAGCGTGCGATCGCCGAGACCGAGCCGCTGTCCTCCATCAGCTTGCCGAACAACGCGCCCATCAGGAACAACGGGAAGAACTGCGCCAGGAACTGCGCAGCGCTGCCCATGAAGGTCTGCGTCCAGTGCGCCAGCAGCGGCTCGCCGGCGAAGGACGCCGCCAGCAGCGCCGCCGCCGGGGCGAGCAGCAGCACGGTCCAGCCGCGGAAGGCCAGCCACACCAGCAGCGCCAGCCCGAGCAGGACTCCGGCAAGGCCCATCAGACGCCTTCCAGCAGGCGATCGATGTCGAGCGTTGAGCGTTGACCGAGATCCCCGCCATGCGCCGCGAGGAAAGCGTCGGCCGCGCGCCGGCCCTCGTCGCGCAGCAGGGTGAGGAACGCCCACTCGGCGTTGAGCTTGGAGGAGGCGCCGAGCTCGACCAGCATGTCGCTGCGGATCAGGTGGACGCGCATGTGCGCCCAGTGCGCGACCTCGGCGTCTTCGGCGGAAGCGACCTTCCGCAGCAAGGCGATCATGCGCAGTTCCTTCAGCAGCACTGCGTTGAACGACACCTCGTTCAGGCGGTTGAGGATGTCGCGGGCCGAGCGCGGGATGCCCGGTCGCTCCACCGGGTTGATGGCGACCAGGATCGTGTCGTCCGACACGCAATCCTGGATGAGCGGGGTCATGGTCGGATTGCCGGAATAGCCGCCGTCCCAATAGGCCTCGCCGTCGATCTCGACGGCCTGGAACATGGCGGGCAGGCAGGCCGAGGCGAGCAGCACGTCGGGTGACAGCTCGGCGTTGCGGAACACGCGCGGCCGGCCGGTCCGCACGTTCGTTGCCGTGATGAAGAGCTTGATCGGCGCCGCGGCAAGGCGCGCGAAGTCGATCGACTCGGACAGTACCTTGGTCAGTGGGTTGGGCGCGCCGAAGGCGAGGTCGTAGGGCGAGAAGACGCGCGCCATCATGTCGAAGGCGAGGTAGGCGGGCGAATGATCGAGCGACCAGCGGCCGAGCAGCACGTCGAGCGGGCTGCGCTGCAACGGGCTGAACGCGGCGGCCTCGGAAACCTTGCGCCAGAAAGCTTCCAGCGCCTTGCGCGCGCCCTGGTTGCCGTCCCGGGCGTGGCCATCGGCCATCACGGCGGCATTCATGGCGCCGGCCGAGGTGCCGGATATGGCCTCGATCGTGAGCCACGACTCCTCGAGCAGCCGGTCGAGCACGCCCCACGTGAAGGCACCATGTGAGCCCCCACCCTGAAGTGCGAGGTCGATTAGCTGGGACGGCCGTTCTTTGCCGGCGGGGGATGGGTCGATGGACATCGCTAGCGGCACTCCCTTATCGAAGGCGCTCGATCATCTCGTCGGGAAGACTCTAGATCGAGATCGCGCCGGAGGCGAGGCTG
>WNFC01016621.1_pt1 | contig 10148 bp, 7 predicted proteins | sample 5400541 | NCBI WGS metagenome assembly WNFC01 (sample SAMN13153342, study PRJNA577476) | soil metagenome | isolation source: 120 cm saprolite under Douglas fir tree site 2 hole 2 replicate 1 | place: USA:California | collected 2015-04-18 | reverse complement strand
GTAAGGAACTCCTCTCTGCCGACCGCCAAAGCCGAACATGCGGCGGAATACACCTCTGGTCGCGGCAAAGATCACACCTACTATGACCAGGATTACCAGTCCGAGGCAGCACGGCCAGAACAGGCCAGAGAAGAGACCGCCTCCTGACGCGCCAGGTACAGGGCTACTCCCTACTCCCAGCGAGCTCTTCAGCGAGTCGATGGCCGCGATGGTCGCGGCGGTATAGTCCTGGTTGCTGCGATAGCTGTTTACGAAAGCATCACGTGCGCTGCTATACTGGCTGGACGAGAGTGGCACGCTTTTGCCGCCGACAATCGTCAGGTGTTTATGATGTGTATCGATGGCTATCACGATCAAGCGCGAACTGGTAAGATGCCCAGATGTGCGCTGGTCAAAGGCAGAGGTTGAGCCGTTAAAGGTGCTCGTGGTATAGATGTCTATAGGGTATGGTAACGATGACGCGTCACCCTGCACCTGTGAGACATTGAGAACGTTAGCGGCATCGTAAATGTGCACGGTGTCGGCCAGTGCCACCGTCGCGGTGACAAGCAGCAGCGCCAGCGCAGCAACCACGGCCAGCAAGCCTATGGTAGATCGCCGCACAAGCGAGCGTGAAGATGTACAGGTCATGTTATTGTTCCTCTCTTCATAGGGTAATCCAAGGTTTTGTCTGCCTCTATAGAATACGTGGTACCCCTATCATAAGGTACATACGTCTAAAAAACGTTACAGAGTGTTGAAAATCAAATATCAGAACCTCATGACCTCACAAATAGCCTTGACCAGATTCTGTCGCTTAAGTTCCTGCGCAAGGAAAGGAGCTTCCCGTTCTAAATATGAGAATGGATAGCCACATACACAATAATCTTGTAGATATTCTTGACGCTCCTCAATGAAATCTTCACCATTTAACTTAAGGCGTTTAATAGTTTGCATTACCTGAGCTGCGTCTTCTACCGAAAGCTGTGGATTGGGAGCAGCCTGAAGTGAAGGGAACTTGATGATAAACCAATCCCCTTGTAGTGCGAAAGGATCGAGAACATCCTCATAATTCCCTTTTCTACCATTGAGCTTGCCACATACAAGCCTATAGTTCGTCCAGGTATAGGCAAGGTGGGGGTGCTTACTCTTTGGTTTGAAATGCTCAACTGTGCTTGATCCAGTGGTACGTTTTATCCGATGGCATGAGTAGGCACAGATACCGGAATACGCTTCGTAAAGCTCTTTTTGTATTGCTCGCCAATATTCATGGTCCTTCCAACTTTTAGGCTGCGGCGCCTTAACAAGGAAAGCCTCACCCGGTTGTTGCACCTTCTCAAAGAACCTGGCAGGCGCGGGCTGAGGCTTAACAGGGATCACAGCACAACACCCCGCTGCTCAGCAAAATATGTCCAGCGGTGCCAAAAATCATCATCATCTGCCAATGTTTTAGCAAGTTTCTCAGAAACGGCTTTCACTTCCTCTGTGGTTGGTTCCTGCATTAATTGCAATTCCTTTGCTTCCTCGATAGCTCCTTCCGCGTCTTTTGAGCGCGCCTGAGTCAACCCGAATACATCAGATATAAGCCAGCGATCTATACGTCCTCTTTTCACAAACGGCACATCGTCCAGGTTGACCGATCCATTCTCCAGGTAGAGGTGAAACAGTTTGTCCTGTTCTTCGTCGAAGATCGACTCTACTGAGGCCAGCACCAAAGGAGAATGTGTAGCTATAAACATTTGCGTTTGAGCATTGCTGGCAAGTTTTTGGACTACATTCATCAAAGCTGGAACGATGACTCTCTGCCAGAAGGGATGTAAGTGTGCCTCCATCTCATCGACCAACAGAACGACACTGCGTTGCGGGTCTTTACGGATGAATCCTGATGTAATGACGTGTCGGTTCCATGCCCAAACCAGTAAGTAGGCGAGTGCAGCTATACGTTGAATGCCAGCCGAGCAGAGGAGAATCGGGACCTCCCCATATGAAAATCTGAGTGTAGGTATATACCTCGTATCACCTGGCAGATTGGTGGGTTGCCCTGGTATAAGTGGTTCTGCAGATTCAGGAGGCGAGAGTTCATTGATAGCTGTACTAAAGGCATCAAAGAGGGCCTTGTTGGCACTTTGCCAATAAGACACATCATATAGTAGCCCATTACACTTCTTTTTTCCTTTTTGACCATCCTCTGCGCCATCCCAAACTTCGGAACGAGTAAGATGTATAAATTCCTCTGAACCTTGCCCAGCATAACGAGGGTCTTGTTCTGAGAGGAGATAGCTGGCCGGGTCCCATACTGCAAACGAGCCATCAGATAGGGCATAAATTGATAGGCCTGGTAGCACATTACGATAAGCATTGGTAAGCCACATCTGGCGCTCCCAGTTGTATTTCACTATTTGCACCTTACCAGCTTGTGGTTCTCTGCTAATCTGAAACGTAATGCTGGGGAAATCTTTTGCTGCATCAAAACGAGGATATGCTTGATACTGTCCTGCCCATGTTCCTGTCAATGCCCACCAGGCACAATCTAGTAAAAAAGTCTTGCCCAAGCCGTTGTCACCGGTAATCAAGTTCAGTCTTGGAGCTGGTTCGAGTTCGAGCTGCTGGGCAGGGCCAGTCCCTGTTAACTTGAGCCGCCGCAGTATCGCTTCCTCCTCGGCTGGCTGAAATAGAGGAAGTGTTAATTGAGGCGTAGGTTCTCGTAATGTTACATCCTCCACTTTACTCTGACCCGGCAAGCCTATTATCTCAGTCAAAGAGTGTATGTCTACTACCTGCGCTTGCAACCATGGCCTTGCAAGAAAGGGAATAGAGCGGTCAAACAGCGTACGTTCCTGCTCCGAGATATGAAATTCTGCAAAAAAGAATCCAATGACATCAGAAGCTTGTACTTTACTATCCCATCCGTGAGAACGGAAGAGCCAGACAGCGAGATCGAAGGCGGGGATCAAACCCTCCCTCAAGTGTTTTTTTCTGAGCGCCTCGACATAGTCAGGTTTCCACCCCCAAAAACCTCCTCCTGGATGCTCAAGTGCATCGTTAAAGGTATCATCAGCGATACGGCGTAGCGTACCTGCATAGTGATACTTATTCCAACGATCGCTCTTGTTAGAGGTCTTGAATGGAGTATAAATTTTTCTATCCTCACGCTTGCCATCAGGAGGATAGTAGGGATAATAGGTCTGGAGAAAATCATTGATTAATTGCGAAAATTGTATATACTTAGTCTCGCCAACAGGAAGGCTCACTTTCTTGAATGCCAGAAATACAGTACCAAAAAATGGGTTCAGCTTACCCAATCGGGCAACGGATTGTTCAATTTGTTCGTAGCTGAAAAACACAGCTTCTGACTCCTCATGGCTTCCTGGATATCTTTGTGATACGTTCAATTATCTCTGAAAGAGCGAACATTTACAATAGCTCTGGACTTTCAGTCTAAAGTTTGATACACTCTACCCTAACATAGTGTCTGCTGAAAAGCAATGAGAGGGAGAGTAGGCGGACTGGGAACGCACAGGCAGAGAGAAAGGGCCACCGGCTGCAAGCCCTTGCGCGGGAACAATCGCTGAAGTTCACCCTTGAGCTGGCTGTTGAAGCTGCTTCACCAGGAAGAGGTAGACAGCCCCGGGTCGTCTCCGTTACCAGGCGAACCGAGAGGAATCGTGACTCGTGGATGCGCGTGATAAGCGGGTTTGATAAATGGGGCACCTACGAAGTGCACGTGCATGCGAGATTAGTACGATTCAATACGGGTGGTACCACGGAGTAATTCTTTGCGCCCGTCTGAGCCGAAGGCTAGCTGCTCTAGAGCGTTGACGGGTGTTTCAGAACAGTTTTTGCTGACAACTTCGTCCCTGTTGACGAAAGTGTCAGCTTTTTTGATTCTATGCGATGTATGGGCCCGGTTTTCTACGCCCATCCAATATTGCTCATCACGGAGGAAAGGTCAAGTTCACATGGGTACGAATACGGTGCAACCGGACATGCTGCAACAATTGGAGCAACTGCGACAGGAAGCTGAAGCAGCCCTGGCGCAGGCTAATAGCACTGAAGCAACCAGGACGTGGCACAGCGAATACCTGGGCCGCAAGGGCCGTCTGACCGCCATCTTGCGCAACCTCGGCGGCCTGCCAGGTGAGGAGCGCCGGTTGGTGGGGAAGGTTGCAAATGAGGTGAAGATAGACCTGGAGCAGGCACTGCAAGAACGCCAGGAGGCAATCGCCCAGGCCGAATTGGAGGCCGCGCGCAGCGCTGAAAACGTTGATGTGACCCTGCCTGGCCGACCACCGACACTGGGGAAGCTCCATCCCACGACGGCCACTTTGCGCGAGATTTACGCGATCTTCGCTACCATGGGCTTCCAGGTCTACAACAGTCCAGAGGTGGAGACGGACGAGTACAACTTTCAGCTGCTCAACATGCCTCCAGGTCACCCAGCCAGGGATATGTGGGACACATTCTATACCACATCACCCGATTTGCTCCTGCGGACCCATACCAGTCCAGGCCAGATTCATGCTATGCGAGCCTACGCGCCGGAACCGCTGCGGGTCATCCTCCCTGGCAAGGTCTACCGCTACGAGCAGGTGACGGCACGTTCCGAGTCGATGTTCTACCAGGTAGAGGGCATAGCCGTCGGCAGGAAAATCACGTTCAGCGACCTCAAGGGTGTACTGACAAATTTTGCGAATCAGATGTTTGGCGAAGGACGGCAGATGCGGTTCCGTAAGAGTTACTTCCCATTCACCGAGCCGAGCGTGGAGGTGGATATGGATTGTGTGATCTGTGGCGGCAAGGGTTGTCCCATCTGCAAGTATACAGGGTGGCTAGAAATCCTGGGCGCGGGTATGGTTCATCCTATCGTGCTGCAAAACGGTGGCTATGATCCAGCCGAGTTCAGCGGTTTCGCCTTCGGCATGGGCCCCGAGCGTATCACCATGCTCAAACGCAGCATCGACGATATCCGCTACTTCTATGCGAACGATGTGCGGTTTTTGGAGAGAGTGTAGGGAAGGAGATAGAAAAAGATGCTTATTCCCATTTCATGGTTAAAAGAATATGTAGACCTGAACATGCCGGTGAGACAATTAGCCGAGCGCATTACGCTGGCGGGGCTGGAGGTAGAAGGCATTCAACACGCAGGGGAGTGGTGGGACCCGGAGACGATTGTAGTTGGCCAGGTGGTCGCGGTACGGTCACATCCGAATGCTGACAGGCTGGTGCTCGTTGATGTTGATTATGGCGCTCCCCAGCGGGAGCAGGTGGTTACCGGCGCCCCCAATCTGTTTCAATACAAAGATATGGAAAAGCTGCCCGTCCTCAAAGTGGCCTTTGCCCGCACAGGAGCGGTGTTGATAGATGCATACAGCGATGAACGTCCTCGACCGAAGAAGAAGCTGAAGCCGTCGAAGATCCGTGGCATTGCTTCTAACGGCATGGTTTGCTCAGAACGGGAGCTTGGCCTGAGTGAGGAACACGAAGGTATTCTCTTGCTGCCGGAAGACGCGCCCGTTGGTAAGCCTCTGCGGGATTACTATGGTGATGAAATACTGGAACTCGGGCTAACGCCTGATATGGCACGCTGTCTCAGTATGATTGGCGTAGCGCGGGAAGTAGCGGCATTGACGAATGCGACGCTGCACCTGCCAGCAGATACGGTTCCCACCGGCAACGGAAGCTCGGCGGACTACGTAGGCGTAGAGATCGAGGACCCTGAACTCTGCAATCGCTACATCGGTATACTTATTAAAGATGTGCAGATTGGCGAATCGCCTAAATGGATGCAGGAGCGGCTCACGAAGGCAGGGATGCGGCCCATCAGCAATGTCGTAGACATTACCAATTATGTGATGCTGGAATGGGGGCAGCCACTACACGCATTCGACTATGATTTACTTGTCGAGCGTGCTGAGAAAACAAGACACAGCAAGCCAACGATTATCGTACGCAGGGCTAAACCCGGCGAGAAGATGACTACCCTGGACGGGGTTGAGCGCGAACTCGACGATTCCATGCTGATGATCACTGATACAGCTGGTCCTATTGCAATCGCGGGCGTGATGGGCGGCATGGAAACGGAAGTGCATCCAGGAACGCGCAATATCCTGTTGGAGTCGGCAACGTTCGATGGCATCAACAACCGGCGCACATCGCAGAAGCTGAAGTTGCACAGCGAGGCAAGCCAGCGTTTTACAAAAGGAGTGCCGGCCACGCTCAATGCAATCGCTGCCCGGCGGGCGGCATTGCTGATGCAGGACTATGCAGGTGGCGCGGTTGTGCCAGGCATGGTCGACAACTATCCTGTACCACAGGCCCAGCGTGTTGTCTACACTACTGAAAGCGAAGTGCGCCGCCAGTTGGGGATGGACGTAGCACTGCCTGAAATTGCCGCCAGCTTGCAAAGGCTGGATATTGCTACCGAAAAACTGGAAGGGCGACCGCAAGGGTCCCCACCGCACATCCACTCCTCCCCCGCCCCTACAGACCTAGGGAATGCCGTCTTCGGCTTGCATGTAGAAGCTGGTGAGCCTTTGCTGCGCTGCACAGCTCCCTGGCATCGACTGGATATCCAGGTGCCGGCCGATCTCACCGAGGAGGTGGCCCGCGTCATCGGCTACGAACATATCAAGACAACACTGATGGATGATGTACTGCCAACACAGCATCGCAATCTATCACTGGAGACCGAGGAGAGCATTCGTGATATTCTCGTAGGCTGCGGATTGCAGGAGACCATTAACTACGCCTTGACGGTACCAGAAAATCACGACAAGATCAATCGCGATCCAATGGGGACCGCTGAACAAAATACGCCTTTCATCACTCTCGTCAATCCGCTGTCGGCCAAACGCAGGGTCATGCGCCGTTCGATGCTGGTAAGCGCCCTGGAAAACCTGGAGTATAACTACCGCTATACCCAGCGCATGGCGGTCTTCGAGATAGGACGTGTCTATCTTCCGGAGCAGGGTGATGGCGTACGGCCCTACGAAGAGTCAAGGCTGTGCATCTTGCTGGTGGGTCCGCGACGCGTGAGCAGTGTCCATCCTGATCCGGCCGGAGCTGAAGACTTTGACTTCTTCGATCTAAAGGGTATTGTGGAAACACTGCTCGGCCGGCTCGGCCTCCAGGCCCAGGAATACGAATTCGTTGCCCAGCGCAATAACCCGACATTCACTCCGACGTGCTCCGCACTGAAAATACATGGCGAGGTCCAGGGTATCCTGGGCGAACTGCGCCCGCAGGTACAGGCAGAATTTGATGTGCCGACAGACGCGCGAGTCTATGTCGCCGATATACGCATAGCGCCGTTGATGAAGCCCAGTTGGGAACTGCGGCCAATGGAGAAGATAAGTAACTACCCACCGGTAGTGGAGGACCTGGCCTTCGTGGTAGCAGAGGAAGTTACAGCACACCGCTTGCAGGAGGCTATTCGCAAAGCTGGCGGCTCTCTGCTCACGAAGGTGGAACTCTTTGACATCTACCGGGGCCAGCCTGTTCCGGCAGATCAAAAGTCCATGGCCTACAAGCTTACCTACGAAAGCCTGGAAGGGAACATGCGCGATGAGCAGGTAGTCTCGATACGCAACCGTATTATCCGGCAGGTGGCCGAGTCGGTGGGCGGTACTTTACGCGAGTGATGGCAGGAAGCAGGGAAAATAAGGAGGCGGACCGTGAGTACGCTTAATGAGACTTTGAGTACATTTACTGCTGAACTGCAAACGCTGACTAGCCTTGACCAGGTACGTGAAAAGAGGCGCGAGCTACAGGCCTGGGTGCGAGAGCAGTTCCAGGAGTTGAGTTCGCTGGAGCAGGCGGAGAAACGCAGAGTCGGCCAGGAACTGAACCGAATCAAAACAGAGATGGAGCGACTCGTCGCGGAGCGGCTGCAGGAACTGGAGGGTGCTGCAAAGAGCCAGGAAGGCGATGCAGGACACCATTTACCTGCTGGAGCCGGATATCATGCTGCGCAGCCATACCTCGGCGGTGGAGACACGTGTCATGGAGCGACAAAAGCCGCCAATCAGGATGGTTGCTCCAGGTAAGGCATATCGCAATGAAGCGGTCAATGCCACCAATAATTATATGTTTTTCCAATACGAGGGGTTGGCTATCGACCGCGATATAAAAATGTGCCACCTCCACTATGTCCTGGCGGAATTCTTGAAATTCATGTTCGGCGTTGACTGCAAAAGCCGGTTTCGTGCCAAGTACTACCCCCAGGTCGAGCCGGGCCTGGGAGTCGACCTGGCATGCGAATTTTGCGGCGGGTCAGGCTGCGCCATCTGCAAGCAGAAGGGCTGGATAGAAATCCTGGGAGCAGGCATGGTGCATCCTAACGTGCTCACTTTGATGGGTATTGATTGGAGCGAGTACGCGGGGTTCGCCTTTGGTATGGGCCTGGATCGATTGGTAATGAGCGCGGCAGGAATTTCTGACATCCGCGAGTTATACGGCCCGCGCATGTCCTACATACCGGAGGTGTAACGCACATGAAAATACCACTCTCCTGGCTTGGACAATACGTAAGCCTTCCGCCGGAACAGGAACTATTGCCCCGGTTGACAGAGATCGGCCACATGCTGGATGGTTCCGCCACACTGCCCGGAGGGCAGCGGGTCATATCCCTGGAGATACGCCAGAATCGTCCCGACTGCCTGTCCATCTTTGGCATAGCGCGCGAGGTCGGCGCAGCCTTCTCTACTCCCATAAGAGAGGTACCACTGGCCGATCTACCACGTGAGATCCAGCATTCAGGCTACGATACGCCTGACTATATTTGTTTCTTGCATGTCAAAGGGGCCAGGCTCGATCACCTGCCGCGCGAGATGCTGGCAGCGCTCGAACAGTATGGTCAGGGTCCCGTGAACCCGTTTGTCGATCTCTCAAATTACGTTATGATCGAGTTGGGGCAGCCGATCCATGTCTATGCTGACTCCGCTGTGGATGTCGCGTCCACTCACAGCAGGCTGGCGCGGCAGGGCGAGTCATTAAAACTTCTGAACGGTGAAACAATCGCGCTGGACGAGCAGGACCTGGTAATTGCGGACTCCACGAGTCCTCTGTCGCTGGCGGGTGTCATGGGCGGAGATGCAACAAAAATTGTAACGACAGATGGCGATATTATCGTAGAGGCGGGCAACTTCCGTCCTGCGCTGGTACGCCGGACTGCTCGCAGGCATGGATTGATGACCGAGGCATCCCAGCGCAGCAGCAAGCTCCTCGCACCGGGGCTCGTCCCAGTGGCGCTCCAACGTTTCCTGGCTCTACTCATGCAGCATGGGACGACCGGGGAGATTACGTCATGGCAGGCTGGCTCCGCGCCACAGCGCAGCAGCGAACCCATCGTGCTTGAACAACGGGATATCGAACGCATTAGCGGTGTGCATATCTCAAGCGAGCATGCCAGGGATATCCTCGTTTCCTTAGGCTTCAAAGCGGAGATCGCTCAAGGCCACAAGATAGCGGCTATCCCGCCCTGGTGGCGTACAGACGTGGAACACCCGGCTGACCTGATTGAGGAGGTGTTGCGCATTGACAGCTACAGCCACATCCCGCTGCAGCGCCTCGAGAGTCTGCCCCTTACGAATACCTCCGGCAGCGCCTGGGAGCAGGAAGAAGCGGTGCGCAATCTACTCTGCGCCTGGGGCTACGACGAAGCTATCCTGGATGCGTTCCTGGTCGATCAAGTTGGAGGCATGGCGGAAAGGTCCGACGTAGTGCGGGCTGAGAATCCGCCCGCGAGCGACCTGGATATCCTGCGCCCATCCCTGGTCCCAAATCTGCTGAGCAGCGCTCGCTTCTTGCCTTTTCTGCTGCCGCAGCGGCGTCTCTTCGAGGTTGGCCGGACATTTCATTCTATTGAGGGGCAACCTGGAGAAAGGCGTGCAGCGGCGTGGGTACTCATGCTCGGCAGCGGACCGGCAAGCTGGCACAATCCGGCGCTCCTGCCCGATTTTTATACTATCAAAGCTGAGGCTGAAGCGATGTTAGAGGCGTTGGGGGTACACGTGTCCACGGATACCTCAGGTTCAATACCGTTTCCTTTTCTAACGGGCAAAAGCTGCTGCCTGGCGGACAAATCAGGAACTGTGGTCGGATACGTAGGCGAAGTCGAACACCAGGCCTACGACCTTAAACCTGTGCGTGTGAGCTTTGCCGCGGAGATC